>OFGH01000886.1_pt1 | contig 23203 bp, 24 predicted proteins | sample 1521721 | NCBI WGS metagenome assembly OFGH01 (sample SAMEA3504132, study PRJEB24116) | mouse gut metagenome | biome: mouse gut; feature: mouse-associated habitat; material: faeces | place: Denmark | collected 2011
GTCATTCTTTATATCCATGGCCTGAAATGCAAGACCACAGTACAGTTGATGGCGCCTACCGGACGTGCGGCCAGAAGGATGGCGGAAAGCACCGGGAATGACGATGCTTCCACTATGCATATGGCATTGGGCCTGCTGGGAGGAAGCGACTACAATCTGGGGTTCCAGTATTTGGAAGCAAAATTCCTGAATGTGGATGAGGTGTCCATGGTAGACATGCATCTTGCTTATGAGTTCTTCAGCAGAGTCAAAGACAGTGCAAGGGTATTGCTGTTAGGAGATGTGGACCAGCTTCCATCTGTGGGGGCTGGGGATGTGTTCCGGCAGCTGATTGGCTGCGGCCTGATCCCGGTAACGGTACTGGATATGGTCTACCGGCAGGGGGCGGCAAGCAATATCCCGGGGAACGCAAAACTGATCCAGCAGAACCAAACGCGCCTTTATATGGGGGAAGATTTTGTATTTGTCCCATGCAAAGGAACGGAACCAACTGCAGAGACGGTAAAGAGACTCTATCTGGAGGAAGTCAGGAAACATGGATTGGAGCAGGTGCAGATCCTGACCTCTTACCGTGTGAAGACTGCCGCCGGAGTGGTGGAGTTAAACCGGGCGCTGGAGGATCTGATTAATCCGCCTGCGGTTGGAAAGAATGAACTGGCGATAGGGAAAGATGTGTTCCGGGTTGGTGATAAGATCCTGCAGAATAAGAATACGGAGCTGGTGAGCAACGGAGATATGGGGATTATCCAGGATATTTATGAAGATCAGGATGGAAACCCAAAGGTGCAGATCCAGTTTTCGGAAAACCGGATGGTCCGGTATGAAAGGGAACAGATGGAGATGGTGGAACATGCAAACGCGATCACGATCCATAAATCCCAGGGTTCCGAATATCCGGTTGTGATCATTCCCTGTATCAAAGCGTTTTACACCATGCTGAAGCGGAATATCCTCTACACAGCGATTACCAGGGCAAAGTGCAAGGTTTATCTGGTGGGGGACTGGAATGCAGTGTGCCAGTGTATCCATACGGATGACAGCGGAAGGCGCAATACGGTATTGGCACAGAGGATTCAGGGATATTATTATGCGGAGCAAAGACAGAAAACAGAAGAAATGGAACAGCTGAAACTGGCTGTTTAGGGTAAGAGCAGAAAATTGTTTTAAGAAAGGAAAGATCCGATGATAGAAAAAGTACCTATTGATGATACGAGAGAAGGAAACTGCTGTCCAGTATGCGGCAGTACAAGGATTACAAGGAATGAGCAGAGGAATCTGCAGGTAACTGTGAATCTGTCTACGGAAAAACCTTTTTGTATAAGGAATGGACGGATGAAGCTGCTGTCAAATCGGGAGAAAGCATTTGCTTTTGACCATGCCGACCTGGCTAACGGAGGCGGCTGCTGGTCCTACGAATGCCGTAAATGCGGTTGGCACAGTGACCTTTTTACAGAGTAAGGGAGAATGAAAATGGAACAGAAAGAATTAGAATTTACAAAAGAAATGTTAGAACGCAATGACATTTTAGATAATGCAGTATATAAGATGTGTCTGACATTTTTGCAATTTGAAGATGATGAAAATTCAGATGTGAAATTTCCATGGGATATATCCATACTGGGGGAGATACGGGATTTGACCGTCGAGTTATTACGGGAAAAATGGTATCCTGTGTGCGATCCCTGCATTGTATGCGATGAACCGAACCGGTATTGCGATATTGAGGAATGTTACATGCATAGCTGTAATTTACATCCATAGGAGGTAGGAATGAAGCTGATGATTTCTCTCATTTTGGGAGTATATCTTATGAGGAAACACGGGATTGCGGAAATGGTCTTGGTATCATTAGATATATTCCTGGTTTTACGTATGATATTTCAATAAATTATTAAAAAAGTATAAAAAACAGAAGAATTTTCCAATCTGAAAGAAATGCAGACTATTACTCCTATGAAAGGGTATCGTCTGCATTTCATTTTCACGAAGAGAATGAAAGGAGCGTAAGCGAATGAAAGAAAAGTTATTTGACCGGTCGGAGGCAGTCGCGGCATTGAACCGTGTAGAGGGATTTAATCCGATGGAGCTGGCAAGAACACTTACTAAGGAGGGACAGGAGGATCAGCTTTATCTGGATGTGAAATACCGGAAGCTATGGTTCCGTCTTGTACATCCATTAGGAAAGATTGTCAGCAGTATCCGAAGCTTTACGGAGAACATGGCAATCGTGGAGGCAAGGATCTATCTGGATAAATGCGATGCAGAGGAGAATTACATTGCCAATGCCTTTTCCCAGAGGTTCCGGACCAATGATCCGAATTTCGGAGATAAATTTCTGGAGATGGCGGAGACGGCTGCTGTAGGGCGTGCGCTCTCTGATGCCGGATTTGGCCTGCAGTTTGTTGATGTGGGGGAAGAGAATGATCCTATGCAGGTAGATGCGGGAATCCAGATGCCAAGTATGACGGCGCAATCCCAGGTACAGGGGAATGATATCCCACAGGGAGGCATGACGTGGAACCCACAGATGCAGTCTGGTATGCAGGGAAACAGTATCCCGCCTGCTAATCAGTATGGACAGAATATACAGCCTGGTATGACAGGAAACCCGCAGATGCAGCCTGCCATGACGGAAAATCAAGGCATGCAGGCAACCGCACAGAACCAGGGCAATCAGTCACAGACTATGCCGCAAGGAACAGCTAATCCGCAGTCTTCGGCGTCGGCACAATCCAATCCTATGATGAACCAGTTTTATCAGCAGGCTCAGGAAAAAGGCACAACTATCGGGCAGAATCCTGTAGGGGCGCCACAGATGCAGAATAGTTTTGGAAATCAGAACCAGCAGGCAGGCCAGATGCAAGGGAATTCCCAGTCTTCCAATCAGTACTCTCCCGCCGCTTCTCTGGATGAATCACTTCCGGTAGAAGAACTGGTACAGCGCATGACGTATGAACAGGCTACGCAGGTAGTAATTAACGGGAATGGGAAGTTTGGTGGTAAGACCATGGGACAGGTTGCGGTAGAAAGCCCAAAGAATCTAGAGTGGTTTGCACAGAGTTATTCCGGCAAGAATCATCTGATCCCGGCTGCGGCCAGAGTCCTTTTAAATGCGGCTATGCCAATGGCTGGTTAGTCAGAGAAATGAACCCTTTTTAAATTAAAAACAGTTACCAGAGTTATTCCAGAAAGCTTTACTTAATATCTGCGTATTCTATACGTATAATATTATCCATTGAAAGCAGATTGGGAGTTCCCGGAATGCTCTGATAACGAGAGGAGGCGTGTTTATGGATGTATGATATATCTGGATTTGGCTACGACATCCGGGATGTGGTGCGGGTGCTGAATCTTACCATCCGGCGTAAAAATGCGAGGTCGTATGACGTGGACTGTCCATTTTGCAATCACAAGACGGGAAAGCTGAACATCAATATTGAAAAAAATGTTTTCCGCTGTAATTATTGCGATGCGCACGGCGGGATGCTGGATTTGTATTCCAAGCTGTATAACGTCACAAAGACAGAGGCAAACCAGCAGATCCGGAAGGCATTACATCTCGGACAGTACCGGGATGATTACCAAAGACCAGTAAGACAGGAAAGAGATTTGGAACCGCCAGCACCGGTAAACAGCGAACGGGCGTCAGATGTGGAAATCGACCAGACCTATTCCCAGATGCTTTCCATGCTTACACTATCACGGAAGCATCAGGAAGATTTGCAGAAGCGCGGTCTAACCCCGGAGCAGATTGTATCCCAGAGATATCGGAGTGTTCCGTTATTTGGGATCAAAAAGCTGACGGAACGGTTAGCAGACAAGGGATGTACTCTGAAAGGAGTGCCTGGATTCTACCAAGGCGAAGATGGAGCGTGGAGTATTCATTTCACTGCTAAAAACTCCGGAATCTTGATTCCGATTCTTTCTATGGAAGGGCGAATACAGGGATTCCAGATACGGCTTGATTTTGTGACGGATTCCAGAAAATACATCTGGCTTTCCAGCGCTAACTATCAGATGGGTGTCTCTTCTGGCAGCCCGGTGCATGTAATCGGGAATTTGGATGCTGAAACAATGTATGTAACAGAAGGGGCGCTGAAAGGAACGATTGCCCATTATTTGTCTGGGGACACGTTCTTGTGCGCGCCGGGAGTCAATCAGTACCGAAGCCTTCATCCTGTATTGGAAAGCTTATCGAAGAGGAAGCTGAAACTGATCTATGAGGCTTATGATATGGACAAGAAAATGCAGGTGAACTGTAACGGGCACCACAAAAAATGTGGGGAATGTCTGGAAGCCGGTGTACATGACTACTGCCCTTTTAAAATGAAAAAGAGGGAGATCATACAGAACGGCTGCAAGAAGCTTTATGAAGACTGCCGGAGTCTTTCCCTGCCGGTACAGAGGATGATTTGGGACATGGATGAGAATGGTGAATGGTGCGGCAGGATAAAGGGAATTGATGATTTTTACTATGCCACCAGAAAACGATGATGAAACATGAAAACGGGAATATTTGAAAATAGAATTCTATAAGCCAGAGGATACAACGCTCTGGCTTTTCTGTAGAAAGCATTGGAAAGTGCTTTTAGGAGACCTATTTATCAGGAGGAAATATTACATGAGAAAAAAGAGAGATTATGCATCTTTGATTTTACTGCTTGCCTCGCTTGCAGTCTTTGCATTTGCAGTATGGAAACTGTTTTGTATTTATGCAGAATATCATCAGGGAACAGAAACCTATGAGGAACTGCAGGATTATGTACAGAAACCGGAAGAAAATGTGAATCCTTCGCCATCGGAAGACGGTACTTCAGAAGAGGGAACACAGAATGATGGAGAAGGTTATCTGCAGGTTGATTTTGAAGGACTTAAGAAGATAAACCCGGATGTTATCGCATGGATTCAGATTCCTGCGCTGGATATCAGCTATCCGGTGGTACAGGGAAATGATAATTACTATTACCTGCACCATATGTTTGACGGACAGGCGAATAAGAACGGAAGTATTTTTGTGGATTATCATAATCAGCCAGACTTTACGGACAGCAATACCATCGTCTATGGCCATAATATGAAAAATGGAAGTATGTTTGGGACACTTGACCATTATCAGGATCAAAGCCTGTACCAGCAATATCCGTGTTTTTATATCTATGTTCCGGGTTCTGTACTGGAATATCAGATCATATCCTGCTATGCTGGTCGGAACGGAAGCGTTGGATATACCTACTCCTTTCCGGAACCAGAGGATTTCCGGAAGTTTGTAGATACGCTACTCTCCTACTCCGGGTATGATACGGGAGAAACGGTAACGGATTCAGACCATATCGTGACGCTTTCGACCTGTGTGAATACAGACCGGAACTACCGTTATCTGGTACATGGGAAGCTGGTACAGAAAATTCAGAATTAAGAGGAGAACCAAGAGATGATAGATTTGGAATACAGCCGTTATATCACGGAGCTATTAATGGATAATGAATTGAATGAGAAATTGCGTTCTCGGAGATTTGATGCGTTAAGAAAAATGAGGGGAATTACGGCGCAGTATGAAGAAGAAAAGTTTCTGCCAGAACTGGTTGAGACGGTATTTTGTAAAAAGGCTGATTTCATTATGAAGGCAAAGACGAAGACTGAACTGGAAGAGATTGTAAAGCCGAGCATTCCGAGGTATTCCGGTGGGATTTTTTATCCTGGCAACCCCTATCATGTGGAGGAGGAAGAACTAATCTTTTGGTCTAAGACTTCTCTGAAAGCGCCGTTGATTTTGCGGGGATATAAGCGATATCAGGAATTATTTAAGAAATATGTTAAGGATAAAGCGAGGAATGAAGCAGCATAATTGAATAAAAATTGTAATGTGGTAGTATAAGAGAAAGGAAAGGCAGTATATGATAATGGAAAAAGAGAACCGTGAATATAAGGACAGTCTCTTCGTAGATCTGTTCTATCAGGATGAGACGGCAAAAAAGAATTTGTTGAGTGTATATAATGCATTGCACGATACAGAGTATCAGGATGAGAATGTCATTCGGAAAGTGAAGATAGAGGATGTTCTGTATAAGAATTTTAAAAATGATATTTCCTTTGAAGTAGATGGGCAGGTGCTTGTTCTGGGAGAACACCAGAGTACTGTGAACCCGAACATTCCGCTTAGATGCCTGTTATATGTGGGAAGGGCGTATGAACAGCTGATCGACAAGAAAGCCCGTTACAGGACAACACTGGTCAAAATACCTACGCCAGAATTTTATACTTTTTACAATGGACAAAAGGATCAGCCATTAGAGCAGGAATTGAAACTGTCAGACGCATTTATAAATCCAGTAGGGAACAATTCCGCAGAATTAAAGGTGAAAGTTATCAATATTAATTCCGATAAGGCACATGAACTCTTGAAGAAATGTGACATATTGAGGGAATACAGCAAGTTTATTGATACGGTGAGAGCGTATTCAGGCGAAGAAAGCGCAATTAAGAAGGCAATCAGGGAATGTATTGACCGTGGAATACTGGCGGAATATCTGAAGCGGAAAGGAAGCGAGGTTGAGAACATGTTGATTGCAGAGTACAGTTACGAAGAAGATATCCTGGTGAAGCAGCAGGAGGCGGAACAGCAGGGAAGAACCAAAGGAAGGCAAGAGGGATTGATTCTGTCGGGAAGAATATTTCAGACAGTGATGAACAATCCTGATCTTACAAATGAGCAGATTGCGGCGGAAGTCGGCTGCGAGCCAGAAGAGGTAGAAAGCACAAGAAAAATGTTTGGAATATAACAATATGTGCAGATTAGCAGGATGAATGAAGCAGTGAAAAATATTAAATGGATAAAAGCATCGGTATTTGACCGGTGCTTTTTTCGTGCGATAGAAAAGTTATGGTGACAGGACATGGCTGGGGATAAAAACTTGACAAAGCGAATTTATGAAAAAGGTTGCATTTTACATATCTCACACGTATAGAGTATGTATCAACGACAAAGGAGTGGATGATATATGATTAAGAAACTAAGAGTTGCGGTGGATCATGGAAACCGAAATATGAAAACCTACCATTTTATTTTCACAAGCGGTCTGAATGTGCTGGATAAGAAGCCTGCAAGGGGCGAGCAATATCTTCAGTATGAGGGAAAGTATTATACCCTGAGTGAGCAGAGAATCCCCTACCAGAGAGATAAGACTTTAGACTTCCGGTTCTTTATTCTCACACTGTTTGCGATTGCAATGGAGCTAGAAGGGAAGGAACAGATTCAGCCGGAGGATGTGGTGCAGATCCAACTTCCTATTGGACTGCCGCCGAAGCATTTTGCAGAGCTCTATGAAAAGTATGAGACATTTTTCCGGGCGGAGGGCAAAGTATTGGATCTGAATTTTAACGGAAAGATTTATCATATCTGTATCCAGGAGGTTCGGGCTTTTGTACAGGACTTCGCGGCCATGATGACCGTAGGTCAGGACATCATGCAAATCCCGAAGGCAGTCGGCATTGATATCGGAGGCTTTACAACCGACTATCTTCTGATGAGGAAAGGAAAACCTGATATGGGATATTGCGATTCTCTGGAAAAGGGAGTGATTACCATGTATAACCAGATTATCTCCAGTGTCAACAGCGAATATGACATGCTACTGGAGGATACAGACATTGACAGTATCCTTTCCGGGAATACACAGTATTATGATGACAGTGTGGTACATATGACTGAGAGCATGGTACATGATTTTGTGACAGATCTACTGAACAGTATCAGGGAGCGCGGAATTGATACCAAGACATCCTATACGGTCTTTATTGGCGGTGGTGCGGTCCTGCTGAAGCAATTCCTCGAAAAATCAGATCGTCTGGGAAAATATCTGTTTATTGAAGATCTGAAGGCGAATGCCAGGGGATATGACTTGTTATACCGCGCATATAAGAATGGGAAGTGATAGGAATGGCAAAGAAAAATCCGTATGTATTTACCATTGGATTTGATGAAACAGATCTAGTCCATGTGCGGGCTGCCGAGATTCTGAACGGAACGAAGAAGAAGGCCCAGTTGATTGCTGCTGCTATTTTAAGCTATGTAGATGGTGTTGATTCAGAAAGAATCCCTGATTTTCATGTGGAATCATTTCAGCCTCTATTGGAAAAGCTGATACAGAAGGAACTGGAAAAAGTCATGAACAGGCACCTGGCACCCCCTGCTGATAAGGAAGTGAATCCTTCCGATTCGGTTTTGGATCTCTCGCCTGAAGAGAAGGAAATGGATGAAAGTATAACCCAGAATATCATGGCGGCAATGGACACTTTCCGAAGAAATTAACCGGGTTCATAAATATAGGATATAGATGTTACAAAGAGTAACAGATAAAAAGCAGTCTCATCATAAGCGAGGCTGCTTTTATCATATCCGGATGTTTTTTATTCTCTATCTCAACTCACAGATTACTCACAGATTATTCACAGATTCCATTTTTATACTCAGAAACAATGGTTAAGTCAATATGGGATGCAAAATAAAGACTATTGGTTTTGGGTCGCTGCGGATAAAAGGCCGCGCAATGTTCCCAGTGCCAGGCGCTTTGTTTCATTGGAACACTGATTAAGTTCTGCGATAATCTGTTTCATGGTAGAATCCATGGGCTCGTTTTCACCATTAAAGACTGCATCTATGGATAAATTCAAATAAGATGCCAATAAGTACAGATTTTCAAAACGGGGATTACCATTGTAATTTTCAATATCAGAGATGGTGCGGAGAGATACATGCACCATTTCTGCAAGAGCATTTTGGGACAGATTTCTTCTTAATCGTTCTTCTTTTACTGCATCTCCTAATAATTTCTTAGCCATCATTTGTATCACCTCACTTAGTTCTTATATTTTACATGAGATATGCGCTATATGAAATGCGTTAAGATACCTGTTTTCGCGTATTATATTGCGTGTTTAATGTATGGCAGGCAGGAAAACAAGGAATTTAATTTTATATATGGCAGGAAAGGAAAATGTGCAGTAAGTAGTTTGTTAAAAAAATCGTAACCGCATGGTGGGTGTATGAGACTTGCATACATGCAGTATATTACGCAATAACGCTTCATATAACACATAAAATTCGATTACCTTTTTATGCTGTCAGACTGGTAATATGCCGGTTTGGCAGTATTTTTTATGTAGAAATAGAGTCTGCCATGGAGTATCATTGCCGTTCTCCACCCTTAGAAATCTTTGAAAGAAATTGATTTTGAAGATTTTTGGAGGGAAACATGAACGAATATGATTATACAGGAGATAAAATAAAGAATTACTTTACTGCATATCTGCAGAAATGTATCCGGTGGAAAAGATGGAATTATCTGAAGAAAAAAGAAAAGATTAGCAGAGTAGAAAAGCCTTTAGAAGAATCTTTGGTGGATTTTAGTTTTTCGATAGACGAAATGATAGAATTACGTTGTAGAGAAGAAATTCTTTCCAGAGAACAAGAAGGACGATATCCGGGATGGAATGAATTATCCGACCACAGGCTTATAGAAGCCCTTATGATGCTTCGAGAGGATGAAAGGCATTTCATTTACCAGCATGTTTTTGAGGAGAGAACTTTTAGAGAGGTAGGTTGTTTGAATGGAATTAAGGAAGATAAGGTAAAGAATATCTATTATTATGCTATCTGCAAGATTCGAAAATGGATGGGAGGTGACAGATGATGGAATTTGAAGAGATTTTATTTAGGGCTCAGCAAGGAGACAAGAAGGCCATAGAACAGATATTGGAGATGTTTCGCCCAATGCTAATCAGAAATGCTTTAATATGGGGAGTATTTGATGAAGATCTATATCAAGAGTTTGTGATAGAAACATTAAAATGTATACAGCACTTTAAACAATTGAAGTAGTGGGATGAGAGATAAAAAGACACTATGAGCGAAATTGGGGACAGAATAGGATAACCTTCTTGTTAAACTGCTGATTTTGTTGTAAAAATAAAGTAACCTAATTGTAAAATTTATATAAAAGGAGATTGAAAAGATGGAAACGAAAAAGATGAAGAAGACTGCGGCAGCTATCATTGCGACAGCAACCGTATGTGGAATGATGGCGGGATGTACGCCGAAAGAAGAAAAAATTGAAGTGAATGCTTCCACTTCTCCATACGAAGATATGGTGGATTATTTTGAGCAGGAAGGATTCATTTTGGAGGACTGCGAACCGGTTGATATCAATGAAACAACAGGATATCTCACAGACAATACAAACGGAGAGTTTACTGAGACGAAAGTGGCGGATAAAGCATATGATTATGATGGACTCTGGCTGTTCTGGTGGGATCAGGAAAACAAGACGGATTTATATGGCAACTATGAGTCTATGGCTGCTAACAAGGGAACGATAGTCCTTGCCGGAGGCGCCGCGGTTCTTGAGACGGAAGCGGCAAACGGAGCTTATGCGATTGCATTTTCAGAGGACTATGAAAAGAAACAGGACGCGGCCAAAGCGTTTGAAACGCTGGAAAACGAATAGCAGCTTCAATATAACTGTGAAAGTACAAAAGCAGATGCTCTGAAATTAAGAAAAGGCAGGGAAACAATATGGAACGGGTTTTTGGAAAAGACAGGGGCAGCATGGGAAGCTTTTTTCGCATGCTGCAGAAGGCAAGACTTCCTTATCTGTGGATTCTTGCATATATTGCCATTACAGCTCTTCTTACCAACGTAGGAATCAGCGTAACGGAATACACGGCCGAACTGTTTGCCGGAAATGTGAATTTTGGCACCGTGGTTCTTCCGTTTTTGGCTTTTACATTACTATCCCAGCTGATCGGTTCGGTCAGTAAGATTATGAGTAACTTGTGTGTTGCGCGAATTGACCGTAATATCAGGAAAATGATCTGGAGTAAGACCGTCAGGCTGCCGCTCCGATATTACGAAAAAAATAAGCCCAAAGAAATGATTTCCCGTATTACAACGGATATCACGGCGATCAGTCAGCTTATCATGCAAGTATTTGTTGCTATTCTCACTTCCGCGTACACGCTGGTCATTACGCTTGGAAAAATCGGCTCCTACGACCAGAAGCTGATGATTGCTCTGATCGCGGTACTTCCGCTGAATTTAGTCATTGCATTTGTTATGGGAAAGATGAAGTTCGGAGTGTTGGATCTGGTAAATCAAAAAAATGCAGAGCTGACACAGACGATTGCAGAAAAAACCAATAATCTTCTTCTCATCAAATCTTACGGAAAAGAAGAAAAGGAGCTTCAGACAGGGCAGGAGAAGATGAAAGGGTTCTATAAGAGTTCGATTTTGAATGCGTGGCTGGGATTCGCAACTCCGATGTATGCATTGGTGGGCGCTATGCAGTTTATTGTGATCGTGATGGTAGGCCGAAGCTTTTATTCATCCGGCGCGTTAACCCTTACCCAATGGATCGCCTATTATGGATTCGCGGTGAACATCGTTAATCAGCTCAGCGCGTACTGTGTATATTGGACAACCTTCAAGGGCTCCCAGGGAGCGACCAGAAGAGTAGCCCAGATTATGGAAGAAATGGAAGAAGATATAGAGAACGGCGAGCATGTGGAGCATCTTTGCGGCGATATTGAATTAAGAGAGGTTGATTTCTCTTATGAGGATAAACTCCTGTTTGACAAACTCAATCTGAAGATTCCGGCAGGACGTGTGACGGCGCTTATCGGACCGTCAGGGAGCGGAAAGACGACGCTTCTGAATTTGGTGGAGCGTATGTATCCGGTTTCGGGAGGTAAGATTTTATTTGGGGGCGAAGATACCGCGCGGTATTCGCTCAAGAGCTTCCGAAGCGAGATCTCATACGTAACGCAGGAAAGTACATTGTTTGCAGGAACGATCCGTGACAATATCCTGTTCGGAATTAAGAGAGAAGTCACGGATGAAGAACTGGAAAAAGCATGTACGGACGCGGAAATTATGGATTTTATCAGGGAACAGCCGGAGGGATTCCTGGCGGATGTAGGCGAACAGGGAGAGAAGCTTTCCGGCGGACAGAAACAGCGGATTGCTTTTGCGAGGGCGCTTCTAAAACAATCGGATTATCTGTTTATGGATGAGGCGACCGCGGCTATGGACATCCGGGGAAAAGATCAGGTATGGAAGAGTGTGAAACGGCATATGGAAGGTAAAACCGTGCTTATGGTTGCCCACGACAGACAGACCGTACAGAAAGCAGATTATATCATAGTAATGCATAACGGAAAGATTATCTGTCAGGGAGAACCGGCGGAAGTATATGCCGAGAATACATATTACCGAGAATTAATAGGAAGTGAGGTACAGGGCAGATGAAAAACAACAAACATGTAATATCGTTTTTTCTGAGCTTTTACAGAAGGCTTTCAATTCCCTGGTGGCTCTACCTGATCGCATTCGGAAGCGGCGTGGTTTATGCCGAGGTCGGAATGAGAGTATCGGAGTATCTGGTCCGTGTGAACAAGGGGGAACTATATAATTCTGTTATTTTAGGCTATGTCTTTTTTACGCTCTTTAATGCATTGCTGGGATTTTTGAGACCGCTTTTGGAAGAGTATGCCAATCAAAAAGTGATCCTGCGGGTAAGGTTTTCGATGTGGAGGAAGATCCTGCATCTTCCGATGGATCAGTTCGGAAAGGAACAGCCGTCTTCGCTGGTGTCGGCCGTTACGAACGACGTAACTCAGGCGACTCTGGTGATCAGTGGAATATTCTCAGGAGCTGCGTCGCTGTTCGGATTTGTCCGCGCCTGTATGATCTTGTATCAATACAATTCGCCTCTCGCAGCATACCTTTTGCTCTGCATACCGGTTGCGGTGGCAATGTTTATCATCGTCGGCAAGCTGCAGTTTACCATAATGAAAAAGCGCTATGCGGCGTTGAATGAAATGACCACCTTTTTCTCCGAACACCTGTCGGCTGGGAAATATGTAAAAGCGCAGGTAATGGAAGAGAAAGAGCTGGAAAGCGGATATGCGGCAATCGATTCACGGTATAAGGCAGATATATACTATGCTTTCATGGAGCAGATTCAGGTTCTGACCAATTCCCTCTACTCCCTTCTTACGACTGTCGTAATGGCAGTGGGCGGTTCCAGATTGATTAACGCCGGGAAAATGGAAGCGACAGGGATTAATATGTTCAGCACCTATATGACGCAGGTGAATCTCTATATGGCGGAGCTTTTGACGGTGTGGCAGAATGTGATGGGCTCGAAAGGCGCGCTTGTCCATGTCGGGGATATTCTTGATATGGAAGAGGAGCATACGGAAAAAGGCAATTCCTGGACAGAATCCGAGAACAGAGATATTGTGTTCAAAAACGTGAACTTTGGATATGGGAGCGAAAAAGAAATCCTTCATGACTTTTCCGTTTGCATTCCGGGAGGAAAGACGACGGCGGTGATCGGTGATAACGGTTCCGGAAAATCTACGGTCATGAAACTGATACAGGGATTCTACCAGCCTGATTCGGGAGAAATATGGGTTGGAGGAAACAGGATAAGCGAAACGAGTCCCCGGGAATGTCATAAAAAATTTGGCTATGTACTTCAGAACAATCCGCTGATGTCAGGTACGATCCGGGATAATATTCTGTATGGCACAGAAGGAGAGACACCGGAGAAAGAGATGAAAAAAGCGGCAGGAGAAGCCAGGGCGGATTCTTTTATAGATGCGCTTCCCAACGGATATGATACGACTCTTGGAGAGGCGGGGAATCGTTTGTCAAGCGGTCAGAAACAGAGGATAGCCATTGCCAGGGCATTGATTGCGAAGCCGGATTATCTGATACTCGACGAGGCGGGGGCGAGTCTGGACCATGACACATATATGAAGATCTATCATGGTATCAGGAAGAAGATGGAAGGCAATACTATTGTTTTCATCGCCCATGATATGCGCGAGATTGCAGAAGCAGACTATCTGGTCGTTATGCATCACGGACGTCTTGAAGCCTGCGGAACCCATGAAGAAGTATTTGCCGTAAGCAGGACTTATCAGGAATATCTGCAGTCCACTGAGGCATCTTAAAAGAAAGAAGGAATGATTATGAAGAAATTTACGATTGTGTCTTCCCTGCTTTTCGTGTTACTGTTTTGTGGGATGGTGGGATATGTGGCGTCGTCCGAAGACTTTACGCCTCCAAAGGAGGAGGAAGAAGCGGCCGTGCCTGAAGAAGAAGACAGGGAAGCGCCTGTCTGGAATAAAACGGTGGATGAACTCGTCTCATTTCTGGAGGAGAAGGGGCTGATCCATGCAGACAGTAAAGTGACGCTCAGTGCGGAAGGTCTGTGTACACTTGCTCTAAAGTATGACGGAGCCGAAATATACTGGTGGGATCTGGAGAATCTGGATCCGGAATCTGGCGAGTATCAGGCATATGAGAGTCTCAGGACGAAAGGCGAGATTGATTTATATGGAGCCGGTACGATTATTATGCCGAAGAAAAACGGTCCTTTTGCACTTTTATTAACCTATTATGAAGGCGATGTGCAGGCGTTAGAAAAAGCGTTTGGAGAATTTGGTCAGGAGAATTGATTGATGAAAATGAAGCTTGTTCTGGTAGAAAATGATGAAACATTGTGTACAGAGCTGAAAGAATTACTGGCGTTTTATAATGTATTTGACATTGTGCATACCTTTGACGGAATCAATGAAGCCAATAAATATATCTGCCTGAACGAGGTGGACGCGGTATTTATCAATATCAAAACAGGGAATCCAAGATACAGCGGGGACGGCTCTTTTCTGGCATACAATCTGTCCCAGATAAAGCCGGACGTCTTGGTGGCGCTGTATTCGGAAGAAAAGTTAGAGGCGGGGCTGGTATTTGACTGCTGCTGCGATGAATACTTTCGGCTTCCGTTTGATAACCGTGTGCTTCAGCGGGTGGTTAAGCGGCTGCAGTATTTGTTTGAGCTGCTCCAATACAAACGGTTATCCGTGAACCGTTCTATGATGATCAAGACGAGAAACGGATATCAGCTTGTGGATATTGATAAGGTTCTCTTTATCGAACGGACGGACCGAAAGAACAAGATGGTGATGGTGGACGGAAAGGAAATGCTCCTTTCCGGATATTCTATGAACGAATTGGAACAGATTCTGGAAGGTTATAATTTTTACCGGTGCTACCAGTCTTTTATCGTGAATCTTTCCAAAGTATCTTATGTCCGGGCGGATAACGAAGCGAAAAATTTTGCTCTGATTTTCGACGGATATGCGGGGGAAGTCATGGTGAGCCGCGAGAAATATACGGAAGTGCTCCAGCTTTTAAAAAGTAAATATGCGAAGCTTACGCTTTAGGAGGAGAAAGATGAAGTCAAAAGTTTTATCGTTTGCCGAGTATGATCAGGTGGATATCAGTATGTACAAGAAAGTATTCAAGCTTGACGAGAAGGCGTACAAGAAAGAAATAGATTTTATAAAGAACAAGAACAGCACATGGGAAGAAGCGGGGGAAGTTACGGACGGAGCGCTTATTGTATGCGACATGGAATCGGCAAATCCGTTTTTTAGCAGAGAGGACCTGAAAATCATGGTAGGACAGGGGTTCTTTCACAAGAAGCTGGAAGCGATGTGCGTCGGGCTGAAAAAAGGGACGGCCGGTGTGCTGGACGTCGACGGGGAGAAAGTGACCGTAACGGTTCGTTCCATTCAGCAAAAAAAGATTCCTGTGATCACGGACGGGATGATAGAAGCTCTTGGAATTGAAGGAGTGAGCAAGGTAGAACAATATGAGGCTCGTCTGATCCGGGAACAGAAAAAAAAGATTGCGGAAAACGAGGGATACGAAGCCGTTCAATATGTGATGGACAAAGTATTTGAGGCCAGTACGTTCGATCTTAAGAAGGCTGACTGGAAAGAAATGACAGATCATGAAATTAAGAGATTGAAGGAAATCTCCAGAGAACAGGGGGTGAATCTGGAAACCATGACGCCAGAGGAATTTGAAGGGAAGATGCCGTTCTCAAGCTATCATGAATTATTCGCAAGCGTGCAGAACGATTCATGGGACAGGCTCTGCGGCTATCTTCTGGGGCGGGAATACGCAGAAAAAGACGGCGTCGGATATACGATGGAGCAATACCGGGACGATATGGAAGAGTACGTGAAATTCTGGCATGAAACGAAAGAAAATGCAGAAAAGATCAATACTTATGAATATTCGGAAATTATGTTTTATGTAAATTATTATTACAATAAGGTAAAAGAATACGTGACAGAGAATTTTTTTAAGGAGGAAAAGTAGATGGCAATTCAATATGCGGATGATGAGAGTTTTAAGGAGCAGATTAAGGAAGGGTTCGTGATCGTGGATTTCTTTTCCGCAACATGCGTACCGTGTAAAGCCTTTTCCCGTATTTTGGAAGAGCTAGACGCGGAGCTTCCGTTTATCAATATCGTGAAAGTGAACACCACAGATTATCCGAAGCTTGGCAAAGAGAATCGTATTTTTGCGGTTCCAACCGTTCAATTCTACAAAGACGGTGAAAAGAAGTTTGAGAACGTAGGCGTGATGGAAGTTGAGGAAATAAAAGAGAAGATTACAGAATTCATGTATTAAGAGGGAACGGATATGGAAATCGGGGAAAAAATCTATGGATTTGAAGTTAAAGAAAAGAAGTATGTGCGGGAGGTCGAAGGAGATATTATTCAGATGGAGCACCTGTCAACCGGAGCGCAGGTCGTCGTCATAGACAATCAGGACGTTAAAAAGAGCTTTTTGGTTGGATTTCGGACCATACCAAAGGACAGCACGGGAGTTTTTCATATTCTGGAGCATTCTGTGCTGAACGGTTCCCGCAGATATCCGGATAAAACGATGTTCGTCAATCTGATGAAACATTCCATGGCAGAATTTGTCAATGCAATTACATATCCGGATCATACGGTATATCCCTTTTGTACAGAGAATGAGAAGGATTTTATGAATCTGACGGACGTTTACCTAAACGCGGTATTTTGTCCGAATGTTCTTACGGATAAAGAGATCTTCGAACAGGAGGGCTGGCATTTTCAGTGTGAAGACGGAAAAGCTCCGGAGATTAACGGCGTTGTCTATAATGAGATGAAGGGAGTTTTCTCGTCCCTGGACAGCATATTAGAGGATGAAATGTCTAAGGCAATGTTTCCGGAAACGGCTTATCGTTTTGTTTCAGGAGGATTTCCGGATACGATTCCCGCGCTATCTTATGAGGAATTTCTGGAATATTACAGGACATTTTATAATGCTTCCAACTGCTGTATTGTTCTATATGGGAAAATGAATACGGAACAACTGTTTGAGTATATTGACAAAGTTTATCTGGGAAAAATGAAACGCTCAGAACCTGCGAAGCCGGTTATGCTGCAGAAACCCGTAAAGGGAATCCGAAATAAGCTGTATGATAAGGAGAAGTTCGGCGATCAGGGTGTGTTTGCGTCATGCACCTATAGTCTGGGTGATTTTGACAACCGGGAACGTATGAATGCAGTCTATATCCTTATGCAGGCGATTATGGGGGAAGACGAGGCGCCGATGAAGAAAGGGCTTATTCAGAGCCTGGGAATCCCGGAGATTCAGTATTTTATCATGGATGGTATCAGACAGCCCTATCTTGCCGTTAAAATAAAGAATACAGACAAAGAAACTGCCGGCCGGTTGAAAACGGTTATCACAGAACAGGCAGACAGACTTTGCAGAGAAGGAATCGGAGAAGAGGTATTGGTTTCTGCGATCAACCGTCTGGAATTTTGGATGAGGGAAAAAGGCGGGAGCCAGCCGGAGGGAATTGAATATGTACTGGATATTGCCGGCGGATGGGCGCAAGGGACCGGACCTTGCGAGATGATAGAATTTGAAGAAACATATAGGAAAATGAGAACCCTTGTAAAGGAAGGATACTTTGAATCACTTCTGAGGGAAATCCTCCTGGAAAATGATCATGAGGCAGAGGTTTCCCTGGAACCTCTTGAAAAGGCTGAAGAGAAGAGGCGGACAGAAGAAGAGACAGAAGACCTGCCGGGTCTGTCTGCGGATGATCTGCTTCATAAGAAGGAGGAGCCGCTCACAAGGGCGGAGGAAGAATCCGGTATTACATATTTGAAACAAGAGATCCCTTCAAAAGGAGTGGCATATCAAAGCTGCTATTTTGATATCAGTGATCTGGAGCCGGAGAAAGTTCCTTATGCGAAGCTGTTTTCCGAACTTCTGGGAAGTCTTCCTACGAGAACGCACAGCCTGGAAGAATTAGTGATTGAGAAGAACATGTGGCTTGGAAATGCAAGGGCTTATCTGGAAGCGTACACCAATACAGATGATATCCGGCATGTCAGGCTTAAATTTGTGATGGATATCAGCTGTCTGGAACAGAATCTTCCAAGAGCGGTAAAACTGGGGGAAGAGCTGCTGTATGATACCATTTTGGAGCAACCGGAGATCATTCTGAAAAGGATCAGGCAGAGCCGGATGGAACTGGAGAGGGGATTTGTTACCAGCGGAAACAGTTATGCCGCCGGCCGCGCGGCCGCGCACTATATGCCGGAAGGAGCGGCAAGGGAACGCTGTAACGGAATTCTCTATTATCAGTTCTTAGGAAAGCTTCTGAAGAACTTTGACGCGGACCAGGGGCAGATGATCCGGGAACTTAAGGAAATTCAGGAGAAGCTTTGCCGTAAATCTAATCTGGTGATGAGTTTTACAGGCACAGAGAAAGCTTACGGCGATTTCCGCCAGTTGATCGCAGCTTCCGGGTTCTGCGGCAGTGCAAGGGAAAGGGAACCCGGATGGTATCAGGATAAATTGCTTCCCGGGAAATCAGAGGCATTTATCATTCCGTCGGAGGTATCCTATGTTGCGCTTGGAGGAATCGGGGAATATACCGGTGAGGATTATCTTCTTGGCAGAATGGTGAGCTTCGATTATCTGTGGGCAAAGATCCGCGCTGAAGGAGGGGCTTACGGCTGCCAGATGTCTGTATTCCCCAATCAAAGCTGGACCATGAGCTCCTATCGAGATCCGAACGTAAAAAGGACGATAGAAGCCTTCCGCAACACTTCAAGTTGGCTGAAAGATCTTGAATTAGGAGAGCAGGAGCTTCTGAATTATAAGATTGGCGCAGTTGCCGGATATGACCGGACTCCCAAAACATATGTACAGGCAAAACGAATGGATTCCTGGTATCTGAGGCAGGAAGGACCGCAGGTCAGGGCAAAGGTCAGAGAAGGGTTGTTAAAGGCGTCGGAAGAAGACTTGAAAAACAGGCGTCAGGCGATGGAGCGCTTTGTAGGAGAGGGAACCGTCTGCGTTCTTGGAAACAGAGCGAGGATCGAAGAGGCGGCCGGCCAATTTGACAATGTAACGGTACTGATGGAGTAAATATAAGGAGAAACGATAAAGATGGAGAAGGAGAATAAGAATATCTGGCTGACGTACAGTGAAAAGGAGAAAGAAGAACTTCATAAAATCTGTGAATTATATAAATCCTGGCTGGATAGAGGGAAAACGGAAAGAGAATGTGTGGAACTGGCGGTAGAACTGGCAGAAAAGGCGGGATATCATAATCTTGAGGAATATCTGTCAGAAGAGAGACAAATCCGGAAAGGGGAAAAAATTTATGCTGTCTGCATGAAAAAATGTATTGTGCTCTTTAGAATGGGGGCGGATCCGATCTCGGCAGGCATGAATATTCTTGGCGCTCACATCGACTCTCCGAGAATTGATATAAAACAGAATCCGCTTTATGAAAAAGATGATTTTACATATCTGGACACACACTATTACGGGGGCATAAAAAAATACCAGTGGGTGACGCAGCCGTTAGCGCTTCATGGAGTGGTTGTCAAGAAAGACGGAAGCTGTGTGAATATCAGTATCGGCGAAAGAGAAGATGAGCCAGTATTTGTCATTACGGATCTGCTGGTCCATCTGGCTTCAAAGCAACTGGAAAAGAAAGCGGGAGAAGTCATCGAAGGAGAAAAACTGGATATCCTGGTTGGAAATTGTCCGATTGAACGGGATGAGAACTTGAAAGAAGAAAAAGAAACGGTGAAAGCCAATGTCCTGAAAATCCTGGAGGAAGCTTATGGGATTAGCGAAGAAGATTTTGCTTCTGCGGAACTGGAAATTGTACCGTCAGGAAAGGCGAGAGATATAGGATTTGACCGCAGTATGATACTGGCATATGGGCAGGACGACCGCATCTGTGCATTTACTTCTATCATGGCTATGTTGAGTGTAGAAGACAGCAGTCGTACGGCGTGCTGTCTGTTAGTGGACAAAGAGGAAATCGGAAGCGTCGGCGCGACAGGAATGCATTCCCGTTTTTTTGAAAATGTGGTAGCTGAGTTGCTTGTTTTGACAGAAGGAGAGTCGAACATTAAGGTGAGAAGAGCGCTTGCAAATTCAAAAATGCTTTCTTCCGATGTGAGCGCGGCGTATGATCCGCAATTTGAAGAAGTATTTGAAAAGCGCAGCGCGGCCTATCTTGCGAAGGGGCTTGCATTTAATAAATTTACAGGAAGCCATGGTAAAAGTGGTTCCAATGACGCGAACGCCGAATATCTGGGAGAAATACGCCGAATCATGGAAGAAGCCGGGGCGGCGTACCAATTTGCAGAATTGGGCAAAGTAGATATCGGGGGCGGCGGTACGATCGCATATATTATGGCTAATTACGGCATGGACGTCGTTGATTCAGGCGTGGCGGTGCTGAACATGCACGCGCCGTATGAAGTGAGCAGCAAATCAGATATTTATCAGGCGGTGAAAGGTTATAAAGCATTTTTGAAGTGGAGATGTGAGGATGAAAAGAGAGGATAATATTTATCAGATATATGTGCAGATTCTGAAAGAAGAACTGGTTACAGCCATGGGATGCACGGAACCCATCGCGATTTCTTATGCGGCTGCAAGAGCAAGGGCGGTATTAGGGGAATTGCCGGAAAAGATTGTAGTGAAGGCAAGCGGAAGCATTATTAAAAACGTAAAAAGCGTTGTTGTTCCGAATACCGGAGGTTTAAGAGGAATAGAGGCCGCAGCCGCGGCCGGCGTTGTCTGTGGAAATGAGAACAAAAAACTGGAAGTTCTTTCGGAGATAGAGTCGGAGGACATAGAGCGTATTAAAGGTTATTTGGGACAGGCAGATATCAAAGTTGAATATCAGGAGACAGGGCGTACATTTGATTTGTCCGTATGTGTTTATAAGGAACATTCCCAGGCAAGCGTCAGGATTACGGATTATCATACCAATATTGTTCAGATAGAAAAGAACTGGGAATTCATCCGTGACGATTTGAAAGACGAGAAAATAGAAAAAGCGAACAGGGACGTTCTTTCCATGGAGAATATATGGGAATTTGTCCGATGTGCAGATATTGAAGATGTGAAAGAAACCCTGGATAAACAGATAGAATGCAATATGAAGATTGCCAGGGAAGGTATACGCGGAAATTATGGGGCAAATATCGGAAGTATACTGCTTAAAATGGAAGGTGATTCTGTGCAGGTACGCGCAAAAGCGATGGCAGCAGCCGGTTCTGATGCAAGAATGAACGGCTGCGGACTGCCGGTCGTGATCAATTCAGGAAGCGGCAATCAAGGCATTACCTGTTCTGTTCCGGTATTGGTTTATGGAGAAAGTCTGAACTGTGATATCGAGAAGATTTATCGGGCATTATTGTTGTCTAATCTTACGGCTATTTATATAAAAGCAGGAATCGGGACATTATCTGCATATTGCGGGGCGGTCAGCGCAGGCGCCGCCGCAGGAGCGGGAATCGCTTATCTGCATGGAGGAGGATATGAGGAGATCAAGCATACGGTCGTGAATGCGCTTGCAATTGTATCCGGCATTGTCTGTGACGGCGCTAAAGCGTCTTGCGCAGCGAAAATCGCATCATCTGTAGAAGCAGGAATTGTCGGTTATTATATGTATCTGAATGAACAGGAATTCTGCGCAGGGGAAGGAATTGTGGCGGAAGGAATCGATCGGACGATTGAAAATATAGGAATACTCGGCAAGGAAGGAATGAAAGAAACGAATAAGAAGATTATAGAGATGATGATAAAATGAAAAAGAGCACCAGCGAAAAATTAATGAATTTATTGGGCGTTGCAGCCGGGAATGCAATATTGGCGCTTGCCGTGGTTGCTTTTATTGTTCCGGCAGGAATTCCGATGGGGGGAGCCACCGGCCTGGGAATTGCAGGAAATCATTTTTGGGGAATTCGGACTTCAATTATCGTCTTTAGCTTGAACAGTATATTGCTTATCATAGCATGGTTTATTCTGGGAAAAGGATTCGTAAAAAAAACTTTATTGAGTACATTTATCTATCCCTTATTTCTTGAACTGTTACAGAAAATTCCAGGAATCACAACTATGACAGACAATATACTGTTGTCTGCCATTTTTGGAGGACTTCTTGTAGGCGTTAGCATGGGGATTGTGGTAAGGGTCGGAGGATCGACGGGGGGAACGGATATTATTGCCCTGATAGCAAACAAAAAAACTTCCCTTTCAGTCGGCGTCACGGTGTATATGGTAGATTTTGTGGTTTTAGGCATACAGGCTTCTTTCTCTGATATGGAGCAAATACTTTATGGGATTATACTGACTCTTCTGGCAACGGTTGTGATTGATAAAGTTGTTCCGAATGGAAAGGTCTCTATGCAGGTGATGATTATTTCAAGAGAGTATAAAAAGATTCAGGAAAAAATATTGCAGGACATAGAAGCCGGAGTGACGCTTTTTCACATACAGACGGGATATAGCGGTGAAGAACAGAAAGGAGTTATGTGTGTAATTCCAAGACACAAACTATTTGCTTTGAAAGAGATGGTCTGTGAAACAGATCCGTTTGCGTTTCTTACCATTAATCAGATTAACGAGGTGAATGGTCAGGGATTTACCAGAGAACGTATTGCATATGAAGAACTCAAAAAGGAAATAATATAAACTCCGGGAGGTTCAAATGGCAGCATTTATTGCACCTGTCAAGATTTCTATCCTAAATCCATTTTAGGTTTCTTGTATCAAGATTTAATATCGGACTTCCATTGCTGGTATGTATAAATTCGATTATCTTAAATAAGGTTTTCAAAAATATATGAAAAAAGAAACGATGAGTTACATTAGGGGACAATTAGATGATTCATATACCGGAGAAAGTGTGGACATTTTGGTATAAATCATGGAGACGGTTACCAGTTTATAAGAATAAAAGAAAAATGAAGA
>OFGH01000899.1_pt1 | contig 22997 bp, 26 predicted proteins | sample 1521721 | NCBI WGS metagenome assembly OFGH01 (sample SAMEA3504132, study PRJEB24116) | mouse gut metagenome | biome: mouse gut; feature: mouse-associated habitat; material: faeces | place: Denmark | collected 2011
GAAGATGCTTCGCAAGTGCAGACAGAAGAAAATCGACCTGATCCTCGTCAAGTCTATCTCCCGCTTCTCCCGAAACATGGTCGAATGCCTGAGCATCGTGCAGGAACTGCGGGAGCTGGGCGTCACGGTGATCTTCGAAAAGGAGAACATCAGCACGACAGATCCCAGCTTTGATGCACTCGCCTTCCTGATGGCTGAGTTTGCCAGAGCGGAATGTGAGCATCTTACGCATAATTCCGCCCATACGCTCTACATGGGTACGATCAGCCGCCCCACGAAAAGAACGTGGAAGAAGACGGTCCGGCTGCCTGGACGTCCGGAGAAAACAATCATATTCAGGATGGAGTGATACACATGACAGGAACCGCCCCCAGAGTCATCGTCATACCGCCCAAGCCGGAGCTGGTCCGCTCCAAGGCCGTCCAGCGCCAGCTGCGTGTTGCGGCCTACTGCCGGGTGTCCACGGATGACGAGGAGCAGCTCACCAGCTACGAGGCCCAGCAGACCTACTACACCGACAAGATCATGACCAACCCCCAGTGGACGATGGCGGGGATCTTCGCGGACGAGGGTATCACCGGCACCTCGGCCCAGAAGCGGCCTGAGTTCCAGCGGATGATCCGCAGGTGCCGTCAGAAAAAGATCGACCTGGTGCTGGTCAAATCCATCTCCCGCTTCGCCCGGAACACAGTGGACTGCCTCAACTACATCCGCGCCCTGCGCACCCTGGGTATCGCCGTGATCTTCGAGAAGAAAGACTTGTTGACAGCAAAAGTGCCGGAATACTGCGGTATTTCGGCACTTTTCAATGGGGCTTGGTGTTTAGTTGGTGTTTGAATTTATGTAAAGAAACGAAAAGAAACTCCACGAAGGATAATCATGTAAAAATACACCTACTTGGGGTCAAACAGTTATAAGTATTTTGCAAAAACAGATTAGCACAAAGCAATCCTAACAGCCATCTAGCGCATAATATTTGAAAAATGTATTCGACATTTTTCAAATATTATTGACAGCCCATCTTTTACATGATACACTATGAACGAAAGGGGGCTATTCTACATGGCATCTAACGAAACTAAACGAGAGAAGTTTGTCCGGTTGGCTGAGGCCCGTACAAACAAAATCATTGATATGCTTCAACTTTTGGGGAACTGTTCTAATTCTTCCACCTATGAATACACACAGCAGGATGTTGACAAAATCTTCGCTGCTATTGAGGCCGAAGTCCGCGAAGCGAAAAAGAAATTTGCAAAAACTGAGAGCGTGAAGGGCACAAGGTTCACACTATAGAACAAGAGAGTAGGTGCAATATGGGACTATTTAGCTTGGAACACACATGGGTTTTCCCATCGAATAATAACGGGCAGCTGTTTGGCATTAATGACTCAGGGGTTGAAACCTTCAACGGTACACCAATAAAATCGTTAGCAAGGGAGATTTGCCAAAACTCTATTGATGCCAGCCTTTCGAATGAACAACCTACCTTTGTCGAATTTCAAGTTTTTGAAGTGGCTCCAAAAGATATTCCCAACGTAGAAGGACTTCAGGATGCTTTTGAGCGGTGTCTTCAATTCCAGCCATTTGACAAGGCAAAGACATTTTTCAAACGTGCCTTGGGCGTTCTCCAGGGGCGAAAGATTACTTGTCTACGCATTAGCGACCATAATACTACAGGGCTGACCGGCTCTCGTGAGGAGTACTATTCCCCATGGTGCAACTTAGTAAAATCGACCGGCTCATCTGATAAGAGCGGATCAAATGGTGGCTCTTTTGGCATAGGAAAGTATGCTCCATTTGCGTGTTCTGCGTTTCGCACTGTTTTCTACAGCACCAATGATGTTGACGGAATCGTTGCATATCAGGGAGTTTCTCGGCTTACTTCGTTTAAAGCAAAGGGTGATGAGATTACCCAAGGTATCGGTTTTTATGGTAATAAGAGAAATACGCCTGTCAGCGACCAACTTTCCCTTGACCCTTCATATCAAAGAGATAAAGCAGATTACGGTACGGACATATTTGTCCTTGGTTTTACAGGCGGAGATGACTGGCAACAGAAGATGATTGCCTCCGTTCTCGATGGTTTTCTTTATGCTGTCTTTACGGGCAAGTTAGTAGTCAATGTCAATGGAACACTTATTAGCAAAGATACTCTACCGGAATTAGTAATTTCCCATAAATCTTACTTTGAAGAATATGCTGATGAGTATTATCGGACTTTAACCGATGAAAAAGCGGCTCAGACCTTCGAGACCGACATATCAGAGGGAAAGGGCCGTATTACTGGAAGAGTCACTTTACAGCTTATGATAATGCCGGAATTTCATAGGCGTGTTGCCATGGTTCGGCAAACTGGTATGAAAATCAAAGATAAAGGAAATATCAATGGACTCATCCCTTTTGCGGGCGTTTTGTATATTGACGGAAGTAGTTTGAACTCCTATCTCCGCAATTTAGAAAACCCGCAACACCTGGAGTGGGAAATTGAACGTGCAGATAACAAGGCAGAGGCAAAACGGCTACTTGGGTCTCTGACGAAATTTATCAAGAGGAGTCTGGATGAACTGAAGGACGATGACAGCAAAGAAGAGCTTGACCCTTCTGTTGGTGAGTATTTATCTGCAGAACAGGTTGAGACTCCACAGGAAAAGAATCCTACGGAAAACATAAACGATACAATTAAAACAATCAGCATCCGCGAGAATCCCGTTCATCCAAAACCAGCAGAATCCCAGGCAACAGGGGCAGGTTCAACTGAAGTCGATAATCCCAACGGTGATATTGTCGTAACAGATATTCCCGGCGAAGGTGGGCGAGACGGCAGAAGTACGGGTGGCGGTAATGGCGGTAGCGGTGGAGGACACGGTAATGGAACCGGCGGTGGTGATACCCCTGTCGAACACCGCAAATCCCTCTCTGCCATAGCACCCGCGAAGGTACGTGTGTTTTGTCGCAATAAGGTCGAAGGCAAATATACAATCACTTTTACGCCGGCATTGTCAGCTCAAAATGGGACTATTGTTCTGTATATGTCCGCAGAATCTCAGAGCTATGACGCTTCAATTATTTTTGCCAGTTGTGTTTCTTGTCCTTCCCTACGTTTTTCCAGCAATTGCATCGAAGGGTTGATTTTTGAAGAAAAAGTGCCGATTACCATAGAAATTACGCTTGATTATCACGATTACTGCTCAATGGAGGTGAAGGCGTATGGAAATAAAGTATAAGCTTTACCCATATCCTGTACTCTCTTCTTACTCCGATGACTACAAACAGGGCGTGTTCGAAACAAATACTGATATTGTACGAGATGGATATAATCTTTGCGTTGATTTTATGGCAACACTGACAAGTACCAGTCTCAAAGAACTGATAAGGGCTGGAAAAGCAAAATACGTTTACCACTTGGAATGTGCGCAGACAGGATATCGCAAGGTTGTAGAAACTGAGAAAATTTCTGTTAGCCATGTGATTACGAGCAAAACCGTATGCGGAAAGTTGCAGATATGTTCCTTTGTGGTGGCAGCAGAGGATATCCCTCAATATTCCTCACCTGAGTTCCACGATGATTACACTGGCGCAACCTTTGACATCGAGGAGGGATGCGTTATGGCAGTTGGGAAAATGGTAACTGTTGACATCGCAAAAAACACTGACGATCTCTCTAATGCGCCCTCTATATTCAGCATCATATGGAACGCTGACCCCAATTGCCACGAAATGCTTGTGGATATGTCCAGCAGAAAAATAGTTATTAAACTTCCGCTCAACGATTACTACAGCTATAAAAAGCTGAACATCACGCCGCAGTACCAACCTATCCTCAATTCGCTGACGGTCATCCCCGCGTTGGCCTATGTCCTTGGACGCCTACAAAAAATGACCCCTACCGAACGTAGTATCGACAATCAGGACTCGCTTTGGTATAGAACCCTTTCCCATACTCTGCTAACACAGTTTGATTGTGACATAGAGGGGAATGGATTTGATTCCGTTGACTGTCTGGAACTTGCGCAGAAGTTAATCAATGACCCAATATCTGAGGCGTTCCGAATGTTAACAAGTAGCTTTGGTGTATCTGGAGGTGACGATGAATGAAACTACAATTCGTGAGCTATGATAACCTTGATGTCATTAAAGGTAACCTTCCTCAGTGGGTCGATCATTTTAAGGAGAGTTCATCATCCTTGTTAGAAAGGGAGTTGGATGCCCCTCTTTTCGTTGATACCAAGTATGCCGATGCCCCTGACTTCGTTCTTGATACATCACAGGACAAGCCTTTCCTGACTGAGGCAACCAATGTTGAACGAGTCTATGGAAGCTTGAATTTCCTATCAGAGTCCCAAGCCTCAGACGAAAGACTGTGGGCCGGACTGTGCTTGGGACCATTTTGGGAGTATGTTAAATACCGCTGGGAAATTGACAAGAAATGTACCGTAAATAATATTCAGCAACATTTTCTGTTCGGCTTTGGTGCCCGCCGTTCGCTTACCAGGAATGCTCTGTCGAGACTGTGGTGGATCGGTCGTCTTACATATGACAAAACTCGCGCAGATCCATGGGAATTGACAAGGCTGGTGTGTGAAAGCTCCGATTATATTATGCACATTTTGGAGCGAAACACATCAAATAATCCAGCTATTATTCGGGCGTTTTTGGATGCAATTCTTGATGCCAGAAATGATGGATTGCCAATCGATACAAATTCAGTAGGGGAATTAGCCAAGTACCTGAACCTTCTTGGAGGCATCTATATTCTTGACTGCATCCCGCCCAATAAAATCCATGATAAAATTGTCAGCAAGGCGGAAGAAATCTCTAAGCCAAAAGTGTCTACGGGTGAAAAGATTCCTGCTACAGTAGGATAAAGAGAGGCTACCCACGTTCGCCTGATGCGCGTGGGTAGCCGTACATTATATATCGTTCCCTTCATCCAGTGCGACAACAATACTATTAGCAATTGCATTGGCCAAAAATGGGGGAACCGCATTCCCTATTTGTTGATACTGAGAATCTTTTGTACCCTCAAACACAAAGGTGTCAGGGAACGTCTGCAACCGTGCTGCTTCTCGAATTGAAATGGCCCGATCTAATTCCGGATGAACCCACATGGACTTTCGCACGTTCACCACAGTGCCACAAGGCTCATCATATTTCAAACGCAAATAGATTGTGTTTTGAGTTCGCTCGGCATTGCTATAGGTTGCCTGAAGCTCTGGCTCTAAGTCATGGAAGTTCTGACCAGCTTTTAATGCCTTGAACCGCGATAATGCAACTTCGGTCGTTGCCGTTGCTACATGGTTAGCCAGCAGTCTGCCACGCAACATCTGGGCCAATTCCGATAAGTCATCTTGCGGCTCCAGAACCACAGGTTTTGAATTTACATCTGTCGTTGTTTCGACTACTTGCAAATCAGAGATCGCATCGCGAACAGTCCTAAAGTTTTCGGTAAATAAAGGGGGCGGTGTGGTAAAGGAACGTCCGATTGCCTTACTGATACCCACAATGATAAAACGCTCCCGCCGTTGCGGGGCACCGTAATTCATTGCATTCAGCACCTCAGTGCTTAATTCATAGTTAAATGGCTCAGCGGTAAGGATACACTTAATATAATCCAAGACTGCATATGATTTAACCACTGCAACGACAGAACCGTCCGACATTTTATACTCATAAACATGAATATTATTATCCGTAATTTCTTTTAGTCTTGTAAGGCCACGTTGCATAAACAGCGGGATTTCAATTGCCCGGATCACTTGATTAAAATCAGGCAAATCACCTTGCATATATTCCAGAATCGCTTCGGACATCTCCTTGTCATTTTCTTGGATGATCGAGGTGTCCTTTTCCTCAGATGAAAGACGGATTATCTCGCTGAGCTTTATGGTGAGTTGCTCCCTGTATTTTTCAATGGCCTTGTCAAATTTTACCCGGTTGATTCGGTAACGGTAAAGCACATTTATAATTTTATAAAAGCCCTCTGCCCATGCATGAACATTATTATTATCGACATTTGTGAGGAATTCTAATGCGCCCTCAAAGTATGAAGCAGGCGGTAGGATTTCTACCATATCCTCATTTAAGTCTAAAGACATTACCCTTGGGTCATTCAAGTCCGTTTCGTCCACCATAAATCTATGAACCTGAGAACGGAGCATGGCTACATTCTCCATAACAAATGCCTGCGGTTTCAGCTCACAAATGGCACGAATGTATTCTTTGACCAAACGATTATTCATGCTTACAATGGTAGTATGTTGCCTGTTTGCATTGGAAAAACCTTGGCATGGTGGCCCGCCGATAACAATGTCGATGGGACCAACCGCTTCAAGAAGTTCTGCATAGTCGATCGTTCGAACATCTGAATACAGACGAGGGACCTTTAAGTTTCGTTTGTATGTTTTGCGCACATTGGGATTGTTCTCGGCAGCGGCAACAATCTCAACTCTTCCGGTCTGGGTAAAACCGAGGCTGAGTCCTCCCGCACCGGAGAATAAATCCACAGCTTTGTAACGGTGCATCTAAATATCACCTTCTTCTAATTCGGTAAGGGTTAATATATTTTAGGTAGTTTCAGGCGAATCGATTTGGATTTCACCGTACTCCCTTTCGTAGTCGGCAACAAAGTTTTTCAGAATATTTTCAATCTGTGCTCGGTAGGTGCGGTCATTTTCTTTTGCAATCTGCTTGACCTTTTTCTGAAGAGTTTCATCTATCCGAAGTGGATACGCACTCTGTTGTTTCATTCAGATGTACCTCCCTATCTTTTTTACATCTATTCGGCACCTCTGTAGTATAGCAGTTGCAATATAAAAAATCAAGCTTCGTTATGAGATTTCCGTTTTCAACAGGAAGACCAGCGAAGACAGAATTTAGGTTACAGTTCTTCCAATGTTCTGTAAAGGAGCAAACCATCCTTAACCCCTTTGAGGTAGAAAAAGGTTCCATCCTCAGTTAATTTGTCGGATACACTTTCATGGAATTTCTTGATAGCGGTCGCTGTTTTGGGCGGCAGTGTCTCAAGCGCGTGATTGTACTCAGTCTCCAGTTGAAGTGCGGTGGCAAGCTCATCAGCTGTCAGTCGTGGATACCCGCTGGAATAGTGCATCTGCATTCGCTCTGTAATGAATGTATCCAAAAATTCTTGGTCAGTCATATGCATACCTCCTTGGTGACAACAGCATAAACAACTTTCCCGGATAAAGCTATACCCATACTGGACAAAGACGAGCGCAGAATTTCTGGTATAATGCATCAAATGGACTGCGGTGGAGACAGATTTCCGTTACTTTTTGTCAGCATAGACACTTGCAATTTAGGCCATTCAGAGTGATATATGTACCTACCAAAACGAAGGAGGTACATCCCATGAAAATGACCATTCCCTATAACGTGACAGGCAAGGCCCGGAAACGGCTGGCGGAGGACGTGAGCACAGCCCTCAATACCATCCCGCGCTATCTTGGAACACCTACCATGAGCTACCAGATCGGCGACTGCCTGCTGGACCGTAGCGGCACCCTGACCATCCCGGACACGGTGGACAACCACACGGCCCAGACGCTGCTGGCCTACCTTGCGGAACACGGCTACGAGGGTGTGGCAGAGGAAACGGCGGACAAGCTGACCATTTCCATGCCGAGGGACACCTTAGACGATGCCCAGCTTACAGTCCTGCGGCAGATCGTGACCGGGCGGGAGCCGCTCCTCAAACGGGCCTTTCTCGCCGAAAATCTGCCCGTTGATGCGACAGACGAGCAAATCAACTTCCCCTGGTTCCCCTTTGCCCAAGACGCAGACAAGGTCAAAGCCTACACCGAGTTTGTTACCAAACTGTGCGGTATGGCCCAGCGGCAGAAGCGTGTGATACCTACAGCCGCTGACACGGACAACGACAAATACACCTTCCGCTGTTTCCTGCTCCGGCTGGGCTTCATCGGCAACGACTACAAAGCCACTCGAAAGGTACTGCTGAAGAACCTCACAGGCAACTCGGCGTTCCGGCACGGCGAACCATCCCATAGGGGGCAGCAATCTCTGTGAGCACTTTGCCACAGACCGGCGCGGGGTCTTTCGTGAATTTCCGCAGAATTAGTAAGAGGGGACACCCCCGTAGCGGTGAAAACCGTTGTAAACAATAGGGTTCAGCTACATAGTTTTGCGAAAAAGTGCTGATTCCCGCAAAAATAACAGCAAGAAAAGCACCCGCCGGAGCAGTCAAAAATAACGCTCCGGCGGGTCATTAGCCTTGTGTGGCTGCACGGGGTAGGGCGGTCAAAATCCCTGTGGACGTGGAGTTCGAGGAACGGCGCGGGGTCGCGTACACAAAATCGCAGTTTCAAACGGGGGATATACCCCATGCAGCAACAGTGCCAGGAGAGCGTTTTGACTCATCGCTCCCCCGGCACCTGCCGTTATTCGGCGGCGCTCATCTGAAGCACTTTGACTGCCTCCGGGCGAATCAGCCTGCCGTCCAGAACCTCATTGCCCAGGTACCCACTCTGGCTCCGAGCAGCAAACAGCTCATTCAGAGGCCGCACGGTCAAAGGGGACCGGATCACGATCCAGTAGTAGGAGAAATCACCGAACGCTACAGGCTTTGTACCCGGAACGATGGAGGGCATAGCGTTGGAAATTACCACGGGTCTGTCCATCAAGGATTCCGGACTGCCCCGCCACAGGAAGTTCCCGGCAGAATCCTTCAGCGCACGGAGTATCTGTGCCGTCTCATCGTTCATCAGCCACACGGCATTGGAGCGGTAGTCCGGCTTGACGGAAAAATACAGCCGGGTCAGTTCATCGAAGGAGATGCTGTTCGTAGCCGCAGAAGTGACGCCAATCTCCGCGCCGCTCTCGGTATGGAGGATACCCATAGGCGTATCATCACCGTTGCCACCAATGAACGCAGCGTCCTCGGCTTTGGCGAACTTCTTGGCAAACACCGTGGTAAGATAGTCCTCGATGTCAAATTTCAAATCGCCGGAGAACTCATTGCCCAGCCGGACGATAGCCGCCAGCTTGTGTGCGACAATGCTATAGGGCGTGAAATCATCGACAGCCGTCCTCACATCCAGAGCACCGTCCCCAATCCACTCAGCGGCGTCATCGGAGTCGAATGTCCAGATTTTGCTGTCGCCATTCTCGGAGTGAGCGACCGTGGCGATTTGCCGGAACACCCCTACTTTTGCCAATTTCTCCTCATACTTCCGGCCAGCCTCTGCGGGAAACAGGTATTCCCCCGTGCTGTTGTGCTCCAGATGCCCGAACTCGGGCCTATCACCTCTGCGCATAGCGTTCCAGAAATGTCTGCTATACTCGCTGGAATGGATCATAGTATAATTAATTCCTCCTTGGTCTGTTTTGTCCATGTTGTTGAACTTCCGAATGAGCCTGTCGGCGGCAAATCGGTTGAGAAACTTTCCCTCCACCAAGACCGCCATCATGCGGTCGATGGTCTGGAAACCGTGCCGCTCACCCTTGTACCAGGCGAGAAAATAAGGGTCTGTGTCAGGATACCGGGGTGCTAAGATGACCACGGCATTGTCTTTATCCCGGACGGCTATACCGAGGATAAAGAATGTGGTAAAGTCTATACTGGTATCCCGGAGGTAGTGCGCCGCCCTTCTGCCGATATTCATGGGCGTTTCTCCCCTCGGCCACTGCACTTGGGGCAGTGGTACAACGAACGGGAATGGGCGCTGCCCGGAGCCGAGATGGATTTCATCGCATGACCGCAAAGAGGGCAGCGGACATTCCAATCGTTGTCGCAGGCTCTGGAGATTGGGGCCTTGGAGCGAAGCCGATAGAAATGCGGCACTGTCTCCATGAGCCACAGATTATGCCGCTGGGCATCCTCCTCCGGAATGGGGCCACCGAACATGGGTACCTTCTCCGTTCTATTGGAATCCATGTCCACCAGCGGATAATACCTGACCTCATACATTTGCTGCCGCCCCTTTCTCGGTGAGCGGCCTGCCCTCCAAATCAAGAAAGCGGTCCTCGCAGTAGGCCATGGCCTCCTCGCGGGTCCCAAACAGGACGCAGGAAAAGCCATGCTCGACTTTCCAGATCACAGGCCCTTGGTCTGTGCTGTGGGAAATGACCACAGGCGCTCCTTTACGGTTCCGGAGCAACGTATCGCACTGATAGCCGTTGTGAAAGAACATGGCTTTGTCCTTGTCAGAGAACTTGGGCGCTGCTCCGTAGAAAATTTTGTGCCTCATAATAAACTTCTCCTTTCTGATTGAAGTGTGATAGCGATGTTTCGCTTGTGGAGGCGCTCTTGGCCCCGTTAACACGATGCGTTCCATAGCAATATCCTCCTTCTGCCATGTCATGGGTGAAAGCGGTGAAAGCCGGGTGAATGTTGGCGGGGAGAACTTTCACCGCCGAAAGCCTTGCGGCACAAGCGGTTCGCCGATTGGGTGAATGAGGTGAAGGAACTTTCAACTCTATTTCCACACTTTAATAATCTTTGCACCCACCTCTATCTGCCTACAAACATTTTTTGATTTTGCTAAGAAGTTGAAAATACGTTCACCACTTTCACCTGTTCCACGAAGTCCTTGCGCCACAACGGGTCTGGCGGTGAAAGTACCCCTGCGGGTACTTTCACCCGGCTTTCACCACTTTCACTGTCAGGCAAGAAATTCTGTGGCATCATAGCCATAGGCCCTCCGATATTCTTCCTTCACCTCGGCGGTGAGCGTGATATCCCGATAAAAGTTGCCCTTCTTGGTGTGCGCAACGATCTCCGGGTAAGCGCAGCCCAAATGCGCGGCTAATTCTTCCCGGAACTCTCTGGCGGTTTTGGCGTAGCCGTTGTTGTTGTCGCCGCACCACGCTTTGTAGACCGCATAGACTTTCCCGGTCGTGCAGCCGTCCGCGTCTGTGCCGCCTTGCCGGGGACACATACACTCATGGTAAAAACTAATGACCGTACTGTTGCTGTTCCGATAGCGTTCTCCGGCCAGTTTTACGCTGTTCGGTTCGGAAAAGCGGTATCCGTTGGCGATGACCGTCTGCAGGGCACAGACCGCCTGATAGATGATGCCCTCCCGCTCAGCGTACAGTTTCTCCGCCAGAGCCTTGTCCTGCTTGTTCTTGGGGATGACATTAGGGCATTCCACCACCATGATGCGGTCATAGACCCACTGTCCATCATCGCCTCCGAACTTAGGCAGACGATTCATGCAGAACCAGAGCAAGCCGTCATAGGTGAATTCAAATGCCTGCTGTCCTTTCAGTTCGGCGAACAAGCTGTCCCCACCGGTGATCTTCTTGAAGGTTTTCAATTCGTCCACAGAAAGAAAACTCATGTCGGAGCTGCCTGCCAGCCGGGTGCCATAAATCGCTCCCGTACCGAACCGGGCTTCGATTTCTTTCAAGTCAATGCCAATGAAATTTCCCTTGCCAAGTAGCCGCTCTACCAGATTTTTGAGTTGGGATTTACCTGTGTCCCCGGCTCCCACCAGGAACAGCGATTTTTTCATCCGCCAGCCTTTGACATTAGAGAGGCATACACCAATGAACTCCAGTAAAAGTTTCTGTACCACCCGGTCGCCGTTGGTAAGGGTATCAAGGTATTGGTCGAATACAGGTGTTGGTTCCGACACTCCCAGCCACTTGCAAGGGATTTGAATTGTGGACAGCACCTCCGGGGAGTGGGGGAGGAGCGTCATATCGGACAGCCGGAGCAGACCGTTCTGAAAGTTGATGATCCCCTCATCCGCGTCCAAGTCGCTCTGGCTCACATATTCCAGGTCGGTAGTGATGTGTACACAGGCGCTGTGGGCTGTGCGCATGGTGACCAGTTCCTCATCATAATCCGCGATGTAGCCTTTGATGATGCCTTGGAGCATATCCTCGGCATATAATCGGTACACACCACCCTCGTAGACGAATATCCGCAGGCCCTGTTTTCCGCTGTCCCGGACGAGACGGTAATCCAGATGCTCCCGCGTCCATTTCGCCAGCAGAGCGTCATGGACATAAGGCGTACCGTTCTCTTTGAATTTGATGAAATACGGATGCGCCATTTTAGAGCGATGGAACACACCGTGGCAGGCTTCAATTCCGGTAGCGACAGTGGCCTCCCGGTAATCTTCCCGCTCCGTCCACTTGTCCCGCACCAAGGCGGAACAGGCAAAGACATTTTCCACCGTCTCCGGGTCCGGCCCAGTGCGGAACGCGATCATGGCGCACAGTGCGGCATCTGCCTCGGAGTGGGAGCCATAATCGGAAATGTCCCCATGGTCAAACAGCTTGGCAAATTTCTCACCGTTCTTCTGCTTGCGGAGGTCGCAGATGATGTCGAACAGTTCCCGATCCTCCCCATCCCGCTTGGCGCTGTATTTTGCCTTGGGTTTTCTGCGCATATCCTTGTCCAACGTGGTAAGTAAAGCCTGCGTGCAGTCTCGGAGCGGGGCATCGTTGATGGTATCCCCGGTAAACGCGGCAAAGCGGTTGGTGACGCCGCCAATATACAGTTCTACACCGTTGTGGGGATTTTTCATGTAGAACCGGCGGTCCAGACGTAGCTTGCCGCTGTTATCCCGACAAGCTGGGACTTGGGACAGATCACATTTCCCATAGATATGGACTCCGTTTCCGCTGACCGAGTATTCGGCGTAGCTGTCGAACCGCCGGAGCATGATCTGTACCAAGGCATCCTCCTTGCCCCTGTGGTCGATATCCAAGAAGAAATACCTCTCCGGGATAACGAAACCCAGACCAGCCGCCCGGTCAGAGAATTTCTCCATTGCTGTGACAGCCTCGGCATAATTAACCAAGGTATGCTTGTGTTTCTCATCTGTGCCCGTGGGTCCTCCGTCCGCTGCGAAGGGTTTCTTTACGCGCCGTCCTTTCTCCAAGCGCCACTCCCACAGCACCCAGATTTTCATGTCCATTAGTTCTTGCATTGGGCTTGGCTGTGTGTCCGGCATCCCGCTCACCTCCCCCTTTCCGTCTTACGTACATCATTCGCTCCACTCCGGCGTTTTCGCCGTAGCCACATCCACCCGGAGCGATTGGAGCTGCTCACACAGACTGTCGTAGTTGATGAGGGCCTTTCTGCCAATGAAGATAGCCGGGAGTTTTCCGGCTTTCAGCAAGAGCCGCAGGGCGTGTTCGCTCATCAGCCCGGTCCGGGCAATCTCCCGGACGGTCATCATGCGGGGTTTTCCTTCCGTCATACTTCTTCCTCCTTTGATTATAATGATATGTGTCGTACTTTCTTCAACCATAATATACTACATATATCGCTATCTGTCAATAGCGAAAGTAACGATTACAAGAAACTTTTCTTGCGAATACAGGAAATAATCCGTTGACAAGTGCGACAACCTGTGCTATTATGCTGGTGAGGTGATACGATATGACGCTTGGCGAACGGATAAAGCAATTAAGAAAAGAAAACGGTATGACACAAGTCGATATGGCACAAAAACTCGGCGTTACCAAGGGCACGGTGTCCACTTGGGAAACCAACAGCCGGGTCCCCAGTTTTGAAACACTGAATCAGATGTGCGATATGTTCCAGCGCAGCCTGGACTACCTGATGGGCCGCTCCGATGACGCTACGCCGCCCATCCTCAGCGATGAGGAACAGACCGAACTGGCGTTGAACCAGGTGGCGGAGGATTTGAGGGAATATGTGCTCAAGTATTGCAGGCTGGACCAATACGGCAGGGAGGCTGTCGAATCCATCATCCGGGCCGAATACAACCGTTGCCGCGCCCAAGGGGAACTGGGTCCCGCCGGGGACTACGCTGTGAATATCCGAATTATTCCATGAGAAAACGCTCCGCGCCGGGAAATCTGTCCTCGGCGTGGAGCGATACATTTTGAAGGGAGGAACGAGCGATGCCCAGCATCAAAAAGCGCGGGGACACTTACCGCATCATGGTTTCCCTCGGCTACGGCATGGACGGGAAACAGATACGCAAGACCACAACCTACCGCCCTCCGGCGGATGTGACCGAGGGTAAGGCGGAGAAGCTGGCCACAGCTTTTGCCTATGAGTTTGAAAAGCACTGTCAGGGGATGACCAGCTTGGATGAGAACATCCGCTTCAAAGACCTCTACGACTGGTATTTCGAGCAGATCGCTCCGCACAAGCTGAAGGAGAATACCATCTACAACAACCGCCGAATTTTGGAACTGTACGTCCTGCCCTACATCGGGCATTTGAAGTTGAAGGACATCAACACAGCCCGGATAGACGCACTGTTCAACAAACTGCACCAATGCGGAGCCAGGACGGAGCGGTACCTTCTGACGGACGTGGGCGTGGTCGCCAACGGCACCCGCAGGCCCATCTTCCGCAAGAGCGGCGTGACCATGGAGACCATGCGCCGGATGGTGGAAGGTGCCCCTGTGACCAAAGACACCGCCCTCAAAATCTGCGAGGCCACGGGCAGGCGGTTGGGCGATTGTTTTCGGAAGGTGCAGGAGGACCACGGCCTGACGGAAGGGACAGTGAAGCGCATCCGCACCGCCCTGTCCCCCATCTTCTCCACAGCGGTGAAAAAGGAGCTGCTCCTCAAGAATCCGGTGACCAACGCCACCAATCCCAAGGACGCTGAGGTAGAGGAGCATCCCTTCCTGGATGCCGGACAGTGCCGGGAACTGCTACGGCTGGCGGATGATTTCACCAATCCGCAGATCCCGCGCATCATTCGCACCCTGCTCTATACCGGGATGCGCTCTGGGGAACTGTGCGCCCTGCACTGGGAGGATGTGGATTTGGACAACGCTGTGTTGGAAATCAAGTACAATTTGTACCGGGTGAACGGCGAATACAAGCTGTCCTCGCCCAAGACAAAGAGCAGCGCAAGGCTCATCGCCCTGCCGCCCCAGGTGGTGGATATCCTCCGGGAGCAGAAAGTCTGGCAGGAGGAACGCAGGACGGCGGTAGGCGGCAGATGGCTGGAACGCAGTGCGGTCTTTACCGGGCGGTACGGAGAATATATCAGCAAGAACTATCTCAACTGCGAATTCAAAAAGTTCCTCAAGCGGAACGGCCTGCCGGACATCCATATCCACGATCTCCGCCACGCGAATGCCTCGCTACTGATAAATATGGGTGTTCCGGTGAAGGTCATCTCGGAGCATTTAGGCCACTGTGATACCCGGACTACGGAAAATATCTATGCCCATGTGTTCGCGGAAACCATGACCAAAGCGTCTGACGCTATCAGCAAGGCTCTTTCAACAGCGGCAGAGTGAGGAACACAGAAAAACACCGGACTGTGCGGCAGGTACAGATTTGCCGCCAGTCTGGTGTTTATTTGGTGTTTGAACCTATAAAACGAGGGGTTACGAAACGCTATGAGATACATTTTTGCTCCGACAAAATGCCGCAATACTGCACTTTACGGGCTTTCCCATACGATATGGCGGTCTGCAATTCTGGTTCGAAAAAGAAAACATCAACACGCTGGAAACGGACAGCGAGATGCTCATCACCATGATGGGCGCCTTCGCCCAGGCGGAGAGCGAGTCTATGTCCGCCAACATCGTCTGGGGCAAACGGCAGGCTATGCGGGAGGGCAAGACAAACGTCCAATTCCAGCATCTGTACGGCTACGGACAGGGTGAGGACGGCAAGCCCCACATTGTCCCCGAACAGGCGGCGGTGGTGGAGCATATCTACGACAGCTTCCTCGCCGGCCGCAGCATCCGCATGATCAAAAAGGAACTGGAGGGTCAGGGAGTCCTCACCGCCAAGGGTGGGACAGCCTGGTCGGAGGCGGCCATCCGCGGTATCCTGAAAAATGAAAAATACTGCGGCGACGTCCTGATGCAGAAGACCTACACCCAGGACTGCATCAGCAAAAAGCAGCTCCGCAACATGGGCCAGCTCCCCATGTATCTGGTGCAGGACAACCACCAGGGCATCATCACCCGTGACAGGTTCAACCAGGCAAAGGCGGAGTTCGCCCGGAGGAACGCGGGACGGGCCCCCAGCCAGAAGCTGGCCCCCACAGGCCGCTCCTGCTACAGCGCCAAATACGCCCTCACGGAGCGGCTGGTGTGCGGCGAGTGCGGGACCCTCTACCGCAGATGCGTATGGGTCAAGAGAGGTCAGAAGTTCGCCGTGTGGCGCTGCGCCAGCCGGATCGACTACGGTACGAAATACTGCCATGACTCCCCTACGCTCCGGGAGGAACCCCTGCAAGCCGCCATCCTTGCGGCTATCAACACCGTTATGAGCCAGCAGGAGGCGCTGGTGGGGCAGATCGAGGGCGCCATGCGGATGGAGCTGATCCCCTTCCCCGGCGCTATGAGCATATCGGATATCGACCGGAGGCTGGAGGAACTGGAAAAGGAATTCCAGGGGCTGTTCGCTGACTCCCAAGACGGAGGCTTCATGAAGCACGCCGAGGAGTTCAAGCGTATCTCCGCTGATATGGCCGCTCTGAAGGAGCAGAGAGCCAGACTGCTGGAACAGCAGAACAGCGACTCCGCCGCCAGCCAGCGGATTGCCAACGCGATAGAGATTCTGAAAACCGGCGATGCCGCTATCGAATGGGAGGAGAGTACCATCCGCCAGCTGGTGGATACGGTGAAGGTGCTGTCCGCAAACCGGATCAGGATCTATCTCCACGGCGGGATCGAGATCGAGCAGACCATCGGAGAGGAACAGTGACCATGATCTATATCACTGGCGACACCCATGGCGGCTTCCAACGGTTTAACACCAAAAATTTCCCACAGCAAAAGCAGATGGGCCGCAGCGACTATGCGGTCGTCACAGGCGATTTCGGGGGCGTGTGGGACGATTCTTCCAAGGAGGCATACTGGCTCGACTGGCTGGAGGAAAAGCCGTTTACCACCCTCTTTGTGGACGGGAACCACGAAAACTTCGATAGGCTCGGAGAACTTCCCGTCCACCAATGGCAGGGAGGGAAAGTCCACTATGTCCGGCCCCACGTCCTCCACCTGATGCGTGGGCAGGTATTTGAGATCGATGGAATCACCTTCTTCGCCATGGGCGGCGCTGCCTCCCACGATATCCAGGACGGCATCCTCGATCCGGCGTCCCCCGGCTTCGAGCAGGAATACTGGTTCAAGCGCCGGACACGGCAGATGTTCCGGGTGAAGGGCGTCTCCTGGTGGCCCCAGGAGATGCCCTCTGAGGAGGAATACGAGGAGGCCGTCAGGAACCTGGAACGGGTCAACTGGCGAGTGAACTACATCCTGACCCACTGCGCCCCCACCAGCATCCAGCAGAAGCTGGATCGAAACTACACCCCTGACCGGTTGACGGACTTCCTCCAGATGGTCAAGCGGCGGTGCCAATTCGATTACTGGTTCCTGGGCCACTACCACCGGAACTGTGTGGTGGATGACCGCTTCATCGTCCAGTGGGAGCAGATGGTAGAACTGCAATGGGAGTAACAGTAGAATGACCTGATACCGCTAAGGAGCAAGCTCTCGGGTGACCGAGGGCTTGCTCGTTGGCGATTTCAAACCACAGAGAAGAGAATAAAAAAACAGGCGCACCTGCGCCGGAAAGGAGAAACCAGAATGAACGTCAGAAAACCTGTTGACTACAGCGCCATGTTCGCGGCGCTGGATACGTTGATGACGGCAGACCTGCCCCAGATGGAACTGTACTGTGAGATTGGCCGGCTGGTCAGCGACAGGCCAGAGAAAGGCGCCGCTGTTGCCGCGGCGGAGTATCTGTGCGGCGCATACCCTGACACCTCTGGCTTCTCCCCCCGGAACCTGCGCCGGATGCGGGAGTTCTATCGTACCTATGAGAGCGCACCGGAAGTGCTGGCTGAGGCCATGACCATCGGCTGGACTCAAAATGTGGTCATCCTGGAAGCGGAGCTGTCCACCCAGGAGCGGGCATGGTACATCAAAGCGGCTGGGCAGTTCGGCTGGTCGAAGCTGGAGCTCCAGCAGAGAATTGCGGATCATGCTCATCTGGAAATCGTCCTCGACTTTGCGGATGAAGTGTGCTATACTGAAGAAAACACCGCCAGCATGGAGTGTATAGCCAATGACAAAGATCCTGTTTGTGTGCCATGGAAACATCTGCCGCAGCCCAATGGCCGAGTTCGTGATGAAAGACCTGGTAAAGAAAGCGGGGCTGGAGTCGGAATTCCTCATCGAGTCCGCAGCCACCAGCACCGAGGAGATCGGCAACCCGGTCTACCCTCCGGCCCGCCGCAAACTGGGCGAGCATGGAATCGATTGTGCTGGCAAAACAGCCCGCCAGCTGAGGAACGAGGACTACGAGCGGTACGACCTCCTGATTGGAATGGATCGGGCCAATCTGCGAAATATGCACCGCATCTGCGGTGGCGATTTCGATGGCAAGCTGCATCTGCTGATGGAGTTTACCGACCGCCCCAGCGATGTAGCCGATCCTTGGTATACGGGTGACTTCGAAACTACCTGGCAGGATGTGTCAGTTGGGTGCAGCCGGTTGCTGGGTTGGCTCATAAGCCGGGATCAGAGCGGGGAGATCGTAAAATGAGTGAGCGGATAAAAAAACAGAAAGATAACATCACAATTCGATCCAGTGCCGCTGAATATCTTACTTTTGTAGCGTCCACAGGCGATAGCGCAGAAAGCATCGAAATGCGTTACGAGGATGAAAATATCTGGCTTACACAAAAGATGATGGCGGAGCTGTACAATGTAGATGTACGAACCATCAATTACCACATCGGCAAGGTGTTCGAGGATTCCGAGTTAGAGGAGAGGTCAACTATCCGAAAATTTCGGATAGTTCAATCTGAGGGGAGCCGTCAGATCAGCCGCGAGGTAAATCACTATAATTTGCAAATGATTATTGCCGTGGGCTTCAAAGTGAACAATGAACGTGCTGTTCAGTTCCGTAAATGGGCCAACGCCATTGTGAAGGACTACACGATCAAGGGCTGGGTCATGGACGAGGAACGGCTGAAAAATGGCGGTACCGTTCTGACAGAGAAATATTTTGAGGAACAGCTGGAAAAAATCCGGGAGATACGGCTGTCTGAGCGGAAATTCTATCAGAAAATCACCGACATCTATGCCACAGCTCTTGACTATGACAGAACGGCAAAAACGACTAAGGATTTTTTCGCAAAAGTCCAGAATAAGATGCATTTTGCTGTTCATGGACATACCGCCGCTGAAGTGATATACTATCGGGCTGATGCGGACCAGCCGCATATGGGTCTGACCTCCTGGAAAGAAGCGCCTCTTGGCAAGATTATGAAAAGCGATGTATCTATTGCCAAAAACTATCTGACAGAGGATGAATTGTATTCATTGGAACGTATCGTGTCCGCCTATCTTGATCTGGCAGAAGACCGGGCGCGGCGGCGTATTCCCATGACAATGGAGGATTGGGCAAAGCGGCTGGACATTTTCCTGATGGCCGATGACCGGGAAATCCTGACGAATGCTGGAACAATCACTGCCGAGATTGCAAAAGCTCATGCCGAAAGTGAATTTGAGAAGTATCGGATCATTCAGGACAGATTATATGAGAGCGACTACGACCGCTTTCTTGCTATGGAACAAGGTGCGGCCTCCGATGAGGATGGGCAATCCGGTCAAGGGATGACATTGCTTTGAAATATGAAAAATCGATTTTGCCGCCTTAGTCCATGATAAGTTGACAGACTACACCAAGGGAGTAGTCTGTCAACTTTTATGTATAGTCACATAAACCCTTTGTGCCGCAGTGATTTCACTGCGGTATTTTTATTTATAGAAGGAGAATTATAATGAAAGTGATACAAAAAAGCGAGGCAATCAAGAACGGTCTCCGGAAAGGCTTTCAGAACGGCAGCTCCAAAATGGCAAAGCGCAAGTGCTACGGATACACGATCAATTCTGATGGAGAGCTGGAAATAAATCCGGACGAAGCCAAGGTGGTGAACTGGATATTTGAACGGTATCTTGCTGGTGACAGCCTTGGGAAAATTGCTGCGGGTCTGGAAAGGCAGGGCATTCCCTCCCCCACCGGCAGGCCCAAATGGAATCGGGAGGCAATTGACAAACTGCTCTCCAATGAAAAATACACCGGACGGGTGCTGCTCCAGAAGACGCTCAGCACCGGCGCTGTCCAGATCGAAAACAATGGCCTCATGGAACGGTATCTCTACACCGGCTCCCATGAGGCCATTATTTCTGACGAGATGTTTATGGCGGTACAGCAAGCGAAACTCAACCGTTCAAAAGATCCGCAAAACCAAGTTGCCATGAGGCTCGCGTTCTGATACAATAATAAAAAATTGGCTCAATCCAAGAACTAGAAAAGGTAAGAGGTGCACATGATGGGTGATGTTATAATCTTTAATGATGAAAGTATAGATTTTGTATAAAATACAATCCAAAATCAACAAATTATTTTCCACCCTGAAATTGCACCAGAGGGCAAAATAAAGTATGATATATTTGCAGCGACAAAGAGAAGAAAAACACTTACCCTGTTTGTAGATAGAAATATTCTGAGTAGCCTTTTGAAATTCTGTGAAATAGGCAGCCTAAAAAACAAAGGAGAATCTCAGCTTATTGGTGTAATCATGGCATGGGCAATATTTAATGATATGCCAATCAGTGCTGGAATGGCAATCAAGGAACGAGCTTTCCAATTACGTTCCCAAGAAAAAGGCTTGGTAGAGTTGCAAAAATTTCTTGAAATATTTGAAGTATATCCTGGACAAATGTGGCTACAGGTTGCTGAAGGGCAGTTAGCAGAGATCCCGCCAATCAAATACTCAAATACACTTGCACAAAACATATCCGTCAATTATGCCGATGGTGGAGATCATTATGATATGGCAGTCGCTTCTCTGCTCCACGCCGTATGGCTATATAGAGATCAGACTAAGCGACCCATAGAGAAAGTACGCGAGTTTATCCAATGGATGTATGATTATTTGTTAGTAAGTGAGTATCTGTTGGTTTATGTAATTATGCTGTTTACTGGGCAGGACAATATTAAAGCCCCCAAACACGCCAACTCTAACGATCTTGGAAAAATTGTTGCTGGTTGCAAAAATCAAGCGTGGGATATAGCATATCTGACAAATTGGAGTACACTGTACTCAGACACAGACAAGTGTTCTGAGGAATTTTTATTTGCAACCAACGATATTTTGTTAAAACGAATCTTTGTAAATTGTAATACTCCATTCGGAGTCAATGGTCTACTCTTTAATGTGTTTCATAAAAAGGAATACAATCAGCTTATGGATTATATTGAGGACAGGGTACGCAACAGAATTAAGCCTGATTTTGGTGGGAAACCTCAAGTATATTTTCAAGAATTAATTGAGGAGGAAAAACGAAAAATTCAAACGCTGCTAAAGATATGAGAGAGTATAGTTGCTGTCTCATATCGATTACATTCGTACTTATTACGGCAGTTTTGCTCAAAAAAGGATAGCAGTCTCTGGTCGGATCAATGTCAGTCAACAACGGAGGCACGATTACTCGCTACCAATAAGGAACAAGCCCTTGGCTTATACGCTGTGGGCTTGTTCCTTATTGGTAGCGAATAGCAGATAACAAAAAGATCCCCCCTTAAATAAAAATCGATTTTAACCACTTATTCCAGAGCGAGCGCCAATTTCGTTAGATTTTCGCCTTGAAAATCAAGAAATTGGCGCTTTTCTGTTTCTAAAAATAAATTGGCATTTTGGACGAAACCTGTACTTTGACGATAAGGCTTATTAGCAAGCCTATTAGCAGGGATTTCGCATTTTCAGGCCCCCAAAGCACCCTCCTGCTAATTCGAGGAAAAAGTATCCCCTTGATTCTGCTAATCTCAAATGCGGGCGATTGCGGTACAAGAATAGCCGGGATTGCACTGATTACATAAATTGGCCCGCTCAAAGGGCCGGAACCGTGGCCCGTTCACATGACCGTCTGCACCCTATGGCGCGGGCGGCTATGATGATTTCCGCAGAAAGGAGGAAGAACCCCATGGACAAATGTAAAGTTATTGCCGTCACCAATCAGAAGGGCAGCGTCGGCAAGACCACCACGACGGTCAACCTGGGCGTAGGACTGGCACAGCAAGGGAAAAAGGTGCTGCTGGTGGATACAGACCCCCAAGGCAGTCTCACGGTGAGCCTGGGCGTGAAGAACCCGGACGAGTTGGACACGACCATCTCCGACCTGATGCAAGTCGTTGTGGACAACGGCAACCTCTCGCCGCTGGACAAGGGCATTTTGAAGGACATTGAGGGTGTTGATCTTGTGCCCTCCAACATTGGCCTGTCCAGCTTTGAGGTAAGCCTTGTGAACACCATGAGCCGGGAGTTTGTACTGAGGAGCTACCTGGGGGCGGTCAAGCGGGACTATGACTATGTTCTCATTGACTGTATGCCCTCGCTGGGTATGCTGACCATCAACGCCCTGGCAGCGGCGGACAGCGTTCTCATTCCCTGTCAGGCCAACTACCTGTCCACCAAGGGCTTGAAACTGCTGATGGGGTCAATCGCCAAAGTGCGGCGGCAAATCAACCCGGAGCTGAAGATCGACGTCATCCTGCTGACGATGGTGGACAGCCGTACCAACAACGCCAAGAGCATCATCGCCGCCCTGCGGCAGACCGGGAGCAATCTCAGGGTGCTGAACACGGAAATACTCTTTTCTGTCCGGGCGGCAGAGTGCAGTGTAGAGGGCAAGAGTATTTTCGCCCACGACGGCAAGGGGAAGGTGGCGGCGGCGTATACGGCGCTGGTGGAGGAGGTGAGCGCCCTTGAGCAGAGGAACCGCAATCGACCTGGGGCTGACTGGGGCCTATAACGACCTGTTCTCTACCCAGGCAGAACGGGATAACGCCCAGCGCAGCTATGTGATCGACCTGCCCACCGCCGAGAGCAGCGACTTTCCCGACCACCTGTTCAAGGTGCGGATGCTCTCGGTGCCGGGATATTCCTTCTGTACCCGGTTCCCGCTCTTGTCCTCAATATAGAACCGGTAGTACCACTTTTTGCCCTTTTTGCGTACAGAACCTTTTGCCATAGATGAAA
>OFGH01000917.1_pt1 | contig 22493 bp, 29 predicted proteins | sample 1521721 | NCBI WGS metagenome assembly OFGH01 (sample SAMEA3504132, study PRJEB24116) | mouse gut metagenome | biome: mouse gut; feature: mouse-associated habitat; material: faeces | place: Denmark | collected 2011
TAAACGTCTTCTGCACGATGGAGATGAAACTCAAAAAATCGTGGAAGCCCTTGCTGAACACGATTTTTCGTCTTAAGAGGTTCATCGGAATGCTCCGTGCAACAGCGTTTACACAACTGCCCGCCCCTCCCTGCCTCCTTGCCCCGCCCCGCCTTCCCGCCGCCCAATGCCCCCTTCCATTTCCGTACCGGATTTTTGGCCTCCCTCCCCCACAAGAAAAAAGATTGACGCCCTTATTTGTTTTCAAGTATAATCAAGAATATATGGTATGCCAAATACAAAAAGGAAAAGGAGAAGCGGCAGTATGAAGCAGTTTTTTGGTATGAGCCAGGGCGGAAATCTTACAGAAGCGGTAAACGGACTGAAAAAGCCGCAGTTTATTATGCTGTTTTCGAACAATTCCCAGTTCGAAGACCACGTAAAAGCTCTGGAAAAACTATATCCGAATGTTCCGAGCATTGGCTGTATCGGAATGAGTTATGACACCAGGATCGTAGAAAAGGGGGTCGGCGTCATAGCTTTTTACGACGGGGTCAGTGCCACAGCAAATGCGCTGGAGCAGGTATCCGTCATGCCGGTAAAATATATCCGCCGTATGGAGGAGGATATAAAAAAGATAAACGGTTCGCAGCAGGATACGGTGTGCATTGATTTCTGTACGGGGAACGATGCCTGTGCGCTGACGACGATCGATACTGCATTAAAGCAAAAAGGCATTTCTCTTGTTGGCGGAACAGGGGATGGGGGAAAAGTATCCGCGAATGGGAAAATTTATGAAGACGCTGTCGCTTATGGTCTTGTGAAGAACCACGGAGGACGCGTTAAGACTTATAAGGAAAATATTTATCACCAGCTCGGCAATTACCGTTTTATTGCTTCCAATACGGACAGGGCGAAATACGTGATCGGGGCGCTGAACGGGAAGCCGGCGAAGCAGGTTTATCAGAGCATTCTCCACGTAACGGACGAACAGATATTGACACAGACGTTCCAGAATCCTTTTGGAAAAATTAATGGGGACGATACCTGCATTATTTCCATAAAAGAAGTGGACGGAAATGCGTTGGCATGTTTCCGCCAGGTCAATGATTCTGACGTTTTGATTTTGCTGGAACTGGGGGATTACCAGGCCATTACAAGGGAAACGATTCGTTCAATCTGCCGGGATTTTCCGAGGCGTTCGGCTGTTTTCTCCGTGAACTGCCTGTTCCGCTATAAACTGTTTTCCGAACGGAATTATATGCAGACCTATCTTCAGGAGATGGCCAGCCTTGGAAGCCATGCCGGATTGGTCGGATATGGAGAGCATTATAACAATCGTTTTGTCAACCAGTCTATGACTTGCGTAGTATTTGAATAAAGGAGGGAAACAGGATGTTGTCAAGGAAAAACCGGCAGAAGCCGGGGCAGGTGCGCCATAACGAAAAAAGCCTTTATCCGGTACTGTATGTGACAGAGCATTTAAAAGATTATAAGGAAGCACTGATCAGCAAGGAAGTGGAATCTCTGTGGGAGCTGACTATGGTTGGCAATTCGTTTTCCCACGTATTGAAGAAAGCGGATCATTTCCAGACCCGGCTTTTGGATTTCGGGCAGTCTTTTTCCAATATAAACGATACGGCGGAGCAATTTTCGGAAGTAAAAAGTTCCATTGCCCAAACCGTGTCGGAGACTCAGGAAAAAGTGGAAGATTTGAAACATACCTCTATGACGATAGAGCAGTCTTATGTAGAAATGGAACATACTTTTGAACAGCTTCAGGCGGCGGTAAAAGGTATCCGCCAGTGTATCAACAAGATTGTGACTATTGCGGATGAAACAAATATCCTTGCGATCAACGCGTCTATTGAGGCATCCAGGGCCGGCGAGGACGGAAAAGGATTTGCCGTGGTCGCGGCAAAGGTAAAGGAGCTTGCGGAGGAAATCAAGGGGCTTGCCAATGAGGCGGATTCGGGCATTTCCAATGTGGAATCCGGTACGAATCTGCTGAACGGAAGCATTGCCACGTCTGCGAAGAACCTCGGGGAAGGCACGGGGATTGTAAATGCTACTTATGATTCTTTCCATCAGATTACGGAAGCTGCGGAGGGAGCTTCTCTGGTACAGGCCCAGATCGCCGGAGTCATTGAGAATTCCCGGGAAGAATTGCAGACTGTCTGCCAGTTTTTTGATGAGATAAGGGATCAATACCAGGAGGTTGTAAAACATATTAATCGTGCCAGCAGCCTGGGCACAACAAAAAGCGCTATGTTTGAAGATATTGATAATATGCTGTCCCAGATTCCGCCTATCATTATGGATAGCAATCCGGAAGCGTAAACACGGAAATCATCCGGGGATAAAAAAATATGGAAAAAAGGAAAGAGTTGGCCGCCGGCCGGCTCTTTTTTTGTCGGATTAGGCGGCGAATAACATTGGCAGGGCGCGTCTTTTTGACAAAAAAAGCGGACAATACTCTATATAATGATTGCTAAAGGGAGGTGACGGACAGGAGGATGGAGACAACATATATATGAAGTTTACGTTGACAGCCTTTTTTTTATTAATTTTGTTATGAACCTGTATTTTTACACTCTCCTGGCCAGAACACTGAAACGTACTGCCACGCGTCTCAGGATCATAGGCGGGAGCGCGGTAGGGGCGGCGTTTTGCGTTTTACTGATTTTTATGCCGGGCATTCCGGCAGTGGTAAAACGGTATATCGGCCCGGCAGGGATCAGCATGGCGGCGGCTGCCGCTATTTTAAGGCTGGACAGCGTGAACATGGTATGGAAGGCGGCCGGTTATTTATCCGTTTACGCCTTTGCCTTTGGGGGGATCATGAAGTTTCTGTTTTCTGCCGTTCCTTTTTTCAGGGGAAAACAGGGGGAGATATGGTACATATTAGGGGCAGGTATGCTCGGATACCAGGCAGTGTCCTGGTGGGTCGCCCAGGCCGGGAAAAAGCGGGCGGCGGATATTTATAAAGTCAAACTGAGGGGAAACCATAATGAGATCGAGCTGGATGCGCTGATGGATACCGGAAACAGTTTAAGGGAGCCGGTCAGCGGCAGGCCGGTATCGGTCGTGGAAGAAGAGTGTTTTCTTAAGCTGTCGGGAATCAAAGCGCCGGAAAAGCTGAAAGCGATACCTTATCACAGCGTAGGCAGGGATAATGGCATTATGGAAGGATATGAAGTACCTGAGATCATTATTAAAGGCAGGGAAGAAAATATACGATGGCAGAAAGTGATCGTGGGGATCAGCAGAAATAAAATATCTGCGAGTGGAAAATATCAGATGATATTGCATCCGGATTTGTGCAAATATGAATGCCAAACCCGGCGGGCCAGGAAAGCCTGGCATTTTGGAAAACCGATGACAGGAGGAAAGTAAAATGATTTTTAAAGTGGCAATACCGGGAAAGATGCAGTTTAAAATAATAAAGAAAGAGCCTAATTTTTTTATGACAAAACAGGGGGATATCCATTACATAGGCGGAACGGAAGTGCTGCCGCCGCCCCTTGAGGTTGAGAAAGAAAATGAAGTCATTAACGACCTTGGGACGGAATATGAAGATGAGGCTAAGTCCATACTGATCGAACATAATCTCCGCCTTGTAGTGTATATTGCCAAGAAGTTTGATAACACGGGCGTAGGTGTGGAGGATCTCATCTCTATCGGAACCATTGGGTTAATAAAGTCCATCAACACTTTTAACCCTGAGAAAAATATTAAACTGGCGACTTATGCCTCCCGGTGCATTGAGAATGAAATCTTAATGTACCTGAGAAGAAATAACAAGACAAAGCTGGAGGTTTCCATAGACGAACCCCTGAATGTGGATTGGGACGGCAATGAGCTGCTTCTGTCGGATATTCTTGGAACGGATGAGGACGTTATTTACCGGGATATTGAAAATGAGGTGGAAAGAAAACTCTTATTAAAAGCGATCAATAAATTATCGGACAGGGAAAAAACCATTATTAATCTCCGTTTTGGCCTGGGGACGCCGGACGGACAGGAAATGACTCAAAAAGAAGTAGCTACGCTGCTCGGCATATCCCAGTCCTATATATCGAGGCTGGAGAAAAAAATAATGAAGCGGTTGAAAAGAGAGCTGATCCGGGAAGAGTAGGCAGGGAAGTATATAACATCCGGGGATGAGGGCGGTTGGAAGGACGGTTTTCATCCCCGGATTTTTATGTTTGGAGGAATGCCCGATGCAGAAGGGAAAAGGGACGAATACCGTTCTTCAACAGCAAATATCCACAATGATAATATCGGGGCCGATCTTCCTGATATTTTTGAACGGAATAATATATTCCGGTTCGCTTCCAAATAAAGAAGAAAATTTATTTTTGCCGGGAATAATGACTTTGCATATCTGGCCGGAGCATTCATCGAATTCCAGATCGCCGATTTTTCCAAGACATTTGCAGTCTTTCAGGTTAATGACTTCCTTACATTTCAATTCTGAGAAAAGCATAATACCTCATCCTGAATATACTTACCATAGCATATGCATGCGGAGGGATAATTGATTCCTGCGGGGACAGATTAGAATGTATAATTTTCATCTTTTTGGTGCATCATTTTTAATAGCCGAAAAAAATGTTTGCAGGAGGCGTAAGATGGCACAGGGAAAGGTTGAGATATGCGGGGTCAATACATCCAAACTTCCGCTTTTGAAAAATGCGGAGAAGGAAGAGCTGTTTTCAAGAATCGAGGAAGGGGACAGGGATGCCAGGGAACAATATATTGAAGGCAATCTGAGGCTTGTTTTAAGCGTGATCAAACGTTTTTCATCCAGCAATGAAAACGTGGACGATCTGTTCCAGATCGGCTGCATAGGTCTGATCAAAGCGATCGATAACTTTGATTCCTCTTTGAACGTAAAGTTTTCCACTTATGCGGTACCGATGATTATCGGGGAGATCAGGCGTTTTCTCCGGGATAATAATTCCATCCGGGTAAGCCGTTCGCTCAAAGACACGGCATATAAAGCGATCTACGCGAGGGAAAATCTGACGAGAAAAAATCTGAAGGAGCCGACCATTAACGAAATAGCTTCCGAAATCGGCATTTCCAAAGAAGATATCGTTTATGCCCTGGACGCCATACAAAATCCGATGAGCCTCTATGAGCCGATTTTTACCGATGGCGGCGACACTCTTTATGTCATGGATCAAATCAGCGATAAGAAGAACAGGGAAGAGATCTGGGTGGAACATCTTTCTTTGAGCGAAGCCATGAAACGTTTGGACGAACGGGAGCATGAGATTATCACCCTGCGTTTTTTTGAAGGAAAAACGCAGATGGAGGTAGCTGAAATCATCGGGATATCCCAGGCACAGGTATCCAGGCTGGAGAAAAATGCTTTACGGGTAATGAAAAATTATCTGACTGCTTAGACAGGAAATCAATTTCCAAAAACGCCTTGGCGGCCGGAGGCAAAAGGGAGCCGCAACAACCGGAACAGGAATTGGCCGGGGGCTGTTTTTTGCTGTTGCGTACAATCAGTTATTTCACTTATGAAATGGTCAATAAACAGAGCGAAACCGCCAGGATGGCGGTTTCAGGAAGCGCAGGACAGGATGTCCGTTGCTTCCGGCTCGTCCGGTTAGATACCATATATCCATTTCATTAGTGAAATCTGATTGGAAGCTCCAGCAAAAAACAGCCCCCGGCCAATTCTTGTTCCGGTTGTCGCGGCCCCCTTTGCCTCCGGCCGCCAAGGCGTTTTTTGAAATTGATTTCCGTGGATTTTTAATTTATTTTGTTGCCCGATTCCGCATAATTTGATACAATTTAAAAAGGTATTTGTGAAAGATGAAGGAGAATGATATTATGGAGACAAAACTGAAAAACATGCAGATCAAACAAAAAATAATGACTATTTTTTCCATACTGCTTGCGGTGTATGTTATAGCAGTATTGATCGGGGTCATTGGTTTAAGCGTGATGGGAGAAAATCCGACTGCGCGGATGGTTGCACTGGTCTTATTGGTGATAACGGCGGTCGTGAATTTGTCGTTGGTATTTAAACTGGGCGGAGCGGTTGTTCTGTCTTTGGTAAAACCAGTCAGGGAGCTGGAGGAGGCCGCAAAAAGGATGGCGGTTGGAGATTTCAGCACCGAGATTACATATGATTCGGACGATGAGTTAGGGGAGCTGGCAGACTGTTTCAGGACGACGAGCAGCACGTTAAAGATCATTATCGATGATCTTCATAATATTATTACGGAGTTTACAAAGGGGAACTTTAATGTAAGGACAAACAGCAAAGATAAATATGTAGGCGATTATGAGCCGTTGCTGACGCAGCTGGTTGAAATGGTGCATACGATCAGCGACATACTGGGAAATATCCAGAATGCGTCGGATCAGGTGGCGGCGGGTTCCGCAGAGCTTGCCAACAGCGCGCAGGGACTGGCGGAAGGGGCTGCGGATCAGGCATCTTCCGTGCAGGAACTTTTTGAGACGATGACAGAGGTAACGGGACAGGTGGAGGAAACGAGCCTTACCATAGACCGTCTGCATGACAGTGCAAAGAGCGTAGGAATAGAGGCGGAGAAGACGAAAACGAAAATGGCGGAGCTGATGGAGGCCATGGAGTCCATCAAGTCCACCTCCCAGGAAATCAGCAATATTATCGGGGATATTGAGGATATTGCTTCCCAGACGAACCTGCTCTCCCTGAATGCGGCGATTGAAGCGGCCAGAGCCGGGGAAGCGGGCAAAGGTTTTGCCGTAGTTGCGGAACAGATACGTAAACTGGCGGAAGACAGCGCCCAGTCTGCGGTAAAGACGAAGCGGCTGATCGAAACTTCCTTACAGGAGGTTATAAAGGGGAATGATATTACGGAAGAAACGGCGAATGCTACCAATAAAGCGATGGAAGGGCTGGAACATGTACTGATCGCGGTAGGTGAAATCAGGATGGCATCGGATAAGGAAGCGGCGTCCATCAAGGGAATTGAAAAGAGCGTGGAACAGATTTCAGCGGTTGTGGAAAATAATTCGGCGGCTGCGCAGGAAACTTCGGCTACCAGCGAGGAGTTGTCCGCTCAGGCAGTGACATTGAATGAGCAGGTGGAAAGATTCCATTTGCGCGGATAGGAGTGTGAGAAATACTTCTAAAGCTCATGCCAGAGAGCATAGGGGTAGATTGGAAGAAAAGTGAAGGAGGGAATGGTATGAAGTGTCCTTTTTGCGGTCATGACAATACGAGGGTAATCGATTCGAGGCCGGCGGAAGATAATAATTCTATCAGGCGTAGACGGGTGTGCGATGAATGCGATAAGAGGTTTACCACTTATGAAAAGATCGAGACGATTCCGTTGATTATTATTAAAAAAGATAATAACAGGGAAACCTATGACCGGTCTAAAATCGAGGCGGGCGTACTTAGGGCATGCCATAAGCGCCCGGTAAGCGCCGGACAGATCGATAAACTTGTGGAGGAAGTGGAAACGGAGATCTTTAATATGGAAGAGAGGGAGATTTCCACGCAGGATATCGGCGAAATGGTAATGAACAAATTGAAGGATATGGACGCGGTGGCTTATGTCAGATTTGCTTCGGTGTACAGGGAATTTAAGGACATTAATACCTTTATGGATGAATTAAAAAAGGTTTTGGACAGCAATTAAGAAATAAGGCAGGAAAGATTATGTTGCAGAGATTTTACCCCGATGCCTATGTGGACTCGGCTTATGGGATTGATTACGGGAAGCTTTATAAGGAAGGCTATCGGGGGATTATTTTCGATATCGATAATACGCTGGTTCCCCACGGTGCACCGGCGGATGACAGGAGCAAGGAACTGTTTGCCAGGCTGAAGGAGCTGGGATATGGGATCATGCTCCTGTCCAATAATAAGGAACCCCGGGTGAAGATGTTTAACGATGCGGTCAGGGTTCAGTATATTTTTAAGGCGGGCAAACCGGCTACGGGGAATTACCGGAAGGCGATGGAAAGGCTGGGAGTGGATAAGGAACATGCTCTGTTTGTGGGAGACCAGCTTTTTACGGACATATGGGGGGCAAAGAAGGCGGGAATACGGACTTTTCTCGTAAAGCCGATTCATCCCAAAGAGGAGATTCAGATCGTACTGAAACGGTATTTGGAGAAGATCGTACTGTTTTTCTATGTACGGGATCAAAAACGCCGCCGGCAATAAGGCAGTTTATCGAGGATACAGGGCTAAAAGAACGGAAGGGAAACGGGAGGAGAAGAATGCGGCAGATAGACGGGCATACGAGGCTATGCGGGCTGATAGGGAATCCGGTGGAACATACCATATCGCCGGTAATTCATAATACTTTGGCGGAAAGAGAAGGAAGAAACATGGTCTATGTTCCCTTTCATGTGGAAAAGGGTCAGCTAAGGAAGGCGATAGAGGGGGCTTTCGCATTAAATGCGCTCGGGCTGAATGTGACGGTTCCCTACAAGAGCGAAGCCATAGGATGTCTGGCCGGGGTGGACGAAATCGCGGAAAAAATAGGAGCCGTGAATACTCTGGTACGGACGGAAAAAGGCTATAAAGGATACAATACGGATGCGACGGGGCTTTATCGCGCGATGCGCAGTGAAGGAATAAGTGTCGAAGGCGAGGAGATACTTATACTCGGAGCGGGAGGCGCAGCCCGTGCGGCTGCTTTTTTATGCGTTTCCAAAGGAGCCGGCCGGGTTTATATGATGAACCGGACGGAGGAGAAAGCGCGGAAAGTGGCGAAAGAGGTCAACGATGCATTCGGAAGGGAATCAGTAGTTCCGATGCGCCTGGAGGATTATGGAGCGCTTCCGGCGGGCCGGAAGTATCTTGCCATTCAGGCGACAAGCGTAGGGCTTTATCCCGATACGGACGCAGCGGTTATGGAAGACAGGGCTTTTTATGAAAGGATACATACCGGTTTTGATTTGATCTACCGCCCGTCCTGTACGCGATTTATGAAGATGGTAAGGGATGCGGGCGGAAAGGCATATCATGGGCTTAAGATGCTGCTCTATCAGGGGGTGGAGGCCTATGAACTATGGAACGGCACATCCGTTTCAGAAGAAGATGTCATTATCGTATACGATAAGATGAAAGAAGCGATGGGAATAGAGGAATGAAAAATATTATTTTAATCGGTTTTATGGGCAGCGGGAAAACGAGTGCAGGAATCAGCCTTTCTTACCGGCTGCGCCGGACTATGGTGGATACGGATAAGGAAATTGAAAGGCTTTATCATATGCGGATACCGGAGATTTTTGAAAGACTGGGGGAAGAAGAATTCCGAAAGATGGAAACCGGATATTTGGAAAAGCTGCTGAGGGGATCCGGAGGGAAAATTATATCCACAGGAGGCGGTCTGCCCATGAGGGAAGATAACAGGGAGCTTTTAAAAAAGCTTGGAACAGTTATATACCTGCGGGTGAGGCCGGAGACCGTATGCAGCAGACTGGCCGGAGATATGTCGCGCCCTCTCCTGCAAGGGGAAGAGAAAGAGGAAAAGGTGAAACGGCTGTTGGAAATGCGCGCGCCGGTGTACGAAAGCGCTGCTGATATTGTGATTGATACGGATGAAAAGACGACGGATGGGATCGTGGATGAAATTTTGGAAAGAATAGGGGGATGGAGATGAAGCTGCTGGTAATTAACGGACCGAATTTGAATTTTCTGGGGATTAGGGAAAAGGGCGTCTATGGGACACAGAATTATGATGATCTGCTTGATATGATAGCAAAAAAGGGGAAAGAGAACGGATGCGCCATTGAAGTATTTCAGAGCAATCATGAGGGAGCGATTATTGACCGCATCCAGGATGCTTATTTTGACGGTACGGAGGGAATTGTCATTAATCCGGGGGCATATACCCATTACAGCTATGCGATCAGGGACGCGCTGGCAAGCATAGAAGTGACGAAGGTGGAGATTCATATTTCGGATATTACGAAAAGAGAAGAATTTAGGAAGGTGTCCGTAACGGCTCCGGCTTGTGACGCGCAGATCTATGGACATGGGCTGGAAGGATATCTGGAAGCAATCGATTTTTGTTTGAAAAAGTAGTTGAAATATCAGTATTTTTAGTATAAACTAGTAAAGAATTATAACGTGAAAAATTTAGGAGGAATATTTTATGATTTCTGCAGGTGATTTCAGAAATGGTATTACTATTGAGTTAGATAATAATATATACCAGATTATTGAGTTTCAGCATGTAAAACCGGGCAAAGGAGCCGCGTTCGTAAGAACAAAGCTGAAGAATGTGAAGAACGGCGGCGTGATCGAGAAGACCTTCCGCCCGACAGAGAAATGCCCGCAAGCACGTATTGATAGAAAAGATATGCAGTATTTATATTCAGACGGCGATTTATATCATTTCATGGACGTTGAGAATTATGAACAGATTGCATTGAACGAAGAAGCTATCGGAGATACCCTCAAATTTGTAAAAGAAAATGAAATGGTAAAGGTATGCTCCCATAACGGTAACGTGTTTGCGATCGAACCGCCGTTGTTTGTAGAGTTGGAGATTACGGAGACGGAGCCTGGTTTTAAAGGAGATACGGCGACAGGAGCTACCAAGCCCGCTGTTGTGGAGACAGGAGCTACCGTTTACGTTCCCTTATTTGTAAATCAGGGCGATGTAATCAAAATCGACACCAGGACAGGGGAGTATCTCTCCAGAGTATAGTCCTGCCTGTTATCTTGCTATCAGAAATATGGAATCTGCTGCGGACAGGCAGTCCATCATTTGGCTTATAAGACAATGGATGATTTCCGTTGTCTTTTTTTATGCGCAGGGGTTCTTAGCGAAACAGCCTTTGCTGTGAGCTGTAGAAACACTTCTCACGCGTGAGACTTGGTGGTTCTTAGCGAAACAGCCTTTGCTGTGAGCTGTAGAAACACTTCTCACGCTAATCACATCTTAGGCATATCGCCTGAAAATCCAAAACAAAAACAAAGAGAGGTATATTTATGGAAATTATGGATTTTTGCCAGAAAGTAAAAAAGAATCTGGCAGAGGAAATCGGGGAGGAAATGACGCTCTCCGTAAAACAAATTACAAAAAATAACGGGGTGGTTCTTCATGGCATTACGGTATCCAAAGACGGAATGAACATTTCACCTAATATTTATATGGATGGACTGTATGCGGCATATGAGGAGGGGGAAACTTTCCGGGCAGTGATGGATAAAGTGCGCAGGATCTATAAGGAAAGCAAGCCGGAGGCCAGCGTCGATATGAGTTTTTTCCTGGATTATGAGAAGATGAAGGAGAAGGTCGTATTTAAGGCGGTCGGTTACGCGCGGAATAAGGAGCTGCTGCGCCAGATTCCCCATATCCTGTTTTTGGATATGGCTCTTGTATTTTACTGCCATGTACCGCAGAAGGAATTGGACAGTGCAACCATTCTTGTATATAACAGCCATTTGAAGATGTGGGGCGTGACAAAGGAACGCCTCTATTGGGATGCCCAGAAGAATACCCCGCGCATCCTTCCGGCAAGGATACTTTCTATGGAAGAAATGATGAAAGAAATTTGTTCCGTGGATGAGATCGGGGAGGGGACGATGGAAGACATGGAACAAACGGCAGAGGGAAACGCGCCGGATTCCGGTTTTGGAAAGGGCGGCAGGATGTTTGTGCTTGGAAACGAAAAAAAGCTGTTCGGCGCTGCTGCAATGTTTTACAGGGATACCATTGAGGAATTTTCCGATGAAATGGGAAAAAGTATTTTTATACTGCCGAGTTCGGTACACGAGGTCATTCTCGTGCCGGATGACGGGCTTCAGGAACCGGAAGAATTATGGAAAATGGTATGTGAAATCAACGAAACCCAGGTAGAACCGGAGGATGTTTTAACCGATTCCGTCTACTACTTTTCAAGAAAATGTAAAAAAATCAAAAAATTGTTTTAGAGATTCATAAAAACTATACTAGACAATATGCGTCTCTTGTGCTATTATAATCAGAGTGATGTAACAAATTTGTAATATTTATCAAATCGTTCCATCACGAATGAAGTAAAAGCGCACTCGTAGTCTAACGGATAGAACGAAGGCCTCCGACGCCTTTAATGCAGGTTCGATTCCTGCCGGGTGCATTGCATCACTCTGACAATAGCAGAAGCAGACAAATGTATTAGATGAAAGAAAGGATATTTGTTGGTTTATGGGCAGACGGAGAAAATCATCTTTGCATGGGGGAATTGGCGATCAAATTGAAGATATGAAAGAATGGGTGTCGGATCATACAAAGATTGTGATGCCCATCGTTCTTTTAGTATGCGTTTTAATAACGGTATTAGTGGCGGTAAACGCGAATAAGAAAGCGGCGGAGGAAGCGGAGGCCCAGCTGGCGGGAGTAGATCCTGCCGCAGCTTCGGGAGAAGAAAGCGCGGTACCGGAAGAAGAATTACCACAGCTGGAGCTGGAAGTCAATGCATATCCTGCAGTAAATACACTGATGAGCGATTACTATGCGGCGATGGCAGAAGGAAATATCGAAGCGGTAGAATCCATGAACGCTTATGTGGAAGATAAGGAAAAGATCAGAATCCAGGAAATGAGCAAATACGTGGATTCTTATCAGGAACTGGATGTATATACGAAACTGGGGCCCGTAGAGGGATCTTATCTTGTTTATGTATATTCCAAAGTGAAGTTTACGGAATATGACAAGCCGGTACCCGGAATGCAAGCGTTTTATGTTTGCACGGATGAGGAAGGAAAGTGTTATATCAACGGCGGAGAGGCTAATTCCGTAGTAACGAATTATATCCGCGAGATTTCCTTGCAGGACGATATGGTGGATCTGAATAACAAGGCCGTGGCGGAGTACAATGAGCTTTTGGCGAGCGATGAAGAGTTGAATGCTTTTCTTGCGGATCTGTCTACCCGGATTGATGCTTCCGTAGGCGAGATACTCGCGAAGGCGGAAGAGGATGCGAAGAGAGCGGAAGAAGAAGCACAGGCAGCCGCAGAACAGGAGGCGGCACAGGAAGAAGCGCCACAGGAAGCCGCAGAACAACAGCAGCAGACGGCAACCATAAAAACGGTAAAAGCTACGGATGTGGTCAATATAAGGAGTTCCGACAGCGAAACGGCGGATAAGCTTGGGAAAGCCCAGATAGATGATGAATTTACCCTTCTGGAAGAAAAAGGAAATGGATGGAGTAAAATCAGCTTCGAAGGAAGAGACGCATTTATTAAGAGCGAATATCTGGAAGTAGTTTCCGGAGAAACCGTGGAACTGGCACAAGCGGATGCGGAGGAACCGGAAGCGGCGGATACCGAGGATGAAAATGCCGGCGGCAATACGGAAAATACAAGCACGAATAATACGAATACGGCGGATGTACAGACCGTTACCGTGATTGAAAATGTCAATGTCAGAAAATCGGCCAGTGAAAACGGGCAGAAGCTGGGACTGGCATATACCGGTGAAAAGCTGGAACTGCTGATGAAACAGGCCGACGGATGGACGAGGGTAAAATATAACGGCGAGACGGCATATGTAAAATCGGATTATGTAGAATAGCGGTACGGGGGCAGAAGAACAGAGGACACCGCGGAAAATACGGACAGGAAAATGAATAGCCTGAATAGGAAAGGATAAAATAAAGGTATAGGCATAAAGATATGCTTATACCTTTTTTTATGCGCAGGGGTGCGTAAGGAAATTAGCAGCTTTGCTGCACGCACCCCGCGCGGCGAGTGGGGAAGATGAATCTTCTCTACTCGATTATGTCCGGCGGATACTTTCAGTAAGTTCGGATAAGGAGAGAACCAGGTTTGTGTCTGCACGGCATCCACAAACTTGCGAAATGGAGGAAAATATGAAAAGAGATGATGCGGAAATTTTAAGGGAAGTGCAAAAAAATACGGAGATGGCGATGAAGGCGATCGATACGATCAGCGATAAAGTATATGATGATGATCTGGCGGTGCAGTTATCGAAACAGGCGCTAAAATATTCGGAAATCCATAATAAGGCATTGGACAGAATATTGGAAGGGAAGGCGGAACCATACCGGACGAATAATGTCAGCCAGATGATGCTGGTAGGGGGAATTCACTCTAACACCTTATTTAACACGAGTACGAGCCATATAGCGGAGCTGATGATCCAGGGAAGCAACAGGGGGATCACCGATATGTGCAAGTCGTTAAACCATCATGAAAGGGCGGATCATACTTCCCTGGAGATTGCGAAAGAACTGATGGATTTTGAAGAAAAAAATATTGAACGGTTGAAGAAGTATTTATAATTGTATACATGTATCATTGTACAATTTGAATAAAAATGAGGGAAAAACTTTTACAGTTTCGTTTACTTAAGCGTCTTGTGCAATCAAAAACGGCATTATATAATAATACGTGGGTGGCCGGTAAACGATACAGGCTGCCCGGAAGAGGATACTATTGGCTTGTTTATATAAAATAAAGGAGGGCATAAAGATGTCATACGTTGATGAGGTTTTTGATTTGGTAGTGGCTAAGAACCCGGCTCAGCCGGAATTCCACCAGGCGGTCAAGGAAGTGCTGGAATCTTTGCGCGTAGTGATCGAGGCAAACGAAGATGTATATAGAAAGGATGCGTTGCTGGAGAGATTGGTAACGCCGGAGAGAGTAGTTATGTTCCGCGTTCCCTGGGTGGATGACAAGGGGCAGGTACAGGTAAATAACGGCTTCCGCGTACAGTTCAATAGCGCGATCGGCCCCTACAAGGGAGGCTTGAGGTTCCATCCTTCGGTAAATCTTGGCATTATTAAATTTTTAGGTTTTGAACAGATCTTTAAAAACTCTTTGACAGGCCTTCCGATCGGCGGCGGCAAGGGCGGCTGCGATTTTGATCCTAAGGGAAAATCCGATAGGGAAGTAATGGCTTTCTGCCAGAGTTTTATGACGGAACTCTACAGGCATATCGGCCCGGATACGGATGTACCCGCCGGGGATATCGGTGTAGGCGGCAGGGAGATCGGCTATATGTACGGACAGTATAAGAGAATCCGCAACCGTTATGAAGGCGTGCTGACCGGAAAGGGGCTTACATACGGCGGTTCCCTGGCAAGGACACAGGCAACGGGATATGGTTTGCTTTATCTGACCGAAGAAATGCTGAAATGCAACGGCAAAGATATTGCGGGCAAGACGATTGCGGTATCAGGTGCCGGCAACGTGGCTATTTATGCTATCGAAAAGGCACAGCAGCTTGGCGGCAAGCCGGTAACATGCTCCGACTCCACGGGATGGATCTATGACCCGGAAGGAATTGATGTGGCGCTGCTGAAGGAAATTAAGGAAGTAAAAAGGGCAAGGCTCACGGAATATGCGGCGGCAAGGCCCAGTGCGGAATATCATGAGGTTGGAAGCTCCAAGGTATGGAGCGTGAAATGCGATATCGCTCTTCCTTGCGCAACGCAAAACGAATTGGATCTGGAAGACGCAAAAGCATTGGTGGCAAACGGCTGTTTCGCAGTAGCGGAGGGTGCCAACATGCCTACTACGCTGGAAGCGACCGAATATTTACAGGAAAACGGAGTGCTGTTTTGCCCGGGCAAGGCTTCCAATGCCGGCGGCGTAGCTACTTCCGCCCTGGAAATGAGCCAGAACAGTGAAAGACTGAGCTGGACTTTTGAGGAAGTGGATGCAAAGCTGAAAAATATTATGGTAAATATCTTCCACAATCTGGATGAAGCTTCGAAAAAATATAACATGGAAGGAAATTACGTGGCCGGAGCAAACATCGCAGGATTTTTGAAAGTTGCCGAGGCTATGACGGCACAGGGGATTTGCTGATCAATGGATATTGAGGACTATGAGCGTGAGAAGGCTGAGAAAAAACTCTTAATAAAGCTGCAGGAAGCAGAAGAGGTTTGGAAATGGAATGGGAAGACGGAAAAATAAGATGCCGTTGGGCAAATCCGAAAAATGAAAGATATCTCCGCTATCACGACGAGGAATGGGGAGTTCCCGTGTATGACGATCATAAATTATTTGAAATGCTGGTGTTGGAATCTTTTCAGGCGGGGCTTTCGTGGGAATGCGTATTGAACAAACAGGTGGCGTTCCGACAGGCTTTTGACAATTTTGATTTGGAAAAGGTGTGTGCCTATGAAGAGGAGCGTCTGCAGGAATTGCAGGAAAATGCCGGGATTATCCGCAATGGAAGGAAGATCCGGGCGGCGGTTACAAATGCCATAGTATTCCGCAGAATACAACAGGAATTCCAAAGCTTTTCCAATTATATCTGGCATTGGACGGAAGGAAAAGTGATTTATGAGAAGGAATGCAGCCGTTCGGATCTTTCGGACCGGGTGTCGGAGGATCTGAAAAAGCGCGGCATGAAATTTGTGGGGACGACGATTATTTATGCGTACCTGCAAGCCATCGGCGTGATTTATTCCCATGAAAAAGGATGTTTTTTAGAACATATTGATGAGTAAAAGTATATTTTTCCCGTTTCACCGCCATACTGGATAATGACCGGAAATCAAGGACAGGGCAGATGGGGAAAATGGGAATCGAGGGTTATTGCTTTATGGCAGGAATGAGCGTTATGCTCGTGTGGATGCCAATATTAGGAATATGGAGCCATTGGCGAAGTAAGCGGTAATAAAGGGCGGCAAAGAGTGTTTGGATGAAAAATCGAGACAAGCTTTGCCGCTTTCCTATTGATTTTCAAAGATTTGTGAGAATATTAGTTGCCATATGAAGTGAAAGGGTATATAATATTATATCATATATTATATTATATGATAGACAGGAGGAAGGACGCAAAGAGAGATGGAGATACATGAAAGCGCATTTATAGCGGATGGCGCGATTGTCTTTGGCGATGTCTATGTAGGAGAAGAAAGCAGCATCTGGTTTCATGCCACCGTAAGGGGGGATCGGGGAGAGATAAGGATCGGGAAGCGGAGCAATATTCAGGATAATACGGTGGTACATGTAGACCGGCACTTTCCGGTTTCTATTGGCAATGATGTAACGGTAGGGCATGGCGCGGTGCTTCACGGCTGCCGGATAGAGGATAATACCCTGATTGGAATGGGAGCCATCATACTAAACGGTGCAAGAATAGGAGAGAACTGTATTGTTGGAGCAGGGGCGCTGGTGACGCAGAACATGGTAGTGCCGGATGATTCCCTGGTACTCGGGAATCCCGCAAAAATCAAGCGGAAGGTAACGGAACAGGAAATGGAGGCAAATCGGCTCAATGCAAAAGAGTATGTAAAAGAAAGCCGAAAATATAAAGAAGGAGGACGAGAAAATGGAATTTTTTGAAAAGGTAGGAGAAACGATTACAGCGAAAGGAAAGGATGTGGCCGACAAAGCGAAGGATTTTGCCGAGATAGCCAGCTTGAGAAGCCAGATCAGCACATGTGAAGAGGTAATGAAAAAGAATTACCTGGAGATCGGGAAACTGTATTATGAACAGTTTAAAGAAGCAGAGTACAATGATTTTGTGGAGCAGTGTACGGCGATCACGAACGCTAAAAACGGCGTGGAAGCATTGGAAGCAAAGATCAAAGAAATTAAAGGAGTATAATATATGGGTGAAGAGGGCAGCAGTCGTTACGATTGCTGCCTTTTTATGCGCAGGGGCGCGTAAGTAAATTAGCAGCTTTGCTGCACGCGCCCCGCGCGGCGAGTAGGGAAGATGAATCTTCTCTACTCGATTCGCCTAAGCCTTAAAACATCGTAATATTCAGTTCAAAGACTTTTCCCACAAAATATCTGACAGGGCATACCAATCATTAGCATATCCTTGTCTCTTTCAGGACAATTTTAAATTGCATAACTTTAGGCTTCCTTTAAAATGAATTTAAAAAAAGAGGAGGAGCAATATGAATACATATGGATATGTCCGCGTCTCAACCAAAGAGCAAAACGAGGATAGACAGATGATTGCCATGCGAAATTTTGGTATAGCAAATAGCAGTATCATATTGGACAAACAGAGCGGTAAAGATTTTGAGCGTCCTGGATATCAGCGGTTGATACAAAAATTAAAAACAGGGGATACTCTTGTCATTAAAAGTATCGACCAGCTGGGGCGGGATTATGAAGAAATTTTGGAGTAATGGCGTTTATTGACCCGGGAAAAACAGGTTGATATTGTGGTGCTGGACATGCCGCTGCTGGATACCCGCCAGGGGAGGGATCTTACAGGGGCGCTGATTGCCGATATTTTACTCCAGTTATTGTCTTATGTGGCTCAGACAGAGCGGGAATTTAACCGCCAGCGGCAGGCCGAAGGGATCGCCGCCGCCAAAGCCAACGGCGTACACTTCGGGCGGAAAGCAAAGGATCGGGGCGAGAACTACGAATCCGTCATGGCCGCATGGCGCCGGGGCGAAATGTCCGGCAGAGCGGCAGCCAAAGAACTGGGCGTAGCCCATGGGACTTTCCAGCGATGGTGTAAGGAATAAAATTTGGACAGTAAAGTGTGGGTTGCAGTCCACGTAAAATGAGCCGTGGTGTTGAGCAAGGTAATGCCGTTTTCAAGAACGGTGTGCCTTGCTCTTGTCTATTGTGACGGAAAAATTATAACATGCGCCTCAAAATTTTGCAATAGGGAAAGTGGACTGCAACCCACGCTTTGTGAGCCGGATCGGCCTGCAACAGGATGCGAAAAAGCCTTATATAGTCGAAGCAGAAACGGCCCTTTTTCTAAAGGTTTTCAACTTTACGCACCTTTCGACGCTTTGGAGATTTGCTCTTTATTGCCTGTAAACAAGCGCATACCGGGAGATCCTGCCGGGCAGAGAGGGCGCTTTCGTGCTGTTCGTCGTCTGTTGCTGTCTGTTCGTCAGCTTTTCAGGCAAGGACCTTCTCCAGAAGGTATGCTGAGGTCAGCTTGAAACCAGAAATATAGATCTCGGAGGTTGACATGGCAAAGATATGGATTGAACCGGCAAAAGCCAGGGCGACACTTGATCGGCAGCGGGAACTTGAGCGGGCCCTGAGATCTCTCTACCAGGACGTCAACGGCATACGGAACGGCCTGCGCTACAAGATTTCGGGACGCGAGGCCATTGCGGCCCGCCTGCGGGAGGCTGCGGAGCAGATTAGCAGAGAGGCGGAGAGCGCGAAGGCGATGCGCACAGCTCTGGAGCAGGTGATTAGACAGTACGAAAACACGGAGAAGGGGAACCTGGACCGCGTCAAGGCGGAGAAGACCTCTATCCGGCAGAGCGGCATCGGCGGAGGAGTTGCCGATGGCAGAGGCGGCGATGGGAACCACAGCTTGAAGGACTGGAAGGACCTTATTATTGGTGCATTTATACCTTGGGACTTACTTAGGCCGGTTGGTCCGATTACTCCATTTATACCACTGCTTCCGTCAATCATCAGAGACCTTTTCTTCCCTTACAGCGGAGGTAAAAGCCCTGACTACAAGGGCGATGCAAAAATCGATCTTGAGAAAAAATACAAGGATTCAAAGTCCTTCGAGAAGTTTGACAAGTTCAAAAAGGATCATACAGAGACGCTGAAGGACACTAAATTCTACTGGGATCCTAAAACCGGGAAGAAAACCCCGATCGATCCCAATGACGAGAACGCAAAGAAGGAATTTGCTAAGCACAATAAAGGTACCGTTCCTGTTGATGTAACGCTGGCGGGGATTGGAACATCCGGATATATCGCAGGGTTTGCGCTTCCAGAAGATACAGGGTTTAAGGGTAAGTACGGAGGTATGGAAGCTGAGCTTTATATCAGTAAGCTGGAGGGCAAGGCGGAGGCCCATGCCGGCTGGGGTTATGTCGGTGCTTCTCTGGGCGCTACCTACACGGCCTTTTCCGCAAAGGAGAAGGCATACCTTGGCTCTGAGGACTATAACGTCTATGAAGAGGTCAAGGTGGAGGCCGGTCGCGTTGGAGCAAAAGCCGAGGCCCGTGCCGGTATAGTGGATAAAGAGGGGAAGTTCAATCCCAGCATTTACGCTGGCGCGAAAGCCGAGGCGATTGCGGGAGAGATCTCCGGCAAGGCGGGTGTCAAGCTTGGCGGCATTGATGTGGCTGCGGAGGGCAGCCTCAACTACGGCATCGGTGCTCACGCCAACGTGGGATTCCACGATGGGAAGCTCAGCGTTGATATTGGAGCGACTCTCGGCGTGGGAGGCAGCGTGAAGCTTGATATTGATGTCTCTGGCGCGGTGAAGGCGGTTGGAGAGACGGCCGGTAAGGTGTGGTCCGGCGTGAAGAGTTGGTTCGGCTGGTAAGGCAATTGGCATCTACATAATAAAAAGGAGAAGTGAACAATGGCAAAGGATTTTTTACCCATCGGCACTGTGGTGAAGTTGGTTGATTCTGCTGCGCTGGTGATGGTCGCAGGGTATCTTCCCGTAGCGGAGTCCCGGTCGGACTATGTATGGGACTACTTAGGCTTCAAGTTCCCTATCGGCTATACCGATGACGAGGACCTCTACTGCTTTGACCACTCTCAGATCGAGACCATCTACGCCTATGGCTATAAAGATATTGAGCAGGAGATATTCATGAGCCGACTCAATGTTGCCAGGGATGAGGTTGCGAAGATGGTAAAAAACGGCGAGGCGGCGAAGGAAGCTGAAGAGGAACCCGCACCGGCGGACAACGAGGAGGTATAACAGATGTATTCTTATGACAGAGTGCTTCCAATTGGAACTGTGGTACTGCTGGAGAACGCGGACAAGCGGCTGATGATCGTCGGCTACCAGCGGAAGAGGGCCTTGGATGACGATAAGATCTACGACTACTGCGGCTGTCTGTATCCAGAGGGGTTTATGACGCCCAACGAGGCGGCGGTGTTTGACCACAGTCAGATCGACCGCATTGTCGCCATGGGCTTCCAGAACCAGGGGCAGGTCAACTTCGCCGAGCGACTGAAGACGGTCCTGCACAACCGCGAGGCGGGCCAATGATCCGCCGGAATACCCGGGCGGACGTCTTCCTCTTCTGTGGATGCATTTTTACCCCCATAGGGATTATTTCTCTGGTGCTGGCGGGCTTCATGGCCGCCAACATGGATTACCTCATGGCCCACGGCGAGGGGGATGTGCAGCTGATGCCGTTAATCTTCGGCTTCTGCGGCGCGGTAGCTACCGTTATCGGCATCATCCTGCTGGTCCACTGTGTCCGGAGAAGCTTGACCCGGCAGAGGCTTATTGAGAGAGGCGAGTACATCATCGCGGATGTTACCGCCGTCCCCTGCGACTACAGGGTGCGGGTCAACGGCTGGCCAGCCTTTATGGTGGAGTGTAGCTACACCGATCCAAGGACCGGAGAGGTACATATTTTTCAGAGCGAGAACCTGCTTATCGACCCTGCGTACTACATTACCCAGGACACGGTCCGGGTCTATGTGGACCGGGAGAGCGGAGATTACCGGCACTACTACGTAGATGTGGACTCCATCCTGCCGGAGATCCGGCGGCATTAAGGAAAAATCCATTCATCCCGATTCAGATGCAGTTCGTCAGGAAACCGAAAAAACCGGCGGACGAGGTGCTATGATAACATCACAACAAGGGAACACACCAAATAAAAAACCAAAATTAAAATTAGGAGGACAAAACAATGGCAGAGATCAAGGTAACCCCGAGAGAGCTTCGCAACAAGGCGACTGACCTGGAGGGCTTCAACCGTAAATTCCGGGCCGAGGTCGAAAAGATGGTGGGCTATGAGGCCCAGCTGGCCGGCATGTGGGAGGGCGAGGCCCAGAAGGCGTTCCGCAAGGCCTTCAACGATGACAAGCTGAAGATGGAGCGCTTCGCTCTGAACATTGACAAGTACGTCATGGCTCTGCGGGAGGACGCCCAGAAGTATGAGGAGGCCGAGAACAAGGCCACCAATATCGCCACCGAGCGCAAGTAAATCACTGGCTGCGGGTCTGACAGCCGCACCAAACCAACATTACATACATGATTGAAAAGGAGATTTTGATATGGCTATTTCTGGTAATTTGAGAGTAACCCCCGAGAAGATGATTTCTGTCTCCAGTCAGTTCCAGCAGTCCGACAACACGGTGAACAACCTGACCAAGAGCATGATGGATATCGTCAACCAGCTCAACTCCACCTGGGCCGGCGAGGCTGCCACCGGGTACTACAACAAGCTCAAGGGCCTGGACGGCGACATGCAGAAGCTCCACAAGATGATCCAGGAGCACACCGCCGACCTCCAGGAGATGGCTAAGCAGTATCAGGAGGCTGAGAAGGCCAACCTCCAGACTGCCAGCGCCCTGAAGACCAACGAGATCGTCTGAGGACGTTTCGGATGCCGCCAAGCCGACAGAGTCCAGCCGCCCGAAGCACCGAGGGGTGCTTCGGGTGCGTTGGCGTACTTATGGCCGAAGGCCTCCCGATCCGCTTGAGAAAGGGCAGAAGTGAGCTATGTTGAAGAATCCTCTTTTTTACGCCGCCCTGGCGGCAGGGGCTGTTGTGTTCGCTCTGCTGCGGACCTGGTCAAGGTGGAGGAAAAGCCGGAAACAGATGGAGGAGATGTCCCAGCTCAAGCGCAGGGACGAGGCG
>OFGH01000918.1_pt1 | contig 22491 bp, 22 predicted proteins | sample 1521721 | NCBI WGS metagenome assembly OFGH01 (sample SAMEA3504132, study PRJEB24116) | mouse gut metagenome | biome: mouse gut; feature: mouse-associated habitat; material: faeces | place: Denmark | collected 2011
CGCCAGCACCCGCAGCACGCCCCGAAGCCGCCGACGGCCGGGCCGCCCCCAACGCCCCCGAAGCCCGCCTCTGCGTCACCTGATGCCGATTCCCCATAACCCTGCGCCCTTTCTTGCCCGACCGCTATGTTCACACGCGCCCCGCATTACCCTGAATTCTGTCACAACGTTCCCTCATAGTGAAAGATCCGCAGGCAGATTGTATCTCTCTTCTCTTTCCAGAATAGCAGAACACGCGGAGCAGGTGAGGATCTTTTACTTTTTGAGTCAGCATTGACGTCCAAGCAAGCGCCGTTCTCGGATGAAATTCCGCCTTACGGCATCGCAAGGACGGAGAAATTCAGCCGCGACCCGCAAGCGATCGGCCCGCGAGGTTCTTCTTTCCCATGAATTAAATTACCAGATCAATCAGCTTTTGCTGTATGATGGGGTCATCGCAGGAGATCGAAAGGAGTTGCAGTATGACCGAAACATTGAGTATCCGGAAGAAGGTGGGCGCCGCGCTGCTGGCCGCCATCCTGGCCTTCACCACCCTGGGCACGGCGATGTCGCTGCCCCAGCAGGCCTTCGCTGACGACGTTGCGGCCGAGAGCCCGGCACCGGTGAAGATCTCGTCCGTGAAAGTCAACAAGACCAAATTCACCTACACGGGCAAGGTCATCAAGCCGAAGTACACCGTGAAGGCTGCCAACGGCACCATGGTTGCCAATAAAGTCACCGGTTCGAACGGCAATGTGGTCATCAAGCCTTCGAAGACCATCAAGAAGGTGGGCACCTACAAGGTGAAGGTAACGGGCACCGGCGCATACACGGGCACAAAGACTGTCACCGTGAAGGTGTACCCGAAAAAGCCCTCGGCGAAGACTCCGAGCGCCACCACCAGCGCGGTGACTGCCAAGTGGTCGAGAGGCACCAATGATGTGTCCGGCTACCAGATCAAGTGTTCCAAGAACAAGAGCATGAAGGGCGCCAAGACGGTTACCGCCGGCAAGAACGCCACATCGAAGAAGATCTCGGGCCTGAAGGCGAGCACTCGCTACTACGTGCAGCTGCGAGCCTACAAGGTGGTGGACGGCAAGAAGTACTACTCCGACTGGTCCGCCAAGAAGTCAGTGAAGACCAAGGCGAAGGCGAAGAAGTCCAGCGGCGGCACCGTGTACATCACCGATACCGGCGAGAAGTACCACCGCGGCACCTGCCGCTACCTGCGCTACAGCAAGTACGCCATCTCCAAGAGCGAAGCCCAGCGTCAGGGCTACACCGCCTGCAAGGTGTGCAGACCGTAGGGACGAGCGCATCGCGAAGCGGATCGGGACCGCCACTGTCCCGATCCGCTTCCGTTTCTGAGAACAACTTCTCCCGTTCGCCCTCGGGACAAAACTGGTACCATAAGCAATATGGCACCTCGTGGCCCTGTGCCGCGCACCCGAGAAAGAAGGCCTCATGGCTAACGCCCTACTCGCAAAAGATCCCTCCGACACCTGTGTGTTGGTGACGGGGGGTGCTGGGTTTATCGGCAGCCACACAGTGGTGGAGCTGCTCGAACGGGGCTACCAGGTCGTCATCGTGGATGACCTGAGCAACTCAAGCCGCGAGGCGGTGCGGCGCGTGGGCGAGATCCCTGATGTGGCCCCTGTATTCGCCGACACAACCGACACCGAAATCGCCGAGGCCGCTGCTGCCGTGGCCGGCACCGAACTGCGCGACGCCACCCCGGGCCCCTCGCTCACCTTCTACAAGGCCAGCATCCTCGACCGCGCCGCCCTGGAGGCTATCTTCTCCGCCCACGCCGTCGACGTCATCATCCACTTCGCCGGCTTCAAAGCCGTGGGCGAATCCGTGGCCAAGCCGCTGGAATACTACTGGAACAACATCGCGGGCACGCTGGTCCTCTGCGAGGTGGCACGAGAGCACGGCTGCAAGAACATCGTGTTCTCGTCGAGCGCCACCGTGTACGGCGAGCCGGAATTCGTGCCCATCACGGAAAGCTGCCCCAAGCACGACGCCACCAACCCCTACGGCTGGACGAAATCCATGCTGGAGCAGATCCTCTCCGACCTGTACGCCGGCGACAACGAGTGGAACGTCGTGCTGCTGCGCTACTTCAACCCCATCGGTGCCCACGAGAGCGGCCGCATCGGCGAAGACCCGAAGGGCATCCCGAACAATCTGCTCCCCTACGTGGCCCAGGTGGCCGTGGGCAAGCTGGAACGCGTAGGCGTGTTCGGCGACGATTACGACACCCCCGACGGCACGGGCGTGCGCGACTACATCCACGTGGTCGACCTGGCCCGCGGCCATGTGGCGGCGCTGGACTGGATGGCCGGGCGCGTGGGCACGGGCGATCCCATCGGCGTGGGCTCGGTGGCCGGCGAGCCGGTCGAAGACGGCACGCGCCGGGGCGTGGGCATCTTCAACCTGGGCACCGGCAACGGCTCCTCGGTGCTCGATGTCATCCATGCCTTCGAGAAAGCCTGCGGCCACAAGATCCCCTACGAAATCATGCCCCGCCGCGCCGGCGACATCGCCGCCTGCTACGCCGACGCCACTAAGGCCCGCAATGAACTGGGCTGGACGGCGCAGTACGACATGGCCCGCATGTGCGAAGACTCGTGGCGCTGGCAGTCCCGGAACCCCGACGGCTACGAAACGATCTGCTAAGCTCGCACTGCATGCGCCGGAAGCTCCAGGACCTCCGGCGCATGATTCCGTCGCTGGTCCTCCGGAGGCACGTCCATCCAGCGTTCTCCGTACTTCTTCACCAGATAGCCCTCGGCATCCTGCGGCACAGGCAATTCATGCCCCTCAAACGAAACCATCCGAACCGGCAGAAGTTCCTCCTCCGCAAACCCGCCTTCAACGGGATACGAAAGCACCGTCACCCGATCACCTGCAACGCCCCGGGAAATCGCAGTGCGAAAATGCGCGACAAGCGCATCCTGGCGCGTGCACAGCCGCAGAACACCATGGACCGCCCTGCACGCCAACCGCTCAAGTCGGCCAAGAGCGCCCCCGTGGGGAACGTGCACCGATGCCGCATGATACAAATACGATGCCCTCTGCCACTTCAGGCAATCGGCCACTTGCCTCTGCGCCCCGCGAGCATCCCCGCAAAGCCTGTCGTAGGGAAACACATCGACGAACACGCCCTGGTCGAGCCCGGCCTCAAGAGTCTCCCGCGTGTAGAACTTCGTGCCCGCCCTCATTACCTTCGCCCACATGGGAGCGTAGCCCTCCGTCGCATCGGGCGTAAGCAGTCGGTAACCTTCCGGAAGTTCGTCGGACGCAATGGCCACGAAACGCTCGTAGTCCTCACGCATCATCCCGATATCGATATCGTCATCCCACGGAATGAAACCGTCGTGGCGCATTGCCCCCAAGGCGCTGCCCGAGTCCAAGAAGTAAGGGATATCGTGTTGAGCGCACAGCTCGTCGATAGCCAGTAAAACTTCAAGCTCAACCAATTGCAGCTGGCGCAAGTCGTCGGGATCGTATTGCACTGGGCCTCCCCTGTCGTTTCTATCGGTGGGAAGCCTACCACAACAGACAGCGTAGTGCCCATGACGCTGGACCGACGGAACCGCAAACCGCAAAAATGCAGGGTTTCGGTCAATTCCCTAGACCGCCCTGCTTTGTTGGGGGAAGATATCCGCAGCATCAAGAAAGGCGTACTGTGTCATCCAGGCAAAACATCGAGCAGAGCAAAACCCCGCCCGCCGGTCTTTCCGTCAAAGCCAACATGCTTTGGAATTCCGCCGGCTCTATCACCGTGCTTGCCTGCCAGTGGCTCCTTACCATCGTGGTCGTGCGCCTGTCGGGAGACTACGAGGCCGCCGGCGTGCTCTCCTTGGCCCTAGCAGTCTACAACATTTTCGCCCCCATTTCGGTATACCGTATGTACGTATACCAAGTTTCAGACGTGAAAAGGGAGAACACCACCGGTGAATACCTTACCTTCCGGCTCGTCACCACCGCCATCGCACTGGCGGCGCTCATAGCGTACGCTGCCATCACGTGCACCCCCTCGGCCCTTCCCGCCATCATTCTTTTCGCGCTCTATCGTTTGTCAGCACGCGTGATAGAGGTGCTTCACGGCGCCGATCAGCTGAATGGCCGCATGGACTACATCGGCAAATCAATGATTGCCCAGGGTATCCTCTGCTTCGCCGAATTCTGCATCGTGTTTGCCCTGACGCAGAATTTGGAGCTGGCCATCGGCGGCATGGTAGTCGTCACCTGTCTTATCGGACTGCTTTACGATTACCCGCGCACACGGCAATTCGGCTCCATCCACTTCGGTATCAGCCGGAAAAAAACGCGTTTTCTGCTGCTGTCGTGCCTTCCCATCGTCGTAGCTGCCGTGGCGTGCAACGCCGCGCCGTCCGTGCCCCGGCAGGTGCTCGCCTTTCTCGCCAGCGATTCGGCTTTGGGCATTTACACCTCGGTGGCCGCCCCGGTAACCATCGTGCAAATGGGGGCCAGCTATCTCTACAACCCCCTTCTCAGCATCATCTCCGCCGATTATGCAGCGGGCCGGAAACGCAAGCTGCTTACCACCCTGGCGAAAATCGGCGGCGGCATTGCCCTCATCGGCATCGTGTGCGCCTTGGGCTTCCAACTCTGCGGGGCATGGATTCTCACATTGCTGTTCGGCCCGTCGATCGAGCCCTACACCTACTTGCTCATGCCGGCCATTGCCAGCACCATTGTGTGCGCGTATTTCTGGTTCCTCGACAACGTGCTCGTGGCGCTGCGTTCCTTCCGCGGCAGCTTTGTCTCGAATATCGGGGCTCTTGTCGCATCCCTCGCGCTGTCTTATCCGTTCATTTCCCTGTGGAATATGAACGGCGTCAGCTTCACCTGCATCGCGGCTTTCGCCCTCGGCGTGCTACTGGGAGCAATCTATCTGGGGAAACTCATCAAGGAAATGAAAGATAATGGCTGAATCGTTTTGCCTCTTTTCCGCTCTGTACAAGCCCAGCGTCGGAGGGGTTGAAAAGTATACGGAGAACTTGGCTACGGCCCTGGCCGCCCAAGGCCACCACGTTGTCGTCGTCACCGAGAACGCGTTTGGTAAGCCCTCGCACGAAATCGACCGCAATGGGGTGGAACTTGTGCGCCTTCCTGCAAGAGGCGCTCTTGGCGGCCGGTATCCCCTTCCAACCAAAAGAAATGAACGCCAGCGTCTGATCGAACGTTTCGCAGGATCTGCCGATTACGTCGTCGTCAACACCCGCTTCTATCCCTTGAGTCTCCAGGGGTTGGCCTTCGCCTCTTCCCATGGCATTCGGCCCATTCTCATCGAACATGGGTCGGCGCACCTCACTTTGGGCAGCCCTCTTCTCGATCCCGCAGTCGAAGTTGTGGAACACGCCATGGCACGAAAGACCCGTACATACCAGCCAGCCTATTACGGTGTATCCGAAGAAGCCATGCGTTGGCTCTCCCATTTCGGCATCCAGGGCGATGGAGTGCTTCCCAACGCCATCGACGCCGACGCCTTTCTGGCCCAAGCCTCTCCACGTCCCTGGAGAGGCGAACTCGGAATTGAGCCCGACGATTTCCTCGTCACCTTCACCGGCCGGCTCATTCCGGAAAAGGGTATCGCGCACCTTGTCGAAGCCGCAACGCGGCTTGCAGGCAATCCGCACGTCAAATTCGCCATCGCAGGCTCGGGACCGCTGGAAGACCAGGTGCGCCGAAAACTGCCGAGCAACGCGCAGCTCGTTGGACCCCTCACGAGCCCCGACGTGGCCAGTCTCCTGCAGGCATCGGACGCTTACTGTCTTCCCACCCGTTCCGAAGGCTTTTCCACCTCGCTTTTGGAAGCGGCAGCCGCAGGAGTCGCCCCCATCATGCCCCGCGTCGGGGGCGTGGCGGAACTCATGCCCGACGAGCGGTACGGGATGACGCTGCCCTCAACGGACGCAGCCGCCATTGCCCATGCCATCGCCGAGCTCGAAGGCCATCGCGAACGAGCACGCACCCTGGGCTCTGCCATTGCCCAACGCGTCAGAAACCGCTACTCCTGGAAAGCCACCGCCGAGGCAGTGGCCGCCGCCTGCGAGCGAGCCCAGGCGGAAGCCTGAGCGCTCAATACGGAGCCGTCGACTACTTGCGACCCTCGCGATCGTCTTCCATCAGCGCGATTTCCTGCACCAGATAGGTGACCTTGCTCTTCAACTTGGCAATTTCCACCGATGCCGTAAACTCTTTGATGAGCAGAATGGCCACTATGACCAGAAACACGAAGTTCGAAGGCGATTGAAAGCCGAACAAATCAGACAGCGCGAACGCTATCTGGGGAAAGAGCGCCAAAATCAGCAAGCACGCCACAAACACGAACCAAAACACCGCATCGCTCGTTTTGATCTGCGACTTCCGAATGTTAACGCCCACGAAAACCAGAGTCGCAATGGCTCCGAAAATGAGCAGCACATCAAGCATTATCGCTTCCCCTTTCGGAACCACTGCACAAACAGAATAGATACGCAGACGCGCATCATATACGACACGGACTTCGTGAAAGTAAGGTAGCTCTCCCCCGCCGCCCGCTCGCGCATTTCCACTTCCATTTCGCGCACCTCGGCGCCGTTACGGGCTACCAAGGCAATGGTATCGGGTTCGGGGCTGTAATCAAGCTCGTTGGCAAACAGCGGAATCATAGACTTGTCGAACAGGCGCATACCCGACGTAGGGTCCTTGATGCGCGCACCGGTCGTAAGGCGGATCATGGCGGAGATGAGCACCGAACCGGCCATGCGGGGAGAAAAAGGACGCTTCTGATTGCAGAAACGGGAGCCAATGACGATATTGGCGTTGGACGCTCGGGCGAATTCCACCATGGGCTCGATATAGGCCGCCGAGTGCTGACCATCGGCATCGAACTGGATGGCGTAGTCGTAGCCGTGACGTAGGGCGTACTTCATGCCCGTCTGAAAACCACCGGCAAGGCCCAGATTCACGGGAAGCGAGATGCAGCGGTAGCCGCGTTCGCGGCAGATAGCGCCCGGGAGCCGTCATCGATAACAACATAGTCCACGCCCGGAGCCGAAGCCTTCAGATCCTCAATGGTGGAAACGATGTTCTCTTCTTCATTGTAGGCAGGCACGATGGCCAGAATCTTGCTCGTCATAATGTATAGGCGTCTGCTCTCTCACCATCGGCACTCGTTCTTAGCGCGTTGTGCGCGTTCCACGATTATACGCTCCCTCACGCCTATTCCGTAGGATAATATACGGGCGCGTTACCGGAAACAGGCCGCGCGACACCGACTTTCCAAGGAGCCCACCGCCATGTGGTTCACATTCGCCCTCTGTATGCTTGCCGGTCTTCTGGCACTGTACGTGCCCGGAATGGCCGTTAACCGCGCCTTGGGCCTGCGCGGCGCATTCGCCGTAGCCTGTGCACCCTTAGCCTCAGTGGCTCTCATCAGTCTCCTGTGCATTGCCTATGGCGCCATCGGCATTCCCTGCAATGGGGTAAGCGTGCTTGCCCCCGTCGTGCTTGCGGCCATCGCCGGACTGCCTGCCTCGCACATCCTGCGCTCCCACGGGCGGTGCCGCTGGAGCCTTCCCGAACGCACCAGCCGGTCTTCTTCTGCATTCGATTTTGGAAGCTTGGCGCTCTACGTAGCTGTTGGGCTTGCCGTTTGCGCCTACGTGTACATCAAATCGCTCGATGGCCCCGAGTCGTTTTACGCGCGGCACGACAACATTACGCATCTGAACCTGGTGCGCTCGTATCTGGATTCCGGCATTTGGTCCACCCTGCAAACATCGAACTATCTCGCAGCGCCCGATTATGCCGTCTCGCGCACGGGCGGAAGCTTCTACCCGGCCGCATGGCACGGCCTGGCCGCCCTTGTATGTTCGCTCACGAATTGCAGCGTGCCCATGGGCATCAATGCCCTGAATGCCGTTCTAGCCGGCATCGTGTACCCGGCATCTATGTGGGTGCTCATACGGGCCCTGTTCCCCGACAATCGCGGCGTCATGTTGTGGGGTGCCGTAGCTACCATGGCGTTCACGGCGTTCCCCTGGGCGTTTTTCACTAAAGGTCCCCTGTATTCGAATCTGCTTGCTTTCGCACTGGTGCCGGCACCGCTGGGCATCATCATTGTCAGCGCTAGGCAAGGCGGCCCGCTGCGTCGGGTCATGCTTCCTTTGGGGATTTTGGGGCTGTTCAGCTTCGTTTCGCTGGCGTTGGCCCAGCCCAACGCGCTCTTTGCTGTTCTTGTGTTCCTAGCCTGCTTTGGCGGGAAATGCTTGTGGGAACGTGGGCGGAAAGCAGGCTGGCCACGACAGAGCGCGTTGCTTCTCGTCGCCTACGCCTGCGGCGTGATCGTGCTGTGGGTCATACTGTTCAAGCTACCCTTCCTGCAAGCGGTCATCTGGTTCGAGTGGCCCAAGAATGTGACGTTCGCGAACGGCCTGTTCAAGTTGCTCACCCTGTCGTTCACAGCCAGCGTACCCCAGGCGCTCCTTGTGACCATGGTGGTCTTGGGTGCCGTTGCCTGCGTGGCGAAAGGTCGTTCGTGGCTGTTGCTCACCCCTGCTTTTTTTGCAGGCACGTACCTGCTGTCAGCAACAACCAACGGGTTTCTCAAGCATCTGTTCTGCGGTTTCTGGTATACCGATCCGGTGCGCCTGGCAGCTTGCGCGACCATGTTTCTTGTACCGATCGCAGCCTATGGCCTCTGGACAGCCGCACGATGCGCGAACGCGTTGCTGGGCCAAGCCATTCAGGCCGTAGACAGCCGACGCTGCGCCGTTGCAGTAAGCGTTGGCCTCGCAGTAGTCTTCTGCCTCTGCAACTTCTTCCCCAGCTACCACCTGCCCGGGCAACCCAAGGAAGACACAACAGATACCCCCTTCGGCCGCGTAAAGTACCGCCTCTCCGGCTTCTACGATATGGACGACGAGAAGGTCTACGATGCCGCCGAGCAAGCATTCGTTCTCAAGGTGCTGGAAACTATCCCCGAAGGCGCCCTGGTATTGAACCAACCCAACGACGGCAGCGTGTTCGCCTACGGTTTGGACAACCTGAACACCTACTACCGTCAAATATCCCACGAGGGAGAAACCGAGGACGCACGCCTCATTCGCGAGCACCTGGACGACATCGCCACCGATCCTGAGGTTCAGAAAGCCGTGAAAGAAACCGGCGCCCGCTACGTCCTCCTCCTCGACCAGGGTGTCAGCCGAAAGAAGGGCACCTGGCTCGCCCAATACAAAGACCCCGAATCCTGGCGTGGCATCGACAACATCACCGACGACACCCCCGGCTTCAAGCCAATCCTATCCAACGGCGAAATGCGCCTGTACGAGATTGGGTGAGTAACGAAAAACGCCTACGAGAAAATGCCTATGAGAAACTCTGCAAATTCCGCCGCATCAATAACTCGATCGTCGGAGCGCCTATGGAACATGAAGAATGTTCTGGCTCCCGTGCTCTCCGCCTTGAGCCCGCAAGACACCTTGGAAAAGGAACTCCAAGAAGCTGTGGCATTTTCAGAAAACACGACCTTTTCTCGACCTATCTCCCCTGCATAAAACCCACTGGCGAATCCGCTTGTTCTCAATACGGCAAATGATCGCTTTTTGGCCTTTCTGATACGTCGGCTCTGAAAGCATCGTCCGCAACGGCCTCAACCAGATCGCTCTCAAGATTCTCGTTAACCTGCAGATAGAAGCCCTCGCCCGCATGAGAAAACGGTGCATGGCCAAAATCGTGAAGAAGACCGGCAAGCTTGAACGTCTCGAGAAGTCCATTCCAACGGCTTAGAGACTCCTGGTCACCCAACAGAAGCTGTGCCGACGCATTAAGCGAATCAACCGCCAAAGATGCAAGATGGCACACTCCGAGCGAATGCACAAAGCGATTATGAAGTGCCGAAGGGTAAAGTGGCGCATATCCTGCTTGGGAGATTCGGCGCAGACGCTGAAACCCCGGAGTATCGATAAAGTCAGAACAAAGATGTTCCGGTACGGCGCTATACCCATACACAGGATCTTTGAACCGCTTTACATTCATTAAGCGGCCCGCAGAGCTTCAAGAGCACGTCGCGAGAGCAACGCCTCCAGTACGGGGACAGCAATGCCACCGCAGAAGGCTCGCGCCAAATCTTCAACGCTAAAACCCTCTTTCAACCGTACAGTACCCTGCGGCGATTCCGGATCCTTCACATCGAAAAACCTCGAGCAGTTAACAATAAACCCCCGCGTTTGCTCCCGAGAAAGAATGAGCACTGCTTCCTCACCACTGGCATTGAGAAAGTTGACAACCTCTGCGCCATAACGCTCAATTGCCTCAAACTTAACCTCTCGACATCCATTTTGAAGGAGTTCAATCAATGCATTTGCAACAAGACTTTCAATGCCAATGTAATAGCACATAGCCTTCATCCTTTCCAAAATAGATTAGCCAAATACTTTACTCCGAAATAAAGCACAGAACAACATCTTTCCGGAATTCGCTAAGTTTTACATCATGAGCGTGCGAGAACAACTAGAATACCTTTTTAAGCCTTACGCGCAAAATCTCTAGATTTGATATCTGTGTGATCTTGCACAAATCAACAGCGCCCGCATCGAACCCCGGCAAATACCGGGTCGGCAATCGACACCAAGCACGAGATTCCGTTCGCACCCCTCCCCGGCGGACACAGAATGTCTTGCGATCTTCCTATTACAGGAGTTGACAAGAAATAGGCGGAAGACGCTCTGGAAATCGCCAATCGACCTCCAGAGCGTCGGTGGGGGCACATTACTTGCCGCAGCAGCCGTTTTTCTTGCAGGTCACAGGCTGGCTGGTGGACACCCAGTCTTGCGGATTGTCATCAATTCGTGCCCCACATCCAGTGTAATCGCCCTTGCGAACATGAACTTTCCCATGCTCCGACACTTTCGTATCGTTTCCGATATACTTGATATTCATTTCGCCACCTCCTTTCAACTTTCGCCCATGCTACTCCGAAAAAGTGTTTTCAGTGGGATAATATCGGTACAGTAATTGGACTTTCGTCTATTTGCAACAAAGGAACGAGCTGCTGGCAAAAAACAAAAAGGAAGTAGGGAGGGTCTTGAGGTGTCACGCTCAACTATTTCTCAACCCAATTGCAGTGTCGACTTCCTCATGCTCTCTGATCGCTTTTCGCATCTTCCCTATTCACGTCCTCAGCCTCACGGGCGTATAACCTCCTTGCACGGATCACAGCACCCTCTCTAAATCTAGACTTCTCCAACAGCCGTCGAACCTCTTCAGCTTCCAAACCCAGTTCAACCGCGATGGCGGCGTAAGCAAGCAATTGAACCGCCTGGGTGTGGTAATACAATTGCTCATTTGTTAGCTTTTCGCTTTCCCCAAGTTCCCTGCGATGGGTAAACGCATTTCTCTGGGTTCGGTGATCTCGCTTGAACTTCTCTGCATCGGGAATTACGTATTCAACAATTGGCTTCACTTTGGCAAGCAGCACGTCCGCTAATTGATTAGCCGTTTTCCATTTCGCACCCCTCAATTTTCGAACGGCCCATTTCTTCGTTCTAGCTGGCATATTGGAACAGTTAATCACCTCCAATCTCTTGTCCAATTCCTCATCGGCAATCTCCTGCTCCTCAACACCAACCCGCGTCATTGCCTCAAATGCTTGAGCAGAAGCAAGAAATAACATATCGAGCGGCATTTCCCAATTATTCATGAGGGAAACAATCAGTTTAGAAGCGTTGCACGCATACGAATCGAAATGAACCCACGAGTCGAGCATAGACGATATCTGATCTTCGATGCGCTCATAGGAGAAGGGCATAGTGCTGATTTGCCCTCCCGAAGGCATTCCCCTCACCCCAACAAAAGGCGCATAATACCCAATTCGCTGCCCACCGCTGGTAAAAAATTCGACATTAGTAATTGCGTATCTAAACCCCATACAAAATGAAAGAAACTCAGCAACTGGATATACCCGTTCATTCAAAAAAGCATCAATGCCAACAGACTCGCCGAGAAGCTCCACTCTCAGAAAACAATCTGACTCGAATTCGAATGTATACGAGGGAATTTTATCACCCTTACGAGTCCCGCAGTACTCAATCGACACTCTCATCTCGTCGTTTTCAAACAACAACACTGCCTGCATTTCCTCGGGCCGGAAGGCGAAAGACATCTCTTTCAGTTTGTCATTTTCATATTGGCTGGTCGTTTCAAATGAAATTCGCCCCATCCATTCCCTCAGTCCAGGCAACTCAACATGAGCTGTGGACACCTCAGGGTCACCGTCTATGGGCTCCCGCGACATCAAAAGCGACGAACCCCATAAAGTTTGTTTCTTAAACCCAGGGTACGCTCTCGAAGGCCCCCAAGAAGCCACATCTCTCAGAACGAGATATCTTCCTGTTTGGGAGTACCCGTATATCGCATCTGAAGACAAGCCATCGATGGTATGGGTTTGCACATAGCCGCCACCTTCGACCGGCAAACACGGCCAATCGAGAAGCACTCCGAATGGCACCGTCAATTCAATTCGATGCTCACCGTCAAAGCTGAGCAGACCGACAACCGATTTCGACTCATCGTCCACATCGTCAGCCTCCATCGCCCATAAGGCGGCAGGGAATTCAATCTTGTCCACAATCGCCCCGTCATCTAGATTTCAATATCATTCTCTATTTGTGCAACAACTTCAGAAATTATAGCCTGAAGAAGCTCCGCCACATCCTCCTCCAGCACAGGAACGGCGTACCATTCCTGCATCTGGACCAAATATCTTCTCAATATATACGAAGCATGCCCCAGACACAGAAGCATAAACGAAATACTACAGCGAGTAGAAAGATCGAAGCCGTCGACCATCTGCGCTTCTAAGATATCCTCGGTGACAAGTACGTACCCATTGTCAGCCGCCGTCCGAATATCGATTACTGCGTTTTCTCCCATTATCTCCGGCAGCCGTACGTCAGCATAATCCCCCAAGGAGGGTTCAGCAGTCTTGAGTTCTTGCGTCAGGCGTAATATAGATCTGCACCTACTCCCGCAATACTGCTTCATATCTTCCCCGAACTCATATAGCGCAAGCTTTCCGTCATCATAGCCAAGCTTTCCAATGCTTACATACGGTTCGTCGGCCAGTTTTGCAGCATCATTTTCGAGCCTCTTAACGGTGCTCTTGGTTGCGCAGCACCTTTCATGAATAGCGGCACATATCTCATCTGGAACGTCCAGGAGCGACAGAACGACAAGGGCGCTGTAAGAAAGCAGGAACTTACACCCCTCATCAATTGCCCCGTTTCTTGCAATGCGGCATTTTCTATAAGGTAGATCGGGATTGCAAATAGCCCCAATTGTGAACTCAAGCTGAGGAACAGAGCGAAGAAAAGCTCCTGTTTCTATGCCGAAATACAATATACCGTGTTCGCCCATAAAGCCATCCTTGTATATGTCTTTCTTTCGAGCGCTCTCCCTTGCAAAAGCTTGCAACTGTTCAAGTATTTCTTCCGGTGCCCCACTTAAAACCATTCCTCCCGGAGTGTTTGGAATCTCGGCAAAGCCAATACGCGAGAACAGCGAGTTTGCTGAGCCGATTTCACGAACAACGAACTCATTGCCCCATAATGACACCGAATTTCCTACGCGTAGCCCCCGGCAAGCCACAAATTCATCAGACCTGGCACTGAACGAGAGCCCAGCAACTCCCTCGGCGCCTCCTTCCTTAACGGAGAGCGGATCGGCGAGAAAGATCAGTGTGTGTTCTTCGCCATCCTTCGTTGCAATAACAACATATGTATCATATCCGGCTGCATCGGGAGCAGGCCGCCCCTCTCCGTCTTCCGCATTCCAAAGTGCATACATTAATAGAGCCCTTGAGGCAATCTCGCTTTCCCCAAAAGAGGCCCTTATCAGACGGGCATTCCTCTCCTGTATCCTATGGTTCGCATGGGCACACTGCGCTAATAAGAGATTCATGGGTCCCGAGTCTCTTTTCTCCGCATAAGAAACTATGTCCTCATCAACATCAAGAGAACTGTCAATCATCCATTGAGCCGCTATTTCGGCTAATATTTCGCTTGGAGTTTCCTTGAATGAAGCCAATGCGAAACGACCAGCCAATCCATCCTGACCGTTCCGAACGAGATGGCCCGCGACGCATTCGGCCGCCTTCCGGTCCTTGCAGCCAATACGAGCGGCCGAACTAACAAGACGGTCAAGCAGTTCCTCCGAGCCATCACAACTCATCACAGCACTCAGAAAATGAGCAAAATGATAGTAGGGGGCTTGAGAGAAATATCCGCTCGCTATCTCCTCAACCTCGCTTTCCCTACCACCCGTTATGAGATATGGCACCCAGATATCGGCATTGGGCAAATCAAGGGCGCCGAATTCGCCTTTCATCATCTGGATTCCACGCTCGATATGATACTTAGCCGAATCTGGCTCCTTCGAATGAAAGAGTTTGTAGGCTACCAGATGAAAGGCGACCTCATTTTCTTTCCCACTACCAAGTTCGCGATATCGTGCATATGAAATATTCGGCTCGACAACGTTAACATACGCGTTTAGCGCCGCCATTGTAGGGAAAGCCCAGGATCTGCACCGAGAAAAGGTCTCCACGACATCGAATCGACGGGTTTCGTCCAGCTCAAGAAGCACCATGGCAGCCGCAATTAAAAGAGAGCAATTTCGTCTCGCTTCCGCCCATGTTAGCACCGATTCTGCTTTAGCCACGCTGCCGCAATCTCTCAACTCGAGACTCCTGACCTCATCGAGTACAAAGTCAGCCAAACAGTCAGGCGCACTCTCCAATATCCGAGAGACTTCGTCTTTGTCTAGATGCGAGAATGCTACACTAGCAGCAAACTCCAAATGGCCAATCAGCATAGGGGGAAACCAAGGGCGACACCCTTCGATCAATCGACCAGTAAGAAACGCAACATCTCCCCTATCCATAGCTGCGGCTGCTATGACTTGGGAGAGCTCTAGCTTTTTAATTGCAATGGGATTCCACGATATGCCCGCATGGGCGAATTCGGCCATAGACAGAAACGTTCTTTTTCCGAAAGCGCATTCAAAATCAACCAGACCCACGAACTCCGCGAATCCTTCGACCTCTGGATCCTCAACCACAACCGGTTCATCAACTTTTACGGGATCCTCCAACAAAAGACGTACTGCTTTTTGCAAATTACTCGAATCAAAAGAGCACAGTTCCAACGCAGCAACCACATCCTCCAGGCGCTCCGCGCTAGCAGCTACGCCCGCAAGAGCAAAAGCAAGCCCATCGTGACCCGAGATAGGCCGAACTGTTGCAAAGCTCACAGGAGCCCCAATGCACAAGCTGTAGTATGCTTGTATATAAAAAGAAGCCAGCGAGCCTTCACACTCTTTCGCTAGTTCCGGAAGTCGATCAACTTCCAAATCTCCCAACTGAATTCGTAAGACCACTTCCTCAAGAAGAGAAACCTGAGCCTTCTCGTCAATAGCAGTTAATCGTGCATCCTCCTTGAGACTTTCTATATCAGCACGTGCTTCTTGCGTAACCTCAAATGCCTTCCTTCCCGACAATGCACCTTCATCTGTAATCACGATTGAGGTAACCGCATCGTAGAATTCACTCACAAAGGAAATCGCAGCATTATCGGACTCCCCTCCAAGAAATCGCGCAACGGCTTCGGCTTTCGACACATCCATTTGTCGATGATGAGAAAGTAACTCATCAGTCAAGTGTTCGTCTTTGAATTTAGATGCAAGATCCGCAGTAGTGTCAATAAGGACGGCACGTATAGCGGTATCCCGGATCAATTGTTTAATCTTTCTCCCTTTCGCCCAATCCCTCAGATACGAAATGCCGCCCTCTGCACTCTTTGAGAGTACGGAATCGATCAGACCCACACTCATCACCTTCTCCCACAAATCATTGTTGGGCAAGCTCACGCTACGACCAAAACGCCCACGTCTCTTACTTCTAACAACACGCTTCTCTTTCGGGAATCCTGTTATATCACCCAAATCAAGATACCTAAAAGAAAGACGGAGAATAGTCCGAAAATACGGCAATCCGCTGCGCCCGACCAACCATACATCGTTCGAAATCACCGAACACGTCAAGAACAACCGCGTCAGTCCCCCTTCCGGGAGGATTCGGATGAAGTAGTTCAATCATTAGACTACCTCCTCTCCGAAAAACTAAAGAGCGTAGATCCGGGCTCCCTACTTTGACCGCCTTACCAGCCGAGCAGTTTCGCGCCCCGCAACAACGTAACCTCACCCCACAGGAACCACGCCGCACCCACCTCCAAACCAAAGGTATCTTCTAGTATAATTACCTACACTCACCAACCAGCTGTTCCAGTAAAGGATCTCATAATGGTACCCCCCCCCGCAACGCGGGAACGCACGTCTCGCACTCTCGTTCGCTAAAACTCAGCTTTACCCAAATAGCCTTTAGCTGTGGCCTGAGTTCCACTCTGTTTCTAACATTTCTTGTAGCTTTTACGGCACTCGGTTTTGCCATCGGGATCTCACCTTCCATCCCAACCACTGTTGTCAGTGCGATCTTCGCATGCATCGTCACCATATTACTGCCTCGTTGCCACTGGCTGAGCGCCTTGGCCGGCCTTCTCGTATCGGCCGCGCTGGTATTCGCAGCGTGCGCAGTCTGCTCAAGCTTTTACGATTTCAGCTACGACGGCAACGCCATCCACAAACTTGCCGTCTCCGCGCTGCGTGGGGGCTGGATACCTATCGAAGGCTCGTCCTCCATCTGGCAGGAAGCCAACGAAGTTTTCGGCGAGCATTGTTCCATCTGGATCGATCACTACCCACAAGGGACATGGGAGATTGCCGCCAATCTATACGCGTGTACGGGAAGCATCGAAACAGGAAAAGCTTACACGCTCATTGCAGCATTCGGGGCAGCAATGCTCCTTGTCGCATATCTTCGCACCCGCCGCATTAGCGTCGGCAAGTGCATCATTTTGGCGCTGGTCGCCACCGTCAATCCGATTACCGTAGCGCAGTTTCTCACATTCTACAACGACGCCTTTCTCATGCTCGAGCTTCTAGTGCTTTTGCTGGGACTCACCATGCTCGTCGATGTGCAGCAAACTCGGTTGCGCCCCGTGGCCTTCACCCTCATCGCATGTGCATTTCTTCTCTGCACTGAAACGAAGTTCACAGGTCTAGCCTATGCCGGCGTCTTCTCTCTTTCCTTCTACATCTACCTACTTGCCAAAACTCTGCGGCGCCGGGAAGGATTCACCGCCTCATTCCTGCTCGGAGTAAGCGCTTTCTTCGCAATCCTCATCTCCTCATCGGTTCTCGTGTTTGGCTTCAGCTCCTATGTTATGAATTTTCTAGAGCACGGGCATCCACTTTATCCTCTCTTTGGCGAAAACGCTGAGGACATCATGACGAGCAACTCTCCCGCTTCTTTTGCCGATTCCAGCAATCCCCGAAAGTTGTTGCTGAGCTTCTTCTCGCAATCAGGCAACATCCTAGCTGCCTCTGGCGCAGAGCCGGTTCTCAAATTGCCTTTCAGCTTCACACCGGAAGAACTGGGAAGCTTACATGCCTGCGATCTCCGCATCGGAGGCTTTGGGGTGCTCTACAGCGGCATTTTGATACTGCAGCTGGCAATCATCGCCATCCTCTTGCCCAAGCAGCGCAAGACGCGTCCCTTTCTTTTCCAAACAGCGCTGTGCTATCTTATTCCAACGATCGCCCTCATGGCCTTCCTCGGCGAAAGCTGGTGGGCTCGGTATTGCGCGTATTTCTACTTCACAAGCTGCCTCGCACTCCTGCTACTGCTTCTTCCCGGCGGCACAGACTCATCCGCCTCGCAAATCGTCCAAAAGGCACTCAGCGTTCTTTTCATCTTGCTGCTTGCAGCCAACACTGCTTTCTTCGCCTTGTACAACACCAAAGTGATCGTCGAGAAAACAGCTTCGGAGAATAAGCATATAGCCAAACTAGAAAAAGCAGCTCGCAGCGGCAAACGCATTGTGCTTGGGTACAAAACGGAACCGGGCGCGGTATACGCCCTCACTGACCGCGATATTCCGTTCGAGTTCATAGGGCCAGCCCCCGAAGACTTTAAGAAAGACGGGAAATTCAACCGCCTTTACTACAAATTGGAAGAAGCCGCCCATGATGAATAGCATTCCCGGCAATCCCAAAACCGTCTTGCGTTCTTACATAAAGCTTCTTCGGATTCCCCACTGGATCAAAAACGGACTCGTCTTCCTTCCCGTTGCGTTCAGCGGAGAACTGCTCAATGCCGAGTGTCTTGCGAAGTCCGCTCTGGCATTCATTTCGTTCTGTCTTATTTCGTCAGCCGTATACGTCAATAACGATCTGAAAGACGTGGACGCCGACAGGTCCCACCCAACCAAATGTCAACGGCCACTTGCCAGCGGAGCCATATCGCCCTCCCATGCAAAAATTCTTCTGGCGATTCTGGCATCAACGGCCTTGATTGCCGCCTTTGTATTCGGAGGCGCTGCGTCTGACGTAATTCTCGCGAGTTATCTCGCACTCAATATCGCCTATAGCTTCGGGCTGAAAAACGAGCCCATCGTCGATATTGCCATCTTGTCGGCAGGTTTTGTACTTCGAGTGCTCTATGGCGGAGCATTCTGCAACATCCCAATATCTCCCTGGTTGTTTTTAACCATTCTCGCCTTCGCCACCTACTTTGCATTCGGAAAACGGCACGGGGAACAGAAAGTTTACGGAAACTCTTCCCGCAAAAGCCTGGAAAACTACCCGAGCGCCTTCCTTTCCAATGGCATGACTGTTTTTCTTACCCTGGGTCTCGCTTTTTACTCGTTATGGTCTTACGAACGCATCGCGCCGCAAACCTCGTGCCTTACCCCTAGCGCCACATTGCTCGTCGTTGGCGTGCCACTGGTCATGTCGATCTGCCTTCGTTACAACTTCATTGTGAGTCAATCGCAATCCGACGGCGACCCAGCAGATGTTCTGTTCTCGGACAAATGGTTAATCGCTCTCCTTGTCTGCTGGGTCATCACGGTCGTCGTCTCTATTTACCTCTTAGGTTAATAACTATGGCGAAGGTATTCGATTTTGACGGAACTCTCTACGATGGGGATTCAACCATTGATTTCTGGCTTTTCGCTATTCGTCGCCAGCCCAAAACCCTTCTGGCATTACCTTGGCAGCTTTGGGCCGGTACTGCTTTTGCGCTCAAGAGAATTACTCGGGATGAATTCAAGGAGGCCTTCTTCTCGTTTCTTCCTTATATCACCCACATCGAGCACCTCGTCGAAAACTTCTGGCGTATCAATCTAAGGAAAATCAAGCCCCCTATTGCGAGTCGCCTCACAAAGGGAGACTACATTGTCTCGGCTTCTCCGCAATTCCTGCTAGCCATTCCGGCTGCCCGGCTAGGGGCGCATCTTATTGCGACCAAGGTGGATCCTGCCACGGGCAAGCTATGCGGTCGCAACTGCCGCGGCAGTGAAAAAGTCCTCAGATGCACAACCGAAGGAGCACCTATTCCCTTCAGCGAGTGCTACACCGATTCGATGTCCGACCTTCCGCTAACGGAAATATCGGCGAGAAGCTTCCTGGTGAAGGGCAACAGGGTAAGCAACTTGCCAGAAACCGCCTAATGGCCCCATGCGCCCAGATCCCAAATCTAAAACTGCTCGTACACGAACTCCGGGGGGTCGCCGTAGCCGGAGAACATGAGGAACCATGCCAGGATGGCTATGCAAGCAACGGCGACAACAAACCAGAGGAGCGCCTCGACATTAGGATGCTCGGCAAACCACGCTTGCGCACGCTCAAGCCACTTCATCGGTCGCCCTCCCGATCTTCCGCAACCTCTTTGCCGGCACCCTCGACTTCAAGCATTTCCTCTGCCGCCGCATCGGCGTCTTGCTCAGCGGTCGTTTCGCCGCGGCCGTCAGCATTCACGGCGCCGCCAACAGCCGAACTCGCATCGGCCCCGTAGAACTCGCATAAAGCCCGATCAATCTCTACCCAGCTTTTCCAACCCGCATGCATCACATCACGCAGATAGTACTTGTCGTAATCGTGCGACGACAAGTCCAGGTACTCGACTTCGGCTTCGTCAAGTGCCGTGCGCAGCTTGCCGTAAAACCCCTCGCGACTCTCCTTGGTGTAGGGCTGAATATCGTAGTATTCGCCATTCACCGGCTCGATCACCAAGAACGGCGTTATGCCCAGTTCCTTGCATACATCAAGAAAGAGCTTCAGATCGGAAAACTCCACCTCACTCCAGTCAGAAAAAGGCTCCCCTTCGTACGGCTGCCCCCATGGCTTATCGCTCACATAGGTGTCGAAGTAATCGTCGTAGATCCCATAAGGATTATTCGTGCACGCAGCGGCGCCTTCCTGTTCAGCCCGCTCCATCAGGAGATCCCAATCAAGGGCCGCGCCGCCATTCTCCTTCTCCTCAAATGGGGCATTCGCCTCAAGAGCCTCGGCCAGCAAAGACCGACGCTCACCGTCAGTGCCCAGCCCGGCAATAGCCCTGTTCGCCCTTGCAACTATAGAGTTGTCGGCCAAATACTCTACCTTCTGAGCACCAACGCCCAACGCCTCCACCCGAGCGCGAATCTGTTCCTTCGTCTCCTCCGTTAGGCCGGAATTCTCCATACACTCCTGAAAAGCCTCTTCGGAAAAGCTGTTCAGAAACGCCTCGGAGGTACACCCTTCCTTGTTCATAAACCACTGGTCGCCAATAAGAAATGCGATCTTCTTCCTGGGTAGCGCCCCGCATTCGTCAAGCGCCGCCGTCTCAATGGTCGCCCAGAGCGACTGATACCCGCCGCCACCGAGCGCTATCAAATCGAACCCCGCGTTGTTCTCCGCAAAGAAGCGCACAGGATGCGCAGAGTCTTCCGCGGTCTGCCCGAGCTCCGACGATCCCAGCAAGAAACCAACTTTGCGGCCCTGCGCTTCCTGAGATTTCACCATCTCAGCCAATAGCGACGGACTCCCCCACAATTCAGCGGCTGGTCGCGTAGTCACAGGCCGCTCCCACGCCATCTCCCGCAGCGCGGCATCACTCGGTGCCTGCACATACCACGCCACGCCAACGCCTACCGCAAGCAGCAGAGCGCAGCAAACCGCAATCAGCTTCCGCATATTTAGCCCTGAGTCCGAATCTCAACCTGGTGGATGATCTTATTCACCGAATTCATCTCTTCACGCTCAACGGCTGTCGGAGCAATCACCACGCCGAACTCGGATTCGATGCCCACCAAAAGCTCAATGGCCGCCATGGAATCCAGCAGCCCCGCTTCGAACAAATCGATATCGCGCTCCTCGCGAATTACCTCGTCGTCGCAAATTTCTTCAATAAGATCGAGCATCCGCTCTTCAACCGTACTGTTAGCCATGAATCAGACCTCCTACTACCGTATGTAACTGACCAGAGAAAATAGCCATGCCCAGCATGACCAGATTGATGGTGACAAACCACTGCAGCACCTTGTACCAGCGATCTTTCCTGTGCGCCTTGTGGAACGGCGACTTCTTCTGGTACACGTCGGTCGCACCCATGAGCACGCCGTAGTAGGCGCCGTATACCAGGTAGTCAACCGTCAGGCCATGCCAAGCGCCCATGAGCATGAAATTCACCAGATAGCCGAAGCAGGCCGTGTGCAAGCGATCTTTGAACAGCTTCCGCCGCGTCGCCGACTTCACCACGCGCATGAATACGAAATCGCGCAGCCAGGTGGACAAGGTCATATGCCAGCGATCCCAGAACTCCCGTATATCCAGCGCAAGGAACGGTGCTCGGAAATTGCGCGGCGTCTTGATGCCGAAGCAGTAGCTGGCTCCCATGGCCATGAGAGAATAGCCCGCAAAGTCGAAGAACAGGTAGAAGCCATAAACGTAAGCATCTTTCACCTGGCTCGCCAGTTCCCGCCACAATGGACCATCCCCCAACGGCGCCGGAGTAAACCAGCCGAAGAATACCGTACCGAGCACTTTCTGGTACACCGCGCCAATCAGCAAGAGCATAATGCCTCGCGCTAGCAAGTCGGCATACTCGGAACGCGAGTACACACGATTGGCGTCTTCCGAAAACCGTCGACTTCGATCGATGGGACCCGACGTGAAGGGCGTGAAAAACACGAGGAAGTACAAATAGTCCAGAAAGGACATCTGCTCGATAACATCGTCTCGCACCTCAATGAGCACCTGAACAGCCTTGAACGTAATGTACGAGAGGCCCAAAAAGCCCATCAGATTCTGATCGAACACCGTACCAATCTTGTACACAACCAACGGCGCAATTACAGCGACAAGAGCGATGCGGAACTTCCACAGCGCCTTCTCGCCCACATGCCAGCTGTGCAGCACCCAGAACGTGGAGCAACACGCAATGGCGAGGAAAACGAGAAACGCCACCATTCCCTGCACGGTCTCGCCAAAGAGCAATAGCAAGAAAACAATGGAGGCAGCAAGCCCGTAGTATTTGATTCTATGGCCCGTAAACCCTAG
>OFGH01000941.1_pt1 | contig 22163 bp, 26 predicted proteins | sample 1521721 | NCBI WGS metagenome assembly OFGH01 (sample SAMEA3504132, study PRJEB24116) | mouse gut metagenome | biome: mouse gut; feature: mouse-associated habitat; material: faeces | place: Denmark | collected 2011
TTGCGGGTCTGTGGCGTACCCTGCCGCCTTGATCGCCCGGCAAGCGGCTTTATAGTCCCGTTCTCCGATAACGGCTTTATACCGGGCCGCACTGGTCAGCAAGGCCGAATGATCGGCGACGCTCTCCGCCCAGCTGTCATAGGCGCGGAAAAGCGCCGTAATCGTGGTAAAGGTCGCGCCGTCGTAACATTCCTGTGTCTGTGCGCTGTAAACCTTTCCTTTCCAGCTTTTCCCTGCCTTGATTCCGAAAAGGGCGTTTGCCTTGACGGTCAGGCCGGATTTTCCCCATCCGCTTTCAAGAATCGCCTGTGCGATTGTCAGCGACGCAAGAACGCCGCTTTTCTTCATGTCGGCGGCGGCAAGCGCGCCCACCCGCTCGATGAATTCTTGATGTTCTTTTGTGATTGCCATTGCTCCGATCTCCTTTAAGGCTGAATGTTGTTCAGGTCAACGGGCATTCCGTCCGTTTCCGCCGGGTTCGCTTTTTTGATCTTCACAACGTTTTCCGCCTTTGCTTTCCACGAATAGAATCCGATTGCAACCGCCGTCGGCGTGGCGACGTAGGCAAGCAGAACCCCTAATTGCGACGGGTCGATTGTCACTACCCAAAATCCCAGCCCGAACCCGGCAAAATAGGTCAAGAGAACCGCCGAAAGAAAGAGTTTTGAAAACTCGATCTTTCCGGCGGTCCTCTTTTCATCCCCTGCGGCGTTCGCGGCCCGGCTCCGCGCCCGGCGGCGCTTATTGCTCCGCCGCCGCTCAATCAGCAACACGGCGGCAACCCCGCCGATCAGCCCGGCGGCAATGCTGAATAGATACCCCATGCCGCGCCGCCTTTCTGTCAGTCGTCGGAATGGTCCGCGGCCTGTTCCAAGCGGTCCAGCCTGTGGTGGGCCTGCTTTGCGGACGATTCAACGGCGGTCACACGCTCCGCAATCCGCAAATACTGTTCGTCCTGCTTTTCCTGCTTCCGCTTGATGTCGTCGGTGTTTGCCTTGATATACCCAATTTCCGTAAGAACGGTCGCGTCGGCCCGCGCTTCGTCCTCTGTGTCCTTTTTCCCGTTCCGGGCAAAGGCCGCATATCCGAACACAATAGCGCAAAGCGTAGAAATCACGCTGATAACCGGCAAAATTTCATTCATAGTCGTTTACCTCCCGTGAAAGAATTCTCTATAAATGCTTTTCAGTGAATACGGGGCCACTTCCGGCGGGCTTTCTGTCCAACCGTACACAAGGCACTCATAGTTCCAAATGGTCCACCGTGTTGTGTCCTCCGCCCAAATCGCAAAGGGCATAATGAAAAACCACAAAAGGCCGAACGCCGGGCAAATCTGCCCCAGCACATTCCCCGGCTGGTTGCTGTAATCCCAAACCCCCAGCCCCAGCCAAAGGTTCAGAATACACCCGGAAACGAATTCCACGGCAAGGACGATCAACGCCCCGATCACCGCTTGCACGATGACCGGGGCGCGGAAGAATCCGGGCCGCTGGTTGATTGTCCCCACAAGGACCCCGCAAAGCCCGCCGACAATCAGCATAGACGGGTGGGAGTATCCGCGGAACACGGTTTCAAGGGCGACATACGCCGCCCCCAAAATCGCCCAAATGGTCAAAACACGTTTCACGCCTTGCCGCCCCCTCCCGCCGCGGCAATGATCGCCGCCATACTCTTTGCAAGGTCCGCGGGCAGTTCCGCGCCGTACTTAATGGAATCCAGTTCGGCAAGGTCCGCCCGCGCAATCCACGCGTTTACGTGGTTGCAGTAGGTCCGGTGATAGAACACGTGCGCCGTTGCCGCCTGCGCCAGCGCGGTGAATTCCTCCGCCGGATACATTCGGCAAAGTTCCCCGTCGGCGTGGTACGGAACCGCCGCGGCCCCCTCCTTCACCGCCTGCGCCTGTGCCAGCAGTTCGGTTTGGTCGTGTTCGGTCAAACTGTAATGGGACCCGCCCACGTCAACCCCGGCGTAAATTGCCGCGGAACACTCCGCGCCGATCTCCTGTTTCTTCACCGCGCGGACCTGTTCAACGTTGTTCCAGTCGGAGGGCGGCTGGATTCCCAGCCGCTCCAGCCGCATTCCCCGGATACTGTCTTTTCTGTGCTGTACGCTCATTCAAAATTCCCCCCCACGGACGAAATAAAGCAATCGCCGCTGGCCCCGTTCCGCTTTACCTTGATACGGAAGTTGAAGCCCCATTCGGCGGCGGTCTTTGTGGTGTTGCTGAAAAAGAATTTGCTTCCGCTGTTGACGGCCTGCGTCACGTCCTCCCACGTGGGCGCGTCGTCGTTTCCGTTGTTGCAGGCTTCCACGGTAAACTCCGCCCCTGCGGGAATCTGCCGGGCAACGCTCATAATTGCCTTTGTAACCGCGTCGTCGGTCGCAAGCGGGGTCGCAAGCTGAAATTCGATTTCCGACACGTTCTTGCTGAACGTGTATGTCCGGGTGGCGGTTCCGCCGGTCCCGTCGTTCGCGGTGATTTCCAGAGTGTGCGCCCCGTTGGAAAGCTTCACCCATTCCGCCGCCGTCACGCTGAACGAATATGCCTGCCCGCTGGTGACGTTGTGGGTCCGCTTTACGGTCCCGTCGATCTTTTCCGTTACGGTCAGCGTTTGCCCGCTGTCCTGATCGGTGACGGTGTACGCCTGCGAAAACGCCCCGGTTTTCTCTCCAAGGTTCGTATTTGCTCCGCTGATCGCGGGCGGCGTGTTGTGGGTGACGGCCCGGACCGGGCTTGTGGTGTACGCGGAATCGGCTCCGGCGTTGTCGTAAGCCTTTACCCGGTATGCGACGCTCTGCCAGTTGGCGCTGGCGGTGTCGGTGTAAGCCCGGTTGATTCCCTTGTAAACCTGCGCCCAGCTTCCGTCGTTCGTTTTCCTCTCTAAAATGTACCCGGATACGCTCCCATCTTCATCCGTGGAAATGCCCCACGTGACCGCGACGCTCTGCCCGCTTAAAATCTGCGTCGGTACGCTGATACTTCCGGGGGCGGACGGCGCACGATTCCAAATGATTGTATATGCGCCGTCGGAATCCGGGTTATCAGATACCAAGATTTCAGATTTAAGATTACAAAGCGGGCGCGCGCCCCAGTGGCCGTAGCACGCGCCGCCCCAGTTCATCGCGCCGGAGGAATAGACGTAGCGGACGCTGCACGAATCCGACGCGTAAGCGTCGCAAAGCCAGTAGTACCAAAACGAATTTGCGTTGAAACTGCTGTTCGTGTACTCGCTTTTCGACACACATTCCGCCGTCGGCTTTGCCTGCCGGGAAGCGTCGTTCGTGAACAAGGCCAGCTTGCTCCCGCACGTCACGTCGCCGGTCAACCCCGCTTCCGTACTGGACATGAAAAAGATTTTGTCAACGCAAGTTTCCGTTCCGCCGCCGTCCACCGACGCTTTGCCGACGGTGTGCGTGGTGTTCAGCAAGGCCGCAAGGAAGTTCGCGGAGAATCCCGCAAGGAATCCCGCTTCCCCGTCGTATTCGTTGTAATTGCTCCATACGTTAGCGTTCGACGGGGGCGCGTCGGCGCTGTGCTGGGCGGCGTACCATTTGCCCGCCGCCGCTTGACTGTTCAGCCACCGCCGGATATTCGAGTAAATCCAGCGGTTATTTCCGTAGGAACGCCGGTTGCTGTCGCTGTTGCCGCTCTCGATAGCGTCAAAGCATTTCAGCGAAATAATGCGTTCCGTAATCAGGGTGACGGAATTTGCGGGATAGCCCGCGTGGTTCCTGTCGGCAATCTTCCAAATGATCGGTTTGCCGTTGTAAAGCGTGCCGGTGTCCTTGACAAGCGCGCCGACGGCCAGCGTGCTTAATGCTTTAGCCATTATGCCGCACTCTCCTTTGAATAAATTTCCGGGAATAGGTTCATAAAAAGTTCGTCCATTTCCCGAATAAGGTGATAGCAGTTGCCTTTTTCCGCGTGGCTCCGCCAGCTTCCGTAGGATTGTTCAACCTGTTTCAAGGTGATTTTCCCGGAATCCAGCAAATACCGTTGTTTCTTCAACTTCTTTTGTTCATTGCTCTTGCTTGACCTCCTAACTTTCCGAATCACTTTCCCGGTGTCGGTGATGTAGGTATGGAATCCAAGGAAATCAATACCGTTCCGCAATGGGAAAATGTTCGTTTTATTGTTCAAAGAAAGCCCCAGCCCGGCAACATACTTTTCAATCTCTTTCCGGCAATACTGCAAATACGCCTTGTCCTCATGGATTAAAAAGAAATCGTCCATATATCGCCCGTAATACTTGATTTTTAGCTTTTCTTTGATGAAATGATCTAACCCGGACAGATACATAACCGCGAACCATTGTGAAGTCTGATTCCCGATAGGTATTCCGGGGTCCGGCGTGCTGTCAATGATTAAGCCGATCAGCCACAAAACGTCCTGGTCCTTGATGTACTGCCGGACTATCCTTTTCAATGGTTCATGCCGAATCGAATAGAAATATTTTGAAATATCACATTTCAAAACCCACCCGTCGGCGTATTCGGCGGGCGAAAGCCGCGGCAACCCCTCCTCCCGGCTTTCTTGCTCCGCCTGCGCTTTTCTGGAAAAGTAATAGGACCGCATGAAGCTTTCCAATCGGTAAAGCCCGTCATGGGTCCCGCGCCCGCGTTGTGAAGCGTAGTTGTCACGAATGAAGCTTCTTGAAAACGCGGGTTCTAAAACATTGTCGCATAAAGAGTGCTGAACAACCTTGTCTTTGAACGCATTTGTCATTACAATGCGTTCTTTCGGTTCATACACCTTGAAAACGAAATATTCCGACATGGTGTACGTTTTAGTTTTCAGCAATTCAGATAATAGGGAAAGTGCTTCCAGCAAATTTGCTTCAAACTTTGCAACGCTGGGTTTCCCGCGCTTTCCCCTGCGGGCTTTCAGGAACGCCGCGTATAGGTTCCCGAAATCGTACACCCTTTGAAAATCGCTTGCTTGCTCCATAAATGGAAACTCCTTGCCGTGTATAGAATCGGCGTTGCGTCGGGCGCAATGCGCCACAACAACGCTTCTTCATCGGACCACGCGTCGCGCCCGCCGCGCGGCGGAAGCCGGTTCCCGTGGGCCTTGCTTCACCAATCCTGTATTTACCCCCGCGCTCTCACCGCGGCGGCGGGATATACCTTCCTTTGATAGTGGTCCTCTGCTTTCGGCCTTGCGGCTTACTCGTTCGCGGTGTTCCACCAAAGCGGGCGCGCGCCCCTGTTGCCGTTGTACGCGTTGTTCCAGTTCATCGCGCCGGAGGAATTGACGTTGCGGACGTTGTACGAATTCGACGCTACAAGGCATACCCCAAGAAAGCCCCGCCCCGTCAATAGGGCGGCGCGTTTCTCCGTTGTGTTGTGACCCGCTCCCGGTCCTTCTTCCGCCAGCTGGCGGTCATGTACTTAACGTCAAGAACGTATTTCGTCCATGCCGCGCATTGATCTTTTGAAATCACATTCCGTTTGAAAGAAAGTTCAATCAGGAAAAGAACAGTTTTGCACTTTGTCAGCGCCTTTTTCTGTTCGTACCGGCGTTCCCGGAATTCCTGCGGGTCGGAAAGGTCAAGTTCGTTTGCTTCCTGAATATGTGCGAAAATATCAATGGATAAATCTTGCAGGCGAACGACAATCGAACGATACTTTTTCGGAAACCGCCGTTCGCTTGTCATTAGAAAAGTGTGTTCGACTAAATCTTTCGCCTTTGTGATTAAGATAAATTCGCCTTGTTCCCCGTTCCGGGGCGGATTCCCCATTGTAAGCACCGCCTTTCGCGGATTTCTTCAACCTCCGCCGGGTCGCCCTCCCACGTGAACCCGTGTTCGGTAACGGTAAGAACCGCCCGGCTCCCGGTGTAGGTGGTCCCGCTGATCGTCAGCACGTCAGCGGCCCCGCACCGTTCGCAAGGCGGTTCTATTTCCGTAAACAGGTTCCCGATCAGGCAGGATAATTCCCGCCGGGTACACGCGTATTCCGTCAACATTCAATCCGCTTCCTGTCCGCGTTCCAAATGCCCTTCGTCAGAACGATTCCGTCCAGAGAATCAAAGGACACAAGATACGGATTGCCGGTGATATTGTTAAAAATACCGTCCTCCACGCGGGCAACCCGGCTTTCAAGGCTTGCAACCGTGGCAAGCGCCGCCGCCGCGTCCGCCGCCGCCTGTGCCGCCTGTGCCGCGCCCGCGGCCCACGCTTCCCGGTCCGCCGGTGTAATATGTACGTCGGTGTCCTCCTTGTGTGCAATCAGGCCGGAAATTGCGGTGTTGATGTTCTCCATATTCGCGTGGCTTACGTGAATATCGCTGTTGTTGACGTGATTATTCAGGTCGGTTAAATCGGCCTTTTTGTCAAAGGCGGTCTTGTGGGCCGTCTGCGATTCATCATGTTCCCGCAAGTCCTTTTTCGTGGCGGTGATCGCGTAGGGGTCCACGATAAAGGTTATTGCGCCGGTATTGGAAATCTCAATGTGCATAAGCATTTCAATTTCACCCGCCGCGCCGCTGGTGATAATGACTTTTTCGGTGTCCGGGGTATTGCAAACGGCAATCATGTTCCCCTCTTCATCCTTTACGCACATTTCCCGGATAGTCCAGCCGCCTACGTCCGACGGGATCACCGCCAGAACGTCAATGATGTTCGGGGAATCTGGGTTGACGGTTACGCTGTTCACTTTCCCGCTCCACCGCTCATTCCTCAATTCCGTCATGTCCGCCGTGGGCTGGTAGTAGTAACCGCCGCCGTCGCCGACGGCAAGGGTCGTCAAATTGATCTGTTTTCCCTCCAGCACCGCGTCCCGAATCAGAATTGTTCCAAGGTCGGTGACAATGGTTCCGAATTTCTTTTCGTCAGGCATTTTTTACCCCTCTTTTCTGAATGGTTGAATTTCCAGTTTCCACAAATGCCGGGTATAAGCGCCGGTCAGCACCCCCGCACCCGCGGTCAAATGGTTAATTAAGAACGGGTCAATCTTGATTCTGTGCGCGTACTGTGCATATCCGCCGATCAGCGTTTTCCCGTCTGCGTTGACCTCTTCAACAAGTTTCGGTCGGATTTCAAGCCGCTGGGCATACTGCGTATATCCGCCGATCATGGACCGCGCTTCCGCCCTCATATTCCGGGTCAGGAACGGGCGGATTTCCAGACGGCGTGCAATGGACAGAGAACCGGCGACGAACAGAGTTCCGCCCGTTTCGATGTTCTCCGCAAGATACGGCCAAACCTCCAGCCGGGTCCCGATAGAGTGAATGCCGCCGACATGGACCGTCGTTTTCTTCTCCATCTTGAACCGTACAGCTTCCAAATGGGACCGCAAATTTTTATAAAATATGACCCGCTCCAAAACCGCCGCTTGCTGTGCCGCGGTTACGCCGTTTTCTGTGGCGTTAATGATGACCCGGAACGTGTACGGGTCGCCCCCATACTCGAACCACTCTTCAACCCGCGTTCCGGGAAATACGGCCCCCAGCGCGGTTTCTACGGCGTACTTTGTCCCCAGCCGCCTGTGAATTTTTACGCTGTCCTTGATCGTCTGCCGCTTTACCTCTATCGGGTACGAATGGTCGTACCAGTCAACGTGTAAATCATAGGCCAGAATATCAAGCGTCTGTTCGTCCAGTTCATCAATCCGGGCATAGATGATATTTCGCCGGATTTGCTGTGCGGTAATCTGTAATTGTCCGGCAATGGCCCGGCCCAGCGCGTTAATCTCCGGGTCGTCTTTCAGGGTAGGAGGAAGCGAACGGGTGAAGTCAACGGAATAAAGATCGTATTCATTCACGTTCCGCACCCCCGTTCAAAACCTCCGTTTCGCCGATCACCGCCACGGCGTTGTCGGCGACGGGGGCGAACGCGGGGGACCGTACTTCAACGCGCTTTGCGCCCGTCTGCATAAGCAGGCTGGTCAAATACGACGGGTTCACGTCCCGCCCCATTTTTGCGGCCTGCCACCGCTGATACTCCGCGACGGCGGCGGCGACGTTCTGTGCCACCATTTCCGGCCCCAACGCTCCGCCCGTCTGCGTGTAGTATGTCACGTCGATGTTATACGGGACCGTTTCAGGGGCCGCGACGGTTACGTGATCGGTCAGGGGGCGCACCTTGTCCGCGCTCAAAACCTCCGAAACGGCTTTCAAGGCTTCTTCCCCCGGCAACTCTCCGCCCGCCAGCAGAACCCGCACGTCTACTTCCCCCGGCTCCGGGGAAGTCGCTTTCACGTCCACGATCAGCGCCGACGCGCTCTTTGCGTAATACTCATACCCCCCCAGCGGTCCGGCGGTCGAAAATGTTTCCATACTCTCACGAATACGGGCGTAAAAGGCCGCGTCGCTTTCCCAATCCGCGCCGCCCGCGCTTTCCGTGATGTTCTCCGCTTTTTCGTAATAGGGGAAAATATCAACAAGTTTTGTGATCTGTCCCGGAATAAAGCCGTTCCCGATCTCCCCGGCGGTCTGGCATACCGCCGCAACTTCCCCGGTCAGTCTCCCCGCCGGAATTGTCAGCGCGGCTATTGTCGCAAACACGATTTCTTCCCCTGCCGATAACCGGGTTCCCGCCGGAATGACGGTCGCCGTGTCCCGCTCGATAGACAGCGTGAACCGAATTGTCGTGCGGGCCGCTTCCGGCTCCAGCCTGTAAACGTCCTTGAAGAGTTCAGCAAGGGAATCTAAATATTCCCCCTCTGCGTACCGCGGCAAATTCTGTTTTGCCGAAAAGTCAATGTTCACCCGCTCTTGAATGATAATGTCGGCAATCCACAAAATGAAAAGCCGTACCGGGTCCGCCGGGTACAGCGTCCGTCCGGCGAACCGCTCAAACGCCCGAATCAGGCTGTTTGTCAGTGCTTCCGTGTCCGTGTCTACAAAGGAAATATTCGGGTATTGTCTAACGTTCTCCGTCAAGTATGTTCACCTCCACAACCGGAATCAGCGCGCCCGGCCTGCCCCCCTGCGCGAACAACACGTTTTCAACCTCCGCCCGCGGTTCGTATTCCTCGATAGCGTCTAAAACCTCTGAAATCAGGACCGGCTGGGCCGTCTGAATCGGCTTGTCTATGAACCGTTGTGCAAGCCCGAAATTCCGATCAAGGGGGACAGAGAATTTCGGCGTTGAAATAATCATTGCGACATTCTGCAAAACCTCTTCAACCGTGGATTCCGGCGCAAGGTTTATCTTTTTCAGGCTGAACGCCTTTACCACATAGGCCATATACCGCCGCACCCCCTATCGCGCCGCATAAGAATTCATCGTGACATTGACCGACGCGACAAGCAGATTCCCCCGGTTGTCGTACCGTTCAAGGGCGTTTGAAAGTTTCGTGATAACCCATTTATTAGTGCCGTAGGCTTTCGGTCCGATCACAAGCCGGTGAACCTCTCCCCGGCGCATAGCTTTTAACAGCTTTGAAACTTCCGCAATCGGGTTCACCCCCAAAAACACGGAAAAGAACATGGAAAACGACATGGATTCCGTGTCTGGCCCCGTGAATTCTAAAAGGGGTTCTTTTAAGTGCCGGTCGTGGGCGGAGTATTTCACCCCGCTTTCCCATTTCAGCCCGTCAAAGGTTTTGACCGTCTGCCGCGAAACGGAAAAGGTAATGTCCCCCCAGCTTCCGATAATCGCCATTCGTTCAAATCCCCCCTATCACGAAACCGTCGCCGTCGTCCCGTGGAATGTAAAGGCAAAGCACAAATTCGCCTTTCTGCGGCAACCACGGCTTTACAATCAAATCGTGCTTGTGGCTTTCAAATTGCGGGTAGCCGCTCCCGCCCGCTTCATACTCCGTTCGGTATGGGGCGTAATATTCGGGAATCCAAGGCGGATTTTTCAACACCTTTAATTCCCCGGAAACAATCGTTTCCCCCTTGTCCTCGAAAATGACGCGGGCGGTCCGTTCCTCCACATTGACAGAGGAAACCCAGCCCGTCCGCACGATGTTTTTTAATACGTTCAAATTCAGGTCGTCCATTAGTAGCCCTCCAGCACCCGGCGCAATGTAATGTCCGTCTTGTAACCTCCGCTTTTAGAAATGCTGTGCGTCGCGGTTTCAATGATGTATTTCCCGTCAAAGGCTCCATAGCCGGAAACCTCCACCGTTACCCCGGCAACCAGCCGCGTGTCCCCGGAAAGAGTGAACGACGCTTTATACTCCGACTTGTTTTTTTGCCGTAGCCGCTTCATTGCAAGCTGGCGGGCTTCCTCGCGGGTCGAAACCTTTTCGTTTACCTCCAGCACTTGCCCGGATTTATCCGCGCCCTGCGGCGTATAGGTGTATTCAATCGTCGTTTGCTTTTTCGGGTCCGTATAGGACACGTGACAGCTACTAAAGGCCGCGTCGTGTAAGCTGGTGGAAAAGGACCAGCGCGACACGTTCGCCGCTCCTTTCTGAATCACCATGACCGCGCCTTTTTGCTCATAGTCCGCCGCGTCAAACAGAACGATCATTTTTGCGGTGACTTTCAGGCTGATTCCCGCGTTTTTACAAAGGCGCTGTAAAAAGGTAATGTCGGATTCCTGCATTTGCTCTTTCCGGTCATAAAACGGGTCTGTTGATGATTCAAACATACAGGCAAGCCCGTTTTTACCGGCGATTTCATTTGCAATCGCCGAAAGCTTGATTTTCTCCCATGCCTTTGTTTTTTTCTGCGTTCGGGCGGCGGTCTTATATGGGATTGACCCGGCCTTGATATTCACTTTCGCCGGGGGGCCGGACCCCTCCACGGTGTCAACCTCGAACGTCCCGCAATCCAGCACCCGGTCCCCCGCCGATTCCCAATTCTTTTGAATGATGACGGCGGAAACCTCCGCGGATTTTCCCGCCGTCGCGTTGTTCAGCCAGTTTCCCAGCCAAATCCATTCACGATCTGCAAGGGAAAGTTGCAAATCGTCCGCTTTGTCCTCTTCGTTGTCCGTGTAGGTCATGGAAAGCAAGTCCCGGTTAATATCTGCGGTCACATCTGCGCCGTCCAGAAACAGCTTGATTTCCGCTCTTCGTGCGTTCATCCCTGCCCCCTTTTCCACGGCGGCAAGCCGCCAGCAACCCGCGGTTCGGGGTCAGGGATATTCAGCACGATTCCCGCCGGGAAAACGAAAAGGCGGCGGAATTCCGGGTTTGCCTTTATGATCTTGTCGGTGTATGTTTCGTCGCCCAGCGTCTTGTAGGCGATACCGTCCCACATATCCCCGGCAATGGTCGTATATTTAGTCATAGGCCCGCCGCCTTTCGTCGTCCGCCCGCTGGCGGTCCCGTTCGTCGATTTCCTGCAAAAGTTCTTCGTCGTGCTTCCGCAAGATTTCTTCAATGTCCTGTGCCTGCGCGTCGTTCCCCACATGGAAAACCGGCGCGCTATGAATGACAACCGATCTTTGACGGTCAGCCGTCGAAAGCGTCGGCGGGTTCACGTTCGGGGCTTCCGCTCCCACGTTGGCCAGCCGGTACTGCTGAAAGCCGCCGTTGCCCGTCAGGGTCTTTGCCATTCCTGCAAGGTTCGTGAAAATCTGCCCGGTTTCCGCCGCCTTGAAAACAGTTCGGTTCCGGGCGTTGGTGATAAGTTCCGCGCCCTTTTCGCCCGCTATGAACGTGTCAGGTGTCCGGGGCGTTCCTTTTGCGAATTTCGGAATCAACGGAATGTTGATACCCTTTCCGCCAACGCCGGGGACCCAATCGGGAATTTTTAGCTTGTTCAGCCCTCCAATCAACCCGTTTATAATGTCGATAATTCCGTTCATTGCGCCCTTTGCAATGCCCTTGATCGCTTCCCAAACGCCGGAGAAAATGCCTTTCACTCCCTCCCAAACGCGGGACCAATCGCCGGTAAAAATCCCGGCAAACACGTTCAAAAGGCCCTGAATTGCGGTCAGTACGCCGCCGATCACGGACCGGATAGCTTCAAGGTATGTTCCGATCAGTGATTGAATCGTAGGCATAAGGGCTTGAATTATCCCCATGACGGCGGTTGCCACCGTTTGAAAGATTTCCCAAATGCTTTGAATAACCCCCGTGATCGTGGGTCCCCATTCAACAAAGGTCTGCGCGATTTGCGGAAGTACGGTCGTAACGATGAACGCGAACAGTTCTTCAATAATCGGTTTTACGCTGGTGTCAATGAACGAAATAAACTGTCCGATCACGCCGCCCACCGTCTGCATGATAGAAACGAACGTGTCGAACACGGCAACGCCCTGTTCGCCGAAAATTCCGTTGATGAATTCACGCGCGCTTGCAAGGTTCCCGTCGCTGAAAATACCCTTGATCGTGTTGCCTATGTTGGTAATCACGCCCACGATATTGTCAAAGACGGCAACCCCCGCCGGGCCGAATACCTTTTCAACCCCGGCCCGTATGTCGTCCAAGTGGTCCCGGAAGATCTGAACGGCGGCAATAATCAGGCCGATCACGCCGACAACGGGCAGAATCTTTCCGGCAATACCGCCGAACGGTCCCAAAATCGCCCCGCCCAGCTTTTGGAGCGGCGCAATCAGGTTTGTTACCTTGCCGAACCCCTTTGCAACCACTCCGCCGATCTTCCCCAGCGGCCCGGCGGCAATCTTGCTTCCCGCGCTTGCGAAAATGCCTGTCACCTTGCCCGCGGCCCCTGTCGCCAGTCCGCCGATACCGGAAAACGCTTTAGAGAATAGCCCGCCCGCGGCTCCGCCGATACCGGAAAACAGATTTCCGATCTTCGTTCCGCTGAACAGGCCGGTAAAGGCGCGGCCCGCGCCGCCTGCCGCGCTTCCGATTCCGCCGAAATAGCCGATCACGTTTTTTGCAACGCCTTTCAGCGTGCCGGAAAAGCCCGCCGAATTGACGCTTGCAAGGGCGAACATAGTTTTCAAGAGGGTAAAACCCTTTTGAACAGATAGAACGCCGCCTTTCAGTTCCAGAAACGCCAGCTTTCCGGTCAGCGTCGCCGCCTTAAATGCCAAAAGCCCGGCGGTGATCTTCACGATCTGTTGAATCAATTCCGGGTTTTCGTTGATGAATTGCGTTAGTTTGGTGATAAAGTCCGTGATTCCTTGTGTTCCCGCTCGAAATGTAGGTAAAAGCGCGTCGCCGATTGCAATTTGCAGTCCGTCAAGGGCGGATTTCATCAAAGTTATATCGCCCTCTAAATTGTCCAGCTTGATTGCCGCCATCCGTTCCGCCGCGCCTTTTGCGTTATTGATCGAATCGGACAACTTTTTATAATCTTCGTCGCTTGCGTTGACAACGGCCAGCATACCGGCGAACGATTCCTTGCCGAAAATCGCCGTTGCCGCCGCCACCTGTTCAGCTTCAGACAAACCGCCCAAACTCCCGCGCAAATTGTCCACCACTTCGCGGAATGTTTTCATTGTCCCGTCGGAACGCGTCAGGCTGATTCCGTATCGGTCCATATAGGCTTTCATCTGCTTTGTGGGCTTTGCCATGTTCGCAAGGGAAGTTTTCAGGGATGTTCCGGCAACGTCCGCTTTGATCGACGCGTTCGCCATTAGTCCGATTGCCAGCGACATATCTTCTACGGAATACCCTAAAGCGCCAGCAACGGGCGCAACCTTTTGGAAGGTTGCGCCCATCATTCCGACGTTTGTATTCGCATTGCTTGACGCTTGCGCCAGCACGTCCGCGAACCGTCCTGCGTCCTCCGCGTTCATACGGAAAGCGGTAAGCGCGTCCGTCACAATATCCGAAACGGACCCCAAATCTTCCCCGGACGCGGCGGCAAGGTTCATAATGCCCGGCAATCCGCCGATCATCTGCTTTGTTTTCCAGCCCGCCATAGCCATATATTCAAGGGCTTTCCCTGATTCTACGGCGGTAAACTGCGTCGTCGCGCCCATTTCTTTTGCAAGGGCGGACAGCTTCGCCATATCCCCCGCGGACGCGCCGGAAATGGCCTGAACCGACGACATTTGCGCTTCAAACTCCGCGGCTTTCTTGACCGGCCCGGCGTACAGCGCCGCACCCAGCGCCGCCGCTGTACCGATCACCCCGCCAAGTTGCGCTTTAGTCTTTGAAATTGCTTCGTTGTTCTGCTGAATTGCGGAATTCAGCCGCGCCAATTCCTCTTGACCGCTTTTCAGCCGGTCATAACTTTTCGCTAATCGTTCGTTTTCCTGCGCTAAACGTTCCGTATCAACGCCCGCGTCGGAAAGTTCGTCGCCCAGCGTCCGCAATCTGGCTTCCTGCGCTTCGATCTTTGCGGTTGTGTCGGCAATCTGCCGTTCGTTCCGCTCCATAGCGGCCCGCAATTTCTCCGACGGCTGTTCCGTTTGGCTCAACTCCCGCTGTAATCGGTCATGCTCCGCGGTCAGCCGTTCCAGCTTTTGCCGGTTCGTTTCAAGGGCGGTTGACTGTTTCTTGAACGCGTCGATCTTGCCGGTAACGGAATTCAGCTTTTGCATGGTGTTTTGCAGTTGCCGCGTGGTATTGATCGCCCCTTTGAACGCTGTGTTGAAATTTCCGCCCAAAGACGCTTGCAGTTTGAAGAGTAGTTCATACTCTTTTCTGCTTGCCAACCCCGTCACCCGCCTTTCTTGCTCTTGCGCTCCTTCTCGACGGCGTTTGCGTCCTCAATCCATGCGGCAAATTCCGAAACGGTCATGTTCAGCCAAAACGGAACGCCCGTGAAAGACGCTTGCGCCATCTTGTACGTTTCACGCCGCCACCATTGGGCCGGGTTCTGCTTTAATAGCCCGAATCCAGCAAAAAACGGCGTGCGGCCCCCGTGATCTTGTTAAAATCTTTCAGGGGCATAGCTTCCAGCACGTCGCTTCCGATTCCTGCGGCCCGCGCCGCCATCTTGCTCTGGAAACTGGTGGAAATCTCCGGGGCAAGGGCGTATTCACTCGCGCCCTGCATTTCGTTTTCAATCGCCACCATGTCCCGGCCTTTCAGGTGTTCAAAATCAAAGGTCAATTCCTCGTAGGTCTTGCCCTCATACTCGAACGGCTTCTTGAACGTGTGCGTATAAACGCCCGCGTCGTCGTTCTCTGCGGCCTGTACGGGGTTTTCTCCGTCGGTCTGTGTCAGTTCAAGGGCGGCGGCTTCCGCCGCGCCTGCGGCGTTCTCTGCGGTGATAGCAGGGTTGTTTTTCACGTTGTTGCTCATGTTCAATTCCTCCAAAAAATTTATTGATTTGAAATACAGATAGCGGGCGCAAAATTCCCCGGCGGGACCATGCCCGCCGGGGTCGTTCTCTTATTTTCCCAGCGCCTTGCGAACGTCCGCCAGATAGTCAACGCCGTTCACAAAGAAAATGAAGTTCAGAATGTCGATCTCCAGCACCTTAGCGCCGTCAATGTAGGTGGCAAAATACGTTACCGCATATTCGCCGGACGCTTCCGCGGGCGACGCGGGCGCAAGCTTGCCGGGGCTGAATTTCGTGGGCGTTACCATCAAAATGTGCTTGACGTGAGTATGTTTGTACCGGCCCGCGCCGCTGTCCCACATTTGCTGGGCCGCGCGGAGGTCGATCTGGTGATTCCGCGGCTCCAAAAGCTTGATCGCGTCTTTCGTTACCGAACGGAAATTCAACGTCAGGGTCATAGCTTCGACGTGGCCCACAAACGCGCCGTTGAATGTGCCGGAAATCCCCGCTCCCTTGACCTCTTCCGTCAAGGAAGAGATTTCCGGCAAGGTAACTTCTGCCATGCCGTAATATTCCGTTGCGTCCTCATACACGGCAAAGTTAGTCACGCCGTTTTCAACTTTCACGGTTCATCCCTCCTTACGCCGTCAGCGCCGCGGAAACATATTCCACGTCGTATTCCAGCACGAATTCACATTCACGCATGGGGCTGGGCGGGGTCAGGAAGATATGGAACGTCGCCTTGCCCGCCATCAGGGAAGTAACGGGGTTTTCCTCTTCCCGGAATTCAACCCGCCCGCCCAGCAATTTCTCTTCCGCAACAAGGCCGTTCAGCCAGATATTTACGGAATCAACAATGCTGTCAATCAGCCGCCGCGTCATTTTCTTGTCAACCTTGCTCCAATAGGTCAGAACAAGGGAGTTCGCAACCCAGCCGAACATACGGGAAACGCAAATGAAATAATTCTTTACGTCCGTATCGGCGGGGAAGCAGGCGGTTTCGTCGCCCCAAAGGACATAGCCGCCGATGAAGTTCAGCGCGGTAACAATGCCATTGCTGTTCAGATAGTTGGCTTGCTGGAGGTCCAGCAGAACCTCCGTCCCATCGGCAAGAACCGCGCTGTCGATCTGCAAAAGCTTGTTCGACGGGCTTTCCGCCGGGCAACCGCCGTTGTCCGAATCGGTCAACCCCATTCGGCCCGCCGCCTGTACGGAAGCATGAAAAACCCGCTCCCCAAGCTTGAAGAGCGGCCAGCAAATAAGCTGATATTTAGAATTGATGTTCTTTTTCTTCTTCCATGCGGGCGCGTCGGCGTAGTGCCGAACGTCGTTCGTGTCAATGTCGCAAAGGGCTTTCCCCTCGAATACGCCGTTAATCGACTGGACCTTTGCCGACATGATCGCGGCAACCTCCGAATCGTGGGACCAGCCGGGGGCAAGCACCAAATCGGCGACGATTCCGTATTTCGGAAAGACAGAATCCAGCAGTTCAAGCCCGGAAGATTTCTTCGTATTGGTGTCAAAACCGCCGATGATCTCTTTCTTTGTTACGGCGGCGGGGTCTGCCGCATTGAAAGAAATTGTCAGCTCCCCCGCGTTCGCCGGGATTGCTCCGCCCTCCAGCACTTCGACAATCAGGTTTTCCCCGTCGTACAGAGTGTCGTAATCGGTCCCGGCGGTGTAGTTGCCCGGCTCCCCCTCCGCCGCGGCGTTGTTCTTCACCGTTACGCTTGCCTGAATCGCTTCCAGCGGAAGATAAACCTTGCCGTCCGTGACGGGATAGTTCTGTTCCGCAACAGGTTTCTTGTGCTTTTCCGGGTCAAGCACATTCACCAGCACCACGGGGGCAACGCCGTAAAGCTGGAATTGCGAATAGATCATTTCGCAAAGCGGGTATTTCTCCCAATCGTCGGAGAACCCGAACGCGGATACGGCTTCCTGATAGGTGTAGCACATGACGGGTTCGTTTACCGGCCCGCCGACGGTATGTACCGGGGCCGCGCCCACGACAAACGCAATCCCGGAATCCGCTTCAACGGGGGTCGAAACCGACGTGTCAACCTGTCGCGTCGATACGCCGTGATAATAGTTCGCCACCGCTTATCCCTCCTTACTGTTCTTCTTCATTTTCATTTCCGAAACAATGTCGGTGTAATACTTGTGCGCGATATTGCCGGGGGTCTTGACCTTGACGGAAAACGCCGCCATCCGGTTCGTCGGAACAATCAGCCGCGGAATCTGCGGGTAATCCTCGATTACGTCCGCAAGGTAGTTCAGCACGTCCGCAAGGGTCCCGCGGAACACGGCGTTTTCTTTCAGCCGCCCGCGGGGAATGGACGGCCCGCAATATACGAACGTGTCGTATCCCTCCGCGCCCTCTGTGGGCCGTTCTGCGGGCTTTTCTCCGCCGGGGGTATCGTTACCCCCGCCGCCGGTTCCGTCGCTTCCTGCGCCCTCTGTGGCTTCCTCCTCGGGCTGTTCTCCGCCGCCGTCGCCGGTCCCGCTCCCGCCGGTGTCCTCTTCGCCCTCTGTGGGCCGTTCTGCTGGCTTCTCTCCGTGGGTGGTATCTCCGCCCCCCTCGCCGCCCGCGGCGTTCTCTGCGCCCTCCGTGGCCCCCTCTGCGGGCTTCCCGGCGGTTTCCTTCGCGTTGTGGGCGTTCAGAGCCTCAATGATCTGCGTTTTCGTCATGCTGTCATCGGCGGCGATACCGTTTGCGGCGGCAACGTCCAGCAACTCTTCCTTTTTCATGCTGGTCTTGAATTCTACCATCTTTGTTCAACCTCACTTTCAACTGTCGGTGTTCTGTTTTCCAGATACGGCCCCGCAAGTCCGCATTCTGTTTTGATCGGCGGCAACGTCCATTCCGACATGATTTCCCCCAAATAGTACGGGGCCGTATTATCCGGGTAGATAATCATTTCAAGGGGCATTTTCAGCAAATAGCGGTCCTGAATGCTCCCGTCGCGTAGAAATGCCAGCCGAATCCGGGTAAGCAGATTCAAAAGGCACAAGGACCCCTCCGCTTTGTCCTCCGAATAGGTCGCGGCGACAATGCGAATCTTGCAACTGCTTTCCGGGTACTCTCCCGGCTCCTGTTCGTCCTTGCTGGTCAAAAACTGCAAAAGGACGTAGGGAATCCGCTCAACTTCCGCTTTTTTCGTCGGAATCGCCATTTTATGAACCTCCGCCGGGCGTTCGTTGTTCTTCCCGCTCTTTCGGTCCACCCGGACGGGCAAAAGCAAATCCCTTGTTTCGTTCTCGATGTAGGCTTTCAGCGCGTCCAAAAGTTCCAAAGGTGTCATTGTTTACCCTCCGTAGCCGTTCAGAATGCGGGTTATTTCGTGTTCAATGCGCTTGTTTACGGTTTCCTGTGCCTTTTCCGAAACCTGTTCCAGCACTTCCTCATTCCCCGCCATTTGCGCGGTTGACTGTGCCATGAATTCAGTTACCGGGAAAGAACGCCCCGTTTCGCGCTCAAACATTCCTGTGTGACCGCTTTTCATCCGGGCAATAAAGGCGTGTGCGAACGGCGTTTGACCGTTCCCCCGCATGACCGCCGCTTTCACTTCCGCCCGCTGAATCGGCAACGTCGGCGTTACGTTGAAGCGGTACAGCGGCAACTTGTAGCCCGCGAACGTCACGGTTCCCACAACGCCGCCGTCCGCTTTCTTGACCTGTGCGCGGATATTCCCCCCGGCGCGGACGCGCTGTGCGGAAATGGCATAGGTCGCCGTGATCTGCCGGACCGTTTCAGTCTTGACCGTACTGTTCGCCCGGCGGATAACGCTTGAAAACGCCTTTTGCGCGCCGCCCGGTATGCCGGAAAGAATCAGGTTCACCCGCTCGATCTGATCGTTTGTAATCTGAATCATTCGGTCAACATCTCCAAATAAAGCACGATTTCCCCGGCTTCCGGGTGAACCTTTGTGATTTCGTACAGGTCGTCGCCGATTTCCACGGTCAATCCCTTTTTCGGGGCTTTCCCCAGCAGGGACAGGGGAACATACATGACTAAATCGACAAGAACCAAACCGTCAACGTGATCTGTCGCCGGTTTGGTTCTGTCCTGTGCGCCGCCGTCGTCGATGATGACCGGCCCTTTGTATCGGGTCCCGTCAATCCAGAATTCCACAACGTCGGCGTGTTCCGCGCTGTTGTGAAAGACGGTTTCCAAGTCCCGGTCAAGCTGTGCTTTGAAGTTCAGCATTACAGCACGTGGGCGACAAACCAACTGTTGACCTCATGCGGAACGGGAAGAGGTTTGCTGTTGATCTGCAAAAAGCGGCGGTCCGGGCGGCGCTCCACCCACGTCTGCGGCACCATGTCGCCCTCGACGGTAATTGTCCGTTTCCCATCTTCCGGAATCATCGTGATTGCTCCGTAATATTCGGAGTAGTCCGCCCGCGTACTCAAAAGCGCCAGTGCGCCGTCGGGAACAAGCGGGTATTCATCCGGGGCGGCTGGGTTTGTCCAGTCGTCAAGATACCATTCGTTGTATTCGTAAATGTCCATCCCCAACTTCCGAATGGTCCCGATGTAGGTTGTCCCGTCAGGCATTTCCCGCGGTTTGATCGCCGCAAGGTCATAACTTTTAACGTCCAACTGTTTCATGACCTCCGGGTGGCTGACAAAGGCCGCGGAAACGTCGCTTGCCATAATGCAAATATTACAGTTCACAAACCCGGTTTTCTGAACCTTTTTGCGCCACCGCTCAATGTCCGCAAGAGGGTGGGACGTTGGGGAAGTCCATTTCAACGCGTCTGTTACAATGGTTTCGATATTATCAAAACCAAAGTCAATCTCTTCGTTCAGCCCTTCGCCGATAATGGGAATTTTCCCGGTGAAGATCGCCGTTGCCGCCATCCACTCCCGGCGGCGCACGATCATTTCTTTCAGCTCCCGTAAATCCTCCGCCAGCTTTTCCACGGCGCGGTCAGCGGGCTTTTTCCCGCTGTACGGATTTTCGCCCGCGGACCGCTCCAGCAGGTCGTCTACGGTCGTAATCTTGTTCGGGGCAACCAGCGTCGGCGTGTAGCTTACGGTCTGATAGCCCGCGTTCGGAACGGTCTTTCCGCCCACTTTCGGGTGAACAAACGGGGCAAGGGCGCGACCGCCCTTTTTGAAATCCACTTCGACGCTCTTCGTATAGAACGTCCTTTTATTCCGAAAGAACGTGTCAAGGAAGAACGTCCGAACCGGCGGCAACCGGCGAACCAGCTTCCCCAACGTGCGCGGTGTGTAAATATCGGTTTCAATAGCCATTTCTTTTTCCTCCCTTTACTTCAAAAAGATTCCCAGCTTGCGGAAAGCGGGTTTCAGGGCTTCCGCTGTCACACCCTCCGGCAAGGTCAGCCCATCGGCGAAAAATTCGCCGGTCAGCATACAGACAACGCCGCCGTCCGTAGAATCGTCGGCGGCGATTCCGTACAGTTCGTCCAGCCCGGCGGCGGTCGCTTCTTTGAATCCGCCCGCGGTCTTGATGACCGGGGCATACTGCCGGACGGTTTCGCCCTCCGCAACCTCGCCCACTTCCTTTGCAATGGGGAAGTCGCCCGCAAAAACATTTTTGCGGGTCAGTTCGTCGCGCTTGATTTCATACATGGTCGTTTCCTCCTTTACTTCGTTTCAGGGAAAAGCCGGTCAATCGCCGCGTCGATCTCGCTTGTCCCGCCGCCGCCTGCCGCGCCCTCGATCTTTCCGCCGGTTCCCACGTCGCCCGCGCCGCTGTCCTGCGCGTCGTCATTTCGGGCGGCGATATAGTCCGCGCTCTGCTTCTTCTGCGCCGCGACAATCTGCGTCGCAACGTCTCCGGCGGAAACAGGCTTTTCAAACTTTGCGGCGTTCACAATGGTTTCAAATCCCGCCAGCGCCACGCCCTCGATGTCCTGAATCCGCTTGCGCTCCGCGGCGGTCGCCGCGTCCTCGATCTGCTTTACCAAATCGGGGAACGCCGCCCGCAATCCCTCCGGGGTCTTAATATCTTTGATTCCGTCCATGACTTCTTCGCTCCTTTTCTGCTCTGTTGGATTTTTGGTATTTGAAAAACCGCCGGACGCGCTGGCCGTCAGGCGGTTTAACAACGAAACGGATAAATTCGGGAATCGGTCAAGGTCCATCGAAACACTGTTCACGACAACCTTTCCCATGTTTTCAACAATGGTTTTTGCGTCCTCAAACATAAGCTTGTCGCAAAAGCCAGCGTCAACGGCCTGTTTCCCGTCGTACCACGTTTCCGCCGACATAATCGCGGAAATTTCTTCCGTCGATTTTCCGGTTTTCAGGGCATAGCCGTTTATAATAGATTGTTTAATCACGTTCAGTTCTTCCGCGGCCTTTTTGAAGTCCTCCGCGCTGAAATATCCCCGCGCGCCCATTTTGGGGTCATGGACCATAAAAACGCCGTTCCCCGGAATCTCGATCACGTCGCCCGCCATTGCGATAATTGTTGCCGCGCTCCCGGCCCATCCGTCAACCTTTACCGTGATATGCGCCGGGTGGTCCTTTAAGCGGCTGTAAATCGCAAATGCGGCGAACACATCCCCGCCGCCGCTGTTGATGCGGACTGTGATATTGCTGACTGCCCCCAGTGCCGCCAGGTCCTCGGCGAACTGCTTTGGCGTCACGTCGTCGCTGTACCAGCTTTTTTCTCCCGCAATATTCCCGTACAGCAGCAGTTCCCCGCTCCCGTCCGCCGCATTGCGGAATTGCCAGAATTTATTAGGCACTTCCTGTCCCTCCCTCTGTGGTCTTGTCCTCTTCTCCTTTGCCGTCTCCCGCCTGCGGTCCCGGCGTCTGCGCGGGCGGCGGCGTCGGATTCAGGATTTCCCGTACCTGCCGCATTTTCTCCGCCTCCATCATCCGCTGCTCCATGTTGCGCATATAGTCCCCGCCGGTCATTTCCGCCGTTTCCCGCTGCGCCGTGGAGAATCCGGCTTCCACCCGTTGAAGGGCCGCGCCGACCTCCTGTATCGGGTTAAGGCTTGTTCTGGCCGGTCCCGGCCAAACACAGGCGCAGTAGGCTTTTCGCCTTGCCGGGTCGCTGAAAAAGCCTGGCGCGTTGATGCGGCCCCGTGCCACCGCTTCCGCAAGGACCTGTTCGTAACTCGGTTGG
>OFGH01000943.1_pt1 | contig 22117 bp, 16 predicted proteins | sample 1521721 | NCBI WGS metagenome assembly OFGH01 (sample SAMEA3504132, study PRJEB24116) | mouse gut metagenome | biome: mouse gut; feature: mouse-associated habitat; material: faeces | place: Denmark | collected 2011
TGGCCTCGCCCCCGGCACGAAACTGACCACCCGGAAGAGCGTCGCCGCCAAGGCCATCATCGTGAAGCACTCCAAGGACTTTAATGGTACACTGGACGACCCGGAGGTAATCAAGCTCTGTGGGATCTCCCGGAACACATATTATAAGTACAAGAGGCAGCTCAAGGCCGAGCAGCAATCGGCGATGCCGCACCATGATTTGGAACAGGAGGATAGAAACCAATGCCAACATCTGTACCCCTGCGGCCAGTGCGCCGACTACATGTAGTGGGCGTTGACACTGCTGGTGCAGGAGCGCCACCCCTGCCATGCGTATTTGGGGCCGTTCGGAATTAAAAGCCTATACGTTCCCAGCTGATTCCTTCCAGCTCATCATATTTTTCCAGACCTTGTATATCAGAACAAAGGCGTCCTCCGGGATGCCCCATTTTTTGCGCAGTTTTTCCCGGCAGCCCGGGGATACCCGGTCAAACCGGGAAAAATCCACCCCTATGCCGGGAATATTGACAACTTTTTGTCCCAGCCGGTATTTTTTCGCGGTCTCGTAGTCCCACCGGTTCATGGTCAGCACCAGGTCCGTCTTCCCCGCCATCCACCGCTCCGCCCTCAGCAGCAGGCTTCGCTTGAGCCACGGAGTGCTATCGTCAAACAGGTAGCCATGGACCATGTTGGCCACCCGGGGCCGCTCCTTCAGCCCCCACAGGGCCAGCCGGGTGAAGAACGCCGCCAGCGACGTATGGGTAACGATCAGGTCATAGCCCTCCCGCCGTATTTCATCCCTTAGAAGGAGGGCCGCCTTAAAGTTGTTCGGGGACCGCATGGATTTCTCAAAAGGGAGCTCAATCACCCGCTCCACATCCGGGATAGGCATGGACCTGCCCCCACAGGCCGCGTGGACCGTCCAGCCCTCCTCCCGGAACTTCCGCAGATAGGGCAGGTGGAAGTTCACGATGTGGCTATATGTAGAAGCGGTGAACAGCACCTTCCCGCCCATGACCGTCCCTCCCCTCAGTTTAACGCCTCGCTGTTCACAAACTTTCCCCGGAACACCGTGGTCAATAGAATCTCAATGTCAAACAGCAGGCTCCAGTGCTCGATGTAGTACACGTCGTGTTCCACCCGGGCCTTGATGGAGGTGTCCCCACGCAGTCCGTTCACCTGGGCCCAACCCGTGATGCCCGGCCGCACCTGGTGCTTCACCATGTACAGCGGCACATCCTCCTTGAACTTTTCCACGTAGTAGGGAATCTCCGGCCTGGGCCCCACCATGCTCATGTCCCCCTTCAGCACGTTGAAAAACTGGGGCAGTTCGTCCAAAGAGCACTTGCGCATGAACGCCCCGAATTTCGTCTTTCGACCGTCATGATCCCGGCTCCACGCCGTGTTCTCCCCAGTATTTACCCGCATGGAGCGGAATTTGTACATGTAAAAAGGCTTCTTGTCCCGCCCGATCCGCTCCTGTTTAAACAGGACAGGTCCCGGTGAGCTCAGCTTCACCCCCGCGGCGCAGGCCAGCATCACCGGCGAGGTCACCAGGATCAGCGCCAGTGAACCCACGATATCCATGGCCCGCTTACAGAAGGCGTTGGCCCAGTTGTCCAACGGGATGCGTCGGAAATTCAGCAGGGGAATCCCCTCCAGCTCGTCAAATTGCGGATTGGAGGGCATATATTTGGCGTAAAAGGGAATGATGGACAGCTTTGTCCCCGCCTTTTCACAGGCCTCGATGATCTCCGCCATCCGCCCGTAATCCTCCGCCCCGATGGCGCACACCGCCTCGTCCGGACGGAATTTGTCCAGCATTTTGCCCAGTTTATCATATCCGCCCAGCCATTTCAACCCCTCAAGGCCCTGTTCCGGCCGCGAGGACACATAACCCGTTACCGCGTAGCCCAGCTCCCGGTCCCACCGCACCGTCTCCCAGTAGGTCCGGGCCATCTCCCCGCCGCCGACCAGCAGCACGTGCTTCTGATTGTAGCCCCGCTGGCGGAAGTACCGCAGGCCCCGGCGCAGAATAATCCGCTTGCAGCTCAGCGCCCCCGTGCTCAGCAAAAACCAGATCACCAGGGTCAGCCGGGAAAAGTTGATATAGTGCTGTACGAACAGGAAGCTGAGCAGCGCCCCCATCACCAGCGCCCCCGCCAGCCACAGCTTTTCCAGCTCCCGCCGCAGCCGGGTCTTGCGGAAGGACTGGTACAGCCCGAAAGCGGCGTAGGCAAACAGCTGCACGGCGGTGAGGATTGTTCCCAGGGCCAGATACTGGGACAGGGGCACCGTGATGATCCCGTTGGGCAGAAGGCAGAAGCGTATCCAGAACGCGGCGGGCAGGGACAGGTACAGCACCGCCCCGTCTGTCAGGACGTGCAGCCGGTTCAGCAGCCGTTGGTTTTCTTTTATCATGCTCTTTCTCTCTTTTTCCGTGTTATGCGCACATTCGCCCGATGAACGCCCGCGTCTGCCCGCTCAGCTCAATGCGGCCCAGATTCTCCGCGTTCCAGGCGTCCAGCAGCTCCGCGATGCGCCTCACCCCGGCGCGGTACTGCTCTGTGTCCTCTTCGTACTCCTCCAGCAGGTCAAAGGTTTTCTGCCACACAGCGGCGTCGGCGGACACGTAGCCCACATACCGTTCCGCCTGCTCCAGCCCCTGTTCCGTCCGGCCCGTCCGCAGGTAATATTCCGCCAGATAGATGGGAATGGAGTTGGAATCCAGCTGGGCCAGCCGGGCGGCGTATTCGTCCGCCTTTTCCCGGACCTCCCCATCCCCCTCCCGGCCCCCGGCCTGGATCACATAGGTGAGCAGGTAATCCGCCCTCTCAAAGGGGTCCAGGGCCGCCGCCCGCTCCAGCTGGTCCAGATTGGACGGGTCCGTCACCAGCCCCCGGGCCGCGCTGTTGCAGCCCAGCAGGACCGCAAACAGCACCAATAAGGCGCAGACGCCCAGAACAGCGCCGTTTTTTACCGCTTTCCCTTCCATCCAGGCAGGCAAGGGCAGCGTGTCCCCGCAGCACAGGCTGATGGCGGCGAACACCCCGAACGCCATGGGCAGGTAGCAGTAGATGGAGAAGGTGAACTCCACCAGGGCGTGGCAGGCCATGAAAACCAGCGCCGCCCCCAATGCCGGGGCCAGGGGCCTCTTCCGCCCCCGCCAAAGACAGACCGCGGATACCGCCAGCAGGGCCAAAAACAGCGCCAGCCCCACCAGCCCTGTCTCCGCCAGAGTCTGGATGTAGTGGTTGTGGGCGTACTTGGTGTCGTAGCGGAAGGCCTGCACCCCCCGCACCCCGTTTTCAAAAGCCCCCATGCCCGACCCGATCACCGGGCTGCGGGCAAACAGCTTCAGCCCGTCCTCAAAGAACACGAACCGCTGGATGGCGTTCTGGTTGGCCCGCAGGCCCTGGAGCCGGTTGGCGATGAAGCCGGGCAGCAGGCGGTAGCCCAGAGGCACTTCGCCAGACCCGCCCTCTCCAGCGTACCGCACCGATTCCAGCTTCGTTTCCGTCTCCGCGCTGAAGGTGAACCACACCACCAGGCTGTCCTCCGGCACAGTGAACGCCGCCTGGGTCAGCGGCCCCCGGTACAGCTCCGAATAGGTGTGCATCATGGTGTCCGCCCGGTTCTGGCTTTGGACGGCGACATTTACATCACCCTCCGCCTGGACAGCTACTGTGTAATTCCCCGGCGCGGGGTAGGCGGACCGACGCAGGGTCTCCCCCGCCTGAAGCTCCGCCCCGGTGGTGAAGGTGAGAGCGGCAATGACCAACGCCGCCGCCAGCGCCGCCAGCGCGGCGGCAAGGACAGCCACAGCTTTTCCGTGTCCCGCAAGCCTGGCGGCCAGCCGCCGTCCCGCCAGCAGGTCCAAGCCGCACAGGACCGCCGCCCCGCCGGCAGCGCACAGCAGCGGGATGGGCTGAAACCCGGTCCAGGCGGTCATGGAGGTCAGGGAGATGGGAAAGGCGCACAGCGCCGTCACCGCCAGCGTCTCCAGCATCAGGAGAAACAGTTCCGTCCGCTTTCCTCCGCCCGTCAGGGCCAGCAATGCCAGAAACGCCGGCACAATCATGACGCAGGCCCCCATGCTGAAGGCCAGCACGAAGGACAGCGCGTTCACCGACAGGCATGCCAGGTGGCCCGCCCTGGCCTCCGGCTTCTCCGCCGTTACCGCCAGCCCCAGGGCCAGCAGCACCCCGACGCCCATACAGCCCGCGAACACGTTGGGGCTCAGGAAGATGGAGGTCATCCGCACCCCATCCTCCACCGCGCCCAGCTCCATGTAATCCGGGGTGAACCAGCCCAGCGCCCCCAGCACCGCCCCGCTCACCCACCGGGTGGACAGCAGGTCGATGCTGGTCAGCCCCGCCACGGCGGCAAAGCCCTCCAAAATGACGGAAATTTTTCGCTCCGGCCGCTCCTCCCCGGTGAACGCCAGCAGCATCAGCATCAGGCAGAAGGCATTGAATACCTTCAGAAATTCGTACAGCGCGAATTTCCCTGACGCCGCATACGAGCAGGATATCCCGGACATCAGCACCACCAGGGCCAGGGCCGCCACAGGCGCTTTGACACGGTCCCGCAGCCGTTCCCAAAACAAAAACGCCGCTGACAGGGTGAGGGCAGTCAGCAGGATGGCTGCTGATTTCGCCGTCGCCGCCGAACACAGGCACACCGCCAGAAAAAACGCCCCAATGAGCGCCGCCGTGCCCAAGCCCCTCAGGGCCGTTTGGAGCGGCGCGGGCTGCTGAGAGTTCCGGGCCATTTCATTCCGCCTCCTTCTGTACTGTTCCTTTTCCTCAATTCCCGCCGCATTGCGCCGGAAACTGGGGAAAAGGAGGGGGCCGAAGCCCCCTCCTTCCCGCTGGGGCCGCAGTCCGCCGCTCAGCGGCGGAAACGCGGTCTGAAGTAATTTAGAACGTAACCTGGAGGCCCTTGATGGCCTTCAGGGCGCGGCCGCTCACCTGGATGGTGAAGCCGATGCTGCTGCCGCTGGCCTGGGCGGAGATCTTCGCGTTGCCGCTGGCGCCGAACACGGTGGCCAGAGCCTCGTTGGGGATGGAGATGGTGGCCACGTCGCCCAGCTCGTAGGTGAGGGCGGCGCCGGTCTTCTCAGCAAAGGCGCTCAGGGCCTTGGCGGGGATGGACACGTCCACCTTGGTGGCGCCCGGAGCCTCGATCTTCAGCACCAGCTCGTCGCCGGTAACCTGCTCGGCCATAGCCTCCAGAGCCTTCTCGGACACCACGACGGTGGCCGCGCCGCCCACGACCTTCGCCTCGATGGTGGCGGAGCCGTTCTCCACGGCCACGTCGGAGGCGTCCACTTCGGTGGTGCTTACAGGGGTGGTGTCCTCATAAACGTCATAGTAGCCGCCGTTGCTGCCGGCGGCGCTGGCGCCGATGACAGCAACGGGCACCATGGACAGGACCAGAGCCAAAGCCAGCAGCTTGGCGATGAATTGCTTTTTCATAATGGCATTACTCCTAACTGATTCATTTGATTCATTTTTGGTTCCTTCATGTGCGGCTGCTTTCTGCCGCGGACGCGCTTACCCCTCCGGCGGGCCGCGCACCACAAAGCAGCGTCGAAGCCCCGCACGGTTGAGGAATCCCCGCTTCTCGCCCATGGTTCTCACCTCCTTTCAAGGCGGTTTCGCCGGTCCCCTTCCATGAACCGGCGCAAAGAACGCCGTTACGCCAGGTCCCGGTACAGGAAAGTCATGATCTGGCCCCGGGTGCAGATGCTGCCGGGGGAGAAGGTGGTTGCGCTGGTCCCGTTGGTGATTCCATTGCTCACCGCCCACGCCACGGCCTGGGCATAGGCCGCCCCGGCGGGAACGTCGGAGAAGCCGGCCCCCTGGGCGGCGGGGCTGCCCGCCAGCTTCCACAGATAGGTGGCTGTGGAAGCCCGGGTGCAGGGGGCGTTGGGATCAAACGCGCCGCCGGAGATCAGGCCCTTTTCCCGGGCCCACAGCACCGCTTTGTAGAAATAGTCGTCCGCTTTGATATTGGCATAGGGATTGACGGCATTTGCCGGCTCGGGACTGCCCATGGCCCGCCACATGAAGGTCAGGATCTGGGCGGTGGAACAGGGCTGGTCGGGAGAGAAGGTTGTGGGGCTGGTGCCGTTGGTGATCCCCTTGCCCACCGCCCAGTCGATGGGCTGGGCATAGGGAGAGCCGGCCAGCACGTCGGAGAAGCCGCCCACTGTCACGTTCACGATGCCGTACCGGCTGCCCTTTCGGACGATGGCGGCGTTCTGAACGAAATCCGCCGCGCCGTCATACTCAAAGGGGGTGAGGGCTTTGCCGGTTTTGTCGATGAAGCCCCATTTGCCGTCCTGGCACACGGTGGCCACGCCGCCGGAGAAATCGCGGGCCTTCTCATAGGCGGGCGCAGCGATCTCTTTGCCGGTTTTGTCGATATAGCCGTATTTTCCATCGGCGCCCACCACAGCCAAACCGTCGGCGGTGAAGTTTCCGGCATAGGCGTACTTGGGAGAGACCGCCGTCTTGCCGGTCTTATCAATGTAACCCCATTTGCCGTTTGCCTCTACCGCCGCCAAGCCGTTGGAGAACCGGGAGGAGGCGCTGTACTGCGGGGCGGCAACTTCTTTGCCGGTCTGGTCGATATAGCCCCATTTCCCGTTCTTGCTCACCTTAGCCAGACCCTCGGAGAAAGCGCTCACCGCGTCATAGGCGATGGGAACAACCTCTTTGCCGGTCTTGTCGATAAAGCCCCACTTGCCGCCCTTGCTCACCGCCGCCAGTCCCTCCGAGAACACCAGGGCCTGATCATACTGGAGGGCGACGGCTTCCTTGCCGGCGCGGTCCACGTAGCCCCACCTGCCGTCTTTGCGGACCAGGGCCAGGCCGTCCACGGTGAAGTTGTAGCCCCCGTCGTACTGCGGAGCCACCACTACTTTTCCAGCCTTGTCCACATAGCCGCATTTGCCGTTCTGCGTCACCAGGGCAAGGCCGTTGGAGAAGCTGGACGCGGCCTCATATTGCAGGGCGATCACCGTTTTGCCGCTCTTGTCGATGAAGCCGAACTTTCCGTTCTGGCCCACCGCCGCCAGGCCCTCGGAAAAGCTGGCGGCGTCCTCGTATTGCAGGGCGATGACGGCCTTGCCGGAGGCGTCTATGTAGCCGCATCTGCCGTCCTTGCTCACGGCGGCCAGGCCGTCCGAGAAGGCCAGGGCGTATTCGTACTGCGGGGCGATGGCCAGCCCGCCCAGCTGGTTGACGTAGCCCCATTTCCCGCCCTTGCTCACGGGGGTGAAGGGCGCGGAGAAGCCGGCGGCGTCCTCCAGCAGCACCCCCTGCTCCAGCCAGGAGGGCACGTAGGTCTGGGCCGCGAAGGCCGGGACAACCATGCTCAGGCTCAGGGCCCCCGCCAGTGCCAGGGATATCAGTTTCTTTTTCATACTTAATAAACAACCTTTCTGTATAAAAGCATCACAGAGATTAGAAAACCTTGTGTCGGTGCCTATGATGCTTGTCGTATTGCTATGCTGGAATGTTAAGCACATTAATAGCTAAGTTATAAAGCAATGTGTTTTATAGATATGGCATCAAATATTACATGTAGGGTTTCACATATGGCTTGAGCCTACATCTAGTACTGCTGACGGCAGCTGGACCGGGTGCCTAACCTCAGAGTCTTTCTTTTCCGCTGCCATAAAACCAGTGCCCGCCGCTCTATAGCCCCATATGCTTTACCGCATCAAGAAGGCGCGACTGTTCAAGTAATCGTACCGTCTGACATCCTGCGGCTTTTCCTGCTTCCTCATCCTGCGGCTGGTCGCCAATCATCCAACTGTTTTCCATGTCGATGTTATACCATTCCGCAGCCTGTCGCAGCAACCCTGGCTTGGGCTTGCGACAGTCGCAATCAATCTTATACTCCAAGCGTTCGCCCAGGAAGCCTTTGTCCGGGTGATGGGGACAGATGAGGATGTCGTCCAGATAGGCCCCTTCATGGCCCAGCATTGTTTCCAATTTTCGGTGAATTGCATCCAAGCCCTCCCAAGTAACCTCCCCGCGCGCGATAATCGGTTGGTTGGTCACAACAATAGCTAAGTACCCACTTTGATTAATGCGCCTAATTGCTTCTGCAGCACCATCTAGAAGTTCCAGTTCCTCCGGCCTGCGCAGAAAACCCACATACCGGTTTATGGTTCCATCTCTATCCAGAAAGATCGCCCGTTGCTTCCGATTAAGGTTTTTTAACTCAACCAGCCCAGCCATCATGTCATGTTCCACCTGAGCGATGCGTTCCGGAGTACCCATATCCTTAATATACTCTGGAGATCGGTACGCAAATATCTGACCTGATGGAATCATCGGTCGCAGGATTTCTCTATCTAGGTCAATCTTCCTAAATTCAATCAGGCCCTCTAGCAGCCTGGGGGAGAGGATGTGGATTCCAGCGTTGACACAGTTGTGATACCACTTCTGGTTATTTTCCTTGGTCAACCAGTCAGTTACCCTATCATCGCTATCCACCAAAATGATACTGCTGTCGTAGGGGTGATCATTAGGATGAGCAAGCAATGTGACCAACCCGTGATGTGCTTTGTGGAAAACCATCATACGATGGATGTCAATATCAAAAATCAAATCGCCGTTAATCAGAAGAAAGTCATCGGAAACACTGCCCTTTAAAAAGGAAAGCGCCCCTGCGGTTCCAAGCGGTTCTTTTTCCACGATGTAGTCAATTTGGACGCCAAATCTGCTGCCATCCCCGAAATAATTTCTGATTTGTTGACCAAGATGCCCGATAGTCAGTGTAATACTTGTGATTCCCTGTCGCCGCAGGCAGTCTATTTGATGCAGCAGTACCGGCTTGCCACAGATAGGAAGCATTGGCTTTGGGAGGACTTCGCTGACCGACGCTACCCTCGTCCCCTTTCCCCCCGCCATGATAACAGCCCGCATCTCAATCCCCCCAGCACTCATACTCCACTGCCGCGCAGAGAGCATGGTAGATCGTGGAATGTTGATCTTGAATTTCCTCAGTAACGGCGCTGTCGGCGTGGAGTATCAGATCAAATTGACCTTCCATTTTTCCACTTGAAGTGCCAGTGAGCCCGACGGTATACATCCCCTTGGCTTTGGCCACCAGCCCCGCATGGAGGACATTTACAGAGTTGCCAGAAGTGCTGATTCCCAGTAAAATATCCCCCTCCCGACCATAGGCAGCCACCTGCTGAGCGTAAATGTACTCCCCGCCCAAATCATTAATCACTGCGGTCATCAGGGAAGAATGAGCTCCCAGATTGACGGCCGGAAGCCCGCCCTGGAGATTTTCAGCCAGCAACTTTCCCTGATGCCCTTGTCTTTGCAGTGCTGCCACCAGCGGCGCCACCAGCGGACGTCTCAATTTGAAAGCTTTCACCAGCTCCCCAACAATATGGTCGGCATCGGCGCAGCTCCCACCATTTCCACAGACCAATAACTGTCCGCCTCTTTCAAAGCAGCCGCAGAACAAACTGACACATTCCTGTAACGGCTCCCTGATTTTTGCGACAGCGGGACACTTTTCACCGTACGTATGTAGTATTCTTTCTGTCCCAATTTTTAACATTTCCCCTTCACCTCTTCCGGTAAGGCATAAAATTCAGATGTGTAGTACAATATCCTGGCTCCGCCAGTCTCAAACTGAAAGGGAATCTCTTTCAGGCCGCAAAGGGCCTTGCGCACCCGCTCCTGCTTGTCCGGCTGCACATAGAGGAGGATAAATCCTCCTCCTCCCGCTCCCAGCAATTTACCGCCCAAAGCTCCCGCCCTCGTGGCTGCCTCATAGACCTCGTCGATCCGACTGGTTGTGACGGTGCTATTCACACTGCGTTTGAGCCGCCAAGTGTGGTCAAGCATCAGGCCGAATTCATCTAGGTCTCCGTTCATTAAGATATCCTCTACCTTGTCCGCAAGAGAAAGCATTTCCAACAGCTGCTTTTCTTTTGAATGAATCGCTTTTTCATGTTCCTGCTGGATTGTAAAAGAAAAGCGTGCAAAACCTGTAAAGAAAAGCATCAGGTTATTGTTCAACTGCTCTTTTCGCTTGTTAGATATGATAATTGGGTCAACTTGAAAACCGTCTCTGGAAAAACTGATTACATTCAAGCCCCCGTAAGCGGCAGCAATTTGGTCCTGCACGCCTCCGCTTTCTGCGCAGAGCACCCGTTCCAGATAAATAGCTTCCTCAGCAAGTCTCTTTTTGTCTACATATTTTCCTTTGATGGCATGGAAGGCCATCAGCATTGCCACCGCAAAAGAACTGCTTGTCCCCAAGCCGGACCGGGCAGGAAGATCCGCATCATAGGTAAGGGTCAGCTCCCGCATATCCAGGAACTTCATTGCCTCCCGGATTGCAGGATGCTGGATCTCGTCTACGCAATTGACCTGTTCTCGCTTGGAATAACTGATTTCGTTTGCGTAGTCAAAGAAGGGAGGCAGATGGCGGACGTTCACATAGCAGTATTTATCGATACTGGTGGAAATGACTTTCCCTCCATATTTCTCATAAAAAGCTGGGAAATCTGTTCCACCTCCAAAAAAAGACATTCGGAAGGGCGCTTGGGTAATAACCATTTTCTCATCTCCCTTCTATCTGGTCAAAAACTGTTCACCTCGATGGACACGCCTACGCCAGTATTCCAACAGATCGCGCATGGTCGTTTCATAATCAATTTCCGGCGCCCAGCCAGTGTGCTTCTTGAACTTTCGGCAGTCTGGAACTTGGAGGTCGGCGTCGATAGGACGCAACCGCTCCAGATCTTCCTCCACTTGGATTTCGTCCTTCTTAGGCGACATTCCAATCAGAGTGTGGAGAGTATCCCCCACGGTGCAAGTGTATCTGCCTCCAATGTTGTAATACTCGCCTGGAATGGGATTCACGGTAACCAGCATATAATAAGCTCTGACAGCGTCTCGAACATCGGCGTAGGTACGCAGAGAATCCAAATTGCCTACCTTTACCACCGGCGGGATAAGACCTGCCTCGATCATAGCAATCTGCTTGGCAAAAGTTGACTCATGGAACACATCCCCCCGGCGAGGCCCTGTGTGGGTAAACATGCGAGTGGTCATAATAGTCATGCCATAGGCCTCGGCATAATAGCGGCCAACTAGGTCGGCGCCGATCTTAGAAATGGCGTAGGGAGAGGCTGGATGGAACGGACAGTCCTCATGGATACCCTCAGCTGGTTTTTGCTCTGAGGGTATCTTGCCGAACACCTCGGAAGAAGCGCAGACGTGGATGACCGCCCTGCTCCCGGAGATGCGCAGGGCTTCCAGAAGATTGCAGGTGCCGATGATATTTGTGGTTAAGGTGTCGATAGGGGCGTCGAAACTAGTTTTGGGGTAACTTTGAGCGGCCAGATGAAACACATAGTCCGGCTGAACATTTTTGATAACGGTAAGCAAGGATACCAAGTCGTTGAGGTCGGCATATTGGAAAAAGATCCTGTCCTTACGGTTGGCTCGCTCAAAGAGGTGCTGAACGTTATCTATGGGACTCCGCCAACGGCAAATACCGTAGACATCCCAGTCGGCGTTTTGCAGCAAATAGTCCGCAAGATGCGACCCTACCATGCCGGTAACACCCGTAATCAGTGCTTTTGCTGGCATATATCTATATCCTCCGTTTAGTTTGCTATTGCTTTGCATATTTTGTACTCAAAAAGTAGCTATACATTTTGGAGAGCGCTTCTGAGAAAGTATAGCGGGGCTCCCAGCCAAGTTTCTTCAATTTTGTAGTATCCATGACCCGCCGCATGATCCCGTCTGGTTTGCTCAGATCACAAGCGATGCCCCCCGCAAAACCAGTCTGTTGGCGAATTGCCTGTGCAGTTTCCATAATGGTATGCCCGCCATCCCCTGCGCCAATATTGATCAGTCCCCCATCATCATAGTTTTCCATCAAATATACACAGGCGTCGGCAACATCATCACTAAGCAGAAATTCTTTTACCGGTTTCCCAGAGCCCCACAGCACCAGCTCTTTTGCTTCGACCACTTTTGCTTCATAAAAACGCCGAATAAGAGCGGCCACTACGCTGGCCCGATCCAGTTCAAAGGAAGCCTTTTCCCCAAAGAATGCACAGGGGACCACAGTGAAAAAGTTGTCGCCATACTGCTGCCTATAGAAATCACACAGTTTGACACCAGTAATTTTTACCAACGAATAGGGCAGATCCTTCTCACCCGGAGCGTTTGTGAGAAAATCTGTTTCACGGAGGACCCCATCGGCAGAGTTGGGATAAATAAAGTCGCTGCTCATAAACAACAGTTTTTTTACTCCATATCGGTGCGCAGACCCGATCACATTCAACTGTATCCTCAAATTTTCTTCAAGGATGTCTGCAGGGTGCTCTTTGCGGTAGATAATGCTTCCCATTTTAGCGGCGGTCAGAAATACGTATTCCGGCTTTTCCTTCACCCAAAAGTTTTCTACCGATTCTGCGCTTGTCAAATCCAGTTCGCGGTGGGTGGGACAGACAAGATTCCGGTAGCCGCTCCCTATAAGGCGCCGCACAATGGCGCTTCCGGCCACGCCCCCGCTGCCGGCGACAAATATTTTGCTGTCGTGATTCAAATCATTCGCCTCTCTCTATTGGTAACATTTCTACAGAATATATGTCTTTTTCCCCATTCTCACTTTCCACAGGCTGATCGTAAAGTGCGACCATGACGCAGAACTCCGGATAAATCATCTCATGTAGGACCATAGGGGGAATTTCAAAAAAGTCGCCGCTCTGGAATAACTGCTCTTGCTTCCCGCCTTCGCTTGTCAAAATCACGTGCACACTGCCGGAAACAATATAAAACGCTTCCCGGCAGCGCTTGTGAAAGTGATTCCCCCGGACAACCCCCTTCTCCGTCGTAATCACATTGACCTGCGTATAACCGCTGTGGACAAGCTGCACCAGCGTCCCCCGCTCATCAGTAAATGTAAAATCCGGCTTTAACGTTTTATACATCCTCTGACCTCCTCCTTTCTCTCATAGCAGCCACCGCGCGTTTCATCAACATGCCGGAGGGCTTTGTCACCACAAGGTAGACTAGACCCGCCACGGCGAAGGAGACGGCAACGCCGCACAAACAGATCGCATAGGGATTCTCCCAGCCAGCCAGGGATAGCTGGTACATAATAGTCAGCCCACAGGGTACATGAATTAAATAAATGGGGTACACAAGTTTTCCAATAGAATATATGAGAGATGGAATATACTCAAAGGCGCGAGGTCTCCAATGCTCCAACTTCAAAAGTAGTAGAAACAGCAATATTGGGAACACTTGTGATGCACAACTTGAATAAAAATCCTTTGTCTGTCCAGTGAAGTAATCAGTCAATTTAAACAGCAGGAGATTAAGAAGAACACACATTGCGATAGCGTTAAATTGAAAGGGTTCTTGTTGTTGCTCATGTTTCCGCCACTCATGCTCAATCAGTACGCCCAAGAACAAAAATGGGAAATAGAATGTGTCATATAGCTGCCAGTACAGCCATGGTATAGGGAACTCTTGGTATACAAGTGTGAGAAAAAGAACCAATACATATCCGTAGAAGATAAGTTGCTTTTTTCTTCCATAAAGCAGGGTCACCCAAATATAGAATTTCATTTCTATCCGTAATGTCCATAACACCAAAACCATAAACTGGCCAACAGGAAAAGGAATAAAAGGAAATGCCGATGCCAAATAATCCGCAGAAGTAAACGTAACTCCTTGTTGTCCCACAAATATCGCGTCTATGATAAGGCATATCCACAAAGTGGGGAATGAGGAAATCGTCCGATTGACCAAAAATTCCCGCCTGCTGTAACGGTCCATCATCTTGCTCATTAAATAACCGGAAGCAATGAAAAACATCACAACGCCAAGTGTGCCGCCATTTGTATTTATTTTGCAGAGGAGAAGGTCAACGCTTGTAAGCGCGCTATTGGACAAAATCGGCAGCTGGGCCGAGACAACAATATTAGGTAATTCGGTTGAAAACGTTGCAACAGATGCCAAGTGCCCATATATGACCAGTAGCATCGCCAGTACCCGATACAGGGCAACTGAGCGGATTATTTTAGAGCCCTTTTCCACACGCATTTCTCCTTACTACACATTCCAGAACGACCTATACTCTTCCAAACACGCGTCATATTTGGCGGCATATTTTTTATACTTTGGAGTCCCAGGCTTTTTCCTCCTCATCCGGAACCGATAGTAGCGCAGCCGGATATAAGTTTTCAGCGGCATATAGAGGAAGAGATCAGTGACATTCCGCTTATCTATTCCGCCAGCGATACCCGCTGATGGCGTCAGGGGTACGAACCGCCGCTCCGGCAGATGGAGGTGAATCAAGTCTCGAATGAACCGGCGCTGCATTTCGGCTTCCAAAATAGCACAGCGCTCATCTCCTCGCTCGTTTGTGTAGGTGAGGCTCATCCTTTTGTTAAAAGCCAGCTTTGCATCGTGGCAGTAATGCGTGACCCCAGCATAGGCAATATGCTCCAAACCGTCCAAACTTCCAAATAGATAATCCGGCAGCATATCGTGAGCCTCAGCACGGAATAGAAATTGACCTGCTGTGAGGGGATGGTCCGGTTTCTCCATATCATATAAATAGGTCGCGTCCAGCTTGTCAAAAAAGTTGATCCGCCGTATGCCTTCCACATCCTGAAACGCAGAGGCAGAATAGGCCCCAATACAGTCCTGATCCTGAATCTCACGAACTAAAGTCGTAATATGGTCGTAGAACCACGTCTCTTCCGCCGTGGTGTTGATAAAATATTGATGGGGAATCAGCTTATGCGCCGCACGGACAGCCTGGCCGTCGGTCATCGCACGTACCCCTTTTTTGTCAAACAGATCCATGGCGATGGTATTTACGCAATCACAATGGGTTCTGCCATACTGCTCTACCATCAACGATAGGTTTGGATCTACCACAACCGCCAGCTCCAAGTTGCGGTATAGCTGCTCATGGATATTAGAAAATACCTGGTCCAGCCGATCCTTGGCAGTCTCTTCATCCTGTGTGTCCAGAATGAACGTGACAAGGACTTTCCCATCCTCATTCTTCGCATAAAGATCCTTGCTAATCTGATTGAAACGGGCAGGGTGATTTGAGACGATTTGGTTCAGCTGGGCGTCCAGAGAAAATCTTTGGATAAATATCTCCTGTGCGCGGCGTGCCAGCGCCAACGCTTCTTCTGGGTGTTCCACAATCCATTTGTACTTCTCCATGATTTGTTGGAACGTATCAATGGGGTCGTTCTTGTTGAACGTAATAAAGAGCGCGGCATCGCTAAAATGTTGAAGTACAAATTCATTATCATCGGAAATAATGACAGCTCCCGCGGCGCACGCCTCATATAAACGGTTTGTCGCCGCGCCGGCCCTCCTGTGTGTATCGGAAGAAAGCACAAGGCAGACGCCACATTCATTAATTTTTTCTAGGATTGAAAAGCCGTCAAACGGGATCATTCCCTGATAACAGCGGTATCCTTTCCAGGGCTCTAAGCCTCCCCAGGCTTCGACTCTCTCCGGTCCATAAATCTTCACTTTTTGCGAATCATCCAGAAGCCTGAACAAGCCGTCGTGACGGCCGGCGCCGCCAAACATAACTTCCCAATTCATCCCACAGTAGAACATGATCGGCTTATCTAAATAAGGAGCAAGAGCGGCGCTGACAGGAAATGAAGCTGTAAGCGCCGAGGCGCCCTCCAGTGTCCTATGGCAATTCATCAAAATAGAACGCAGGTGATTTGTCATTCCACCGCTGTCGTAAATCAAGAAATCATCATTTGTCAAAAAATAGTTTGTTACCCTTGGCGTATAATCGTTCAGGTTTAGAGGTATCTCCGGGGGATTCCACAGCGGGTTATAGTAAAAGGTGTTCAAAAGCTTGGGACACTCATAGTGGGTCGTAATCACAAAGCTCAGTTCGCCATCTTTTACAAAGTCTTTTGTTACGCCCTGCTTATCATTTAAAATGTGCCCATAGCCGTCCAAAAGAACGCTTTTGATTCCATTTTCGGCCGCAGTACGTTTAATCCTCGTGATTACCTCCGCCTCGGCGCTGACATCCTGCGGCCACGGATTGGCAATACCAATTGTCGGCGCATCCTGACGGAACAGCGGCCTAGCCCCCATACCTCCATATGGACCGTCTGCGACTAGGAGCGTTTCTAATTGCACCTCGTCGCTCCGACTAATATGATTTTGCAGGTATTCGCAGCAAGCTAGAGCGGCGCTGTTGCTCAGAGGGATTGGGAATTTTTCGTCAATCTTACGCAAGTCTTGAATACAGTCCATCATGCCGGACGCTGCGCGTTGGGCTGGCGTCGCTTTACTAGCTTTTTCAAAATTGGAATCCTCTGGCGTCACAGAGTTCGAGTCAAATAGAGTTGCATCTAAAATTCGTTTTAAGTACTTACAGGTCTCTTGCCTTCTTACATTTTTGTGCCTTGTTTTTGATTTAAACATGGAAAGCATATCGAATTGCCAGTGGATATTCGAACCATATTCCCACCAAAAAATCATCGTTTCATGGCCTTGAAACCTGCGGCTGCAATAGCGGGATAACTCCGACAACAATGTTTGATTCATTCCAAGACTAACGATGGCATCTCCAGGCAAAAACGCATCCTCTTCATGCAGGATGCGGTCAACATTTTCTTGCTCTCGTACTGATATTGCAATCAAAAGATCGTAGTTGTCGGTAATAAACCGCCGAAGCAGATTCAAGTCGTCCTCTGAAGAAATGACTTTATTTCGATGCGGGAAATATTCTGGATATTCCTCTTCACTGCCTTCCTTGTTCATTGACATCAGCCAAGACAGCCAAACTCCGAACGTTGTATTGCCTGCTACATCCTGAGTCACCGCCTCAATGAGCGAAGCTAAGTCATGGACATTCAAAAAAGACAGCGCTCGCTCACTAACTCCCAGCATCTTCGTCTTGATTTCTGGCAATAACAAATTGCAGACTTGCCTAAGAGCGCATCCATTCTCAGAAAAAAAGAAAAGCCTTTTGATGCCAATTTCTTTTGCGATATTGCCAAGATATTTCACATATTCAAAAGCCAGAATACCAATATATTTATACCCAAAGTCAACCCAGTCATCACTAATACTTTGCTCCAAACAATGAAATGCAATATTTCCTTGTAAAAGTGGTATGGCGATATCGGCGCTTGCGTATTGATTCATTAGCGCGAAGTATGTGGAATTTTTGTTTTGTCCCAATCTGCGGTATATGGACTCATAAGGTAATATCGAAATACCCAATTCTGATACGCAGTTATATGTTAATGCTCTGGTAATATGAAGGATATCCGAAGGGTCTGCCCCAGTTTCTGACAGGATTTCTTGATATGCTGAACACTTGCTCTTTTCGTCCATTATAACGTAAAATCTTTGATAACAATCACAATTATGTTCCTTCAGAAGTCTTTGCAGGATATCCTTTTCCAAAAATGAATCCGCGAACAGATACACTGGAACACTATTCCGCTGCGCTAATTTGATAAACTCCTTAATTTCTGGGTTTATTTTCGTGGTTAGAAGCTGTAATTCAATTTCTTTTTCTTTAATAGGCTGGTAACTATGGTACATTAGGCCATATATAAGATCCAATCCCATAGAATTTTTGATCAAATCATTTTCTGGGAGCCTAACTGCGTTCTCCGCATTTGCCCTTATTTTTTGAAAACCCGGAATCTGCAATGTTTTTTCAATGTATTGATACAAATCATCCTGATTATGCAATAGTTTAGTTACCAGAACATCAGATGTGTCAACAATCAAAGCCTTTTTAGGCAGATCCGAAAAGACCATGCTTCCCCGTTTCCCCTTTCACCGTACTATCTTTATGTTTGCAAATATTTGCGATTACAGTACCACACAGCTTCCCAGCCAGCCATTTTGCTGCCGTGAACATCGCTGGAAAAATTGTCCCCGATATGGATAATACGTACATTCTCTCCCAGTTTTGATTGCACGTATCTTTGCAGCGCACCATTTCCTTTACCCGCGCCACAGTCACAGGAAACAAATACATATTCGAATTCAGGATAACCAACTCTGCTCAATATCTTACGAAGATGGCTTCCCGGTATATACATATCCGACACAGCGATCAGTCTGCATCCTTTTCTCCTGAGAATGTGATAAAGTTCGCTCATAACCGGATTGCCATAGCAAATAGACGCATCAAGCTGTATTTCCTCTCTTGCCTTTTCATTGATATCGATCAGTTCTGTTTGAGATAATTCTCGGTAGATATCAAATATGTCTATTTCTCCATTCCGTTTTCCCGAAGTACGGCGTGCGTTCTTTTCAGCCAGAATTCGCTTCGAATGAAAATTTGATACCCCATTTTTCTCCTCCAAAAGGTAAAAAAGATCATCTGGCTTATTGACCTCTCTAAAAATTAACGTATCAAAAATATCAAAGGAAATAATATCGTACTGTACAAGGAACTCAGCAAATTTCTTGGCGTCCTTTCCATCAAATTTTAAACTGTCGCATTTTTCAATTTTTTCTTTCGCCATTTTTATGCAAGTGTTCCCGGCCCGCAAGAAACTACGCACAAGTTGGTGCTTTTGTGAAAATACCCACAGACGATCTTTGTACATTTTGCATAACCCATTTTGCAAACCAAACGGGTCCAATAAAATACTGTCAGAATGATCCTCTAGTTCAGAGATCCTAATTTCACTAAATGCTGTAATATCCTCCTGGCATGGGTGCTTTAGAAAACTATTGACCCACTTTGTGATAAGTTTATTACTGAATTTTGGAAAATTTCTATTCTTGCAAACATTGCGGACAAATTCTAGCACACCTGTCTCAATTTGCTCAAAAATAGTGCTGCGAATGTTTTCAAATGACGTTGCGTTTTGATAAACCGGCTGGTTCCCATACATCGCGCAGAGTGGTGGTTCTGGAGATGTCATAATAAACTCCATAAGATTCCAGCAGCGAATGAGATGATAATTTTCCGATTGATAAGACGAATAATTAAATATATCTTTTTTGACGGCACTGTTCTCCAAAACCACCCAATAAAATCCATGTGTTTCCTGCGTTACAGAAGAAGCAATCAACCGTTGAGAGGAAAACCGCATTGTAATCGTATCTACAATGCCAAGTTTGCTATTTTCAAATCCATGTTCCGCAATATAGCGTTGATAGGATAAATACGCATCTCTATCTTGGCATTGTGAGCCCACAATTCGCGGAGCGTAAATATAGTAGCCTTTGAGGTCTGCACAGTGAGGTAGGATATTAAAAACTTTTTGCAATAACCAACCATCTCGAGCAACAAATGCAATATCTAAGATTTCGGGATGATTTTGTTCTATCTCACTAATGATCCACTTGACATATCCATAACATACAGGCCCCCCGATTTCATAGCCAAACCATTCCCAATAACTATTCTGCGGCTTCTGGAGTCGTTCTTCCATGAATGCAAGCAAGATTTTTCCTTCCTCAGAGCTTAAAAAAGCTCTTTGAGATGGACGTTTTTGTAAATAGTTTTCAAAACCCAACTTCATTATGTAACCTCTGTGTCATTTTCTTCATCTTTGCTAAAAGAAATTCTGGCAATAGGCCCACCAGTACTGGTTTAATCACATAGGGCAGCGCACCTGGAAGCAAACCTAGTGCCTTGAATCGAATATAGCGTGTCTCTCCTTCGTTCCACCGCAGGGCCATGCTTCGCTTTCTGCTGCCCGGAGGCGGAATGGTGTATGTCAACAATGGATTTTGTATATTTGTGCCTACCAGTCCGTTCTCATAAAGTCGGAGCAGCAGGTCGTAATCTTCACAACCCAGGCACCGGGGCTCCTCACCGTATCCACCCACCGCCAGCAATGCCTCACGCCGAAACATCAGTGCAGGATGAATAAATGGCTGGACAAATAGGAAATCCCAAATTTCCGGCCGCTCCGGAAGCTCTCGCAGGCCGACAATTTGGCCATCCCTCCAAAGCCTGACATTGCAGCCAACGAATGCGACTGTCGAATCGCCATCCAAAGTACGAAGCTGCTTTTCAAACCGCTGAGGATCAGACCAATCATCGTCATCCATCCGGGCGATATATGAACCCTTGGCCCTTGTCAAACACCAATTAAGCTTGCTGGCCAAATCCGTCCTGGGGCACCCTCTGACCAAATGGACCCGCGCATCTTGGGCTGCTGTCTCCTCCATATACCGACGCGCCGCCTCTATAGATCCATCATCACAAATCAGCAGTTCCCAATTTGAATACGTCTGGTTCTGGATGGAGCATATGGAGCGTTCCAGCAAGTTCACACTCTCCCGCCGGTACAGCACACCCATGAGTACAGAAATCAGCGGCCCGTCATTTTGCCCCATAAGCGTCGCACAGCTCCTTTGCGTCCCCAACTACTCTGATTTTCCCCTTTTCCAGCCAAATGGCTTTGGAACACATCTCCCTAATCTGCTCAATGCTGTGTGACACGAACAGCACCGTGGTTCCCCCGCCCATCAGTTCCATCATGCGCCGCTTGCTCTTCTCCTGAAACTGTGCGTCGCCCACGGACAGAATCTCGTCCACAATTAAGATCTCCGGCTGCACCACCGTGGCAATGGAAAACGCCAGCCTTGCCAGCATCCCGGAGGAGTAGTTGCGGATGGGTACTTCGATAAATTGTCCCAGTTCGGAGAATTCCACGATCTCATCGTACTTTGCCTTTAAAAATCCCTCACTGTAGCCCAGGATTGCACCGTTCAGAAAAATATTTTCCTTTCCCGTCAGATCCATATCGAACCCCGACCCCAGCTCTAGCATGGGCACCACGTTCCCATGGCACGTCACCCTGCCCTCAGTGGGCTTCAGGATACCCGAGATCACTTTCAGCATGGTGCTTTTTCCCGCGCCGTTGCGGCCGATCAGCCCCAGCGTCTCGCCCTTTTTTACGGTAAACGACACGTGCTCCAGCGCCGTAAACTCCTGGTACCGCAGCTTCCCCCGCAGGGCGGTGGTGACGAATTCCTTCAGCGACATGATCCGATCACTGTTCATCCGAAACCGCATGGACACGTCCGAGACCTCAATCATTGTCTTGCTCATAGGCACCTCACAGATACAGCACAAAGCGGTCCTGGGCTTTGCGGAACACCAGCGCACCGATGAGCAGCGCTCCCAATGCCAGCAGCAAGCATTGCACATATACCACCGGCTCTGGAGATATCCCGCTTAAAATGCACAACCGGGTGTTCTTCAAGAAATGGTAGAGCGGGTTGACCTGCAAAATGAATTTGAATTCTTCCGGCAGAATTGTCTCCGGATAGAAGATCGGGGTGGCGTACATCCACATCATGCTGAGCACACCCCACAGGAACTGGGTGTCCCGGAAAAATACCATGGCCGCGGACAGCAGCAACCCCAGCCCCAAACTGAAAACCGTCAGGCAGATCAGGAAAAAGAACGCCAGCAGGGCGGATTTATGGAATTCCACCCCTGTGATGACGCATACAATCAGCAGCGGAATAAGGGAGATCACCAGGTTCACCATCGAGGACATGACCCGGGTCAGCGGGTATATGTACTTGGGCATATAGACCTTGGTGATTAGACTGGCGTTGCCCACGATGGACCCCAGCGCCATGCCGCAGGCTTCATTAAAAAAATTGAACATCACAGTGCCGATAATCAGATAGGCCGCAAAGTTCGGCACGTCGCTTTTAAAAATGGTGGAAAACACAAAATACTGCACCAGCATCATGAGCAGAGGGTTCAAAAAGCTCCAGAACATTCCCAGGATGGAGCGTTTATACTTCGTCCTGAAGTCTCTCGCCACCAGCTGCCGGATGAGGAAACGGTATTTCCGGACCGCGATTGCCGCGTTCACCACATAGCTGCGCTTCCCGCTCCGAACGCGCAGCCAGATCACGGCAATGAACAGCAGGACCAATGCCAGCCCCGCCGCCGCGAACTGCCAGTAATGCAGGCCTGTCCATATGTAATCCGTGCCGGACAGGGAAAAGCAGAGCGTTCCAGACGTTGGCGCTCCGTTAAGAGAGAGTTCCCAGCCCTCCTCCTGCCCCTGGGTGTTCATCAGCGGCGAGGCGGCGGCGCCCGGCTGGCTGTCGGC
>OFGH01000945.1_pt1 | contig 22089 bp, 18 predicted proteins | sample 1521721 | NCBI WGS metagenome assembly OFGH01 (sample SAMEA3504132, study PRJEB24116) | mouse gut metagenome | biome: mouse gut; feature: mouse-associated habitat; material: faeces | place: Denmark | collected 2011
ACTTTATGCTCTTTTTCCTAGAGTCAAACGGAAAGAATTAACGTCGTTTACTATATATCGGTTATGTTTCCTTTATCAGTCCGCAGATATTCGCTTTTTACTCTTTATATTCGCAATTTTCTACATATTCTGCTCTTAGAATATATGCTGTAAAAAGCAAGCCCACAAGGGGAAATAACACCTTGTGGGCTCATGTTATAGATGTTCGAATTTATAGCCGATCCCGGCGACACTCTTAATGTAGTTTGGAAGATCCGATTCAAAACGCAATTTCTTACGCAACTTACTTATATGATTATGAATCGCTTTTCTCGAATAGAAATCACAATCCTCTTTCCAAACCAAATCGGTAATCAGTTCGTAAGTAAAAACACGTTTGGGATACATAATGCAGTAAAAGAAGACTTTGCCCCGAAAACTTTTACGAAACAGGAGGTGGGATTAAAGACAAAATCCAGTTACAGAGAGATTCCGATTCCTGATTATGTTTTTGAGGCAATCTTAAAGGAACGACAGGTTTATGAGAGAAACAGAAACCGCAGAAAGGGAGAGTTTCAGGATATGGATTATATCTGTTGTTCCAACTATGGCAGAGCAAGGAGCAAAGGGTTCCATTGCAGGTATTATAAACAGCTTCTTGCTGAAAATGGCCTGCCGGACATCCGCTGGCATGATTTGCGCAGTACATACTGCACGCTCCTGCTAAAAGAGGCATTCAACCCCAAAGCGGTATCGAAGCTTATGGGACATGCCAAAGAACTCATAACTATGGACGTTTACGCCGATAATAAAGGTATCATAGCGGATGGGGTGCCGGAAATTGAGGAATATATGAAGGAGGTTTTACCGAACCTGAGAGAGATAGAAAGTTTTAAAAAGGAACTGTTGGAGATTGTTGTAGATGTAAAAGAATTTCTTCCGGATGCAGGGTGACAGAAAGGATAAAAAGAACAAAAGTTCGATTTTGCATCTATACAAATTTAACGATTTGTGGTAAGATAAAAAGGCTCTTTGGTGTTGCCACGTCCGTATGGAATTACAGAGGTGCGCCAAGTTGCAAAAACAGCAAATTGTGAACGGGATTCGTCGTGGGCCTGTTTTTCTCCAATTTGAGTAAATGCCACGACGAAAATAAAATGTTCCACGACGAATTTTTGCCTAATAGGCGTCTTTTTTTACTATGAAATCAGAGGTGAGCATTTGTGCAAAATGAACAAAAAATCTTCGAACTTCACAGCGAATACAAGCCCACCGGCGACCAGCCCCAGGCCATAGAAGCCCTGGTCAAAGGGTTTAAAGAAGGCAATCAATTCCAGACTTTACTGGGGGTTACGGGTTCCGGGAAGACCTTTACCATGGCCAATGTGATCGCACAGCTTAACAAGCCGACTTTGGTAATAGCGCACAATAAGACATTAGCGGCACAGCTCTATGGTGAGTTCAAAGAGTATTTTCCGAGTAACGCAGTAGAATATTTTGTGTCCTACTATGACTATTATCAGCCGGAGGCATATGTCCCTTCCACGGATACTTACATCGCCAAGGATTCGGCTATCAATGATGAGATTGATAAGCTGCGGCTTTCGGCTACGGCTTCCCTTTCTGAGCGGCGGGATGTGGTGGTTGTGGCAAGTGTGTCCTGTATATATGGACTGGGCAGTCCGGACGAGTACCAGGAGCTGATTGTGTCGCTGCGCCCCGGACAGCAGAAAGACAGGGATGAGGTAATAAAAGAACTGATTGCGATACAATATAACAGAAACGATATGGATGTGGAGCGTGGTACTTTCCGGGTGAGAGGAGATACGATCGAGGTGTGTCCGGCACAGGGAGGAGAGTATCTGGTGCGTGTCGAGTTTTTCGGAGATGAGATCGACCGCATCATGGAAGTGGATTCACTGACAGGGGCGCCCCACGCGGAACTCAGTCATATTTCGATTTTTCCGGCTTCTCACTATGTGGTGGCGCAGGAGAAGATCAACGCCGCCTGCGATAATATTGAGAAAGAACTGGAAGGGCAGATCCGGTTTTTTAAAGGGGAGGACAAGCTGCTGGAGGCGCAGCGGATATCCGAGCGGACAAACTTTGATATTGAAATGCTGCGGGAGACCGGTTTCTGTTCCGGTATTGAGAACTATTCAAGGCATCTGAACGGTCTGGAGCCGGGGGCGACGCCCTTTACGCTGATGGATTATTTTAAGGATGACTTTCTGATCATTGTAGATGAGTCTCATATGACAGTGCCCCAGATCGGAGCCATGTATACGGGAGACCGTTCAAGGAAAACCACACTGGTGGAGTATGGCTTCAGGCTGCCCTCGGCGCTCGACAACAGGCCCTTAAATTTTTCCGAGTTTGAGTCCCATATTGATCAGATGATGTTTGTATCAGCGACACCTTCCAAATATGAAGCGGAGCATGAATTGCTGCGGACAGAGCAGATCATCCGTCCCACGGGGCTTTTAGATCCGGAAGTGTCCGTGCGGCCTGTGGAAGGACAGATCGACGATCTGGTGGGAGAAATCAGAAAAGAGACGGAAAAGAAAAACAAGGTTCTTGTGACGACGCTGACCAAGCGGATGGCGGAGGACCTGACGGAATATATGAAAGAGGTGGGAATCCGGGTGAAGTACCTGCACTCGGATATCGATACGTTGGAGCGGGCGGAGATCATCCGGGATATGCGGCTGGATGTGTTCGATGTGCTGGTGGGAATCAATCTGCTCCGGGAGGGGCTGGATATTCCCGAGATATCGCTTGTGGCAATCCTGGATGCGGACAAGGAAGGATTCCTGCGATCGGAGACGTCCCTGATCCAGACTATCGGGCGTGCGGCGAGAAATGCGGACGGACACGTGGTGATGTATGCGGATGTGATAACGGATTCCATGCGGGCGGCACTGGAGGAGACCGCAAGGAGAAGAAAGCTGCAGCAGGCGTATAACGAGGAACACGGCATTACCCCGCAGACGATCCGGAAGGCAGTCAGGGAGCTGATCAGTATATCCAAAACCGTGGCAAAGGAAGAGGTGCGGTTTGAGAAAGATCCTGAATCCATGGATCTGAAAGAACTGGAAAAACTGGTGGGAGAAGTGCAGAAGAAGATGAAAAAGGCGGCGGCTGACCTGGATTTCGAGACGGCGGCAGAGTTGCGCGACAAGATGCTGGAATTAAAGAAAATATTAAATGAGAGAGAATAACAGGAGATAAAGTTCTGGCGGTGGTATCAACTGGTAGATGTCAGGTGATAATCTGATTAGATCAGGCTGTTGCGGCGGAGCGAAACGATATTGATAAAAAAGGAGAAAGTATGGAAGAAGCAAAGAAGATGCGTCCCAGGGAGTACATTAAGATCCGGGGGGCGAATGAACATAACCTGAAAGGAATCGATGTGGATGTGCCCAGGAACGAGTTTGTGGTTCTGACGGGGCTGTCAGGTTCCGGCAAGTCTTCCCTGGCATTTGACACGATCTATGCAGAGGGACAGCGGCGTTATATGGAGTCTTTGTCTTCTTATGCAAGGCAGTTTCTGGGACAGATGGAAAAACCGGATGTGGAAAAGATAGAGGGACTTTCTCCGGCGATATCCATTGATCAGAAATCCACCAACAGAAATCCCCGATCCACAGTGGGAACGGTGACGGAGATCTATGACTATTTCAGGCTGCTCTATGCGAGGATCGGGATACCTCACTGCCCGAAATGCGGACGGGAAATTCAGAAGACTACCGTGGATGAGATGGTGGATTATATTCTGAATCTGGATGCAGGGACAAGGCTTCAGCTTCTTGCGCCGGTGGTACGCGGCAGAAAAGGACGGCATGAAAAAGTGCTGGAGCGGGCCCGCAGAAGCGGATATGTGCGTGTGCGCGTTGACGGAAATCTGTATGATCTGTCGGAAGAGATCAAATTGGATAAAAATATCAAACATTCCATAGAGATTGTAGTTGACAGGCTTGTCATAAAAGAAGGGATCGAGAGAAGGCTGACGGATTCTCTGGAGAATGTGCTGGAGCTTGCCGGCGGCCTGGCGATTGTGGATGTGATCGATGGGGAAAGCCTGACCTTCAGCCAGAGTTTCGCCTGCCCGGACTGTGAGATCAGTATCAGTGAAATTGAGCCGAGGAGTTTTTCGTTTAATAATCCTTTCGGCGCCTGCCCGGACTGCTTCGGGCTGGGCTATAAGATGGAATTTGACGCAAGGCTGATGATTCCGGATGAATCCCTGAGTTTAAACGGCGGGGCGGTCCAGGTGATGGGCTGGCAGTCCAGTAAAGATAAGGGGAGTTTTTCCCATGCTCTGCTGGAAGCACTGGCGGGGGAATATGGATTCAGTCTGGATACGCCCTGGCGGGAACTTTCACCGGAGGCGAAGGAGGTGCTGATCTCAGGTACCGGCGGGAAGGAAGTAAAGGTATATTATAAAGGGCAGCGGGGGGAAGGCGTATATCCGGTGGCATTTCCGGGGCTTTTGAAAAATGTGGAACAGCGCTATCGTGAGACTTATTCGGAGACGATGAAGGCGGAGTACGAAGAATTTATGCAGGTGACGCCCTGCAAACGCTGTGGCGGCCGGCGGTTAAAGTTGGAATCTCTGGCTGTTACGGTATATGATAAGAATATTTATGAACTGACGGCTATGTCGCTTGGAAATCTCCATGCTTTTTTGCAGGAGATGAAGCTGACGAAGCAGCAGGAGCTGATCGGGAAACAGATTCTGAAAGAAATCCGTGCCAGGGTGGGATTTCTGAACGATGTGGGGCTGAACTACCTGTCTCTGGCAAGGGGGACATCAACCCTTTCCGGTGGGGAGGCGCAGCGCATACGGCTTGCCACGCAGATCGGTTCCGGGCTGGTGGGCGTATGTTATATTCTGGATGAGCCCAGCATCGGTCTGCATCAGCGAGATAACGACAAGCTGATCAAAACGTTGAAGAATTTGAAAAATATGGGGAATACGCTGCTGGTGGTGGAGCATGATGAAGATACCATGTGGGCGGCGGACCATGTCATTGACATCGGACCGGGAGCGGGTTCCCACGGCGGACGGGTGATTGCCCAGGGGACTGCGGAAGAAATCTGCCAGGTGGAGGAATCCATCACGGGGCAGTATCTGAGCGGAAAGCTGCGGATTCCGGTACCGGAGGAGAGGAAAGCGCCGACCGGTTTTCTGACGGTAAAAGGGGCGCGGGAAAACAACCTGAAAAATATTAATGTGGAAATACCGTTGGGCGTTATGACATGTGTGACGGGGGTGTCAGGTTCCGGGAAGAGCTCCCTTGTCAATGAAATTTTATACAAGCATCTGGCAAAGAGCCTGAACAGGGCGAGAACGATCGCGGGAGACCATGATGATATTCTCGGACTGGAACAGCTTGACAAAGTGATCAGTATCGATCAGTCGCCGATCGGCCGTACCCCCAGATCCAACCCTGCTACCTACACGGGTGTATTTGATATGATCCGGGATCTTTTTGCGGCGACGCCGGATGCCAAGGCGAAGGGATATAAGAAAGGGCGTTTCAGTTTCAATGTGAAGGGCGGCAGATGTGAGGCCTGTTCGGGGGACGGCATCATAAAAATAGAGATGCATTTCCTGCCGGACGTGTATGTGCCCTGCGAAGTCTGCGGCGGAAAGCGCTATAACAGGGAAACCCTGGATGTGAAATATAAGGGTAAGAGTATTTTTGATGTGCTGGATATGACTGTGGAGGAGGCGCTGGGATTTTTTGAAAATGTGCCGACGATCCGCAGAAAGATCGAGACACTGTATGATGTGGGACTTTCCTATATTAAACTGGGACAGCCGTCTACGGAACTTTCCGGCGGGGAGGCGCAGCGCGTGAAGCTTGCTACGGAACTTTCCAGAAAAAGTACGGGCAGGACCATCTATATTCTCGACGAACCTACTACCGGTCTCCACTTTGCGGATGTACACAAGCTGGTGGAAATCCTGCGGAGGCTGACAGAGGGCGGCAATACGGTTGTGGTGATCGAGCATAATCTGGACGTGATCAAAACAGCGGATTATATTATTGATATCGGTCCCGAGGGCGGAGACGGCGGCGGACAGATCATCGCCCTGGGAACACCGGAAAAAGTGGCAGAAAATCCCGATTCTTACACAGGACGGTATATCAGGAAAATGCTGGATAAAAAATGAATAAAAATATTAAAATTTATTGAAGAATACCTCATTTAACTTGTATTTGCGGAATGAATTTGTTATGCTGATAATATCTTATATGCGGCAGGACCTAAATGGAACATTTATTCCGGTTTTATGCGGATAAAGATGAAAGGAACCTTTGGGAGTCTGCGCTGTATGATATAACGAGCGTTAACGGGAAGAAAAAGCTTGCTTATTCGGCGAATGGCGGTCATATATATATCAATTGGTATGATAACAGCGCCGAGCGAAGCGGGTGTGCATCGCTAAGCATACCATGTCTGGAAGACATGATATAATCGGATGCAGAGCGCGACGGCTCGGTTTGCGGATAAAGAATGATCATTTCTGGATGGGAGGTTTATATGAGATTAAAAAAAGCAATGGCAGTGATAATGACTGCGGTGATGTCTTTGGGCGTATTTGCGGCGCCGGCATCAGAGCTGCAGGCAAACGCGGCGCCGGACTGGTCAAAAAACTGGAATGATGTCAGAGTATATACGGCAAACTATTCCAAAACCATTCCCAATATCAATATACAGACGCCTCAGACAACGGTAAAAATGTATGCGGGACTGAGTTGGGAGAGGCTGGAAGCCAATATCGGTGTGCGGCTGAATGTGCACGACAGTGAATGCGGAGCACAGGCAAGGAGTACCTTTAACAATATGGCGGCTTCTCTCGGGGCTTCCGTGGTGAATATTCTGGATATGGATATGGAGTATTATACGGAAGAGGGCTGGACACAGGATGTGGTAGGCATGACGAGCCCGATTAGGGTGGGCATGACGCTTCCGAAGGGGAGTGATCCGACAAGGGATTATGCGGTGATCAGCGTAAGGCAGGACGGAAGTTTGGAGATTTTGGGTGATCTTGATCCGGAGCCGACAACGCTGACGGTGGACAGTTCCTATTTTGATACCTTTGCGATCATTGCGGCTGCCCCCGGGACTTTTAACGCATACAGGATTGCAAGCCCTAATGCGCTGGACCAGGTTTGGATTTCTACTTATGTAAAGGATATCGCCAGCACGGTCAGTGCCGAGTCAAAAGGATACCAGATGTATGATATCGGTACGGTCACGGATGCGGCGACAGTGAAGGCGGCCGTAGGGGACCAGATCGTTTCCCTGGAAGTGTCCGCTTTTGAACCGGGACCATATTCCGCGGGACCGCTGCGCTATATAGCGTGGACCGCCGGGGCGAGAGGTGTTTCCTGTTATGAGATTGAACTGAAAAACGGAAAACAGGAGAGAGTTTACCAGACGAACCAGAAGATTCTCGTAACAATGACAGTACCCTTCCATTTCCCCGCCTATGCGGATTATGCGGTGGCAGTGCTGAATACGGACGGAACCGTAAGCATTATGAAGGATATGGATATAAACGATTCGACGGTGACGATCGCTACGGACCAGTTCAGGAGTTATGCGATCATGTGGGCGCCGAAAGGGGCATTTGCTTTACTGCCGTAAGAGAAATAAAATGAAATAAAAGATAAGCAGGGACGCGAAATAAGAAGATTGTCTTGTTTTGCGTCTCTTTTTAATAAAAATTTTATTAAAATGTCTTTGAAAATCTTTTCATGTGGTTTATAATGGCTTTGTATGTTTAAGATTGTGCCGGTTTATGTTTAAATGTGTGCTAAATGGAAAAATTAGAAATAAGGAATAACGCTTAACAGGTGCGATGGGAATAGAGAGAAACCACGGAAAGGGGCAAAATTCAGAATGCAGTATACGGATATAGGGATTGATTTGGGAACAGCCAGTATTCTGGTGTATATCAGAGGGAAGGGGGTTGTGTTGAAGGAACCCTCTGTTGTCGCGTTTGACAGAGACACGAATAAAATAAAAGCGATCGGTGAGGACGCGAGACTGATGCTGGGAAGGACACCGGGAAATATTGTGGCGGTGCGTCCGCTTCGTCAGGGTGTTATCTCGGATTATACCGTTACGGAAAAAATGATGAAATATTTTATCCAGAAGGCACTGGGAAAGCGGAGTATGCGTAAACCCAGAATTGCGGTCTGTGTGCCCAGCGGTGTAACCGAAGTGGAAAAAAAGGCGGTAGAGGATGCGACTTATCAGGCAGGGGCCAGAGAAGTGTCTGTGATTGAGGAGCCAATTGCGGCAGCAATCGGCGCGGGAATCGATATTTCCAAACCCTGCGGCAATATGATCGTGGATATCGGCGGCGGTACATCCGACGTGGCGGTGATTTCTCTTGGAGGTACCGTTGTGAGTGCTTCTATTAAGATCGCGGGAGATGATTTTGACGAGGCGATCGTTCGGTATATGAGGAAAAAGCATAATCTGCTAATCGGTGAAAGGACTGCGGAGGATATCAAAATTCGGATCGGTTCTGCGTTTCCGAGACCGGAACCGGATTTTATGGATGTGCGCGGACGAAATCTTGTATCCGGTTTGCCTAATACGATCCGGGTTTCTTCCGAAGAGACGGAAGATGCGTTGAAGGAAACAACATCTCAGATTGTGGAAGCGATTCACAGCGTATTGGAAAAGACACCGCCGGAGCTGGCGGCGGATATTGCGGACAGAGGCATAGTCTTAACAGGAGGCGGCAGCCTTCTGCGGGGACTGGAAGAGTTGATCTCCGACAAGACCGGCATCAACACGATGACTGCGGAAGATCCCATGACGGCGGTGGCGATTGGCACAGGACGTTATGTGGAATTTCTGGCGGGATACCGGGAAGACTGACCGGCCGGGAGCCGGCGGCGGTGAAGCGGATGATCGGGCTGCTGTAAAGATTTATGATATTATCAGAACAGGAAGGTATGGCGGACATATGGTTAAAGGGTTATATACGGCATATACGGGAATGCGGAATGAACAAAGGAGAATGGACATTCTGACGAATAATCTGGCAAATTCCGATACGACGGGATTTAAAAAAGAAGGGGTGACAAGCCAGTCTTTTGATGATCTGCTGGCGTTTCGTATCAAGGACTCCACGACGCCGGGGGTAGATGCAAAGCAGATCGGCAGTATGAATATGGGAGTGAAGATAGGAGAGGTATATACCGATTATACTCAGGGGCCGATGAAGGTGACGGATAATACGTTTGATATGGCGTTGGCGGGAGAGGGCTTTTTTACGGTTGATTTTACCAATAAGGCGGGAGAAAGTTTTACGCTTTATACAAGAGATGGTAATTTTAATATGACAAAAGAGGGCTATCTCGTAACACAGGACGGTGATTTTGTGGTGGGGACGAACGGCCAGCATATCCGTCTTTCCACAACCGCTGCGGAAACAAAGATTGACAGAGGCGGACGTATTTATCAGGACGGCAGGCTGCAGGCACAGCTTCAGATTACCGATTTTGAAAATTATGATTATCTGGAAAAATTCGGGGAAAACCTGTACCAGCCGGTGGATGGTGCAACGCAGCGGGATGCGGAAGCGGAGGTTTATCAGGGATATCTGGAGGCGGCAAATGTACAGACGGTTTATGAGATGGTGCAGATGATCGCTACCACAAGAGCCTATGAGACAAACCAGAAAGTGATCCAGGCACATAACGATACATTACAGATTGCGGCAAATCAGCTCGGGAAGATATAAAAAGGGGTTAAGAGAAGGATGATTTGAGCCGATATATATTCGTAAACAGTAAGTGGAATGTAAAATAGCCTGCTTTTCAATATGATCTGCGAGCAGTTATTTGGGAGGAATACGCAATGGTACGAAGCTTATGGTCCGCAGCGACCGGAATGATCGGACAACAGACTAACGTTGATACGATCGCAAATAATCTGGCAAATGTAAATACTACCGGGTATAAGACACAGGTGAATCAGTTTAAGAGTTTGCTGTATCAGGATATTCAGGCAAAGACAACTTCCGGCAACGGCGAGACAAAGCCGGTTGGGGCGCAGGTTGGACTGGGCGTTCGGAATGCGGCTATTACCAGCAGATTTAAGCAGGGTAACTTACTGGAATCCACCAGTACTACTGATTTTGCGATTGAAGGAGACGGGTTCTTTGCGGTAAGAGGCGAGGACAGAGAGACATATTATACAAGAAACGGTCATTTTATCTGGGCGATCAACAGCGGGGGCGGTGTGACGCTTACAAATTCCGATGGTTTGAAAGTGCTGGATTCCAAAGGGCAGACGATTGAACTCGGAAGCAATTATATTACGAGCAGGATTACGATAACTCAGGACGGACAGATCTGTTATCCGAACGCTAATGGTAATCCGACGCCTATCGGCAAAGCGATCGGTGCATTTCAGTTTAATAATCCGACCGGTCTGACCAAGGAAGGCGACAGCCTTTATGCCGTATCGGATGCAAGCGGTCCGGCGATCAATGAATCGACGAATAATCAGGTGAAGAAGAGCCGGTTTCTGCAGGGCTATCTGGAGGGTTCCAACGTACAGGTAGTGGATGAAATGGTAAATCTGATTGTGGCGCAGAGAGCTTATGAATTAAATTCAAAAGCAATTACCGCATCGGATCAGATGATGCAGCAGGCAAATCAGTTGAGACAGTAAAAATGTGAGAAAATATCGGAGAAAAAATAATGGATATCGGCGGATTAAATACGGATTATCAGAATTATATGTCCAGGTCTTCAGAGGCGTCAGCTAAAATGAATCAGATTCAGAAAACGGATTATGCGAATGCTACCGATGAAGAATTGATGAATGCCTGTAAACAGTTTGAGGAATACTTTGTGGAAATGACTTTGAAGGAAGTGTTCAAGACTGTGGATATGTTTGGAATGGGTGAGAGTACATCCGGTGCCATGTCTACCAGCAAGGATTTTATGAAGGACGCTATGGTGCAGAAATTTTCGGAGAAGATAACCGAGGAAGCAAATTTAGGGCTTGCGCAGCAGCTTTATGATTCCATGAAAAGAAATACGATTGATGTGTCCGAACTGCCGGATTAATACTTTATGGCGGGACGGAAAGTGTTCGGACGCAGATGGCAGGAATATAAAAAATTTGAAAAACAGCCGGGTACAGGATGCCCGGCTGTCTGAGTAATGAGGAAAAACGCTGACGTGGAGATACAAAGACAGGAAAACAGGAAATATTTATATATAGTGGTACTTTTGCTGGCGGGCGCGGCAGCATTTGGCATTCGGTGGGCAGGGATTGAACATATTACGGCGGATTTTGAGACCTGTCTGATGCCCTGGTCGGCGGCGATGAAGACAGGACAGGGACCGGGGATATTGCTGGAATATGACGGGGATTACAATATGCCTTATATTACGATTCTGTGGCTGTTGAATTACCTGCCGGGCAGAACCATCGTAAAGGTGAAATTATTTTCCGTGTTATTTGAATATCTTGGTGCGGTGGCGGCAGGACTGATCGTGGCTCACTTCTCGGAAAAATCCAAAAAAGAACTTATGTTTACGGCTGCCTGCGTGGCGGTATTATTATATCCTTCCGCAATACTGAATGGAGCATGGTGGGGGCAGTGTGATTTTATCTATGTCGCGTTTTTGCTGTTTATGATGCTGGCTTTGCTGAAAAGACGTTTTGGCGCGGCGATGATCCTGTTGGGCTGTGCTTTTTCCTTTAAACTGCAGGCTGTGCTGATTCTGCCGGTTCTGTTGATTTTCTGGTGGAAGAAGAGGAGTTTTTCCGGTCTGTATTTCCTGCTTGTGGCAGTCATGATGGAGGTACTTTGTATTCCCGCCATTTGGGGCGGATATTCTGTTTTTATCCCTTTTTCGGTTTATACAAGACAGCTTGGGCGTTATCCGTATATGTACGTGTTTTACCCGAATTTCTGGGCATTGTTTAGGGAAGCACCCTACTATATTTTTTCCAATGTGGCAATTTTAAGCATTCTGGCGGGGCTGGGAGTTTTTGCAGTTGCAGTCATACGGAAAAAGACAGAAATTTCAGAGAAACAATGGATGGAGTTTGGGGTTTGGAGCACATTTTTCATGATGTGTTTTTTGCCCTGTATGCATGAACGCTATGGTATGCTGGTTGAAATTCTGGCAATCATTTATGCTTTTTTGAACCGAAGAACATGGTGGAATGCTCTGATTATTGGGGCAGGCAGCTTTATAGCTTATTTGCAGGTGACGTTTGCCCAGGATATTTTGTCGGACAGGTGGATCGCTTTGGCATATCTTCTCTCCTTCGGCTTTTTCACCTGGGAGATGATAAAAAACTGGGATAAAGCGGGAGATAGTGGCGCTGATGATAAAAAGCCATATGAGACAAAATGGGCAGACAGTGCGGAAAGGGCTGGCGCCGAAAAGAGGCCAAGAGGGGTTTTCGCAGTGGAAGCCGGAGGAATGGACTTTATCAACAGGTATATTTTAGGGCTGGCTCTGATTGTATTGACGATATTGGCGGTAGTGGTCAGAAAGCCGATGATAGAATGTATCAGTGCAGATTACCTGCCCAATCTGATCGATGTGGAGGGCAATTATCATACGCCGCTGTATATGTTTCTTATGCATATTCTGAGTACTGTTAATGCTGCTTTTCTGCCGGAGAAAACGCTGTTCTTTCTGGTAAAACTGCTCTGTATCGGGGCTGATATCTTTGCGGCGGTGATGGCCGCGGTATGTATATGGGATTATGGTACGGGAAGAGGCAGGGCAGCTTTTGGAGGAGAAAAAAGAGGGGGAAAAGGCGATTGGAAGTTCAGAGCCGTTATGGTTTACGCGGCGATGCTCTTTTTGCCGGCGGTGCTTTTAAATTCTCCGTTCTGGGCTCATTTGGATGGTATTTCCATAGGGCTTATGGCGGCGGCATATCTTTTCTATGTGCACGGAAAAAAGATTCCGGCCGGAATCGCGGCAGGGCTTGCCTGCGGACTGTTAGCCCATTATGCGGTGATACTGTCGTTTATCATGAGTATCAGGCAGTTTGCGGTCAGAAAAGACGAGGCGGAAAAAAAGCGGCTGATTTCTTTTGGAAATATCTGTGTGGTGGTTATGGTGATCAGCAGTATGGTGGGTGTGTTCTGCGGCTATAATGGGCTGCAGTGTATTTATAAACTTCTGAATTTCTGGATGCATCCGGAGACATGGATGCTGTATCCGCTTTTGATTCTGGGGTTGCTTGGCTGCGTATGTGATGCAGGATGGATTCCGGCGTGGGTATTGTTTGAAATGGCGGTGATTCTGGATTGGGGAGAATTTTTATATGAACTGCCGGTGCTGCCCGGCACAGTACACGTGATACTCTATCTGGGAGCGGCGGTACTGGCGGCGGGAGTCTTTGTGCGGAATTTGGTACGTGTGAAAAATGCGGAAAGCAGTGCCGGGGTAAAGGATGGAGCATAGGATATCTTGGAAACGATAAAAGGTTATGTGGAGCATATTATTTATCAAAATGAGACAAATGGCTATACGGTGCTTGTGCTGACGGCGGAGAGTGAGGAAATTACCTGTGTCGGAATGCTCAGGGGGGTGGACGAAGGGGAAAGCCTGGAAGTACGGGGAGGCTTTACGGAGCATGCGCTCTACGGGAGACAGTTCAGGGCAGAGGCCTTTCGGGTGACACCGCCGGAGGACGTGATCGGCATGGAGCGGTATTTGGGTTCCGGAGCGATCAGGGGCGTAGGGGCGGCGCTGGCGGCTCGTATTATCAAAATGTTTGGAAAGGATACTTTTCGGATCATGGAAGAGGAGCCGGAACGCCTCGCGGAAGTAAAGGGGATCTCTGAGAGGATGGCCAGGGAGATCGGAGTGCAGGCGGAGGAGAAAAGGGAGCTGAGAGATGCCGTGCTCTTTCTGCAAAAATATGGTATTTCAGGGACATTTGCGGCAAGGATTCATGAGACATACGGGATGGGGCTCTATGGCATTTTAAGAGAGAATCCTTATAAACTGGCGGAGGATATCAGCGGCATCGGATTTAAAAAAGCGGATGAAATCGCGGCAAAGGCGGGAATCCGCATAGATTCGGAATACAGGATGCAAAGTGGGCTGTTCTATACGCTGAAAGAGGCGGCGGGAGAGGGACACTCCTATTTGCCGGAGGAAAAACTTCTGGAGAAGGCTGCGGAACTTTTGGGTGTGCAGGAAGAAGTGCTGGTTGGGCAGCTTGAAAATCTGGCAATAGAAAAAAAGATTATTCTGAAAAAAGAAGAGGGAAAAAAACTGGCATATGTGTCTTCGTTTTACTATGCTGAAATGCGCTGTGCGAGAATGCTGATTGATCTGAACCGGGCGATGGAGGCGGAGGGAAGTATTACTCCGGCGGAGGAGAATGCCAGGCTTGGGAAAATCCGGGCATTGGAGCAGATGCAGAAGATAGAGCTGGATGAGCTGCAGCGGCAGGCAATATTGGAAAGTCTGCGGCATGGCGTGCTGATCCTGTCGGGGGGACCGGGCACCGGAAAAACCACGACGATCAATGTTATGATACGTTATTTTGAGCAGGAGGGGCTGGATATTTTGCTTGCAGCACCTACGGGAAGAGCGGCAAAACGGATGACGGAGGCTACCGGCTATGAGGCAAAGACGATTCACAGGATGCTTGAGCTGAATGGGAGCATTTCGGAGGAGGCGGGCGGACGCGGCGCAAAATTTGAGAAGAATGAAGAAAATCCGTTAGAGGCGGATGTGGTCATTGTGGATGAGATGTCTATGGTGGACCTGTTTTTGTTGCAGGCGCTGCTGAGGGCGGTGATGCAGGGGACAAGGCTGATATTGATGGGAGATAAAGACCAGCTTCCAAGTGTCGGTCCCGGGCAGGTACTGCATGATCTGATCAAAAGTAATGCCTTTCCTACGATTATTCTGAAAAAGATATTTCGACAGGCCGGGGAGAGCGATATTGTTGTCAATGCGCATCGGATTCAGGAGGGAAAGAGCATTGCGCTTGATAATAAAAGTAAGGATTTCTTTTTTCTGGAAAGAAATGACGTTAATGTCATATATAAACATATTGTGCAGCTGGTACAGGATATGCTTCCGCGATATGTACAGGCATCTCCGGCGGATATACAGGTGCTGACGCCGATGAAGAAGGGAAGCCTGGGGGTGGAAGCGCTGAACCGGGCTTTGCAGCAATATCTGAATCCGCCCGAACCGGGGAAAAAAGAACACGCTGCCGGCAGCGGGAATGTGTTCCGGGTGGGAGATAAGGTTATGCAGATTAAAAATAATTATCAGTTGGAGTGGGAGATCGTATCGGAGTACAATATTGTCATCGATAAGGGGATCGGTATTTTCAACGGGGATATGGGAATCATACGGGAGATCGATGATTTTGCGTCTGCGCTGGTGGTGGAGTTTGATGAGCACAGGCGTGTGACTTATCCGTTTACAGGTCTGGAAGAGCTGGAACTGGCTTATGCTGTGACAATCCATAAATCCCAGGGGTCCGAATATCCGGCGGTGGTAATGCCGGTGCTGTCCGGTCCGAGACTGCTCCTGAATCGGAATCTTTTATATACGGCGGTCACAAGAGCGAGAAACTGCGTTACGATTCTCGGATCGTCGCGGACTTTACAGGAAATGATTGACAATTCGGGGGAAAATCGTCGATATACTTCTCTGAATAAGAGGATCTGTGAGGTGGCGGCAATATAAAAGGAATGGTATCTTTGCCCGGAGAGGGAAAGGTATGAATGAAGAGAACGCACAAATATCAAAAGAAGATTGAAAAATGTTGGGAAAGCGGATTGGATCTGGTGTTTCCGCCAAGGTGTCCGGCATGCGATAAACCGGTGCCGCCAACGGAACTGATATGTCCGGCATGCAGGGAGAAATTTGTGGAGGTAAAGGGGCCTTTGTGCCTGAAGTGCGGGAAGCAGATCCGGGACGAGAGGGAGGAGTATTGCAGAGGGTGCAGGCTGGTAATGCATGAGTTTGAGAGGGGGAGGGGATTATTTACCTACCGGTCCATGGCAGAGTCGATGTATCGGTTTAAATATGCCGGGAGAAGGGAATATGCCCGGTTTTACGGAGAACAGATCGTGAGAAGGCTGGGGAGAACGATTCGGGGATGGAAGCCGGATGCCCTTATCCCGGTGCCGGTTCATTCTTCGAGAAAGCGGGAGAGGGGGTACAATCAGGCGGAAGTGCTTGCTGAGGAGATCGGAAAGAAAATGGACATTCCGGTAGAGCGCCGTCTGTTAAAAAGAGTAAAGAAAACCATGCCTCAAAAGCTTTTGGATGACAAAGGACGCCAAAATAATTTGAAAAGGGCTTTTAAAATCGGCAGAAATGATGTAAAATTAAAGGTAATTGTGATGATTGACGATATATACACAACGGGAAGCACAATAGATGCCTGCGCGGCTGTACTGAAAAGTGCAGGGGTAGAAAAAGTATATTATATTACTGCAGCAATCGGAAAAGAACTGTTATAGCTGCAAAACAGGAGGTTTAAAGTGAACGTCAGAAATTGCAGAAAATGTGGGAAATTATTTAATCTTGTGATGGGAGTTCCCATCTGTCCGGCATGTAAAGAGGCTTTGGAAAAAAAATTCCAGGAAGTAAAGAAGTATGTGCAGGATAATAAGGGCGTTACGATTCATGATGTGGTTGAGAACTGTGACGTGGAAGCGCAGCAGGTACGTCAGTGGGTGAGAGAAGAACGGTTGGAATTCAGCAGTGAGGGAGTGACCGGGATTATCTGTGAAAAGTGCGGAACAACCATTGCCACAGGGAGATTTTGCGCAAAATGTAAGGCGGAAATGACCAACGATTTAAGCAGTGCGATACCAAAGAAAAAGCACGAAGCGCCGAAAAAATCGAAAGATCCGAGGGACAATCCGAAGATGCGTTTTCTCCAGTAAGATTGGGCGGAATATAATATGTATTTCCGGAATATTCGGAAAGGAGGGCTGCATATGATCCATGAGGAAAGAGTAATTCTGATGACCGGATTGCAGGCATATGAGAATGGCGAGGGAAAAAAGGATATTGCAGTCGCAAACTATTTCAGAGGTGACTATATCGGTGCCGAAATACTCAAAAGCGTCATTGCCATGACGATAGCGGCATCTGTTTTCTATGCCGGTTATGTTTTTTATAATCTGGAAAGTTTTATGAGAGATCTGTATCAGACAGACTGGATAGAGTATGCCAAAGTACTGCTCACCCGTTATCTGATACTTGTGGTGGTGTATGCGGTAATCACGTATCTGGTGTATGCATATCGCTATACTAAAGCAAAAAAGAATCTGAAGAAATATTATGGCAGGCTGAAGGAACTGAGCGCCATGTATCATGAAGAATCTTGAGAGGATATCCAATGACGCAGTTATTGTTAGCAAAAGAGACACTGAAGACGTTTGTCGGCAGATATGAAATATATTTGAAACCGCTGGGGAAGTTTTTGCTTGCCCTGCTTGCGCTGATCATGATCAATTCCTCCACAGGTTATATGGAGAAAATAAATAATGCTTCCGTTATGCTTGTGGTGGCGCTGATGAGCTCTTTTTTACCTATGAATTTTATTATCGTATGTGCCGCGGCATTTATCGTACTGCATCTGTATGCGCTGTCGATGGAATGTGCGGTGGTGGCGCTGATATTGTTTTTGATCATGGCACTGGTATATTTCCGGTTTTCACCGAAAGATGCGATCCTTGTATTACTCATGCCGATGTGCTTTTTTCTGAAGATACCGTATGTGGTGCCGGTCTGCGCAGGGCTTTTGGCGACGCCGGTTTCGGCGGTGGCGGTGGCCTGCGGCGTGATGGTTTACTATATGGTAAGCTATGTATCGGGAAATGTTTCCGGGCTGAGTGCGTTGGAAGCGGAAGATATGGCAGGACGGTTTCGGTATGTGGTGGACGGATTTCTGAAAAACAGGACTATGATGGTAGCGATAGCAGCTTTTGCGCTGACGGTGATCATAGTGTATGTGATCCGCAGGCTTTCCATAGACCATAGCTGGACAATTGCGATTATAGCGGGAACCATAGCACAGATGGTGGTACTCCTGTTAGGGGCGCTGCTGATGGATGCGGAGGTTTCCACAATCGGTATTATATTGGGCAGCATTGTCAGCGCGGGAATTGCCGGGATAGTGGAATTTATCATGTTCCAGATGGATTACAGCAGAACGGAAACGGTGCAGTTTGAGGATGATGAATATTATTATTATGTGAAAGCCGTTCCCAAGGTAATACTGACGAAACCCGAAAAGACAGTGAAGAAGATCAATACCCAGAGGAAAAAGAAAAAAAGCCATTAAAGTCCGCTTTCAAACTTTCTTCCCCTGAAACGCATCATAATGAAGGAAAGGCAGAAGGGAAGAACAAAGAAATGCATGAATTTTCGGCTACAATCAGCAGATATCTTGAAAACCTGTATATACCCTCATTAAATGCGGTTACGCGGACGGACATTGTTGAGATCATTATTATTACGGTTATGATCTATGCAATTCTCGTATGGGTAAAAGAAACTAGGGCGTGGGCGCTCCTTCGCGGAGTGCTGGTGATAGGCGCCTTTCTTTTGATTGCCTTTTTTATGGAGATGACAACGATCCTGTGGATAGCGGAAAGGCTGATTTCTCTGGCAGTGATTGCGGTGGTGGTGATTTTGCAGCCGGAACTGCGGAAAGCGCTGGAAAATCTGGGACAGAAAAATATACTTGCCGGCCTGTTTTCGCTGGATATGCTGAAAGCCTCCGTGAGCGCGAGATTTTCCGACCAGACGATCAACGAGATCGTGAAGGCATGTGTGGAGATGGGGAAGGTTAAGACCGGTGCGCTGATCGTGGTGGAACATAAGCAATCGCTGGCAGATTATGAGAAAACGGGCATAGATGTGGATGCGCTGGTATCCAATCAGCTTCTGATCAATATTTTTGAACACAATACGCCGCTTCATGACGGCGCTGTTATTGTACGCGGAGACAGAATCGTATCCGCGACCTGTTATCTGCCTCTTTCTGATAATATGTTGCTCAGCAAAGATCTGGGAACGAGGCACAGGGCGGGTGTCGGTATCTCGGAAGCAACGGATTCCATGACCGTTATTGTTTCCGAAGAGACAGGAAAGATCAGTGTGGCATACGGCGGAAGGCTCCACAGAGGGCTTACGGCGGATGAACTGAGGCAGTACCTTTCTGAGATTCAGGATAAAGTGGTGGAAGAGAAAAAACGCATTATCTGGAAAGGAAGGTCTAAAAATGAATAAAAAAGAGAAAGTAAAGTTCTCCAAAAGACTGACCAGAAATCTCGGTTTAAAGGTTATTTCTTTTCTGCTGGCGATGGGGCTCTGGCTTTTGGTTGTAAATATTGATGATCCGGTTGTGCGGTGGACGTTCCTTGATGTGCCGGTGACGATAAAGAATGCGGATGTGATCACCAATCAGGGGATGATCTACGAGGTACTTGACGGGACGGATGTGATCTCACGGGTGACGGTGTATGCGCCGAGGTCTGTGGGTGAGAATATTAATAAATCCGATATTGTGGCGACGGCGGATATGAATACGCTGAACAGCCTGAATATTTTGCAGGTGGATTTTTCTGTCCCCAAAGTGGGCAGTAAGGTCAGCGATATCCGCGGCAGCGCGGACAGTATGCGGATCAGCATTGAAAACAAGAAGAATGTTCAGAAGGTGTTAAAAACCAATGTGACGGGAGACGCGCCGGAAGGATATGTGGTTGGGAATGTGACGACGGATCAGAACCTTGTCAGGGTGGCGGGTGCCGAATCCATTGTGAACAGGGTGGACTCTGCGGTCATCAATATTGATATGAGTACACTTTCGGAATTTACCAGTGATATCACAACAAGCGTGCCGGTGCGGCTTTATGACGCGGAGGGCAATGAGGTAGAAGGAAGCACTCTGACAAAGAATCCGGAGAATGTAATGATTACGATTGAAATTCTTTCGACAAAGGATGTGCCTCTGCGCTTTGAGGTGGAGGGTAATCCGGCGGAAGGGTATGGGCTGACAGGCGTGGTGGTGAGCGATGTACAGACAGTCCGGATTGCAGGCAGGCGTTCGGTGCTGAACGGTATCAACGAGATCGAGATCCCGGCGGAAGCCATCGATGTTTCAGGGATAAACGAAGATACAACGATGGAAGTTGATGTATGTGATTATCTTCCTGAAAATGTGCAGATGGCGGATAAGAATACGAGTATGCCGGTCAATGTAACGGTAGGCGTGGAGCGGGAGACAACGGTGGAGTACACCCTGCCGGCGGAGGAAGTGAAAATCATTAACGTCCCTGCGGGACTGGAATGTGAACTGGAAGGACTGGAGGAAGATTATACGGTGCCGATCACCGGAATCCGTTCCGTTATGAGTGATCTTGATGAAAGAGATCTGGAGGCTTCGCTGGATGTGACGGCGTGGATGCAGGAACAGGGACTGCGGGAGTTGATGCCCGGCAGGTATTCGGTGACACTGCAGTTTAACAATCCGGAATATACGAGGCCTGACAGATATGTCACAGCCACTATGGTCATATCTGAAGCGGCAGGTGAAGATGTGGTGGAATAGAATATATTAAGCGTGCATGGGAAGGTGGGAACCTGAACTGTGAAAGCTTTTAAATATTGGAAAGGCGTTTGAGAAGATGGGAAGACTATTTGGAACAGATGGAGTGAGAGGCGTGGCAAATGAGGAACTGACACCGCTCCTTGCGATGCAGCTTGGTCAGGCAGGGGCATATGTTCTGACAAAAGAGACGGAGCATAAGCCGACGATCATGGTTGGGTGTGATACGAGAATTTCCGGCGATATGCTGGCAAATGCGCTGATGGCGGGTGCATGTTCCGTGGGGGCAAACTGTGTCTATGTGGGAGTGATTCCCACGCCGGCGGTGGCATACCTGACAAGAAAGTACAAAGTAGACGCCGGGGTAGTGATCTCAGCATCCCATAATCCGGTGGAGTTTAACGGCATCAAGTTCTTCAACGGAAGCGGCTACAAGCTGCCCGATGAACTGGAGGATGAGATCGAGGCGGTGATCCGCAGCGGTATGACCGGCATCAAGTTCCCGATCGGACCGGGTGTGGGCAAGATTAAATACCGTACCGATGCGAGAGAGGAATATATCAACCATGCGATCCAGTCTGTGGGTGTGGATCTGACGGGATTGAAGATAGTTGTGGACTGCGCGGAGGGAGCAGCTTTTTATACTTCCGTGGAAGCACTCCGGGAATTAGGAGCCAATGTGGTTCCGATCCATAATATGCCGGACGGTACAAATATCAATGCAAACTGCGGTTCCACCCATATGGGAGAGCTAAAAGCCCGCGTGGTATATGAAAAGGCGGATCTTGGCCTGGCTTTTGACGGAGATGCCGACAGGATGCTGGCGGTGGATGAAAACGGCAAGATCATCGACGGTGATGAGATCATGGCAATCATCGGCAACCATATGAAGAGCCAGGGAAAGCTGAAGCAGGATACGATCGTGGTAACGGTAATGTCCAATCTGGGTTTTACGCTGATGGCAAAAGAAAAAGGAATCCATATGGAGACAACAAAAGTCGGCGACAGATATGTGTTGGAGCGGATGCGTGAGATCCATGCAAGTCTGGGCGGTGAACAGTCGGGGCACATTATATTCCTGGATGAGAATACGACCGGCGACGGCCTGCTCAGTGCACTGCATTTACTGCAGGTGATAGTGGAGACCGGGAAGAGGCTTTCCGAACTGGCATCCGTTATGCAGGTACTGCCTCAGGCATTGGTGAATGCAAAAGTGGCAAACCACAAGAAGGAACATTATATGGAATATCCGGAGATATCTTCAGCCATTGCAAAGCTGGAAGAAAAATTTGCGGGTGAGGGAAGAGTCCTGATCAGGCCCAGCGGGACAGAGCCTCTCGTGCGGGTTATGATCGAAGGAAAAGATCAGGAGCAGATCAACAAAGAAGCAACTAAGCTGGCAAACCTGATCCAGGATATCATGTTTTGAATATATATTCATTTATGACTTGTGATAACAAATTTTAAATGGTATAATGA
>OFGH01000946.1_pt1 | contig 22058 bp, 24 predicted proteins | sample 1521721 | NCBI WGS metagenome assembly OFGH01 (sample SAMEA3504132, study PRJEB24116) | mouse gut metagenome | biome: mouse gut; feature: mouse-associated habitat; material: faeces | place: Denmark | collected 2011
GTACAGAATGCGGATACAGCGGAAGAAAAGGGTTATGACGCAGGGAAAAAGTATCAGGAATCAAACGTCACGTTATAGTTGATACGATGGGATTGCCCCATGCCATAGCCGTAACAACCGCCGATGTGACTGACCGGGATGGAGCCATCCAGATGATTCTCCTTAACCTGGACAATCTTTCTCATGTGGAGAAGTTTCTGGTGGACGCGGGTTATTCCGGCCAACGATTCGCAAATCAGGTGAAAGATATTTGCGGCGCACAGGTTGAGGTAGTAAAACGCAGCGAATTACACAAGTTTGTCGTTCTGCCACGCCGCTGGGTGGTAGAGCGTCTATTTGGCTGGCTCGACAAATTCCGCAGACTTTGGAAAAATTGTGAACGCAAACTTTTTATTTCTGCTCAGATTCTCACGTTTGCCCTCATTGCCATCCTCATTAGAAGATTTTAAACAGGCTCTTAGATATGTCGTTTTCAGCACATGATCAAAAGGCATATCTAGACTATTTGTCGAAAGAACCGGCGTTTAACACCTTCAAAACGTGGGCAGAAAGAAATGCATCTATTCTTGCCTCACAAGCACAAACTCTAGGCAAGCTTTTTAACGCCTGTTGTCCGGTAGATATTACCATTACGGATGACAATGGGAAACAAATTGCTTCTGTCATAGGCGGGGAAGAAAACTATTATGATTCTGCCTTTGGTGAGGTTGTCATTTTTAGAGATGGCGATAAAAAGGCAATATTTGTGCAAGGAAGTCAGCCGCTAAATGTTCGGTTTACTGCCACCGACAGTGGTACGATGGATTATACTGTGCAGACAATAAACATTGATTCAAGCGATATTCTTTCCCAAAAAACTTTTACAAATGTATCACTTGAACAAGGCAAACAAATGCTTAGCATGGCGGATGTTGAAGCAGTAACTGGAGTTGGAGTAGATGTGTCAAAGGTGCCTTTGTATGTTTTGGACTCTACTGGTAACCCGGAGAAGAATGTTCTTCCCGATGGCAAGGGCACAGAAGTTCCGATTGACACTCCTTTGGAATGTGAGCACAGCTACACCGCAAATGTGACCGCCCCCACCTGCACCGAACGTGGTTATACCACCCACACCTGCACCAAGTGCGGCGATAGCTATGTGGATACCTACACTGCTGCGCTGGATCATAGTTATGGTGAGTGGACTGTCGTTACGCCAGCTACTACCACAACGAATGGTCTGCGTGAACGGATATGTACTCGGTGCTCAGACCGGCAGACAAATGTTATCCCGGCCACAGGCGGTGGTTCCAGCCACGATAATCCAGGCAGTTCCAGTAGCGACCCTACCTATCGCATTGACGCGCCTTCTAAAATCACAGGTGGTACTATAAAGATTACACCTACCAGCGCCAGAGAAAACCAGCGTGTTACCATCACTGTTAAACCCAATACTGGCTATATACTAGAGCAACTGACCGCCACTAACAACAAAGGTGATGCACTCACATTAGCTGATAAGGGCAACGGCAAATATACGTTTATGATGCCGAAAGGTAAAGTCACAGTAAATGCAGTATTCCAGCCCATAGAAAAACCCTGGAGCAACCCCTTCCAAGACGTCACTGCTGATATGTGGTGCTACAACGCTGTAAGATTTGTAAGTGAGAATGATTTAATGAATGGCATCAGCAGTAACTTGTTTGCACCCAATACCAACTTGTCCAGGGCTCAGTTGGCACAAATTCTCTATAACAAAGAAGGGAGACCAGAGGTGGAGAAAGCAACCTTCACGGATGTACCTGACGGAGAATGGTATAGCAATGCAGTAGCTTGGGCAGCAGAAAAGGGTATCGTTTCCGGCTATGGGAATGGGCTGTTTGGTCCTGGAGACAATATCACCCGTGAGCAACTGGCTGTAATGCTTTGGCGCTATGCAGGAAGTCCTGCAACCACTAATAAAGAGCTACATTTTGCTGATACTAATGAAATTAGCAGCTATGCGTTGGAGGCTCTATGTTGGGCAACAGAAAACGGCATCGTTAATGGCTATGGTGACGGCAAACTTGCTCCCAAGGGCGAAGCAACCAGAGCACAAGTAGCACAAATGCTTATGAATTATTTGAACAACAGCTTCTAAATAATCAGGGAGGTAGCTTACTACTATCTGGCATAGCTACCTCCCTTTCAATTTCATTAAGCTGTGCTATAATGGAAACAGCTAAATATTCACATCATTTATTTTCAAAGCATGAATGCGGCCACGTGTAACAAATTGGGCTTTGAAAACTTGATTTGTGAATGTTTAGCGACTAACACGCGGTCGCTTTTTTTGATAGGAGCTTCCGTTCAATAAAGCAAACAAGGAGCGTCATGAGTCCCGATGAACAACCCATCAACAATCAATTTACTATGCAGCAGCCGTATATGGATGTAAATGGGCTAGCGACTACACGGCGTATTTCACAAGAATCTAGTATGGTTTCACAACGAACAACAATCTTTACAAAGGACGCTCACAAAATACAACAAATGTCTCCGCGAATGCCGAGCTATGTCAAAAAGATGATACATGCTAGCCTTGCCTGTGGAGTTATCATCGTAATTGGTACCGTTTTGGTTGCGATTGGTCTTGCTACGGGAGCTTTTACATCAAATCAGGGATTTGCAATGGTATCCAGTTTACTTATTGGGGTGGCATATAATGCAGTTCGGATTATTGGCCTGACTCTCTGTACAATCGTGTTTGTGTCAGCCCTTATTGTCAAACGAAAATACCACAATCATATCAAAAACCAGCTTGCTATGATTGCTGTAAGTGTACTAATGATAGAATTTCCATACATAATAATAAATATTTTATTCTTAGTTTTGAGGTGAATTTACAGATACTCTCTGAACAAGCAAAGTCAAGCTAGAAAGCTTGACTTTGCTTGCATCATAGATCATTGGCGATATTCCCGGTTTTTAACGCTTCTAGTTATCATTAGTTTTATTCCCGGCAAACTTTATTGGTCATGGAATAATCCCATCGTCCCCGAATTTTTACATTATGCGCCTTTAGACATCTGTTCACTGTATAAGAACTGACATTGAAATATTTAGCGATATCTTCTATAGTGTGCATATTTTCATACATGGAGAGGACTTTATCGACATTAAGCTTTGCCTGTGCCTTTGCTTTAGTGATTCTTACCCCGTGTTGCCGTAACAACTTGTTGATAGTGCCTTTATTACATTGAAACTGTTTAGCAAGCTCTATTGTAGTCATTCCGGATTTGTACCCGGCAACCATTTGCCCCACATCCTGCTCAGAAAATTCTCGACGATAAAGTTGCTTTAAGCGGGTGGTTGCGATTTCTCCAAATTGATCAATTACCTTATCACTACAGGGTGGTGCATCTTCAACCGTAAAATCAGTCTGATGAAGAACTTGCTGTGTAATTTGTTTTTTTGCTTTCAGTATGGCTTTATATTTGTTTGAATCTAACTCTGATAGTCCCACCAAAACAAGACCACAAAGCCAACGCTTTGTGGTCTTGTTTTACCCAAAAGAAAAATGAGAATTCGGACACCTAAAATCTTAAGCAAACCGCCGCCCTCACCTGCCGGAAACTATCCGGTGGGCCGAGGGCGGCTTTTTTATTTCAATAGCAAGGAGGAGGGATCAACATGGCATATCGGAAAGTCTACTTTCGCATCCGTACCGACTGCTACAGCTCCGGCTGGACAAGCGATGCCGACAGGACCGCATTCAAAGAGGAAAGCCGCCGCCTGTTCCAAGAGCTGGGGTGGGCGGTTACCTTTGGACACAATGGAAGCTGTGATACAGCCGCCAAAGACCAGCAGGATCTCTACCTGCACCCCAGCAGCTTCAGCGGAGTGATAGATGAGGCCAGCATCCAGCCCCTGCAAGAGCAGCTATCGAAAGCGCGAACCTTCCGCTGCTATCACGTGGACCGCTACGAGGAATACCGGGATCTGAGCGATGAAGCGTATCGGGCGGAGCTGGAGGCCAAGCGGGATGAGATCACAAGTTATGTCCTGGAAAAATGCAGGACAAAGCGCAGCAATCTTTACATTGTAGACCCCGTTGCGATCCATGTCGCGGAACACTTTAAGATCCGCCGTCTGTGTGACAAAGACGGACGCAATAAGATCGGGAATCAGTTTGTGGCTGAACTGATGGACGAACTGCTCCAGAAGGGCTGGCTGGTCTCTGCCAAGACGTCTTACGGCGAGGGCATCCGAACCGCCACCAATAAAGAACGTGGCATCTCCCGTCAGCCTGCGGCACAGGTCGATGGGCAGATCACCATGGAGAACCAGGAAAACAAGGCGCCCAAAAAGAAAAAGGGGCGAAAACCGGCTGACCCCTGCCTGTAGGACGTTCACAGGCTGGGGGCGGCTTTTTGTTCCCTCAACTGTTCACATTGGTGGTTATGCCTGTTTTGTCTTTCAATCATTGTTGGTAATGGTAAATAGCTTTCTCTATGCTTTCCAGCTATACTTGCTTCACAATCATGCAAAGGGGGAAAACCGATGCCAGCCACAAAAAATCTCTGCGCTAAATGTTGAGCTCAACATTTGGAGCATAATTTCCTTAATATTACCCCTATGTCTTGTTTGATTTGTCCGTAGATTTCCATCCTCCTATATTTCGGCGCAAATACAATATGGTATTGACATCTCCAGCTGGTATGCTCTAGACTACTTATGTCTTTATCTCTTTTCACGATGAAGACCTCCCTATTTTTGTAGTTGTGTGGTCGGCAAACCACTCCTACTTTAGTAGGGAGTTTTTTCTTTGTCTACTCTGCCCCTCGCTATAAGCTCTTTTTTACCCTCGGCTTAGCCGGGGGTTACCTTTGGTACTACCAACGAGGAACAGGTGAAGGGCTTTCCATCGCCCTTCACCTGTTTCCTTACTCAAACGCGAAATTTGCCCCCCTAAATCAAAAAACTTTTCAAGTTCTCGATTGCCTTCTCAATAGACCTTTTGACCGGCGAAATCGTGCATCCCTCCATATCCGCAATCTGCTCGTATGTAAACTCCCCAAAGTAGTACAGCACCAGACGGCGGCGCTGCTTTTCAGGCAGTTGGGCGATTGCCTGATGCAGCTTGTCCACTTCTATCCGCTGAGAAACAGTTTCTTCCACGCTCTCCTGGGGCTTTGCTGCCCGCCTGTTCAGCGTCGCCTCCGTCACCTCGGATTTCTCATAGTGCCTGTCCACTTCATTGAAAAAAGAAAGATCGTCCAGTTCAAACTCGTTGAACGCATCGAACAGGGGCTTGTCGATCTCCATCCAGCGTTTTACCTTTCTGCCGTCTGTAAACGCCAGAAAGTAACGCGGGTGGGCTGTGTTGATGCCCGCGGTGTATATCTCATAGGGGTTTTCTTCATCCCTCCGGCGCTTGGGCCGGGGATCAAGGTTTTTTGGATGGCTGTCTGCCATTTTCCTTTACCTCCAGTCTGAATTTTTGAAAATTCAGACTGGAGGTGGGCCACGGCACCCCATATAAAAAGTGGTTTTATCCCACAATTCCCCCAAAGACGGCAAAAAACGCCCGGCAGGTCGTAGACCTACCGGGCGGGAGGGAGAATAAAATTTAGCCATGGCGACATTGTATAGTTCATCTTCATGGTTAAAATGTCCCATGGTGGGAAACAGGATTTTTTTGATGGGTCATTCCTTGTCAGATTTGGTCGAAACACTTTCGGCCTCATGGCGGCTACCTCCTTGAGCCGCCGCTGTTGCAGTTTTGACCGCATCATTCCTTTGGGGCAAAAGAACGGCGGCTTTGATATTTCAAAAGCCGCCGTTCGCAAAATGGGCATAACTATGGACTGCTGCACGACGGCTTTTTTTCTTTTGCCGTCGTGCGGCAGTTTTTTTACTTACTCTATTTGTTTGGTTGCTGATTATGGGTAGAGCTGTTTGCATAGGGGAACATTGGGGATCGCAGCTCAAATTGGAAAGTCTCACGGTCTACGATGCCAAGGGTGAAGTTGCTGTCGTATAGCTGCAGTAGAAATTCAGCCATCTGCTGGCTTGTGTGATAAGTACCAAAAGCCCTATTATAATCATACTGTTCCACGTTATTCGCCTTTTTCCCGAACTCCGTCTGTGTCGCTGCCGGAGCCAGCACTTTGGCCCGCATCTTTGCTCCACTCTCGATTAGCTCCCAAGCCAGCCCCTCGGTAAATGTGCTGACATAGAATTTTGTCGCACAGTAGGTAACAGCCGTGGGAACGATGGTATAGCCGCCGCAGGAGGACAGGTTGATAAGCTGTGTTCCCGAAACATCCTTATAGTCACGGACGAACAGCGAGGACAATATAGTAAGGGCCTCAACATTTAGCCGGAGCATGGTGTCAATCTTCTCCAAGTCCTGCTGTGCCACGCTGTCATAGTTTCCAAAGCCCGCATTGTTGACCCATGTTTCCAGTTGGAACTCCTTTAGACTGGAATAAAACTGATATACGTTTCTCAGCACAGACAGGTCAACCGTTCTGATTATCACGTCCAGCGTAGGGTGCTGCTCTGAAATCTCACGCTTTAAGGTTTCAAGTTTTTCTGTACGGCGGGCAGCGACAATCAAGTTCTTGCCCCGTTCTGCAAAGGCTTTTGCGGCTTCGTACCCAATCCCGGAGCTGGCCCCGGTAATGACTGTGTATTTTTTGCCTGTTCCATTTGAAATTCCTCCATTCATCAGGTATAATGAGAGCATACAATGTAGAGTAAACTCTACGTCAAGAGGATGGAGGGATTTTTTTGGATTATTCTATTGGGGAGTTTTCGGAAGTCACCGGGCTGGGGATTCATACCCTGCGCTACTATGAGCATGAGAACTTGATAACCCCTATGCGAAATTCCAGCAATCGCCGCCGTTACTCTGATAAGGATATTTCATGGATTGCCTTCATCAAGCGGTTAAAAGCAACCGGGATGCCAATTAAGGAGATTAAGAGATATGCGGCGTTGCGGGCCAAAGGGGATGCTACTCTTTCTGAGCGGATGGAAATGTTGATCCAGCACCGCCAGTCATTGAGGGAGCAAATCAGGCAGTTGCAGGAGCATGAGGCCAAGCTGGATGAAAAAATCGCTTTTTACCAGCAGGAGATTGAGCGAAGCCTTATAGATGTCGCAAATTGACATAGTACTTCCGCAAATCATTTTCACTTACGCTTTCACCAATCCTATTAAGGGTTGCAGTAAGGGCATCTATATCCTCTGGCAGCGTCCCCTGGGTAAAAGTTTCATAGACGTTATTGATTGCATAGTGGGAAGATCATAATTTGCCTGATACCATAGAATAACGAAGCACAGCCAGTGGGCCAGAAAAGATTTCACCCACTGGCTGTTGTTTATTGGAAAAACCTTACTTGTTGATTTATTTCCCGCGCTGACCGTAACTTATCCGGGCAGCGACATAATAGATGGAGTAGAGCAACGAAAACAATACCAACGTGATAGCCAGAGATTGACCAATCCAGAGAATATCCGGGACAATCGGGAGTGGGAAAAAGCTCACTAAGATTTTCTTTGCGCAGACATATACAAAGCAAATACTGAGTACAAGTGATGGAATAAGCGGGAGCAGGAATATCTGTGATAGTTGGCGGTTATTCAACTTAGATACAAGCCGCTCGTTCATTCCAAGCTGCCGCAGGATGCGGTCTTGTCTCTGTTTCACTTGCCAATCGCTGAGAACTTGTGTTGCTAAAATTGCAGCGCCAGTAATCTCTAAAATCAAAGCGAGATAGAACAGGCAGATTAGCATGGAGTAGAGATAATGAAACTCGGTCTTATCCATCCATTTGCCGGACAGATAGTCCATATCTTCGTGCATAAAGATTGTGGGCGCACCGCTGGGAGTAGACTTCGCACTGGACCGGTCTAACTGAACAAGACCGTCACAAGCGGATGTGATGTTCTGAAGGTCATTGGGACTTAATGATTTTTTGCTCACCGCCGCATATACGCTATATACGATTTCCATTTGCCTGATTGCACCGTCTGGAACAACGATCACATAGCCTGCGCCGTTACCATAGTCGTTTACTTGGCTGAAAGATTCTGAAAACACTCCGCTGTCTGCAAAGGCATAGCCAGCACATTCCAGGCCATCTTGCTGTTCAATCAACATTCTGATGTCCTTTTCCAATGCCGGAACACAATGGACATAGCAGAGAGTGGGGTCAAGTTCTAAGTGTTTATAACCCAGCAGTTCCCGCAACTTTAGGTAGTCGCTTTGAGTCATGCAGGTATCATGCTCAAACTCCGCATAAGGGTGGTGAGCAGAACGGCCAGCCTCGATCACCGTTTGTTCATGAACAGAAAGAAACTCCGTTCGCCCGTTGGTATAGATTCCATAGGTATGGCCTTGTGCGGAAAAGTCCTGCTGGATGATGGCGGCATAGCGGGAGAAATCACGCAGTTCCCCTTTATGCAAAATCATAATGTCAAAGGCACCGGCCTCAACATTCTTTGTCACCATCAGTCCGATAGTTGAGCCAATCCCCCCAAAGGTGATTGCCAGCATAAACAAGATTGACAGCATACCCATAACGGTACTCGTAGAACTGATTTTTGCAGTAAATCCTCGAAACGGCACCAGCCTTTGATTTCTATACTTCCAATCAATACGGTTTCCGAACCGGGTAACAAGAAAGGCCGGGACGCTGATAAAAAAGCCGAACAGGAACAGAAGCAAAAAGGCAGTTCCAATGAGAATATCGTAACCTTTTCCGATGGGCTGGATATATATGAGCAGAAACCCAGCGCAGCCAGCCAGAACAGAAAGGCAGAAAATCAAAATTGCGGATATGCCGCCGGAAAACGGGGCTTTTTCGTTCTGACGGTCATAGTAGAGCATATCCCGTAGCTGCACCCGACGTATCCACTTTCCATTTTTGCGTATAGAATATAAAAGCATGACTGCAAAATACAGAAGCGTCAGCCCTACGGTGGATGGCGAAAAGCTGAAATGCAGCGTGTAGGGCAGTCCGAACATATTCAGCAGAACCGCTTCTAATATCTGCGAGAACAGCATCCCCAAGAGAACACCCGGTACAAAGGCCAGCAGTCCAATCAGGCTGTTTTCATAAAATATGAGCCTGCTGATCTTCCTGTTAGGGATTCCAGATACCATATACACACTAAACTCTCTGCTGCGCTTTTTGAGCATATAATTTATCATGTAGCTGATGATCCAACCCATAATGAGGATAATCAGCAGAGAAGCCGCTACAATCAGGTAAGGTAGCAACTCCATATCAGGAAGTGCTTTTACCGTATCTGAGAAAATCAGGGCATTAAAAGCGTACATGGATGCCACGGCACAGGTGAGCGTCACAAAGAAAAGTGTGTATTCATTGAATTGCCTTTTAGCGTTGCGGAGGGACAGCTTCATCAGCACGGCTTGTCACCTCCCAGCAGGGCGAGAACGTCCAAAATTTCATGGTAGAACGTACTGCGGGTCTTTTCACCTTTGAGAATCTGATTGAAAATGCGTCCGTCTTTTAAGAACAGGATTCGCTCTGCATAGCTGGCGCTAAAAGCGTCATGTGTCACCATCAGGATCGTTGCTCCCATTTCCTGGTTGAAGTTTGATATGACCTCCAGGAGAACACGGGATGAATTGGAATCCAGAGCGCCGGTCGGCTCGTCGGCCATAATGAGTTTTGGGTCGCAGATTACCGCCCGCGCAAATGCGCACCGCTGTTTCTGGCCTCCTGACACTTGGGTGGGGAATTTTTTTAGTGTGTCACTGATATGCAGCTTGTCCGCAATCTGACGAACACGCTTGTCAATCTCCCTTGGTGGTGTCTCACTGATCGTCAGGGGCAGCGCAATATTTTCCTCCAGCGTCAGCGTATCCAGTAGATTGAAGTCCTGAAATACAAAGCCGAGGTAATCGCGGCGAAAAGCGGCTATATTCTTTTCCGTGATGGTCGTAATATCCTGGCCGTCCAGCAGGATGTGGCCGGAGCTTACTGTATCAATGGTGGAGATGCAGTTCAGCAGAGTAGTCTTTCCAGAGCCGGAGGCCCCCATGATACTGATAAATTCGCCCGCCTGCACGTCAAAGCTAACCTGATCCAGTGCCTTTGTGACCGCACCGGGATTGCCATAGTATTTTTCGATATTCTCCACATGGAGCAGCGGCTCTTTGCGTTTTAACGTCATGGTTACTCCACCACCTTTCCGTTGACGATCTTCACGTCTTTATCCGCGAATTTTAAGATATAGGTACAGGTCATTTCGTTTGATGCTTCAATGTTAAGTTTCATAGTTGCCATGCTCTGGCCGAAAAAGGACGGCTCTGCCTGCATCGTATAGGTGCAGATTTTTTCTGTCACATTACCTGCCGGGTCTTGAACATAGTCATTTTCCATCGGACAATTTACCAGCACATAGGGGAATTGTCCTCTGACTGCAACACAGGTTATTTGCCCATCTTCGGTTACAAACTCAACTCCGGCAGAATCTGAGCGGAGTTGTATCGGATGATTCAACAGCATAATAGCCACCGCGCCGCAGAGTATGATTGCAGCGGCTATGCCACCCACGATGAAAAATACCTTCCTATGTGGGCCTTTAGGGGTATCGCGCATTTTTACGCCTCCTTTTTGAAACTGTCTGTATTTTAGCAATTCGAGGCGTTCTGTTGTATAGAAGTTCATTGATTTTCTCTAACAGATTTGTAAGATAAGAAATCAGACCTTCAAAAATTTGCTTTTGGGGAAGTGCAGGAAAACGGCTGTATATTCTCCTGCCGTTGATTTTATCTCAATGCTGATGCCCAATTTGGCACAGAGCTGATCGCACAAGTACAAACCGATGCCGGTCGAATTTTTTCCAGTCCGGCCATTACTCCCAACAAAACCCTTATCGAAAACTCGGCCCAACTCGCTCTCCTTGATTCCGAGGCCATTGTCAGTAATGGACAGTGTTACATAGTCGCCCTGATCCTGCGAGGTCACATTAATGACCAGCGGCTGGACACTCTGATACTTGACGCTGTTAATGATGATCTGATTCAGAATGAATTGAAGCCATTTCTGATCGGAGTACACAGTGCCGGAGAGAGTTTCTGTATGGATACAGACATTGTTTTGTATCAGGAATTGCTTGTTCCGCGCCAGCACCTCCGATACACACGCTTTCAGTGGAACTTCTGTAATCAGATAGTCCTTCTCTACACTTCCCAGCCGAGCGTAGAACAGAACGCGCTCCACACTCTGCGAAATCATTTCTGTCTGCGTAAGGATTTTCCGGGCGACACTGGACTTGTTGTTTTCGCATAGCAGTTGGATTCCAGTAATCGGGATTTTCATTTCATGTATCCATTGTTCTATAAATTCCCGATATTCACGGTTAAGCCGGTTGGATTGGGACACTTCATCCGTCATGGCTTTCAATGCGGTTTTCATCAGCTCAAAGTACGATTTTTCTAATTCTGATGTTGGGGTATCGGTGATCTCCGCAAACAGGTACTTTTGGTCTAAGGCATCCATCACAGCCCTTAAATGTTGGAGCCGTTTGTGCTGGCTCAGGTAGCTCCATAGTAATAAGCCGCCAACTATGCAGATAAAACAAAACCACAGCAGAGAGATTTCCCCACTTCCCAGACCAAACAGCCATAAAAGTACCGAGAAGAATAAGCCATTGGCAAAGCATACCAACAACACAGCCTTTTTGTCACTCAAATAGCTGGAAAATCTCATATTTTGTACCCCATTCCCCGCTTCGTCTGTATCAACTCGCCTCCGCCAAGAGTGCGTAGTTTCTCTCGGATACGCATGATATTGACACTGAGCGTGTTGTCGTCTATGTGAATCTCGTTGTCCCAAAGATACTCTACTAAATCCAGCCGGGGGACAATCTCGCCGGGATGCTCAAAGAAGTAGTACATAATTTTCAATTCCGTTTTCGTTAATTCAATTTCTCGTCCATCTGCTGCCAGCGTCCCGGCAATCGGATTGAGCGTGAACCTGTTATACTCCAGATAGGCGGTTTGCTTGGCTGCTTGCCCCCTTTTCAATAAAGCGTTGATTCTTGCAAGCAGAATGGGGATGTTGTAGGGTTTGGAAATAAAATCATCTCCCCCTAATGTCAAAGCCTGCAATTCATCCATCGTGGTATTGCGGCCTGTAATGAATAAGATAGGTACATCGGAAAATTGACGGATTGAGGCACATAGGCTATACCCATTTTGTCCCGGCAGATTGATGTCCAGCAATATCAAGTCAGGCATTTCCGCTTTGATTTGAGTCAGTGTGTTTTCAAAATCGGTCACACACATGACCGTAAATCCAGCATTGGACAATAAGGTTTCCAGTTCTTCTTGTATCAGCTTTTCATCCTCGACAATCAGTATCTTATTCATCGCGTTTTTCTCCTTTCCGTTTGAATCGCTTATCTTCTGGCTTTTCAGCATCTTTCGGAACGAGCCAGACCGTTGCCATTTTTACTGCGCCGGGAATACGCTGTTCAGCACAATAATAATTGATTCTTCGAGGGGTTACACCCCATTTTTCACTTGCTTCTTTTAATGTCATGTAATCCATATCTACACCTCCACCAACATATTGTATTTCGGATGCTCGAACAATACAAGTGTGGAAATGTAAACGTAAATGTCAGTCTGGCCTTTCCTACAAATTGCACCAGGAGGTTGATCCCCCTGGTGCAATTAGTTCAGACAAATATAAACCGCTTATCCTCTGGCATCTGGTGGATTGCCCTCTGCACTATATGGAGTTACAGCGGAGGATTCCCAGCGCAACACCCAAAATGCTTTCCCAGCAGCTCCGCGATCTGGAGGATTGTGGCATGGTACATAGAGAAGTGATTCCAGAGAAGCCGCCCAAAACGGTATACTCTCTGACTGCGTTTGGGGAAAGCATCATTCCCGTTATAGACGCTATGTGCCAATGGGGGACGGACTACCTGGACGGGTTGGATGTGCAGCCTCCATGCTGCGGCGCATAATTCTTATCGCAGCAACGGCATACTGCCGGTCAACTTATTGACCTTTTTCTTCGGGCCACAGATCGCAACACCAAAATATTGCAGGGTACTTTCTGGAACGTGGCCCATCTTCTCAATAAATTCGTCATAGGTCTTGCAGCCCTGGGCCAGATCGGAGAAGTCCACCACCGTTAAATCTTGAAAATCAGGCTGGTAGAGCTTTTCCCGTATCTGTTTGATAATTTCCGGCGAACCGCGCAGGATCGGCACAGGAAATTCGATGATGCCAAGATGCTCGTTGCCGCTTTGGTCGGTCACGTCAGCCCCTACCACCTCCGGCATTTTCTTTCCCAGGGTGATCCCCATGATCGCCGCCGTATTTGCGATAATACCCAGGGGCAGGCTCTCGTCAATGACCATGACGCACTTTTCATTTTGCCAATCCATTTTGTTTTGCCTCATTTCTCAAAAATAGTTTGCTCTCGGATAGGAGCAGGCCCGCCAGTGTCAGAAACGTCCCAATAGCGGCCAAAGCAGTGATTTTTTCATGGAGAATTGCCACGGAAGTCACCACTGTAATAACAGGAACCATGTAGATGTAAACGCTCGTTTTGACTGCTCCCAACGCCTTGACCGCGAAATTCCAGGTGACAAAGCACAGGGCCGATGCACCCAGCCCCAAAAAGAGAATATTGAACAGGTATACGGGATTTGCAAACCTTGTCAATTCCAGCTTGAAATTGAACAGGAACAGTGTCGGGAACATGAACAGGATACCGTAGCAAAACACCCGCCGGGTGGTGAGGATGGTATTGTAGCCGTAGCCACTGATTTTCTTTGTCAGCACAGAATAGCAGGCCCAAATCAGTGCGGCCAGCAGCGCCAGCAAGTCCCCGGTGGGATTTAGCTCCAGCTTGGAGCCATTGAAGCTGATAAGAGCGATCCCAGCCATTGCCACGACAAAGCCAATGAAAAAGCTGGCATGAGGCTTTTCCTCTTTCAGAAACAGATGGGATAGAATGGCCGTGAAAAACGGAGCTACGGAGATAATCACCCCGACATTGGAGGCCATTGTGTAGGTGAGCGCGATATTTTCCAACAGATAGTAAAGGCATATTCCACACAAGCCCGCAGCGGCAAAGGTCAATTCCTGCTGACTGTTCGTCCCTTTCAAACGCCGGGGATAGACCAGCAGAAGTGCCAGCAGCCCCATGACAAAGCGGAAGAATAGTATCTCTACCGGCTGGAAGTCCGCCAGCAGAATTTTTGTAGAGATAAAGGTCGTTCCCCAAATGATGATCGTGAGCAGGGCGGAGAGATGGCCTGCTGTGCTGTTACCCTTCATGCGGCATTTCCTCCGTATCCCTGAATATGTCCCGGTAAACACCAGGAGCCAGGCCAATAAATCGGTTGAAATAATTGGTGAAATGGCTCTGATCGGAGAAGCCGGTTTGCAGCGCCGCATCAACGGGAGGAACTCCTTGCTCCAACAGCTTTTTGGCCTTGCCAATGCGAATGTTTTCCAGGTAGCTGTACGGTGTGACGCCTTTGGAGAGGGCAAAGGCCCGGAGCAGGGTGGATTTGCTCAATCCGGCGCAGCGGCAGATCTGATCCAGATAAATCCGCTGGGCATAATGCTGTTCCATAAAGGCACAGGCTTTTTCAATTTCCTCCCGGCACTCCGGGACGCAGTTCTCAAAAGGCTGGCCGTATTGCTGGATCAGCAAAGAAATCAAAAACAGTAGATTTTCCTCTTTCCCAAATTCATTGGAGCCTTTCATCACCAGCTCATGGAGCGGGCGCAGATAGCAGGTGACTTCTTCATCAAAAATCACGTTTTGGGAAAATCCGGGCAGTTCCCGCTTGCCGGTGACTTCCTCCGCCAAATCCAACATGACCTCCTTGGTGATGTTGAAGCCCCGATAATCCAGCGTACCGCCGTCATTCTGAACACAGGCGTGGCTGTCCCCTGGGTTAAACAGGAGAACATCACCCTTTGTGATGGTGTACTCCTGATTTTTGCAGGACAGGACACGCTCTCCGTCCTCCATGAAGCCAATCACATAGTATTCGTGAAAATGGTTCGGAAAAGGCTGCACGATGCCCTCGAAACGGTAAGCCTCAATGTGTAGCTCGTCATCGTAGACCACCGTTCGCACTTCTTTTTTCACCCGCAGTCCCTCCTTGTCCGTCCCATTATAACAGCCGAGGATTGAGCTGGCTTGTAAAATATCTTCATTTATTGCAAATTTCCGGGTGGCGGAATCGAGGACGGCGAAAACTCTGTGGATGCGATGATCCGGGAAACCCGTGAGGAATCGGGTTTAGTCGCCCTGCCGGATACCGTCAAAGAATACGGATATGTGTATCGAATTCAAAGAAGCGACCAGGACGAAACGGAGTGTTTTATTCAGGATCACGATTACTATCTTTGTGAAAGTGCAGATGAAGCCGTTTCCCAAGAGCTTGACGGCTATGAAGCGGAAGAAGCCTATATGTTAGAGTATGTTGAGCCAGATACTGCGATCAGGAAAAATCGTCATGTGACACAGAGTCCATATAATCCGATGATGTTTGAACGCGAGGCCCGTGTTCTTGAATTGCTGATCGCAGAAGGGCTATTCATTCGATAAATTATTATTTGTCGGGCGGTCCCCTTGGAGCGGAGACCGCCCGGTTCCAGTATTCCTGCGTCAAATTGGCTTCATCTGGCGCAAAAATTTCTCGCCGTTGGTCACATTTCCATTTTTCAAACAGGCCCTAAGCCTTTCGATCAACGCAGGGCGGAAAAGGGGGAGAGCTCTTTTCCGCTCCTGTGTACTATTTTGCTGTGAAGGAGAACACGCCTATGGAATTTCTGACTGCCCTGTTAAAATCCATGCCGGGCGCTGTGGGCCAGGGCCTGATCTGGGGCATCATGGCCATCGGCGTCTACATCACCTACCGCATTCTGGATACTGCTGACCTGACGGTGGACGGCTCTTTGGCTACCCTGCCCATCCGGGTGGACAATTACGCCCTGCTGGTGTCCTCCCGGCATATCCGGGCCCTGGGGCTGAATAACCCCCTGTTCCTGCTGGCGCTCCTGGTGGCAGCGGTGATCGCCATATTGTACTGGTTCTTTGGAACCGAGTTGGGATGCGCCCTCCGGGCCACAGGCTCCAACCCCAGCATGTCACGGGCTCAGGGCATCAACACCGACACCACCAAGGTGCTGGGTCTGATGATTTCCAATGGCCTTGTGGCTCTGGCCGGGGCTCTGCTGGCCCAGTACCAGGGCAGCGCCACCATCGACATGGGCCGGGGCGCCATTGTTATTGGCCTGGCCGCTGTCATCATCGGCCAGGTTCTGCTGAGCAAAATATTTCACAACTTTGCCCTGAAGCTGCTCTCCGCCGTCATCGGTGCCATTATCTATTACATGGTCATCCAGATTGTCCTGCGTCTGGGCCTGGACCCCAACGACCTGAAGCTGCTCACCGCCCTGGTAGTGGCCGTGTTCCTGTCCATCCCCTATTGGAAGGGCCGTTACTTCACCAAGGCCGTTCGCAAAGGAGGGACCGTCCATGCTTGAGATCAAGGAAATCTGGAAGACCTTCAACTCCGGAACGGTCAATGAAAAGCAGGCCCTGAGAGGGGTCAGCCTTACCCTGGAGGACGGGGACTTCTGTACTGTGATAGGTGGCAACGGGGCCGGCAAGTCCACCATGCTCAACGCCGTGGCCGGTACCTGGACGGTGGATGAGGGCTCCATCTCCATCGACGGGGTGGACGTGACCCATCTGCCCGAGTACAAGCGGGCCCCCTACATCGGCCGGGTGTTCCAGGACCCCATGCTGGGTACAGCGCCCACCATGCAGATTGTGGAAAATCTGGCTTTGGCTGCCCGGCGGGGTCGGCCCCGGGGCCTGCGCTGGGGCATCACCGCCGCCGAGAAGGAGCTCTACCACCAGATGCTGAAAAACCTGGACCTGGGCCTGGAGGACCGGCTGACCAGCAAGGTGGGCCTGCTGTCCGGCGGCCAGCGCCAGGCGTTGACACTGCTGATGGCTTCGCTACGCAAGCCCAAGCTCCTGCTGTTAGACGAACACACTGCCGCTCTGGACCCCAAGACCGCCGCCAAGGTGCTGGAGCTGTCCGACCGAATCGTGGCAGAGAATCATCTTACCACTATGATGGTCACCCACAATATGCGGGACGCCATTATCCACGGCAACCGGCTGATTATGATGTACGACGGAAAAATTGTCATCGATGTGTCCGGTGAGGAGAAGAAAAAACTCACCGTCCACCAACTGCTGGAGCTGTTCAGCAAGGTAAGCGGTTCCGATGAGGCGGACGATAAGCTTCTGTTGTCTTAATTCAGAAAATACAGACTGCGGATAAAAATAATTCATAGATGCCGTTTTATCCTTATCTAATTTGATGATTGACGGATCAATTTGAATGTGCTGCAATTTTCCCATCGCAAGGGCAAAGACGTCTGGAAGAGAATTTTTCGTGGATGTCTTTGCCCTTGCCTTATTTTTTGTGTGTTTTGAAAGGGGAAACTGCTATGGATATGGGTGTCTGGTATCTGGTGGGGGATGTGCTTGTCTTTTTCATGCAGTGCAGCTTCTCAATAGTGAAGACCAGTTCACCAAGAATACAGGCAACATTGACGTCTCCCAGAATGTGAAGAGAACTGAAATAAAGCGTAATATTATGACCAAATTTGATTACACAATAGGAACAAAAACAGGTCTGAACTGTCGTCATGTGGGACAACTGGTCATAAGAGCCAGGGCCTTTGTTGGCACCACTATCACAAGAGAATATTTGTCAAGGGGGATTTCACCATAAAGATGAAATCCCCCGACAATTTTAAAACTTAGAGTTGTTCAATTAAGCGGTACATTTTTTCAACATAGAGATCTGGGTGATTTATACTGATGTCGCCATGATAGAAACCGGGGAATACTTCCAAAGATGAATTTCGAATTGTCTGATGGATTATTTCAGCAGACTTTTTCATAATATCTTGTTCCTTGGAGCCGACCAAAATCAGTGCTTTTGTACAACAGTTTGCAAGACTGTGCTTCATCTGATAGTTGGCATTTGCCATAAGAAATGAAATCATGTCCGCTTTTGAAATCGCAGAGCTATCTCTATAGTACTCATCAAAAAAGGTAGGCTGAATGTGTAATGCTGCAAATTGCATCTTTGCGAACCAACGCTTTTTTATGAGAGGGTAACAAAATGAAAATGTTAGCTTTATTAATTGTGCGGTTGCTCTCATCGGCAAAATCAAGCTACTTTCTATCATAGCATATTGGCAAATGTCTTTTCGTTGTGATAAAACTTCTACGAGTATCTGCCCACCAAGGGATAGTCCGCCGATCAGAAAGACCTTTCCGCCCAAATGCTCATCAATGTATCCGATGATATGCTGTGCAGCATCTTCGATTGTTGTAAAACCACAGTCGCTGCCATTGTGTCCGTCCAATATTGGAAGCAAAATGTGATATTTTTCTTTGAGGAGCATGGCTTCTTCTTTATAATTCCATGGAGCTAATCCGCCGCCATGTAAAAAGAGGATGGTCTTATCATGGTTGATACCATATTCTAAAAATTGCATTTGTGCTCCTCCATAATTCCCGATTTGTCGAATAGGCATAGACTAAGTATACTATCATTACATACGACTTTCAGCTATCATTTTTAGGTGTTGATAGTAGTAGCAAGCAATGCCCCGGTATATACCCGGCGCAGCTTGTTGGTGGCCGATGATCCCCAAGCCCCCAGTGATCGGCGCAGCTGCGTCCGATGCACAAGCCGCCGTTGGCATCTACTGGTATATACCGGCAGGGCAGGACACCCTGGCGGAGCCGCCCCTGGAGGGCGCACGGCTGCCGTCAGGCGGTACCACCGCTGGCCCCTGGCCGGTGGTGAGTAAGTGCGCTCTTCGAGAGGGCCGACAAAGGGAACGGAGCACCCAGGTCATCCCGGACGCTCCCCCTTCGGTTCCCTCCTGCTGGTCGATCACCGCCTTTCCGGCCTGTGTCATTTTGCCACAAATGAACCGTCAGCCAATGTGTATTTGGGTGGTAAAACCACCCTTTACACAATACATCTCAGTTACTGTAAATGGAGAAAGTATCAGAGCAACACAAGCAATGAGGCTTTTTGCCCTGGAGATTACACAGGCTGTAAAGTCACAATAACTGCGGATGGTCCTTGGGAAAAAGAGGGAGCGAAATGGATGATTTAGAGCCGCCGTTTGGACATGTTGACATTTTTCAAACAAGCCCTATTCACCCTACTTGTCGTAGATGTTTTGGTGCGAAATACTACGACAAGTAGGGTGAAAATTTATTTTATAGAAAGAATTTTCTAACAGCTCCCGTCAGATTTTAGTCTTCTGTCAGCTGCCATCAATAGGCAGCTGACCATTAACAACCCGCAGGAAATCCAGATTGTTTTTGTTCCCATATACCGGGTCAACAGGTTTCCTGCTCCGGCACCAAGCGCAAACAGCAGAATGATTGAGCCATATTTTCCCGCTTCCTGAAGCCGGGTACGATCCCGGGTTCGGATTGCTGCGCTGAGGCAGGCCATGCCGCTGCGGAGATTTCCGACGCACATGGTGCTGGCATAGGCGCTGCCGTCTACGGAGGAGTAGGCATCCTGCAAACCGCCGGACAGCGTGAGCGGGATCATAACAAAAATAGAGTCCGACATCTGGCCAGACCGCTGCTGATCCAGGGCCATAGCGATTCCCTCCAGTTCACATTGAGCAGACTTCTGTCACAGTGCAGCGGATATTGTGCAAATTATTGGGGCTTCTTTCCCAACATTTCATCAGACATCAGCTCCAGCTGCTCGGCCTTATGGTAGCGGTCGGCAATGGTGCTGCTGGCCGCCGCTCCCTTGGCCTGCCCGCTGAAGCACAGCTTCAACAGAACCGGCGTCAGAACCGCGCAGCCTACCACAGTAATGACGATAGGCGTCATCATGGCCTGGCTGAGCACTCCCATAGACAGCCCCCGGTTGGCCACAATCAGGGCCACCTCTCCCCGGCAGGCCATACCGGCGCCTATCTGGAGACTTTCTGCCCCGTCAAAGCCACACAGCCTGGCGCCCAGACCGCAGCCAATCACTTTCGACAAAATCGCCACGGCCAGCAGCAGCAGGGAGAACGCAATCAGACTTCCGTTCAGCTGGGGCAGTTCTACCTTGATTCCAATCCCCGCGAAAAATACCGGAGTCAGCAGCAGATAGCTCAGGGGTTCAAATTTCGAGCGGATGTAGTCGGCCTTGGGGGTGCAAGCTACCACCAAGCCGGCGGCAAAGGCGCCAATGATGTCGGCTACGCCGAAAAATTCCTCCGCACAGTAGGCCAGCAGCAGACAGAGCACAAAGGCAAAGACCGGATAGCGCCGGAGGTTCTTCTGATGGGCGTGCGCGATCATCTGGCGAAACAGCCAGATACCTCCACAGGCGGCGGCAATGGCAAAGGCAAAAAACAGGACGATCTTCAGCAGTACCAGCAGCAGACCGCTTCCGCCTCCCGCCATACTGGATACCACCGTCAGGGCAACCAGGCCCAGCACATCATCAATGAGGGCGGCGGCCAGGATCGTACTGCCGACGTGGGTATCCAAGCGCCCTAACTCCTTGAGAGTCTCCACAGTGATACTCACAGAAGTGGCAGTCAGTACGGTACCCAGGAAAATGTTCTCCAACAGGGTATTGTCCGGCAGCCAGCCCAGCCTCCCCGCCATCCAGCCAAAGCCCGTACCCATAAGCATGGGCACCAGCACGCCGCACAGCGCTACCAGAAAGCCCGCTTTTCCGGCGCTTCGCAGCTCCCGCAAATTAGTGCCCATTCCGGCGGTAAAAAGAATTACGATCACACCCAGTTCGCTGAGCTGGGAAAGAAATGCGGTTTCCGACAAAATATTCAGCGCTGCGGGCCCCAGAATCAGCCCGGCCAGCAGTGCGCCCACCACCCGCGGCATTTGAAATTTTCCCGTAGCGATTCCCAACAGCTTGGTACTCAATAAAATCAACGCCAGATCCAACAAATAGTGATAGGACATAAGCAGTTCCTCCTTAAACACATGGAATCAATGCAAGGCTATCATAGCTTCTTTCTGCAAATTTACAAGAGGAGATTTGTATAAAAACAACTTTCGAAGGCTGTAAAAATTTTACTTGCAAATAATAGCACAAAACAGTCGTCCTGATGCTCCGCAGCGTCCGATATAAACCGTAACGTATATTTTTCTTTTTACTTCATTAGGGCTTGTTTGAAAAATGTCAACATGTCCAAACGGTGCCTAAGCTTCATATTTTGACATGTGAAATGTTTCACGTGCAATTTATTATAATTGCATCCGCCTTATTATGGAAACTGTCAAACAAATCGTCCATCTGTACAAATACGCAGCCAGATTTTTGTAGGAAAGAGAAAAATATAAATTGTGTAACATTTCATAAAAAGTCAGAAGAACTATAGCTTAATTTTTAACTGTCAGGAGGAATGGACGCAGTGGAGAAAAAACAATTCGATGTTGTTGCCTTGGGGGGAACTGCTGGTTGACTTTACGGACAACGGTCCCAGCACCCAGGGGAACACCCTCTTCGAGGCCAACCCCGGCGGCGCGCCATGTAATGTGCTGGCCATGCTGAAAAAACTGGATCGCTCCTGCGCCTTTGTGGGCAAGGTGGGAGAGGACATGTTCGGCCACCTGCTCCGGGATGTGGCGGCGGAGGCGGGGATCTGTATGGACTACCTGGTGTTTGACGAAGCGGTCCGAACCACGCTGGCCTTTGTTAAAACCTTCCCCAATGGCGACCCGCCCTATATTGTGCGGACAGCACAAAAAGAGCCCTGGGTAAGAAAAAGAAGTTTAAGCGGAGTGGCGCCCTTCAAGCGGCGGCACTCCAGTTTTTAACTGGATGCGCTCATGGTTGTAGAAATCAATGAAATCGTCCATGAGATGGTTAGGCGCCGTTTGAAAAATGGAAATGTGACCAACGGCAAGAAAGTTTTGCGCCAGACGAAGCCAATTTGACGCAGGAATACTGGATGTATTTCAAGGAAAATTGGCAAA
>OFGH01000952.1_pt1 | contig 21949 bp, 22 predicted proteins | sample 1521721 | NCBI WGS metagenome assembly OFGH01 (sample SAMEA3504132, study PRJEB24116) | mouse gut metagenome | biome: mouse gut; feature: mouse-associated habitat; material: faeces | place: Denmark | collected 2011
GCCGGAGGGCGGCCCGCCCGGATTGATGGGGATACGAGCTCTTACTTGAAGTAGTTGGCGTCCACCTTGACGTAGTCAACCCAGTAGTAGTTCTGGATAGCCTCGCCGTTGAGCAGCTGAACAGCCACATCCACAGCGGCGTGGGACTGACCAACGTGGTCGTTGAGCACGGTGCCGGTCATGGTGCCGTTCTGGACCATCTGCTGGCACTCCTCCAGAGCGTCCACGCCCAACAGGAGGATGTTCTCGCCCACCTTGCGGCCGGCCTGCTCGATAGCGGCGGCAGCGCCCAGGGCCATGCCGTCGTTATTGCAGAAGATGACGTCGATCTGATCGCCGAACTGGTTGAGGGCGTTCTGAGCGATCTGCTGGCCCTGGTTGGTGTCCCAGTTGCCGATCTGAGCGGTCAGCTCCTCCACCTCAACGCCCGCGTCGGTCAGGGCCTTGATGGAGAACTCGGTGCGGTACTGAGCGTCGGGGTTCTCGGGGTCGCCGATAATCATGACATAGGAGACCTTGCCGTCGCCGTTCATGTCGCCCTTGTTGTCCAGAGCGGCCACGATCTCGCCCTGGTAGGTGCCGGACTGGCGGGCGTCAGCGCCCACGTAGCAGACCTTGTCGTTGTCCACGATGCCGGGGTAGGACTCATCCACGGTGTTGCCGTTGGCGTCCACGCCCAGGGGCTCGCGGTTGATGAGGACCATGGGGATGCCCGCGTCAACGGCCAGGTCGATGAGGGTGTCGGCGGAGGAGGTCTGAACGGGGTTACAGATAATCAGGTCCATGCCCTGGGTGATGAAGTTCTGGATCTGGTTGGTCTGCTCGGCCATGTCGTTCTTGCCGTCCTGGATGTTGACCTTGTACTCCACGGTGTCGCTGTTGAGGGTGCCGAAGTAGGCCTCCAGCTCGTTGCGGTACAGGGTCATGAAGTTGTCGTTGAACTGATAGATGGACACGCCGATATTGTAGGTCTTCTTATCGGCGGCCGGCGCGGGATCGGGGGTCTTGTTGTCAGCGGGGGCGGGCTCGCTGGTCTGGGACTGGTTGTTGTCCTTGGGGGCGTCATTGCCGCCGCCGCAGGCGGCCAGGCCCAGCACCATAACCAGCGCCAGAACAAGGGAAAGTACTTTCTTTTTCATCAAATGATCCTCCTTTATTTTAGAGCCTTTGTCCTGGATGTTCCATCCGGGACAAAGGGGCGGACGCGTCCGCCCCTATTGTTCCATTATACTGCACTTTTTTCTCAAGTACATGGATTTTTCGTTCAACTGTATGGAGATTTCATTAAGAGACTCCTGTACTCCGCCCCCTGCCTTATACGTTTTGCACAATTTCTCACTGGCATTTTGTGCAGTATAGCGAGGCCGCCGCCAAAGGAGTTTTTCAAACTTCCACAAAAACCTCCTATTTCCCCCCTCAATCCGGCCTGACAGGAGAAGTTGTTACAAAAGGATTAAATCATGGACGGAGCTTTCACCTCGTCCTCTCCCAGGGCGGCCTCCCGCCCGCTGCGGGCCTGATTGGCGTACTGCCGGGGGGAGACGCCCTTGACCTCCTTGAAGGCCCGGGAGAAGTAGAAGGGGTCCTCGAAGCCCACGGAGTTGGAGATCTCCTGGATGGAGTGGCCGGTGGTGGCCAGCAGGGCGCAGGCCCGCTCGATGCGGTACTCCAGCAGGAACCGCTTGGGGGACATCTGGAACCGCTTCATGAACCGGCGGTACAGGCTGGAGTGGCTCACCGAGGCGTAGGCCGCCAGTCCCTCCACTGTGATGGGGGTCTCATAGTGGTTGACAATGTACTCCGCCGCCAGCAGGGCGCAGTCCGGGGCCTCCCCTCCGCCGCCCCGTCTCCCCTGGGCGGTGCGGACGAGAAAGGCCAGAAGCTGGTAGAGCCGGGCGGTCATCTCCAGGCTCTCGGCGGCGGAGGTGCCGTAGCTCTCGTAGATCCGCTCCAGCAGGGCGCGGATCTCCTCGCTGTCCCTGCCCCGGTAGACCGGCTCCTCCTCCGTCAGGTCGGTCTGGCCCATGTAGCTGGCCGCGTCCAGGCCGCCGAAGCCCACCCAGACGTACTCCCATGGGTCCCGGGCGTCGGCGCAGTAGTGGATCGTGGTGTCCGGATAGGCCAGAAAGGTGTCTCCGGCCCGGAGGTCGTAGCGCGTGTCCCGGGAGATGAACACCCCCTTCCCGCTCATGACGTGGTGGAGCAGGAAGTGGTTGCGCACTCCGGGACCCCAGCCATAGCTGGGGGAGCACTGTTGACAGCCCGTATTCTGGACATAGAGTGATGCCGTCCGGCGTTCCAGTTTCAATGAATGCTTGTAGATGCTGCTTGCTTGTTCGTTCATTGACATCGCCCTCCTCTCAGGTTGCCTGCCCGGGCTGCGGGCAGCGGGAGACGATGGTTCTGTCCCCCTATTGCTTTATTATACATGAATACCCCAAGGTTTGTCCACAGCCTATGTCTATTCTGACGGAAGGAATGAAAATTTTTTCTGTTTTACCCCTACATCCCCTTTATATTTTGTTGATTTTGCCAGGATTCCTTTTGAGAAAGGAAAAAATATCCTCCCAGTTTTTCCTGGGGAGTGTTGACTTTTTGATAACATCATGCTACCATGCTAAAGTATCAAGAAAAATGAAGAGGAGTGGTGAGCGTCCTATGGACATATTCCATACCGAGGGTGCGGCCCTGCTGGTCCGGGCGGTCCTGACCCTGGAGACGGAGGAGGAGTGCCGCGCTTTTTTGGAGGATCTGATGACCGGCCGGGAGATCCAGGACTGCTCCCAGCGCATCCTGGTGGCCAGCCTCCTGCGGGAGAAGCTGGTCTACAGCCGCATCGCCCAGGCCACCGGCGCCAGCAGCGCCACCATCAGCCGGGTCAACCGCTGCTGCACCTACGGCGCCGGCGGGTATAAGACCGTGCTGGATCGGATTAAGGGGGAGCCCGATAACGCGGAAAAACAGGACTAGCCCCACCCCGCACGCCATGGGCTTCCCACAAAATCTTTGATAGGCCGCAGACTGAAGAATATCCCAGGGGTGAGCGCCGCTCACCCCTGGGATTATTCTCTATCCGTCCCGGCCCACAGCCTCGCCAGGACCGCTTTATTTTAGTACTGGGCTGTGGTGCCGCAGGCCATTGCGCGGCCCATGGCCCGTGAAAAGGACAGCGCCCCCACAGTCAGCCACAGGAGGGAGGCCGCCAGCAGCCCCCCGAACCCCGCCTGCACCCCGTTTCCCCGGATGATCTCCACGCACCAGCGGAAGGGGAACAGGGCGGCAGCGTAGGAGAAACCGGCGGGAAGGAGCTCCAGACGCAGAATCAGGCCAGTGAAAAACAGGGTAAAATAACTCAGCGAATTAACCAGCGCGTTTGCCCGCTTGTAGACCAGCGCCACGCCAGCCACAAAGCAGCCCATTCCCACCGTACCTCCGAGGCACAGGACCACGGACGCGGCAATCAGCCAGGGGGAGGCCCCCAAATCCAGCGGAATGCGGAAGATCAGGACCAGCAGCGCGGACACGACAGCCAGTTTTACCGTCTCCACCAGCATAGCCGCCAGCAGCCGGATAACCACCACCTCCATAAGAGGGTATCTCGCCATCATCAGCTGCTCCAGGGTTCCCAGCCGGATCTCACGCTGCACAATGCTGCACGCCGTGCCCAGGCAGAGCACCGCGTACCGCCACAGGATCATGCCCAACAGGGCGTAGGCCAGGGAGCTCTCCGGAAAAATATCCCTTCCCGTGCCCAGAAAAATCCCCAGGCACAGGAGAAACACGTCCGCAAGGCCCACAATATTATCCAGCCTGTAGTTTTTGATCTCTGAGATCAGCCGCTCGATCTCCATTTTTAACAGCTTCATAGGACCCTCCTCAGTAGTTCCCCGCTGTTCCGCAGTCGTATACGACCCGCAGACAGCGGTGGAGCGTCCATATGCCGCCCATGGTCCACGCCGCCAGCTCCAGGAGCAGGACCGCTCCGCTGCGGGCCATTCCGCTGCCATCCAGCCGCAGAATCCCCTCGATGAGCGCATTGCTCCAATAAAACGGAAACAGCCGCACCAGCGCCTGGACGATTCCCGGAAAGGCGGCAATGTCAATCGTCGTGCCGGAGAAGAACAGGATCAGCGTGGACGACACGGAGGCTATGGACGACGCCTGCTTGTACACCAGGGACAGACCGGCGATCATATAGCCGAAGCCGTACATGGCCAGCAGTCCGATGAAAAACACCGCCACGGACGCCGCAAACCGCAGGCTGAGAATCTGGGAGAGATTGATGTCAAAGGCCCACATGCACACGGCGAACACGAACACGCCCTTGGCCAGATCAAAGAGGATCTGCGCCACAATGCGGAAAAACAGGGACGCGCTCAGGGGCGTTCGGGTCATGAGAAGCTGCTCCAGCGTCCCCTGCTGGATCTCCTCCTCCATCAGCAGACCCATGAGGTCCACCGCATGGACCCCAAAATACCAGTACATCAGACCGAAGAGGAATGTCAGCTTCCCCAGCTGGTCCTGACTGCCCTTGGAGAAGGCGTAGAAGAGGCCCAGGAACATGAAAAACACGTTGAGATTGCCAAAGGCATAGTTGAGCCAGTAGATCTTCACATCACCGAAGACCTTCAGGCATTCCGCCTTCAAAAGCTGAACACCGTTACGCATGACCGCTCATCACCGCCTTGTAGATCTCCGCCACGGACTGGCTGCACTTCTCGATCTGGACGAGCTGCTCGGAGGCGAGGACCTGCTCCAGCCAGCGGCAGTCTGCGGTCTCAAATACGGCCATGTCACCCTGGCGCTCCCGGAGGTCTGCATCCGCCGGGAGCTCCGGGCCGCCGGGGCGCAGCTGGAGGGTGATCTGGTACCGCCTGTCCGCGCCGTCCCTTTTCAGCTCCGGCAGACGGCTGTCCCGGACCACCTGGCCCTGGTTCATAAACACCATCCGGGCGTTGAGCCGCTCGATTAGGTGTACGTCGTGGGTTGTGATGATGATGGACCGGCCCCCGTCGGAGGCCAGCTGGTGGAGAATCTCAATCACCGCGTCGGAGGAGAGGATGTCCAGGCCCAGGGTGGGCTCGTCCAGCAGCAGCACCTCCGGGTCCTTCATCAGCGCGATGATGATGGCGGTCTTCTGCTGCATCCCCCGGGAAAAGGCGTTGACGGGCACGTCCCGGAACTGCTCCAGGGCAAACAGGCGCAGATAGTGCGCCGCTTTTTCGTCGATCTCCCTGTGCCCCAGGCCGTTGAGCAGGCCAAAGTACCGGAGGTTTTCATAGGCGGTCAGGTAATAGTAGATGTTCCTGGAGCCCTCCAGGACCGCGCTGCATCTTCCATGGGCAAAGGACAGGTTCTCGTGGACCGCCCTCCCGTCCAGATACACGGCCCCCTGGTCCGGCCGCAGCAGGCCGCAGATGGATTTGACCAGGGTGGTCTTCCCCGCGCCGTTGTGGCCCAGGACGCAGACAATTTCCCCGCTTTTGATTGTCAGATTCACGTCCCGCAGGGCCTGCGTGGTCTTTGTACGGCTCTTATAGGATTTGGATAGGTTTCTTATCTCGATATTCACAAGAAATCGCACCTCTTATCTTCATATGTTTCGTAATGTTTGATCTTCATCATGCGAAATACCTCCTTTCTTTGAAATTATTTTCAGTATATCGCAGGAAAAGGCAGGAGTCAAGCGGTTCTTTATCTGGGGAGTGTCCAAATACGCAGTTAAAAGAAGTCAAATAAAGAAAATGGAACAGCAGCCCCTGGATGGAGGGAACGATGGCGATGCTTTTGAAGGCCAAAACGATTGTAAGCCTGCACAAAAACAGCAAGAACTGCCTGCAGGTTCTCCAGCTTCCTGGGAAAACATCTGCTTCGCCGTGCCAGCGTCGGGATATAATGGCGCAAATCAGCGTTGACACCTTCCACAGTGAAGGTGTCATTCTTATTGTGGATGTTGTAAATATGCTTTCCGGGATAGATTACGTCCGCTGATGTCAAGCACGGAACAAAAATCAAATGTAAATAAATTGTGAACGGTGTTGAAAGTAAAACCTATATCTCTAACGCACCCTATCCATAGAAATCCCACTTGCCTTCATCAGCTCATGCAGTATCTCCACAGTTGTCTGCGGTATGGAGCCATCGGCACAGACAACCTCGACAAACTGATCTTCCAGCCAGCGCAGGTAAGCGTCTGTCTTTACAACGTCCCGCCCCAGGCGGGAGAGGTCTGCCACCACCAGGAGATCAACTTCCCCAGCGGCCACCGCCCTGGAAACCTCAGCCAGCCCACGGCGGGAAAAGTCCAGTCCACTGGCCTGTTCAGCAGTAGTGCCCACAATCTCAAAACCGTGCTTTTCTGCATATGCTTCCAAGCTGGCCTGTTGAACCGCCAGCGCATGGGCGTCAGGGCACGCTACCCTGCAATATATCCAAGCTCTTTTCTTCTCCATCTCGATGATCTCCCTGTAAATCAAGTATGCTGTTCTTTCTTTTGGCCGTCCGCTGTCAGGCGGAAAATGCGCCGTACTGTCTCCGCTGCTTCCGGGGCGATGATAAGCCGGTGATTGTCCGCTGGGTCTTTGATGTAGCCATAGGGGGCAAACGGGGAAAGGAAGTCCCCGCGCTGGGCACGAAAACGCTTTGCGCTCCGTACCTTCCGGGATAAGTCCCGGCTGTATAAGTCGTAAATAAGGGCTTTGAATGATGTTTCCAGGCTGTCAATATCTGCGGGCCGGATACTGTCAAATCCGTCATTGACGGCGATAAACCGCACCCCCAGGAAGGGGAACACGCAAGAAATGTAATTGCCGACCGTGAGATAATCTCGGCCAAAGCGGGACAAATCCTTGACGATGATACATTGGATTTCTCCTGCCCGTACTTGGGCAATCATCTCCAGAAAGGCGGGACGCTCGAAGTTTTTGCCACTCCATCCATCATCGCAAAACTCGACCACATGGGAATCCGCCAATTCCGGGGTGCGGCTGATAACGGCGTCCAGCAAGTTCCTCTGGTTCGTGACGCTGTTGGATTCGATCTTCCCGTCTTTCCCTAAATCAACGTCCTCAGCGGACAGCCGGATGTATTTAGCGGTCACGCCGATCATGCTGGCACCGCCTCTCCCTCTGGCGCCAGCAACCGGAGCAGTGCATTGTATTCATCCCGGTAACGCAGCGCAACGCTGACACGGCATTCAGCGTCAATCTCCACCCGTTCAATCAGCGCACGGGCCATATCCGCCGTCAATGCCTGTTCCTCCCGGAACCGGCCGCAGGTGGTAAGCCAGGGATTTTCCGTAGTCTGCTGACGCTCGGCTTTCTGCCGCTGTTCCAGTTCGTCCAGCCGGGCCTGTGCCCGCTCCATATCGGAGCGGTACTGCTGTTTCATTTCTGTGTACTCCCGCTCTGACATCAGCTTATCAGCGTAATTCTGATACAAGCTGAAGTGATGGCGGAAATGATGTATCGCGTCATGGTTGACAAGAGCGTCGTTCTTCCGAATGACACCGAAATCCAGGCAACGATAAACAAGATTCCGGATATTGCCTCTGTGGACGGCAATTACAGGACGGCGGTAGCCGTGTGCTACTATTGGGAGCTGCTGGCCGGTGTTGACACTCAGGGAACTTTCGCCCCCAAGGGGGTGCTGAACCGCGCACAGACAGCGGTCATCTATACCCGGCTGAAAAAGGCCGTTGATGTGCTGAGTACGGGGACACCCGAAAATCCAGGGACCGCAACCCCAGACACGACAGCTCCAGGCACAGCAGATAATCCCAGCGATACACAAAATCCCCAGGCAGCTCCCTCTGTTACCCTGACCAACGGGATGCCCGTTACCGAGGAGAACGTGCTGGCTCTGATTGAGGAGTACAAAATGGGAAGGAGCCTGGGGAGAAGGCAAAGGAGGCAGGATTTACGTCGTATACCAATGGCTCCACATATGATCCCAATAATCCGCCATACTTTGGTACAGTTGGGTTATATGGGAAGGAATGCGCCAAATTTGCTTTTGCCTTGGTAGGCCGGACGGACTGCCCGCATTTGGGACAAACCAGCTTGCGTGTACTGGACGGCCTCCCGCCGCCGTTTTGCGTTCCTCCTGTGCCGGCCCCTGACTTTCCGGGGGTTCCAATACCTCTTGCCGAGAACCCTTCCGTTCGGCTCATATGTACGTCTTCCCAGCCCTGCTCGATGATGAACTCCACCAGCACGTCCGAAGGTTCGGTAACACTCCATCCGATGCGTTTGTCATAGCTGATTTCCAGGTCCCGCGCCTGAGCTGCATCCCGGAAGGTCTTGTTGTGGTATGTCCCGTTCCGGCTGCAATCCTTGATTCCATTTTGCAAATGGTAGAGGTGTACCATCTCATGCAGGACGGTGGAAACCACGTTTTCGATTGGCCTGTCCAGCGTCCCTGCGCCGATGTTCAACTCGTGGCGGCGTTCCCCGTCCGCACGGGCCCATGCTTTAGCAACGGTAACATGCCCGTAGGCCCTGGGCGTGGATTGGATGATAATGACCGGCTCTTCCAGCTGGCTGTCAAAATAGCGACTGTTCAGGGCGCGGAAAATCTTTTCCATATATCCGGCTGTCCTGCGTGTCTCTCGTCCTGTCGTGGACAACCTGATTCTCACGGGAGAGCTTCCCTGTGCAAAGGTCGGCAAGCAGTATCGCATTGACATCAACTCTTTTTGGAGATGGTGGAGTTGTCGTGTCGAACAGGAGCAGAAAAATATCTTGAAGGGGTGCCTGCCAAGGTAGGCACCCCCCTCTTTCCCCAGTGTTCCAATTTCCATAGCGTTCCAAATAGCGTTCCACAACTATCGGAGGCAAAGGTAAAGTCAGTGAAAAAGTTAAGAAAAACCTCCGAAACCGTCTGATTTCGAAGGTTTTGATATGGAGCAGGGTACGGGAATCGAACCCGCCTCCTCGGCTTGGGAAGCCGATGTACTACCGATGTACTAACCCTGCATTCTGATAATAGAGTTATTATAACAGACTTTTCCGGAAAAAGCAAGAGTAAAATTTGTTGATTTACTATTGGGCAGCCGTTACTATTAGTTTGCAGGGAACAAGCACCAATTAGCTTGCTACCAGCAAGCTAATTTTTTTATACCTAAAAGGGGGATTCACCATGAAAAAGCAAAACGAAGTTCGCTATATCGTGACCGATGTAGTCAGTATTCCGGTTTTCCGGCTGGCAAGAAAGACTGAAGCGTACCGCCAGGCCGTGAAGCCCGGCTGGGGCACGGTGGAATGGTACAGCGCGGCGGACGGCTACAAGAACCCCGTTTCCCGTGACCGCAGCGACAAAACGCAGCAGCTTGTTTGTGACGAAGACAGCAGCGCGGATCTCTACACGAAGAACGGCGGCTATTTCGGGATCTCCCCCTATGAGGAAGTCAACACGAAGGAAATGCCGAAACAGGCGGCGTGCGCGGCGATCATTCACAGCGATTCTTGCGGCCTTGACTTCTGGACGGAAGACGGCCAGATCCGGATCTTTGTTACCTACAATGTAAACGGCCTGATTGACAGCTACCGCCTGGAATACGGAGAGGACGCGCAGCCCTATGACGGGGAAGGCTGATTCAAATTCTAAACGTCCTCTTTCGCAAATTATGTTTAACTGTTTCCTGAATCCCTCGGATATTTGTACTATTCTTCAAAATTGATTTCCCTGAGCGTACAGGACAGGCTCTTGCAACTTCATAATAAATGTATTAATATAGAAAAAGGCAGGCGCGAGAATGGCGCGCAGGCCTTGGAACCGGGGCGATTCGCTGGCACGTTGGTCCGGGCCCTTTCGGGGGACTGGAGAGAATACGCTGTGAAGACAACACGAGGTATACTACTATGGAAAAGATCAAAACGGCCTGCCCGTCCTGGCGTGAGCTGGCCCGGGAAGCGGCCATTCTGACGGCCGCCATTGCCATCATATCGGCGGCGGTATTTTTCTTTCTCGTACCCAGCCACGCTGCGGTCAGCAGCATCTCCGGCGCAGCCATCGTTCTGGCCAACTTCATCCCCCTGCCCATATCCTCCATCACCATGATCCTGAATGTGGCGCTGCTGCTGGCGGGCTTTGCCACCTGCGGCAACGCGTTCGGCGTCAAGACCGTGTATACGAGCATACTGCTGCCCGTATTTCTGGGCATTCTGGAGCGGGTGTTCCCGAACTACCAGTCCCTGACGGACAGCCCGGAGCTGGATGTGATCTGCTACATACTGGTGGTCAGCGTGGGCCTGAGCATCCTCTTTAACCGCAACGCCTCCTCCGGCGGTCTGGACATCGTGGCAAAGATGCTCAACAAGTACCTGCACATCGACCTGGGGAAGGCCATGTCCGTGTCCGGGATGATTATCGCCCTGTCCTCGGCGCTGGTCTACGACTCCAAGACCGTGGTGCTCAGTATTCTGGGTACCTACTTCAACGGCATTGTTCTGGATTACTTCATCTTCGGACAGAGCGTCAAGCGCCGTGTGTGCATCATCACGAGGGAGGAGGAGAAGCTGCGGGCGTTCATCCTCCGGGAGCTCCACAGCGGCGCCACGGTCTACGAGGCCTTGGGAGCCTACACCTTGAAGCCCCAGCGGGAGATTATCGCTATTGTGGACAAAAACGAGTATCAGAAGCTGATGCAGTTCATCAATCAGCTGGACCCGGACGCCTTTATCACCGTATATACGGTCTCCAGCATGCGGTACCGGCCAAAGGTCTGAAAGACCAGGGAAACGAGAGAGGGTGTGAAGCGGCGGCTTCACACCCTCTCTGTATTATCCATATTTTCTCTGCCCCGCTCACTTCTCCAGCCACGGCTCCATGCCGGCGTTGGACCACACCACCTGGTTGCGGCCCAGGCGCTTGGCGTCGTAGAGCATGGCGTCCGCCAGCTTCAGGTAGGTGTCGTAGCTGTCCCCGGACTTGGGCACGACGCTGGCGCCGCCCACGCTGATGGTGACCCACTGGCAGACCGGGGAGTTGTGGGGGATGTGGAGGTCCTCCACCGCCTGCCGCACGGTCTTGAGGAACTCGAAGGCGGACTGGCCGTCGTTGCCCACAAAGACGGCAACAAACTCCTCCCCGCCGTACCGGGCAAAGAGGTCCGTGGCGCGGTGGAAGTAGGAGGACACGGTCTGGGCCACGGCGGCGATGACCTTGTCCCCGGCCTGATGGCCAAAGGTGTCGTTGTAGAGCTTGAACTTGTCGATGTCAAACATGCACACGGAGAAGGGGAGGGAGAAGCGCATGGCCTCCCGCCACTTGGCCAGACTCTCGCCCTCGTAGCGCCGCCGGTTGGCCACGCCCGTCAGGTCGTCCACCATGGCCTGCTGCCGGAATTTGCTCTGGTAGTGGTAGAGCTGGATGTGGGTGTACACCCGGGCCCTGATAATCACTGGGCTGAAGGGCTTGGCCACGTAGTCCACCGCCCCCAGAAGAAGCCCGCGCTCCTCGTACTGCACGTCGGCCAGACTGGTGAGCAGGATGACCGGGATGTGGCGGGTCAGCTCCGTGGACTTCAGCTCCCGGAGGAGCATAAAGCCGTCCATCTCCGGCATGATGACATCCAGCAGGATCAGGGAGTAGTCCCCCTCGTTGGCCGCCCGGAGACCTTCCGCCGCGGACTGGCAGACGGTTACATCGTAATCACCCTTGAGGATGGAGCTCAGAAACTCCCCCTGGACGGCGCTGTCATCAATCACCAATATCTTATCCATCATTGAGCCCCCTTATCGCTCGTGCCGGTTGGCGGAGATGTCCTGGGCGGCGTAGACCACGGTTCTGGGCATGTCGTCCGGGCCGGTCTGGGCCAGCACGGCGGGGCCCCGCCCCCAGCCGCAGTTGTCGGAGCCGGCGTCGTCGGGCAGCTTGCGGAACTCCACCGCCACGCAGGGCTGCCACCAGCGCAGATTCTCCCGCAGATTCCGCAGGTCCATCACCCGCAGGTACTCCGCCCTGTCGTCGGGGTGGATAAAGTGGTTGGCGTAGATTTGCAGGGCCGCAGTAAAGTTGACCTCCTCGCCCAGCACATCCTCCACCCGCCGCAGCTGGATCACGGCCCGGAAGGAGTCGTGCTCCAGGTCGATGTAGTAGGTGGAGAAGAAGAGGCTGCTCAGGCTGCTGATGATGTGGGCCCGGTCCTCCAGGGTCTGGAGCTGGCTGGCCTCCTGCTGCTTCTCCCGGGTGATGTCCTGCCCAAGGATGTTGACCATCACCCGCTCATCCTGCCGGCTGTAGATGACGCGCAGCTCGATCCAGCGCACCGGCTGGCCCAGGAGGCGGTACTGGCAGACCTCCTCCCCGTAGTCCTCGATGGTCTCCGCCCGTTCCCGCAGGTGCTCCAGGGACAGCCGGGCCCAGAAGTTGTCACGGTCCGCCGGATGGACATGGGCGGACAGGGCAGTCTGTATGTACTGTGCGTAGTCGCCGGTCTGGGAGCTCTCGGCGGGCTGGGCGAGACTGACCCGCTCACACTGGCCGCTCTCCAGATCCACGATGTTCATCATCTTGAACCGGGACCGGAGGACGGCCGCCATCTGCATGTCCCGCATGGAGTGGGCCAGCTCCCGGCGCATCTGCTTATCCACGTCCTGAAGCGCCAGGACCGTGTAGTCGCTGGCCTTGGGACCCTGGCCGAAGTAGGCGGTCACGGAGATGTAGCGGTAGTCCTCCGCGCTGCGCCACTGGCACAGGAGCTCCGTCTTCTGCCGCCCCTCGTCCCTGGCGCGGCGCAGGCCCTCCAGGGAGAAGCGGCGCTGAAATTCCGCCTGATAGGCCCCGTGGAGGCGGTCCTGGATATGAAAGCGCATCAGCTCACTCCAGGGCAGGGCCAGGGGGGACATGCCCTCCCGCATCTGGCCGTCCACCCGGATGGGGTCTGCGGCGCCGTCGTTGAGATCAATGGTGTAGATACTGAAATTCCGCTCCCCCAGGGTGCGGATCAGCTCCTGGCTGCGCACGCTGCCCCCCTCCCGCTCCAGGCCCTCCCGGAGCACATTGTGGACGTCCTTGACGCAGAGGATGGCGTAGCGGATCTCACCGCCGGACAGGTCTGGGATCACCTCCATCAGGTTCCAGCGGTACCCGCTGTCCGCGCGGCGGCGGTAGATGAGATGGAGGGTCTCCCGGCCGGTCCGGGGCAGAGTGCGCAGGTGGTCGGGCTGGACAAAGGCGGCAAAGCGCTCCACGTCCTCAGGGTGGATGGCGCCGGACCGGGCGAACTGCTCCAGCTGACGGGAGAGACAGCCCTGGCCCGGCTGCCAGCCCTCGGGGTCCGACTTGAGCACGTCGCAGATGTTCTGGGCCAGATCCACCCGCAGAATTTTCCGGTAGGTGCAGCCGGCGTGGTCCGGCCTGGGAGACACGGTGATGACAAAGGCGGGGATGCTGTCCTCCCACAGAACCCTGGAGGCGGACACGTCCACCACCCCGCCGTAGCTGGCGTTATAGCTGACGGACCGGCTCTCCCGGCGGCCCTCGATGGTCAGCAGGGGGCAGCAGTTGCAGGAGCCGGTCCAGATCTCGTGACAGGCGTCCCCCAGGCGGACCTCCGGGGAGACCTCACGGACCTTCTTGTTAAAGTAGAGGATCCTGCGATCCTCCTCACGGATGACGTATACGCCGGTGTCCGGCAGGGCGCCCAGTATATTTTCGTAATCTCTGCTCTCCATAAGCCATCCCTCCCAATATTTCGCGGTAAGAGCCCACCGGGCGTCACAGGAAATGCCGCGCAAATTCATACTATATATAGCACATAAAAACGGTAAAATCAACCAGAAAATGGCGCACAGCGGAAAAATACAGGAGAGCTCCGGGGCGAGTAAGGGGCTCCACAGGGTGGCTGCGGGGACGGCTCGCCTCCTCGGATTTCCGCAGGCGGGGGAACCTTGGCCTTGCATCTGGAACGGAACCGTGATAAAATAAAATAGAAACAGCTGTCGAAAAGGCGCGGCAGGGGGGAGCCCTCCTGACGGGACCCTCAGAGGCCCGTGTAAAAATCTCGCAGGCCTTTACCATTTTTGCGCAGCAGCTTCCAACCGATGAAGACCTGGTGTATAATAGGCCGGAGAACGGAATGTCCGGCAGACAATCAGCCCCCGGAGCCCTGCCGCCCAGCGGCGGGGAGGACCCCGGTGCGGAGCGGAGGAGGAGAGTCCGGCGGAATGAGAGAGGTGCTGCGGCAGGAAAAGAAATATCTGATGACGCTGGTGGACGGCCAGCGCCTGTGCGACCGGCTCAGCGGCGTCATGCTGGAGGACGCCCACAACGGCCCCCAGGGCTACGCCATTCGCTCCCTCTACTTCGACACACTTAACGACGGGGACTACCAGGACAAGATGGAGGGGCTGGAGCTGCGGCGGAAGATCCGGCTGCGGATCTACAACCCGGCCGCCGATTTCGCCATGCTGGAGATGAAGCAGAAGGAGGGGCCCTACCAGAAGAAGCGGTCCCTGCGGCTGAACCGGGAGGACGCGGAGCGGCTGATCCTGGGGGACTGCCGATCCCTGCTCCGCTACAGCGACAGCTTTGCCGCCGAGTGCTTCGGCCTCATGCAGGCGCGGTGTTACCGGCCCAAGGCCGTGGTGGAGTACCGGCGCAGGGCGTTTATCGCCAAGGAGAACCAGATTCGCATCACCCTGGACAGCCAAATCGTGGCCACGGAGGCCAGCTGGGACATCTTCTCCCCCCAGCTGCTCCGGTACCCGGTGCTGGACCCCTTCAACGCGGTGCTGGAGGTGAAGTACAACGGCTTTCTGCTCAGCTACATCAAGGATCTGGTCAGCGCCGCCAACCGCTCAGAGACAACCCAGAGCAAATACTGTCTCGCCAGGAGCGCGGGACTGCACTACCAGAATTAAACACGCCCCAGCGCGTTTTTATGGCGAGGTATCCCCATGAGAAAAGAGCTCTTTGAGATGTTCGGCAAGTCCAGCGATCTGTCCCTGGAGAACATCATCACCCGGCTGGCGGTAGCCAGCGTGATTGCCTGCTTTATCTTCCTCTCCTACCGGATCAGCCACGACGGGAGCATCTACAGCAAGAAGTTCAACGTCTCCCTGGTGGCGCTCACGGTCATCACCACCACGGTGATGATCGTCATTGGCAACAATCTGGCCATGAGCCTGGGCATGGTGGGCGCCCTGTCGATCGTCCGGTTCCGCACGGCGGTGAAGGACTCCCGGGACACGGTGTACATATTCTGGACCATCGTGGTGGGCATCTGCTGCGGAGCTGGGGACTATCTGACGGCCTCGGTGGGCAGCGCCTTCGTGTTTGTGCTGATGCTCCTCCTGGGCCGGATCCGCAACGACAACCGGGTCCTGCTCATCATCCGCACCGTGCGCATGAACGAGGAGCGGGTGGAGGCGCTGATCTTCCAGTACTTCTCCAGAAAGGCCGCCCTCCGGGTAAAGAACACCACTGAGACCAGCGTGGAGTTCATCTATGAGATCAACCGCCGCCTGCTGGAGAAGAAGCGGTCCGCCGGGCGGATGCTCTCCGACGAGGTCTACGGCCTGGGCAATATCGAGTACTTCAACACCGTCATGCAGAACGACGATATCAGCAGCTGAGCCGGCGGGTTTTCATTCTTCCTCTTTCAGGAAGAGCAGGGAAGAGGAGGCGCGATGAAATACAAGATTCTGGGATTGGCGGCCCTGGCGGTGATGCCGCCGCTGCGGCATCTCTGGAGCCGGAGACCCAGGAGAAAACCCGGGTTCACCAGCACCTGACCTTCCGGGGGGATGAGGGCTGCGGCTGCGGCGGGCGGGAGCTGTGCTCCCATCTGCCCCTGATCGTCATTGACACCGGCGGACAGCGGATCCCCGGGGCGGTCAGGGAGGGTGCGCTGGACCGATTCGGCCAGACGCTCCACACTGCCGCAGAGGACGGCCAGCCCGTCATCACTGTCCAGGTGGCGGTGATCGACAACGTTGACGCCAACAACCACCTGACGGACCCGCCGGCCCTGGAGGCGGCGGGGGACTTCCGCATCCGGGGCAACTCCTCCCGGCGCTTCCCCAAGCAGCCCTACCTGCTGAATCTGAAGGACGGCGAGGGGGAATCGCTGGACTACCCCATGATGGGCATGGCCGCCCACCGGGAGTGGGCCCTCCATGGACCCATTCTGGACAAATCCCTCATCCGCAACTACATGTGGTATAACATTGCTGGGGAAATCATGGAGTATGCTCCCAACGCCCGCTTCTGTGAGCTGGTGCTCAACGGCAGGCACCAGGGCCTCTACCTGATGGTGGAGACCATCACCAACGGGGACAACTGCCGCCTGCCCCTGCGGATGGAGGCGAAGAACGCCGAGGCCACGGGCTACCTCCTGCGGGTGGACCGGCCCACGGAGGAGGACCTGGAGTCGATCCGGGACGTGTACACCTTCGCGGAGCGGGTGGGCCAGATCCCCCAGGATATCGCCATCCGCTACCCGGGAAAGGGGAAGCTGACGGAGGAGCTGAAAAAGAGCATCGAGCTGGACGTGTCCGCCTTTGAGAAGGCCCTGTTCTCCTTTGACTACAACAGCGGACAGTACGGCTATCAGAGCAGCGTGGACGTGGACAGCTTTGTGGACTACTTCCTCATCAATGAGTTCACCAAGAACAGTGACGCGGGCATCTACTCCACCTACCTCTACAAGGAGGTGGGAGGGAAGTTCAAGCTGTGCGTCTGGGACTTCAACAACGCCTGTGACAACTTCCAGGAGCAGGAGCTGAGGCCGGAGAGCTTCTTGATGGTTGAGAGAGCCTGGTTCTTTATGATGTTCAAGGACGAGGACTTTGTGGAGCGGCTGATTGCCCGGTACAGGGAGCTGCGGCGGGGCGTGCTCAGCGAGGCGTATCTCATGAACTATATCGACGAGACCCTGGCCTGGCTGGGGCCGGCCATTGACCGCAACAGCGACCGCTGGGGGGACGAGATCGCCAACTGGGAGGGGCTCTCGCCGCCGGAGCGAAACCTCCGCAGCCACCGGGAGGCGGTGGAGCAGCTGCGGGAGTGGATCTGCGCCCGGGGCGACTGGCTGGACGAGAATATCCACGCCCTGCGGCAGTACGCCCACCCATCCCGGAACAAGACGTATCGCCACTGATGGCCAAAGGGAGGCTGGGCGTTGAAAAAATTCATTATCGCCGTGTGCGTCCTGGCCGCGCTGTGCTTCGCCGCCTATACTGCTTACTACCGCTTCGGCGTCAACCTGACTGTTTCCCCGGACCGGCCAGTGGAGACCTTCACCAGGACGGACGGCCAGACCATCCTGCTGGAGCGGAACGGCGTCTACGAGCCCTTCGAGATACGGGGGGTGGACATGGGCGCGGGCATCCCCGGCCACTGGGCCACCGACTTTGCCGTGGACTACGACACCTACCTGCGCTGGTTTGCGCAGATCCAGGAGCTGGGGGCCAACACCATCCGGGTCTACACCATCCACCACGACGCGTTCTATAACGCCTTCTATGATTACAACCATGGCCGGGAGGAGCCACTGTACCTGCTCCACGGCGTCTGGGTCAACGACTACATGCAGTTCTCCCACCGAGACGGCTATGACGAGGAGATCCTGTGGACCCTCCAGGAGGACTGCCGGACCCTGTCGGACATCCTCCACGGGAACAGGGACCTGTACCTGGGCCGGGGCTTGGGCTCCGGCCGGTATCGGAAGGATGTGTCGGAGTGGGTCATCGGGTACCTCATCGGCGTGGAGTGGGAGAGCAGTCTGGTGATCTACACCAACCAGAAGAGCGAGGCCAGACGCTCCTACCAGGGCACATACCTCTACACCGCCCCGGAGGCCACCGCCTTTGAGGCCCTGCTGTGCCAGGTGGGGGACAGCCTCATCGAGTACGAGACCCGGCGCTACGGGCAGCAGCGGCTGGTGGCCTTCTCCAACTGGCCCACCACAGACCCCTTCGTCTACCCGGCGGCGGTGACAGGCTACCGATATAAGCTGGCCTGCGTGGACGTGGAACACGTGCTGGCCACGGAGAACTACCGCTCCGGCATGTTCGCCTCCTACCACGTCTATCCCTATTTCCCCGACTACCTGGAGATTATGGCGGAGGCGGCGCAGTACAGCGACGAGGAACTGGACCGCCGCATGGGCAAGGAGACCCGGGCCAGCATGGAGTACCGCATCTCCAAGCTCCAGGGCGTGCCCATTGAGGACTGCCTCCGGCCGGAGGACTACTATGACAGTCAGGGCCGCTACAACACCTACATCGCCTACCTGCGGGCCCTCGCCCGGCACCACACCCTTCCGGTGGTCATCACCGAGTACGGCGTCACCACCGGCCGGGGCATGGCTCAGCGGGATGTCAACACCGGCCGCAACCAGGGCCACATGTCGGAGCAGGAGCACGGTCAGGCTCTGGTGGACTGCTACCGGGACATCATGGACGCCGGGTGCGCGGGCAGCTGCGTGTTTACGTGGCAGGACGAGTGGTTCAAGCGGACCTGGAACACCATGTACGCGGTGGATCTGGACAATACGGCCTACTGGAGCGACTGCCAGACCAACGAGCAGTACTTTGGCCTGCTGGCCTTTGACCCCGGGGAGGAGCGGAGCGTGTGCTATGTGGACGGGGACATTTCCGAATGGACGGAGGAGGACAGGGTGGCCTCCTCCGGGGACTTGGAGCTCTCCATGAAGTACGACGAGAAGTACCTCTACTTCCTGGTGAAAAAGCCGGGCTTACAGCCTGAGAACGACACGATCTACATCCCCCTGGACGTCACCCCCAAGTCCGGCAGCACCTACTGCCAGAACTACCGGGTGGGGTTTGAGCGGGCCGCCGACTTCCTGGTGGTCATCCGGGGGGAGGACCAGAGCCGGGTGGTGGTCCAGAAGCGGTATGAGGTTCTGGCCGCCGTCTACGGGGCGGAGTACTACGCAGACGACTACTACATCAACAATCCGGACCGGCACACCCCGGAATTCGAGCGCATCAAGCTTCCCCTGGTGCTGACGGAGGTGCTGCCGGACAGGGATCAGAAGGGGGCCGGCGGCGTCTCCTACGAGACAGGAAAGCTGCGCCACGGCAACGGCAACCCGGACTCGGAGGACTTCGACTCCCTGGCGGACTTCATCTTCGCCGGGGACTATGTGGAGCTGCGGCTGCCCTGGCAGCTGCTCAACTTCTCCAATCCCTCCGAAATGAAGGTCCACGACGACTACTACCAGAACTACGGCATTGAGAATCTGTCCATCCGGGAGATCTACGCAGGCGTGGGCTCCCGGGAGAACCGGGGGACCCGCATCCCCATGGAGGCCGTTCCCCTGAAGGGCTGGGGGAGGAACCCCACCAGCCACGAGCGGCTCAAACGGTCCTACTACATCCTGCGGGACTACTGGGCAAGCCTGGACGGAGAGAGCTAAGCGAGCGAGAGGAGGCGAGGGGCTTTGGGCGGAAGTGAACTGCTGCTGTATGGCTACGGTATGGTGTGCGTGAGTATGCTCATCTTCAATACCGTCTACAGTCTCTCCCTCAAGCGGCGGGACCGGCGGCTGGAGGGCAGGGGCAGACGGCTGGCTCGCCGGATGGACCGGCAGCTGGCCCGGCTGCGCATGGGGATGGGACTGGATCGGAGGCACCTGTCCTATCTGCGCCGCAGCCTCTCCCGAGTGAGCAATCTGGTGGCCTTTGACCGGATGGTGACGGACCGGCTGGAGGGCCCGGCGGGGGACACGGAGGCCGCCAGGGCGTACCAGCGGGAGCTCCAGCCTGTCATTCTCCATCTGGCCCTGATCTACCGGGACCGGGAGGACATCCAGGCCGCCTACTTTGCCTACTTCATCTCCCACCATCCCCTCCGGCGGCATCAGGCCATGGAGGCCATCCAGGATGTGATGGTGAAGTACATGAGCAAGGAGAGCCTCTACTGCCGGGTGAACGCCCTCCAGGCCCTCTACGCCTTCGGCAGTCCCGAGCGGGTGGTGGAGGCGGTGGCGGCCCTGGACCGGGGCGGGCGGTTCCTCCATGAGAAGATCCTCACCGACGGCCTGCTCTCCTTCACCGGCAGCCACGAACAGCTGACAGCGCTGCTGCTGGAGCGGCTGGACAGCTTTTCCGTCACCACCAAGCTGTCGGTACTCAACTATGTGCGCTTCCGCTCAGGGGACTACGGGGAAAGGATGATGGAGATTCTCTCCAACCCGGCGGAGGACAAGGAGCTGCATCTGGCCGCCATCCGCTACTTTGGCCGTTATCCCAGCAGTCAGGCGCGGCCCATCCTGCTGTCCTACGCCGCAGACAAGGACCCAGCCAGCTGGGAGTACGCCTCGGTGGCTGTCTCCTCCCTGGCCGGTTACCAGGGGGGCGACGTGCAGGACGCGCTGACAAAGGCCATCTACAGCTCCAACTGGTACGTCCGCTCCAACGCGGCGGCCAGTCTGGCCCAGCAGGGGCTGGACTATAGCGACCTCATCGGCGTGGTGGCCGGGGGCGACCGATACGTGCGGGAGATGATGCTCTACCAGCTGGATCTGCGGCGGGAGAGAACGGAGGCGGCCGAATGACAGATGTGCTGAAGGCGGCGCTCCAGGTGGTGGGCGGATTCTTTGCGGTGTATATGGTGGGCTATGCCAGCTTTCTCTTCCTGTCCGTGACAGTGGGGTCCGCTTCTCTGTACGGGGCCAAGCGGCGCAACGCCCTGAAGAGTGAGCTGCACAGCGAATACTATGTGCCGGTGACCATCGTGGTGCCGGCCCACAATGAGGGCGTTACCATCGAGGCCACGATCCGCTCCCTGCTGGCCCTGGACTACCGGACCTATGAGATTGTGGTGGTGGACGACGGGTCCACCGACAATACCTCCGAAGTCCTCCGGGACACCTTCCAGATGTTTCGCATCAACCGACCGATCCAGCGGCGGCTGCGGTGCCAGCGGGTGGAGGCGGTGTATGAGACCCGGGCCTGGAAGGTGCCCATCACCCTCATTCAGAAGCGCAACGGCGGTAAGGCCGACGCGCTGAACATGGGCATCAACGCTTCCCGGTATCCCTACTTCCTGTGCATGGATGCGGACTCGGTGCTCCAGCGGGACTCTCTGGAGAAGATCGTGCGGCCGGTGCTGGAGGACGACCGGGTGGTGGCGGTGGGCGGGGCGGTGCGGCCCTGCAACGGCGCGGAGATCGAGGACGGCGTGGTGGTGCGCTATCGGATGCCCAACAAGCTGCTGCCCTGCATGCAGGTGCTGGAGTACGACAGGTCCTTCCTGGCGGCCCGGATTCTCTTTGACCAGTTCAACGGGAGCATCATCATCTCGGGGGCCTTCGGCCTCTTTAAGAAGAGCGTGGTGGTGGGCGCAGGGGGCTATGACACCACCACCATGGGCGAGGATATGGAGCTGGTGATGAAGCTCCACGTGTTCTGCCGGGAGCACAGCCTGCCCTACTCCATCCGCTATGCCACCGACGCCATCTGCTGGACCCAGGCGCCGGAGAAGCTGTCGGATCTGTGCAAGCAGCGCCGGCGGTGGCACATCGGCCTCTTCCAGAGCATGACCCGGCACCGGAAGATGCTCACCGACACCAAGTACGGCATGGTGGGGCTGGTGTCCTATATCTACTTTCTGATCTACGAGCTCTTCTCACCCTATATAGAGGTGGTGGGGGTGCTGACCACGGCGCTGGCGGTGCTGATGGGGATTCTCAATGTGCGCTTCATGCTCCTCTATCTGGGCATCTATGTGGCCTACTCCTCGATTCTCTCCCTGACGGCCTTCTTCGCCAGGGTCCACACCATTGACCTGAAGCTGGCGTTCACCGACGTGTGCAAGGCCGTGGGACTGTGCATAGTGGAGGTTTCCTGCCTCCGTTTTGTGATGGCGTGGGTGCGGGTCACGGCCCTGAACGGCTACAAGAAGCGGAAGAGGAGCTGGGGGCAGATCGAGCGCAAGCAGATTAACTTCAGTCAGGGGCAGAGCGGAAGCGGCCCCG
>OFGH01000957.1_pt1 | contig 21913 bp, 21 predicted proteins | sample 1521721 | NCBI WGS metagenome assembly OFGH01 (sample SAMEA3504132, study PRJEB24116) | mouse gut metagenome | biome: mouse gut; feature: mouse-associated habitat; material: faeces | place: Denmark | collected 2011
CGGGACAGCTTAGTTATAATACCACATCCCCTTTCCCTTGTCAACACCTTTTTTCGATTTTTTCTTTTATTTTTTAATTTCGCCGCCGCACTTGTATTATTTTATACAATATATACTTTTAGTATGAAACGAAGGCCGGCTACTGGCTTCATATCCCTTCCAAAAGTCCGGGATAAAAGTGGTCAATGGCGGCGGCCAGAGGGTTCTCCCCGCTGGGAACGGTAACAAAACCCGCCAGCGCCTTGATTTGCTCCATTCCATTGGCCGGAGCTGCGCTTTTCCCCACCGCTTCCAGCATGGTCTGGTCGTTAAAATTATCCCCCATGGCCAGGATATTCTCCATCCGCCAGCCTTTCATTGCTGCCAGGCGGCGCAGACCGTTGCCCTTTGTGACACCGGCGGGATTAAAGTCCACAAACTCCCTTTCGGAGCTGCAGATAGCCAGCTCCTCCTTGGAGAAGAGGGTCTCCCCTTGGGCTACCACCTTTGTTTCATCGCATTGGACCGCCAACAGCTTTAGAATCTCCAACCCTTCCAGGGACATCCCTGGTGTAAAGCTGAACCGCTCCTCCTCACATCGGTCGTCATATTTTGCAATGCGCTCCGCCCCTGGGGAGCGGTAGGTGCGGGCTGGGGTGTGGATTAGAAATGGGATCTCCTCCCCCAGCAGCCAATCCATCAGTTTTTGGGCGATACCGTGATCCATTGCAGAAAGAAAAATCGAGGTCCCCTGGGCAAAATCGTAGCAGCAGCCCCCATTGGAGCAAAGGGCCAGCTCCAGCCCCAGCTCCTGAACCAGGGAACGGGCCCGTATGGGCGGCCTGCCCGTTCCGGGAAGCACCGGAACTCCAAGCTCCCTCATCCGCCGGATGGCAGTCAAATCCCTTTTCCCCACTTTTCCGTCCGGCCCCAGCAGGCTTCCATCTAAATCGGTAACGATGGCGTCTGGCCGCTTTGTTGTCATACCTGTTCTCCTTTGCCTTTAAACTAAAAATTCTCCTTCCGCCTTTGGCCCCGAAGGCTGCGGCGGCGCTCTCCGCCCTTCCATTCCAGGCGCTCCTCCTCGGTCTCCAGCCGGAGGGCCGGGACACGGATGGGGTGCCCCAAATCGTCTAGGGCCACCAGCACCAAATAGGCCCGGTTGATGAGGGTGCGTACCCCCATCAGATCCTCTGTAAAACTATCCACCCGCACTTCCATGGAGGTGCGCCCCACATGGGTGAGCCGTCCCTCCAAAAACAGGGTGGAACCCAGCTCGGCGGGGGCCCGGAACTGGAGGTTATCAATGGCCGCGGTGGTCACCTCCCGGTGGCAATGACGCCGGGCCACCACCGCTGCCACCACATCAATCCACTCCAGAAGCTGGCCGCCAAAGAGGCGGTTGGCCCCATTGATGTCCTTTTCCATAATAATCTGCACCTGGGTGGTAATGGAATCCGCCACACATTTTTCTTCTCGCATCGTTTCCTTCTCCTTACATTATATTACTGCTCCCCAAGACCCAGGGCTGTGGTGGAATGGATGCTTTCTGCTCCGGCGGTATCCTGGGCTTTCCAGAAGAAATCATAGACCGGCTTCATTATTAGAAGCTCCTTCGCTACCCGCTCCCCCAGGTCCGGGGCATAGAGAAACTCCGGGTCGCTGCCCTGGTGGGAAAAATACAGCCCCTTGCGGTTGAGCCAGGGCTGGAGCGCCGCGGGGGCATCCGGATGCTTTTTCCTCTTGTACTCCTCCCCTTCCATTTGGAAGTGATTCTGCCGCTCCGCGGCCCGGACAGCGGCCAAAGCCGTCTTGTCCCCCTCCAGAATTAGACGGCGGAGGGTCTCCATCAGCTGGGTGCCTGGACAGTACCAGCCGCAGCCGTAGGAATAGCCATCGGGGGATAGGTCGAAATACAGCTCCGGAACAGGCTGATAACGCTCCGCCTTTCCACGGGAGAAGGAAATCCACAGATGCTCCCGGAAGGCAGATTTATCCCTGGAAAACCGGGTGTCCCGGAAGATGCGGGAAATGGTCTTGCCCACCGCGGGCTGGGTGATCAGGAGGGGATCAAGGGTGAGCATCACAGGGGCCATCTCCTGGACCAGACCCCGCAAAGGCTCCAGGACAAAACGGTTATAATCCTCCCGGTGGGCCTCGAACCAGGCCTTGCTGTCATGGAGGCGGTTTTCCACCAGGAAAGAGAAAAATGCAGGGGTAACGGGCATGGAATTCAACTCCTTTTTCCCGCACATCATAGCATAAAACACCGCTATTTGCAACCGGACCCCATCTTCTTTTTGCTCCTTTCCTCCTTCCCCTTGCTCCTTGCCCGTTTTTATGGTACAATAGCCGCTTGACAGCTATTATATAAGGTCCACAGGCATCTATACAGCTGTGGGCAAAAATGATCTGGAGGACAAGCAATTGATCAATGTTTCCGACGTCAGCCTGACCTTTGGAGGGCAGAAGCTCTTCGCAGGGGCCACCCTCAAGTTCACCCCCGGCAACTGCTACGGCATCATCGGCGCCAACGGGGCGGGGAAATCCACCTTTCTGAAGATTCTTTCCGGGGAGCTGGAGCCCACCACCGGGGAGGTGACTATCCCGAAGGACCTTCGGATGTCGGTCCTGGGGCAGAATCAGTTCCAGTACGACGATAAGCAGGTGCTGGAAACGGTGATTTTGGGTAACCCCCGCATCCACGAAATTGCAGAGGAAAAGGACGCCCTTTACGCAAAGCCGGATTTTTCCGATGAGGACGGCATCCGGGCAAGCGAGCTGGAGGCCGAGTTTGCCGAGCTGGGAGGCTGGGACGCGGAAAGTGACGCCGCCAAGCTCCTCCAGGGGCTGGGAATCCCGGAGGAATGCCACACCCTGCCGATGGCGGAGCTTTCCGGCGGGGACAAGGTGAAGGTGCTACTGGCCCAATCCCTCTTCGGCAACCCGGACATCGTCCTGCTGGACGAGCCCACCAACAACCTGGATATCCGCTCCATCTCCTGGCTGGAGGATTTTCTGCTGGAATTCCCCGGCACCCTCATTGTAGTCTCCCACGACCGTCACTTTCTTAACACCATCTGCACCCATATTGTGGACATTGACTTTAGCCAGGTGCGGATGTACGTGGGCAACTACGACTTCTGGTACGAATCCAGCAAGCTGATGCAGCGGGTGCTTGGGGACCAGAAGAAGAAGCGGGAGGACAAAATCCGGGAGCTGCAAAACTTCATCCAGCGTTTTTCCGCCAACAAATCCAAATCCAAGCAGGCCACCAGCCGCCGGAAGCTGCTGGAAAAGCTCAGCGTGGAAGAGATGCCCGCCTCCTCCCGCCGCTACCCCTGGGTGAGCTTCAAGCCGGACCGGGAGGTGGGCAAGGACATCCTGGGGGTGGAGGGCCTCACCAAGGACATCGATGGGGTGCGGGTACTTTCCAACGTCACCTTCCGGGTGAACCGGGGGGACAAAATCGCCTTTATCAGCAAAAACGAGGCCGCCCAAACCGCCCTCTTCCGCATTTTAATGGAGGAGCTGGAGCCGGACGCCGGCACCTTCCGCTGGGGCACCACCACCAGCCAGAGCTACTTCCCCAAGGACAACACCGCCTTTTTTGAGGGGTGCGACCTTACCATGATTCAGTGGTTCGCCCAGTTTTCCCAGGACGAAACAGAAAGCTATATGCGGGGCTTTTTGGGGCGGATGCTCTTCTCTGGAGATGATGTTTACAAGCCTGTGAAGGTCCTCTCCGGCGGCGAGAAGGTGCGGTGTATGCTTTCCCGGATGATGCTTTCCGGGGCCAATGTCCTGCTGCTGGACCAGCCCACCAACCATCTGGATTTGGAGTCCATCACCGCCGTCAACAACGGTTTGATTGACTTTCCCGGCAACGTCCTGTTCACCAGCCAGGACCACCAGTTTATCCAAACGGTGGCGAACCGCATCATCGAGCTTACCGAGGATGGCTGCATCGACCGGACCTGCACCTTCGACGAGTACCTGGAGTGGAAGGCGGAGATGGGAAAATAACAGCAAATACAAAGGGAGAGGCCCCCGGAGACCTCTCCCTTTTGCTTATTCCTTCAGCAGCGCCACCTGAATCTTTGCCACACACTTGCGGCTGGTGGCCGGGGCCTCCCCCAGCATCAAACCGGGACGGTGAGCATCCCAGGGGAAGAAAACACCGTAGCAGCCTGCGGTAGCCAGGAGGAAGCTTTCATTCTCCACATCCTCCAGCAGGGCGATGTCCCCCTCCGGCCGGGCTTCAAAGACCTTCTCGGTGCCCAGGTAAGGGGCGACGCCGATGCGCTCCCCTCCCTCCGGCCAATACATCAGGTCGATGTACTGCTGGTGAACCTCCGGATGGGAGCCCTCAAAAGGGCGGGTGGTCATGTCCATCACATTGAGGATAATCCGCTCCCCATCAATTTCCTGCCGCCCCAAGGGGAGAGCCATCACATCGGTATCCCGGAGGTACTCCAGTACCTTGCGGATAGCGTGTGGACAGGCCGCGAAGGAGCGCTCCTCATCCAGTCGGGAAAAAATCATACCAATTCCTCCTTTGATAAAAATGACCGCGCGGACTTCCAAAACGAGCGGATATCTCTTTTTTCATAGCCGAAGGCCAGGGCCTGTTTAAAAAAGAAGTGGCAGGTTTTTCGCAAGAGATAGGGGCGGCAAGGAGAAAATGGGGAGCACCGGCTTTTGCAGAAGATTACAGCTCTTCAAACAGCCCCCAGCCACCTGCCAGCGGCGCCGCTTTGTGGCTTTATTATAGCAGGCTTTTGCCGGAAATACAAGAAGGTGGAGCGCCGCAAAGCACTCCACCTTCTCTTTGCCCCTTGCAGAGCTTTTTTGATAAGAACCGGGATAAACCACGCCATATCCAGCGTAGGTCTCCAGGCAGCCCCGGAGTGCCTCCGGCGTCACGCCCTACCCGCCCCCTTTGGGGGCTTAGCTTTGCAGAAGGGCGATAGTCAGTACCTGGAGTTTTACCACCATTGTGCAGATAGAAAAGGAGGCCCTGCCCAAAAGCAGAGCCTCCTTGCCGTTTGTAGGAACCGAGATGATATACTGCGCCGGTCTCCAGGCAGCCACTCCAGCCAACGCACCTGGTAAGGCCGAAGGCCGTGTAGGGCGTGACCGCGGAGGCACTCCGCTTACTGGAGGAGCTGGAGGACGGACTGGGGCTGCTGGTTCGCCTGGGCCAGCATGGCCTGGGCGGACTGCACCAGCACGTTCATCTTGGTGTAGTTCATCATCTCTTTGGCCATATCGGTATCCCGGATACGGCTGTTGGCGGCGCTCAGGTTCTCAACCGCAACGTCCAGGTTGTTGATGGTGTGCTCCAGACGGTTCTGGAGGGCACCCAGGTTGGCACGCTGGCTGGAAACGGTGTTGATGGCGTTCTTGACGGTATCGATGGCGCTGCTGGCCAGGGTCTCGCTGGTGATCTTCAGGTTGTCCAGGCCCAGGCCCTTGGCGCTCATGTTGGCGACGGCAACGGTCATCTTGTTGTAGTCGTCGGCGGTGTCACCGATCTGGAGGGTCAGGCCGCCGCCGGTGATGGCGGGAGCGGGCTGGCCGGTGGTGCCGGAGATAACCAGCTTGCTGCCGTTGGGGGTGACGGTGTAGCCGTCGGCCTCCAGGGCCTTGGTCAGGTTGGCGATGGCGTCGGCGCCGTTGGTGCCCAGGGCGATCTTGCCGTCTCCGTCGCCGAAGGTGTAGGTCTTGTCACCGACGCGGATGGAATCCCCGGCGTTGATCTTGCCGGCGTTGACGGTGAGTTCGGTGCCGGCGCCAGTGCTGGCGGTAGCGGCGGAAACGACAGCCTTCAGCTTCGCCTCGGTGTCGTAGACCTCGCTGTTGCCCACCTTCTGGCCGATGTGGATGGTGGTGGCGTCCTTGGCCTCGATGACGAAGTTGGTGGTCTCCTTGTGGGAAAGCTGGTTCACCACATCGTCAATGGCGCTGGTCTGGCCAGCAGTGGTGGTCAGGTCATAGGCCTTGTTGATGCCGATCTCATTCTCGCCCAGGGCGGACTTGCCGTCCCACTCCACAAAGGTGAAGGTCTTGTCGTCGATGGTCAGGGTCTGACCGGGCTTGACAACGTTAGCGGTGAGGGTGACGTCCATACCGGCGCGGGCGCCGTCCACCTTGCCAACAGCCTGGGTGACGTTGATGGTGTTGTGGTGAACAGCACCGGTCTGGTCAAAGTCAGCGGCAGCGGCAGTCACAGTGACAGCGGAACCGATGGCATTGTTGATAGCGGTCGCCTTGGTGGTGTCAATGACCGTGTCCACAGTGGCTTCGGTGTTGGCGCCGGCCTTCTGGGCCAGATACTCAAAGTTCACCTTGGTGCCGTCAGAAGTCACCTTAAAGACAGCGCCGCCCACATCCACCACCTTATCGGTAGCGGCAAGGCCAAGACCGGCATAGTTGGTGTCGTTACCGGCAGTACCGGCGGCGACGATGGCGTCAGCCAGGTCAGAACCACTCAAGCTGTCGCCTGCGTTCGCAAAAGTAAGGGTGAATGTCGCGCCGCCCACTCCGATGGTGGCGTCCTTGTTATCGGCCTTAGAGGTCAGCGTCAGGTCGGCCACGTCGATGCTGAAGGAGGGGTTGACTTGGGCAACACTGGCGCCGCCCAGATGGAAAGCAACGTTGCCGGCGGCAGCGGAGCCATCGGTGGGCAGGGTCAGCTGGCCGGTGAGGTCAGTACCGGCCTTGCCGGCAACAGCGCCGGTGTCGCCGATGGTGAAGGCCTCCTTGTTCAGGCCCATGGTGCCATCCAGCAGCTTGGCGCCGTTGAAGTTGGCGGACTGGGAGATTCTGTCGATCTCGTCCAGCAGCTGATCGACCTCGGCCTGGAGGGCGTCACGCTCGGTCTGGGTGTAGGTGCCGTTGGCGGACTTGGTGGCCAACTCCACCATACGGTTCAGCATGGAGTGGACCTCGGTGAGGTTGCCCTCGGCGGTCTGGATGAGGCTGATGCCGTCCTGGGCGTTGGAGGAAGCGGTCTCCAGACCGGTGATCTGGGCCTTCATCTTCTCGCTGATGGCCAGACCGGCAGCGTCATCACCGGCACGGTTGATGCGGAAGCCAGAGGACAGCTTCTCCAGAGACTTGGTGACAGCGGCATTGTTCATGCCCAGCTGACGGTAAGCGTTCAGTGCCATTGTGTTAGTTCTTACGACCATTCCCATTGTAATACCTCCATCCAACCGGTGTCTAGTACCAGCGTCCTTTATCTGGTCCTGTCAGACCTCCGGCTGTTCTAAAATAATATTTTTTCAAGCCCTGCCTGCCGCTGCGCGCACTGCGGCGGACAGGGATGAAAACAAATTTGTTGCGGGTCCCTCCCGCGGGCTTACAGGCTGGGAGCGGGGTCCGCCTCCTGGGGGATACCCAACCGCTCCATCTCTTTGCGGGTCTTTTTGGTCCGCTTGCCGATTTTCTTGGAGCGGATGGCCTCCAGCTTCCGCTGGACCTCCTGGCAGTCCGCAAGCATTTCACTGCGGGCAATCTTCACATCCTCCGGGGCCTCGATGGCGATTTTCACCTGGTCGCCGTTGCCGCCCTCAAAAACGCTGATGAAAATATTGTCGTTTAGGACGAGAAACTCCCCCAGCTTTCTGGTTAAAACTAGCATATCCTTTGCCTCCATGCTTCTGCCGCTTGTTCCAAAAAGTATACCTTTTGATAGTGGGGAAATTTTTTTCCGGAGCGCTTTAGTTTCCGGAAGATTGACCGAATATGTAGGAGTGAAAGCACTTCCGGGATGGAATATGCACAAATTAAAGCTGCCGTTTCAGCACTATCAGAAGGTATACCTTTTGGTAGTGTTTTTTATTGTCCAGATGGTCCTGCCACCGTCCGGTACTCCCGCAAGCGCCGGTAGAAGGTCCCGCGGGAAAGGCCGGTTTGGGCCAGCGCTTCGGCGAAGGGCAGCTGGCCGCTTTCCCACTCCGATATGATGGCGGGGAAATCCTCCGGCGCGGGCACCACCGGCCGCCCAAACTGGACCCCCCGCTCCTTTGCCGCCTCGATGCCCTCCAACTGCCGCTGGCGGATACTCTCCCGCTCGTTCTCTGCCACAAAGGACAGAACTTGCAGTACGATATCGCTGAGGAAGGTCCCCATCAAGTCCTTACCGTTGCGTGTGTCCAGCAGGGGCATATCCAGCACCAGAATGTCCACCCCCTTTTCCTTGGTCAACAGCCGCCACTGCCCCAATATCTCCCCGTAGTTCCTCCCCAGACGGTCAATGCTCTTAACACAGAGCGGGTCGTCTTTTTTCAGCCGCTGCAGCATCCGTTGGTACTGAGGCCTTTGAAAATCTTTGCCGGACTGTTTGTCAACATAGAGCGTTTTTCGCCGCACCCCGGCTTTCTTCAGTGCAATCAGTTGGCGCTCCTCATGCTGTTCCAGGCTGGAGACACGAGCATATCCGTATGTCATTTTTTACCTCCTTGTTTATTGACTTTTGGTTCTATTCGATTTTGCCATAATGATGGAGCCCTTTGCAAAAGGCAAAGAAAAATTTTGAGACAGCGAAGGGCCAGGTGCAATATTTTTGCGCCTGGCCCTTCGCTTTATAATCGTTTTTACAATTTCGCCTGGTTTTTGCTTTTCAAGCGCTTTGGAGGGTTCTTTCGGTTACAGGAATTACCAATCGAGTTGGGGGAGGAAGTTCCACTTTTGCGACAGCGGATTTCCGCTATAGGTCATATTTCTTCATAATTTGCAGCGCTGTTTTGGATTATAGTGGATTCCCTGCTTCTCCAGCCACATCCGCCGGTAACCACAGGTCTGCCTGCAATGCTTTTGCTGCTTCTGAATCAGCCGCCCAGTCCGGCATCTGCGTCAAGTCTGTATTGCTATTTGCCCATTTCCGTTTCTCCATATAATTACCCCCTGATGTAGTACTCCTATTTTCCTACATAAGGGGGCTTTTGTTATCTCCCGTAGTTCCAGGATGTCTTCGGTGATGATCTCCCAAACAAACCGGAGGTTTATACTTTCATGATCGTGGATGATGCGGTTTCGCAGGCCGCCACCAGCTTCGTATCTGCAATAAAGGTGTCGTAAGTGCAGTTTTCGAAATATTCCATCAGCTTTACTCTGAAAACAATTTAATTTCTCCTGACTGGGTGTTGCAAACTCCAGCAGGCATTCCATCTTCGTAGCTAAAGTGAATTGAGTCTTTGTTAATATAAAACGAGGTCAAATCAATGCCTAAATTGTTGAGTTTTGGGATGAAGAAATCCAAATCATACTTTAGCGGAGAAATGTTATCAAAGTTTTGCTTTGAACTATGTGAAATATGTTTAATCCGCGCCATGCTGCACTCTCTGTCGATAATTACATCTAGGATAATATAATTAGCAGTATTGGCTCCACGCAAGATATTGAAGAGTGTGTAGCGGATACGTTTATTTATTTGTGGGAACATCCAGACAAATTCGATCCGAGGCGGGGAAAATTAAAAACTTGGCTATCTATTATTGCAAGAACACAGGCCATCAATCGGTATCGTGAAATTGCAAAAAGAGATACAGTCCCCCTTGAGGATATAGGCTTTATGGATCGTCTTGGTATTGTTGACGATATTTTGAAAGAAGAAACAAGGCGCGCTTTAATCGCTGCAATAAATGCCTTGGGCGAGCCGGAACGGGAAATCCTGATCCGCCGCTATTACTACGAGCAAAAGCCAAAGGAAATTGCGCTTGCCTTGGATATGAATGTAAAGCAAGTAGATAATCGTCTGTACCAAACAAAACTAAAACTGCGTGAAGCTCTTCCTAACTAAATTGAGGAGGCTAATATGGATTCTTTTAATAAAACAAACTTACAAAATATAAAAGATATTTTTGAGAAAAAACAGGTGTTCACCTGGATGGCAAGAAGCCTTTCCCTTCTTTTAAAATGGCAATGATTATGGCGGCTATGCTAATATGCTGTTTGAGCACAACTGCTTTTGCAGCCGGCCTGTTTTCTTTGTTATCCGGAGACGATTTGGCGATTTCTGCTGTTTATGAGGGGAATGGAGTTGTGTCAGTCCAGGTTGAAAATAAGTCTGACAAAGAACTTCATTTCCAATCTGCGCTAAAGCTGATGCAATGGACTGCCAGCGAAGAAATAAAACCACTTGCGGAGAAGAAGGTCGCTTTTAGCAATACAAGTATACCGGCCCATTCAAGTGGCACAATGACCATTGACCTTTCGGAAGCCTACGATATTGCACTGCTGGAAACGCCGCTGGTGGGCAATGATTGGTACTATTTTATCCTAACAAACAATCATTTTGTTTTTGGACAGGATTGGATGTGCGCGGTTGATTTTGCAGAACCCGACATCACCCCCGTTCAATACCCAACTCCGGTTGCGCCCGTTGAGGCGGACGCAAATCTTGTGGCGGAAATTATGGAAGAATTGCGGCCCTACTTTGAAGGCTATTCCACCAACCCCGCCGAGCGAAACAAATTATCCATGGAATATTTGGCCCTGTGCCAGAAGCTGTTGAAGCAAGCGGGCGTAACGATTATTCCCTCTGTATCCCCAATGGAATTGACCGTAATAGACAGCGAGCAAACTCCCGTTTTTGACACTTCTGTATCGATGGATATGCAATTGCAGCTTACCGGCCTGCATCGCCGGACAATAGACGGCTATGGTAAGATAATCGGCTCTTCCAATACGGAGCAGGCACTGGTGCTAAGTGCTTATATTCCGCAGCACAAGGGTGATATTGACCGCGGTGTGGGTATACCGTTGATTTATGTTCTAACATACGAAAAAAGTAAAATTACAGCCGCACAGGACTGTGCTTTCATCCGTGGTCGGCTTATGACCTTTGAGGAAATGGAGCCGTACAAAATTTATGAGGATGAACAATATGCTTGCTATGATGTCAGCCCGTTGTTTTACTCGGACCTTCGCCGACATGTAGAGAGTATGGTTAGTCAGCGGAGTGACGTCTATTTCGATGACCAGATTTGGGTGCGCGTACAAAATATTTATAACTATTACAAGGAAAATCTGGGAGAACTTCTCGGCTACAGAGATTAAGGACAGCTTTTGCTGTTAAATAAAACCAACCTCTATACAGAAAATTATCTGCAAAGAGGTTGGTTTTGTCTTTTGAGAAAGAGGGGTGAGCGGCCGCCTATTCCAGACTGCCGCTGCCTCCCATAAGCCGGGCCATCTCCTGGATGCGCTCCACTGGGAAGGGAGGGGCGGCCAGCGGCCCCAGGGCGATGGACAGGAGCTTCAGAGGGTTGTCGTCCGCCGCCACCCGATTGGAGCTGAGTGCCCCGCACCGGCGGCACCGGTGGATAAGGGCCCACTCGCCGCCCTTGCGCACCCACACCGCCACTGGCTCCATGATTCCGCCACAATCCGCCGCCCGGTCCCCTGGCTCCAGGTCCAGGTGCAGGCTGGTCAGGCAGTTGGGACAGTGGTTCCGGTGGCCGCTGCCAGCTCCCTCCGGGGTTACCAGCCGGCCGCATACCTTGCAGGTAAAAACCTCCTTGCAAGGATTTCTTTTGTAATAGCCCTTCTCAAGGGAACGTTTTTTGCTTTCTCGCCTCAAAGATGGTTTCCTCCAGGTATAAAATTTAATTTTTATACAGGGAGGCGGGCGCTTCTATCCCAGACCTCCCGGTCAGGGAACAAGTGCCGTGTACAAGTTCTTCATATACTGCTCCTTTTATTGGTTGATAGGACCTGCTGGGGGCCTGTCCACAGCTGCGAAATGGGGCGGCCGGCAGGTGATATTCTGCCAAATAGCAATTTTATCATACCACATTGGCGGGCGTCTTTCAACCCTTGAAGGAACCAGCCGGATGGTCTATAATAGAAGACAGAATGCTTTAGACCTTTAGGGAGGCGACAAAGATGTTTGGAAAGCGGCCCCTTTTCGGCAGCCGGATAGAGCCTGCCTGCCGGTACTGCGGCCACGGGCGGGAGAGCACCGACGGACGGATGATCCTTTGTCCTCACCAGGGGGTGACAGCTCCCTACTTCTCCTGCCGGAAATTTCGGTACGATCCCCTTTTGCGTGTCCCTTCCCGGCAGCCGGTGCTGCCAAAGTACGAGCAGTCGGATTTTGAACTGTGAGCCGCTTCCCGCCAATTTCTGGAGGAGGCTAAGGCCCCCTTTTTTCGAGGTACAATAACGACATGAGATATGTAAAACGATTTTTCCAAATCTTTCTTCCCCTTCTGCTGCTGGCAGCTTTCAGCTGCGCTTTGGTGCTGTGGCTGGCAGGCAGCCGCCAGGAGAGCCGCCGCCAGGAGCTGCTTAGCTCCATCGGCTTTTTGGGGGATGTTTCCGGCTTTTCAGTGACTACTGGAAACGGCGCGGATTTTCCCTCGGCCTCCGGCCTTTCGGAGGAGGAGCTGAAGACCCGGCTGGAGGAGATGCTGGCTCTGGCGGAGCAGGCCCGGTTCAATACCGTCTTTTTCCAGGCGCGGGCCGATGGCTCCGCCTTTTATAAGAGCAAATACTTCGATTTTCACCCCTCCCTCTCCGGGGCGGGGGGCGGTTTGGGCGCCTTTGACCCCCTGGACTACCTTTGTACCACGGGGCTGGAAAAGCGGGTGCAGGTTTACGCCTTGGTGGACCTGGCCCAAGGGCCGGATGGACGCGCCCTGGACCTGACCCAAGAGGAAACGGTGGAGCTGCTGGCCGCCTCCACCGCCGAGCTGGGCAAAAAGTACCCCCTGGGGGCGGTGCTGTTTACCGGCCTGGATAAGGCACCAGAAGGAACCGCCCAAGCGCTCCTTGCCGCCATCCGGACCCAGCTGAAAAAGGATTCCCCTGGGCTTCCCCTGGGCCTCGTCTTTGATGGCAGCGGGGAGAGCGCCATCACCCCCCAGCTGGTTTCCCAGCTCACTGGGGAGGGACTGCTGGGTGTGGTGGTTCCTCAAATCACCGCTCCGGTGACCGGAGAGGGGCGCTTTGCCTCCTTGCTGCACCAGTGGGGCGAGGCCACAACGGGAACCGCTCGCCTTATAGCGGCGCAGCCCGCCGGGCAAGGGGAGGGGGAGGAGGAGCTGCGCCTGCTCCTCACCTCTATGTCGGAGCAGGTTTCCGGTGTGATGCTGGAGCATTACAGTAGCCTGTGGGCGGACAGTCAGCGGGCGGAGGAGCTGATAAGCCTGCTGGAAAGCCCCAAGGGCCAGGCCCCGGAGCTTTTCTTTTCCCTGCCCAGGGAGCTGGCTATCTCCTATCCGGCCGGGGATGTTTCGGTCACCGATGGCTCGGTTTTCCTGATGGGCACCTCCGACCCGGAGCAGCCCCTAACCCTGGACGGCGAAGAGGTGGAGCGGACAGCCTCCGGGGGCAGCTGGGGAGTCTATAAAAAGCTGGAGCAGGGGAAGAACACCTTCACCCTCCGCCAGGGGGAGCGGAGCGCTTCGGTCACCATCACCCGGTATACCCCCAGCGGAACCGCCTCCCTCATCAGCGGTATCCAGGAGGGGACCATCTTCCCCCGGTACAGCTGCGGGGTGGATTCCGATGGGGAGCTTACCCTCTCCTGCATGGGGCCCGCCGGGGCTACCATCACCGCCACCCTGGGGGAGCGGAGCATCCCCCTCGTCCAGGCCAACGCCTCCAGCGACGGAACACCGGCGGCCTTCCGGGGGACCCTGACCCTCTCCCCGGAGGATTACGACCCCAACCGCACCGCAAAGATCGGCCCGGTGACCTACCTGCTCACCTACGGAGGGAAAAGCACCACCTACCAGTCCCAGGGGGAGGTTTATGTAGCGGGGCGCAATGTCCCCCTGGCGGTGGAGAATACCGCCCAGCTTTCCGCCGTTCTCACCAACCCGGATGATGACGAGAGCATCACCGGCACCCTAAAGCCGGGAGCCAGAGCCTATGTGGAGGAGACGGTGCGCACCAGCCGCAGCGGGGTTATCACCCTGGCCTACAAGCTGCGGGGAGGCGGCTATATCCTGGCAGGCACCCCCACCATGGGGCCGATGGTCCAGGTGCTGGAGGGAGCCCCGAAGCTCTCCATGGAGATAGAAGAGGTATCCACCGGCCTGGGAGAGGATGGCAGCCTTACCATCACCCTGGGGGAGGGGACCCCCGCTATCACCACCACCCGCACCGAAGATTCCCTGGTCCTGGACTGCCGGGAGACCACTGCCGGGGAGCTGACCCGGTTGACCAACGGCTTCATCCGCACCGCTTCCGCCGAAGAGACAGAGGCAGGGACCCGCATCACCCTGCGCCTGGAGCCGGCAGGGGAGCTGTGGGGATATGATCTCTACTACCAGGATGGGAAAACCATGCTCTACCTGAAGCCTGCCCCTAAGCGCGGCGATACCTTCGGGAAGCCCCTTTCCGGCGTGTCGGTGATGCTGGACGCCGGCCACGGCGGTAGCGACCCAGGGGCCATGGGGGTGGCGGGAGAGAGCGGCCCCGCCGAAGCTCAGCTGAACTTGGCGGTGACCCAGGCGCTGAAGTATCGTCTGGAGCAGCTGGGGGCCTCGGTGAGCCTCACCCGCGCCGATGACAGCCAAATCTCCCTCTACCAGCGGGTGGATGCCGCCACCGAGGTCCGGCCGGATATCTTTCTTTCCGTCCACCACAACAGCGGCGTCCTCACCGGCAACATGAACCAGGCCCGCCGCATGGAGTGCTATTACTTTGAAGATATTTCCCAGCCCTTCGCCCAGGCCCTGATGGACCGCCTGCCGGGGATGCTGGGCCGTCCGGGCACCGAGCCGGAGCAGGCCCGGTACTATGTCACCCGCCAGACCGCCAACCCGGCGGTGCTGCTGGAGGTGGGCTTTATGGTCAATCCCCTGGAGTACGAGGAGTGCATTAACCCGGTGAACATCCTGAAAACCGCCTGCGGAGCAGCGGAGGCGATACTGGATATAATCAAGTGAACCTGCAATAAAATTCCCCGTGGAAATCTTCTAAACCTCACCCAAATAACCCCCCGCCAGCCGGTGCAGACCGGAGGGCGGGGGGTTATGGTTTGCAAATTTATTTGTAGGTGTTGGTGGTGTAGACGTTGGCGGTATTGGTTCCGCCGGGGCGCTCTGCCAGCTTTTCAATGAGAAATCCGCCATGCTTTTGGGCGGCCAGTGCGTTTCGCACAAAGGAGAAGCTCCCCAGGACCATGAAGGCGTAGCCCATCAACAGGTCCGGCAGGTAATCGGAAAGGAGATTCAGTTCCGGGTCAAAGAGGAAACCAGGCACCGCCCGCATACAATCCAGCAGCCCTACGCCGTACTCCCCAAAGACCTCGTAAATATCCAGCCCAATACAGACGTATTGGCTTACCAGCCCCATACACACCGCCACAATAATACAGATGATAATGCCGGGGGTGTCCAGCTTGCCGCTGAATTTTTCGTAGCCCTTGAAGGCGCAGACCATGAGGACCAGGCCGCAGATGGCGGCGATGTATCCCAGGCGGTTCACCAGCACCCACAGGGCTACCCCCGCCAGGGAGAAGAGGATGGCCCCCGCGATTCCCGCCGGAAGGTTGCCGGGAACGGCCTTCTGCTCCGCGCGGGCAGCCTGGCTCATCTGCTCCAGGCACCGGGGACAGATGGCGTGGAGCTTGCCGCCCATATCAAAGAGGGCGGCATCCGGCGCGCCGCAGCTTTCGCAGCAGGAGGCCATGCCGTTGGCGGCCAGCCACCCCACCACATCGTTATAGAAGGTCAGAAGGGACTGGGCGGTGATATCCCGTTTTTTATCAATGGCGATTTGGGCCACCAGCAGCTGGCCGTTGTAGCTGCCCCCGGTGCAGAAGGGGTGCTGTGCGGCGTAGTCCGCCAGCCACTGATTGGCCTCCTGGCTCATATCCGCCCCGGAACGGGTGGCCCACACCACCACATCGTAGCACCGGGCCTTGGAATTGAGATTGGTTACCATGGCAAACCCGCGGTAATAGCCGCACAGCATGCTGTTTTGCCCCCGCAGGCGCATTCCGGTGGCGTTTCTGGCCTGTACCAGTTCATGCTTCATCGCAAACACACTTCCCATCATTCGGTAGATTTAAATATAAGTATAAAACCGCGAAGTTTGGAAGTCAAGCTCTAAAAGCCTGCAGGGAGTGGCCAAACACGCTTTTTATGCTAATCTGGGCTGCCGCCATCTCCGCCTTCTTTTTCTTCTTGCAAAAGAAGAAAAAGAAGCAAAAAGAAGAATGCCAAAAGGGGCCAATAACACAGCAAATTTAATAGAAAAATCTGCGTGGTTTGGACACCCCCAAGCCTGCGCAGAGAGGTCGGCTACAGAAAAATGCCGATTGCCTCCAGAATGCCGTAGCTGGCTACCCCCATAATGAGGCCGCTGGTGAGCACCCCCAGGGTGATGGCCAGGAGCGCCCTGGGGAAGGGCATCCGCAGGAAGGTGGCGGCCACCGAGCCGGTCCAGGCCCCGGTGCCGGGGAAGGGGATAGCCACAAAGCCCCACAGGCCGATGAACTCGTATTTTCCAAAGCTGTGGGCAGCCTTGTCCGCCTTGTTTATGATCCGCTGGAAGAAGGACCCTACATAGGGCCAGTCCGCCAGCCAGACCAGAAGCCTTTGCCCAAAAAGCAGGAGAAAGGGCACCGGCAAAAGGTTTCCCAGCACACAGACAAGATAGACCTGCCAGAAGGGGAACCCCATCCCCACCCCAATGGGAACGCCTCCCCGCAGCTCCACAATGGGAAGCATGGAGACAGCGAATAGATACCAGTATTTTTTCAGCATAGACGGCGATGTCCTTCCTTATGGATTAAAATAGGTGTGACCCTACCAGTTTACAGGGAAACGGGGTAATAATCAAGGGGAAAAGAGGAAAAATAGGAACGCCTGGCACTTGGCCTGTAGGAGTGTCAATAAATTTGTAAATTATTTGTAAAAGGCCTTGACTTCCGGGAAAAAAGAAGTACAATAATAGTTGTTAGCACTCAAATGGCGTGAGTGCTAAATTCCAAAACAGGGGGGCGGAACGGCAATGGAGCTGGATAACCGGAAGCTGCGGATCCTTTCCGCCATTGTAGAAACCTACATCGCCACCGGGGAGCCGGTGGGCTCCAAGCTGGTAGCCAGCCTCCTGGATGGGGAGGTCTCCTCCGCCACCGTGCGCAACGAAATGGCGGTGCTCTTTGAGCTGGGCCTGTTGGAACAGCCCCACACCTCCGCCGGAAGGGTCCCCTCCCACCTGGGCTACCGCCTTTACCTGGATGAGTTGATGCGGAAGAAACCCCTCACCCCGAAGGAAAAGCAGGAGATTGAGGCTCTTTTCAACCTCCGCAACCCGGACCCGGACCGGCTGCTGGAGGACGCCGCCAGGACCCTGGCGGAGCACACCGGCTGCGCGGTCATCTCCACCGCCCTCACCAAAGAGAGCGCCAAGGTGCGCAAAATTGAGCTGATCCCCGCCACCAGCCGCACGGTGGTTATCCTTCTCATCGCCAGTAACGGCATGGTGAAGAACAAGGTCTGCCGGGTGGATTTCCTCCTGACCCCCAAGGTTGTGGAGTTTTTCCAGAACTTCGCCAATGGACACCTGGCGGGGCGGAGCATCAACGAAATCACAAAGAAATACCTGGGCTCGGTGGCCTTCACCTTGGGAGAGGAGTATGTGGACATCTTTGCCCCCCTCCTTTCCGCCATCTACGACCTCTGCCGGGAGTGCAGCGACGGACAGATTTACCGAAGCGGGACCAGCAATCTCCTGGAGTATGAGGACCTGCGCCAGGTGGCAAACCAGCTCTTCCGGGTCATCAACTCCCGCGAAGCGGTGATGGAGCTGATTGGCCGGGACGAGGACGGTATCCAGGTCTTTGTGGGGCAGGAAAACCCCAACAGTGTCTTTGCAGATTCTTCGGTAATCGTCAGCCGCTACCGCATCGGCGCGGATAACACCGGCGCCATGGGGCTCATCGGCCCCATCCGCATGGACTACGCCCGGCTGATTCCCCATCTGGAGTATTTTTCCAAAACCCTGGGGAGGCTCCTGGAATCCACCCTGGAGGAGCAAAAGTAGCAAGGTCTATGGAGATTTTGCCGGACAGAAAAACGAAAATGACGCGGGAGGCAAAGGCCCCCGTGAAGAACGGAGGATATAGACTTGGCAGCAAGCGACAAGGAGAGGAAAAACCAGGAGCTTCCGTTGGAGGAGGAACCGGTAGGCGAGGCCCCCGTCCCGGAGGAGGTCCTCCCAGAGGAGGAGACTCCCCAGGAGCCCAGCCAGCTGGAACAGCTCCAGGAGGAAAAGAAGGAGCTGGAGGATCGGTATCTGCGGCTGATGGCGGAGTTTGGGAACTTCCGCAACCGCACCGCCAAGGAGAAGGAAAGCACCTATGGGGACGCCAAGGCGGAGACGCTGAGGAGCTTCCTGCCGGTGCTGGATAACCTCCAGCGCGCCCTGGAAAGTCCCTGCTCCGATGAGGAGTACAAAAAAGGAGTGGAGCTTATCCACAAGGGGCTGTGGGAGGTGATGACCTCCCTGGGGGTGGAGGAAATTGCCGAAGCCGGCGTCCCCTTCGACCCGGAGGTCCACAACGCCGTCATGCACATTGAGGACGAAGCGCTCCCTAAAAACACCGTGGCCCAGGTGCTCCAAAAGGGCTACCGGGTGGGCAGCAAGATTTTGCGCTACGCCATGGTGCAGGCAGCAAACTAGAACAAAACTCGATATAAATTGTGAGTAACATGATATAACGGAGGTAAAGAGATATGAGCAAGATTATTGGCATCGACCTGGGTACAACCAACAGCTGCGTGGCTGTAATGGAGGGCGGCGAAGCCGTCGTCATCCCCAACCCGGAAGGGGACCGCACCACCCCCTCGGTGGTGGCCTTTAAGGATGGCGGCGAGCGCCTGGTGGGTAAAGTCGCCAAGCGCCAGGCTGTCACCAACCCGGAGCGCACCATCAGCTCCATCAAGCGCCAGATGGGCACCGACCACCGGGTGACGGTGGAGGGAAAGAGCTACACCCCCCAGGAGATCTCCGCCATGATACTCCAGAAGATGAAGAACGATGCCGAGGCCTATTTGGGCGAGCCGGTGAGCGAGGCAGTCATCACCGTTCCCGCCTACTTCACCGATGCTCAGCGCCAGGCCACCAAGGACGCCGGCCGCATCGCCGGTTTGGAAGTGAAGCGCATCATCAATGAGCCTACCGCCGCCGCTTTGGCCTACGGCCTGGGGAAGGACGCCGATCAGCTCATTATGGTCTACGACCTGGGAGGCGGTACCTTTGACGTCTCTATCATCGAAATGGGGGATGGCGTCCAGGAGGTAAAGGCCACCGCTGGTAACAACCACCTGGGTGGCGACGACTTCGACGAGCGCCTGGTGAATTACCTGGTGGAGGAGTTCCGCAAGGCAAACGGCATCGACCTGCGCCAGGACAAGATGGCCCACCAGCGGCTTATCGAGGCGGCGGAAAAGGCGAAAATCGAGCTTTCCGGCATGACCACCACCCAGGTGAACCTCCCCTACATCACCGCCGACGCCACCGGCCCCAAGCACCTGGATATGACCATCACCCGCGCCAAGTTCAATGAGCTTACCGCCGACCTGGTGGAAAAGACCATGGCTCCGGTGCGTCAGGCTCTCTCCGACGCCGGACTCTCCCCCTCGGATATCCAGAAGGTGCTGCTGGTGGGCGGATCCACCCGCATCCCCGCCGTCCAGGAAGCGGTCAAGAGCTTCATGGGCAAGGAACCCTCCAAGGGCATCAACCCCGATGAGTGCGTAGCGCTGGGGGCCTCCATCCAGGGCAGCGTCCTGGCCGGGGAAACCAAGGGCCTGCTGCTCCTGGACGTCACCCCCCTCTCCCTGGGCGTGGAGACCCTGGGCAACCTCACCGACCGGGTCATCGAGCGCAACACCATTATCCCCGCCAAAAAGAGCAAGATTTATTCCACTGCCGCCGATGGTCAGACCTCGGTGGAAATCAAGGTCCTCCAGGGCGAACGGGAGATGGCGGCGGATAATAAGCTCCTGGGGAACTTCCAGCTCACTGGCATCCCCGCCGCCCCCCGCGGCGTCCCCCAGATTGAGGTGACCTTCGATATCGACGCCAACGGCATTGTCCATGTTTCCGCCAAGGACCTGGGCACCGGCCGGGAGCAGTCCATCACCATCACCTCCTCCACCAACATGAGCAAGGACGATGTGGAGAAGGCCGTTCGGGAGGCGGAGCAGTTTGCCTCCGCCGATAAGGAGCGCCGGGAGGCCATCGATACCCGCAACAACGCCGACCAGATGGTTTACCAGGCGGAAAAGGCCCTGACCGACATGGGGGATAAATTCCCCGCCGGGGAAAAGCAGGAGCTGGAGGCCAAGGTGGCGGCTTTGAAGGAGACCCTGAAGGGGGAGGACCTGGGGGCCATCAAGGCAAAGATGGAAGAGGCCCAGAAGGCCCTTTACGACGCCACCGCTAAGGTCTACCAGGCGGAGCAGGCCGCTGCCCAGGCGCAGCAGGGGGCAGGGGCCCCCGGAGCCGCTCCCGACGGCGACACGGTGGTGGACGCCGACTACCGGGATGTGGACGAGAACAACTGATCCACAGGATAATTGGCAGGATAGGGGGCCTTTTGCCCTCTATCCTGTCTCCATGACATGAGAAGCTGTTTTGTGCCTGGCCACGTGCCAGACGGCGAAGGATTTTTCCGCCGGATAATGGGGGACAGATGCGAAACGGGTTCTGAAAACAACGAGGTGATGTGATTTGCCGGAAAAAAAGCGAGATTATTATGAGGTGCTGGGGGTCCAGAAGAACGCCACCGATGACGAGCTGAAAAAGGCCTACCGCAAGCTGGCCAAGGAGTACCACCCGGACCTGCACCCGGACGATAAAGAGGCGGAGGCCCACTTCAAGGAGGTGGGTGAGGCCTACGAGGTCCTTTCCGACAAGGAGAAGCGGGCCCGCTACGACCAGTTTGGACACGCCGGCGTGGACCCCAACTATGGCGCCGGCGCCGGTGCCGGGGGCTACGGCGGTGGCGGCTTCGGTTTTGGCGGCTTTGGGGACCTCTTCGAGGACCTGGGGGATATCTTTGGAGGCGGCGGCTTCGGCGGTTCCACCCGCGCCCGCAACCCCAGCGGCCCCACCCGCGGCGGCAGCCAGGGAGTCACCCTGCCCCTCTCCTTTATGGAGGCAGTAAAGGGCTGCCAGAAGGAGGTCGCCTACCAGCGGCTGGAAAGCTGCGCCGCCTGCTCCGGCAGCGGGGCGGCAGCGGGCAGCCATCCGGAAACCTGCCCCGATTGCGGCGGCACAGGATATGTCACCGTGCGCAAGCAAAGCATTCTGGGGATGATGCAGGTGCGCCAGCCCTGTACCCGCTGCGGCGGCACCGGCAAGTTCATCAAAAACCCCTGCCAAAAGTGCGGCGGCAAGGGGCGGGTGCGGGTCAACCGCAAATACACCGCCAATATCCCCGCCGGCATTGACGATGGACAGACCTTCGTCATCCGGGGAGAGGGGGACCATGGCACCAACGGCGGCCCCGCCGGGGACCTCCAGGTGACAGTTACCGTCCGCCCCGACCCCATCTTCGAGCGGGATGGCCGGAACATCTGGTGCGATATTCCACTTACCTACACCCAGGCGGTGCTGGGGGATGAGATTGTCGTTCCCACCGTGGACGGCAAGGTGAAGTACACCGTCCCGGAGGGGACCCAGAACGGCACCGTCTTCCGCCTGCGGGATAAGGGCGTAGTGGACCCCAACACCGGCCGGAACCGGGGGGACCAGTACGTCCGGGTGTCCATCGAGGTGCCAAAGGGCCTCACCCGCAGCCAGAAGGAGAAACTCCGGGAGTTTGAACAGAGCCTGAGCGAGAAAAATTACCACAAGCGCCAGGGCTTCTTTGAAAAGCTCCGAGAGGCCTTTGATAAGGATAAATAAGCTGCTCTGCCAATCTGGGGTTTCACCCCAGCCCCCACTTCTTTTT
>OFGH01000964.1_pt1 | contig 21681 bp, 17 predicted proteins | sample 1521721 | NCBI WGS metagenome assembly OFGH01 (sample SAMEA3504132, study PRJEB24116) | mouse gut metagenome | biome: mouse gut; feature: mouse-associated habitat; material: faeces | place: Denmark | collected 2011
CCCGCCGCCGCAGGCGGCCAGGGACAGAATCATGGCGCCGGCCAGCAGCGCCGCAAAGACACGTCTTTTCATAGTAAGTAAAACTCCTTTTCTGTTGGGGTATGAGAGACCCCTTTTGGGGGCTTACGTGGGGTTTGACGCAGGAAAACAGAAAAGGTTCCCGAAATCGAAAATTTTTTAAAAAACGGGCCCGAGCTGTCTGTCACTCGGGCCCGTTTGGTCTGTTGGGACGCCGCTGCCCTGTCCTCAAAGGGCACGGGATCAGCTTTGAGACTGGTATTCAAAAAATACAACGCTTCCGTTCACCGCGGCCAGACCATCGGCGGTCTGCCCCAGAGAGATGGTGATGTCGTTCAGCATACAGCGGTACAGGCTCCCGTGGAGCCGCCGGAGGACCGCCTTGGCGGCGTTGTAGCTGTCGCTGGTGAAGCTGACGGATATCTCCCGGCGCACGATGCTCTGGGAGGCGTCCACCGTGCCGAAGGACAGGCTGTAATCCCTGGTGTCCGCGAGAATCGTGTGCAGCTCCAGCATGACCGACTGCAGGTTGTCGTAGGCGGCCAGGCCGCGGGGGGACTCCTCCCGGGCAAACAGCCCCTCCAGCTCCCGCTCCATTTGGCGCTTCTCGGTCAGACGGAGCTGCGCCGCCTCAATCTGGAGCTGACACAGCTCTGTCTCATCCCGGGCGGCGTCCCGCTGGGCGGTCACCGGGAGGTAAAACAGCATGACATAGCCGCTGACCGCCGCGACTGCGGCCAGCACCCCCAGCAAAATCCACTCCCGGGCGGTTAGACTGCGTTTCATGGGGCGGTCTCCTCCTTCTGCAACTGAATCAGGATGCTGGACTGGACCAGCGCCCCGGTATCCTGGGTTGGGGCGGCCGTATTCACCCAGGTGGCCGCCACCAGCGGCGACTCCTCCAGCCGGCTGACGATCCCGGCGGTCTGAGCCAGGGTCACGCCGGAAAACTGAACCTGCACCTGGCTGCCGTTGATGGAAATGGCGTTCAGCTCCGCCTCTCCCACCGCGCCGTCCAGCAGGTCCAGAACCTCCATGCGGTCAATGAGCTCCCGCTCCTCCTCGGTAGCGGAATACCGGCTGTAGCGCTCCTGGATCTGGCTGTAGTCCGCCAGCTCCGCCATCATGCCGTCCAGCCGGGCCTGGGACGACTCCAGGGCCTGCTGGGCCTGCCGGGCCTCCGTCCACAGGTCGTACACCAGCACCTTGGACAGCCCCAGCAGGCAGGTCAGCGCAAACAGCACATAGAGAGCGATGGTCGCCGGTTTGGTGGTTCTGTCCGGCTTGTAGAACAGGTTCATCGTCCGCTTGGTGGGGAAGGTCTCCTTTTTTTTGCTCATTTTTGTCCCCCCATCCCGGCGCCCGCCGCAAAGATGCCCTCCGCGGCCCACTCTCCGTCTCCGGGAAGCAGCTCTTCCGGGGCGCGCAGGTCCAGGCCCACGATGTCCGCGATGGCCTTCCGCAGAGGCGGCATTGCCGCGCCGCCCCCCACCAGAAAGATGTCCTCCAGGCTGCTGGAGCGGTAAGTAAACTGATAGAAGTTGATTACCTTCAAAATTTCCACCGCGATGCGCTCGCACAGGTCGGTCACCCGGGGGCTGGAGTGGACGCTGTGGTAGTCGCCGGCCTTGTAGGTGCCGGCCAGGAAGGCGTCCACCCCAAGCTCATCGGCGATGGCCAGGTCCAGGCTGCGGCCCCCCAAGGCAATCTGACGGGTGGCCTGGACCCGGTCCCGCCACACCACCGTGATGCGGGTAAACTGGTGTCCCAGGTCCACAAAGCAGAACTCCTCCCGTCCCTCCCGGGCCTGGACCAGCTGGATCAGGGCCATCTCCTGGGGCAGGACCGTTTTCAGGCGGATGCCCGCCTGGGAAAACATCTTATAGTATCCGGCCAGGGTGTTTTTGGCGGCCACGGCGGCCATCATGGGCACGCCGTTCTCACGCTCCTCCCCCTCGGCAGGCCGGCAGAGGGCGTAGTCGCAGAAATACTGGTCCGCCACACCCTGGATAAAGTCGGAAAACTCATAGGGCAGGTTCATCATAAGCTGCTCGGCGGTCATGTTCGGCATGGTGACCAGCCGGCAGATCACCTGACTGGGCGGCAGCACCAGCGCCGCCGGGACCCTGGGCAGGGACAGCTCCTTTTTGGTCTGCTTCAAAAACTGGGTGAACATGTGGGGAAGGGCGATGGTCCCGCGCTCGTCCACCAGGTTTTCCGGCAGGCGGACCTTCTCCAGACGGACCAGGCTGTTGTCCCGGAGCAGGGCGACCTTCATGCTGCTGCTGCCCAGGTCGAACCCGAGCCTTGTTTTTGCCATAATCTCTCCCCCTCTGTCTTAAAACAGGCCAAAATACCACTGAATCAGCGGTTCCCCCCAGCAGACCGCGTACAGCGCGCCCGCCGCCAGGAAGGGCCCGAAGGCCACCGCCGTACCCCGCCGGCTGCCCGCCAGGGCCGCCCAGGCCAGCCCAGCCAGACAGCCGGCCAGCAGCGCCAGCAGAAGCTGGGCCCAGGTCAGGTACAGGGCCAGCGCGAAGAGCAGCTTGATGTCCCCGCCGCCCATGACCTCCCGGCCCGCGATTTTCTCCGCCAGCAGGACCAGCGCCAGCAGCCCCGCCGGGCCAGCGCGGCCAGCGCCGCCGCTTTGAGGTCCTCTCTGAGCAAAAGCAGCCAGACCGCCCGGTTGACCGCCAGCACCGCCAGCAGCCGGCCGGGCAGGACGCGCCGGTGGGCGTCGGCCAGGGACAGCGCCAGCAGCACGGCGGCGAATATCAGCCACTGGCCCAGCGCAAGGCTCCACCCGAAGCGCCGGCCTGCGCACGCAAGGGCCGCCGCCCCGCCCAGCTCCGCCCACAGGCAGTCGGGCGGGATGCGCGCCCCGCAGTATTTGCACTTCCCCCGGCGCAGCAGAAAGCTGAATACCGGAACCAGGTCCCCGGCCCCCAGCGTATGGCCGCAGGCGGCGCAGTGGGAACGCCCGGCGAACATCCGCTCTCCGGACGCCCAGCGGGAGGCGGCGCAGTCCAGAAAGCTGCCCAGCGCCGCGCCGAATACCGCCAGCCAGAAGCAGAGATACGCCGTTATAATCTGTTCTTCCATAAGCTCTCCTTGTACCGGCGCCCTCAGACGCCCTCCAAAGAGCGGGACCCTTCCCGCCCTCTGGAGGACGCCCGCTTTCGCGGGCTGTCCGTTGCCGTTAGGAACCTGAAACCATTTTAGGGCTAACCAAATTATTACCATTGTCAGGAATCGTACTAGGCCTATTGTCCGAGGGTGCCCATACCATATGTACCTCTCCTTTATCAGTTACCACACCGAAAAGGATATTGGTTTTAATACCTTCTGACTTTCCATATCCCGTCAAAGTTGCGGTCACTTCGACAACCTTCCCGTTAGCGGCATCATATGCGTACCTGTTGGCTGATCCAGTGCTGTCGGTAGCCTCAACCTTTAGAGTATCTGACGACATTCCAGCCTGATTCAGAAGATAATTGGAAACAAGCGCGCTCTTAAAGGCCCGCTCATTGGCGGCGTCGGTAGCTTTGCGGGCTTCATCCAGCGCAGAACCCACCAGGGGAATGGAAACCGCAATCAGAATGGCGATAATGGCGACCACAATCAGCATCTCAATGAGGGTGAAGCCGCCGTTTTTGCTGAGCTTGGCGCTCAGTTTTTCTTTGAGTTTTTTCATTTCATAATATCCTTTCTTTTTAGCGTTTTTTATTCGGGATAACCGCCTGTGCATATCAGCGGAAAGCTGTAAAACTGTCCTCCTTTCCTTCAAAGCTGGAATGTTATATATTCAGAGCGCATATCAAAGACGGCTCGGAATACCGGGTAAAGACAGGGGTCCGTGTTCCTTCCGGGAACACGACTGAGGCCATGGCCTCAGTCAGAAGCCGTATTCAGATTGCGGAATACATACTGAACATGGGCAGATAGACCGCCATTAGAATAAACACGACAAAGATTGCCAGCACAATGATAATAGTGGGCTCCAGCAAGGACAAGGCGCGCTTGGTGCGCACGTCCACCTCGTTGTCGTAGTACTCGGCCAGCACCCTGAGGGTGGACTCCATAGAGCCGGTGGCCTCGCCCACCGCGGTCATCTGCACCAGCATGGCGGGCAGCTCCCTGGCGTAGCCCATGCACTCTCCCAGGCCGCGCCCGCCCTCCACGCCGGGCAGGGTGGCCGCGATATCCCGGGCCATGCACAGGTTGGTCATGGTCCGGCCGGAGACCTCGATGGCCTGGAGAATGGGCATTCCCGCCGTCAGCAGCGTGGACATGGTGTGGGCAAACTGGCTGGCCCCCGACATGCGGACAATTGCGCCGATGATGGGGATTTTCAGCTGCGCCCGGGCCAGGGCAATCCCGCCCCGGTCCGTCATCCGGAAGGCCTGCAGGGCCAGCAGCGCCAGAGCGATGACGCCCAGCAGCACCAGGGCGTAGCGCTGGAAGAAGTGGGACAGGGCGATCAGCGCCACCGTCGGCCAGGGCAGGTCGATGTCCATGCTCTCAAACATGTTGGTAAAGGTGGGCACGGCGAAGGTCATGATGATTCCGATTACGCCGGCCGCCACCACAATTACGAAGGCGGGATAGGTCAGCGCGCTGACCACGCTCTCCCGGGTCTTGTTCATCCGCTCAAAGTAGTCCGCCAGACGCCGGAAAGCGGACAGCAGATCGCCCGACTCCTCACCCGCCCGGACCGTCTCCCGAAAGGTGGCGGGCAAGGTTTTCTTTCCCCGCTGGGTAAAGCTGTAGCTCAGGCTCCAGCCGTTGGACACGTCCTCCGACACCTGCCGCAGCAGCCTGCTCAGCGTCCTGTCCGGACACTGCTCCGCCACCAGGTCCACCGTCTGCACCAGGGGCATCCCGGCCTTCAGGATGATGGCGAACTGCTGGCAGGTCAGGGCCAGGCTCTTGGCGCTGATCTTCTGGAACCGGGCCAGCGGGTCCTTCACCGCCGTCCTGGGGACCTCCTTCAGGGAGAGGACCACCTCGCAGCTCTGGCGAATCTGGGCCACCGCGTCGCTCTGGCTCACCGCCTCCACCACGCCGTTCACCCGCTCCCCGCTGGAGTAGGCGGCCTCGTATTTGTATGTGGGCATGGGCGGACCTCCTTACTGCGGCGGCCGCTTAAAGCCCGGCGCGGCGGGCCGTCCGGGGGCGGCCGGGAATCTGTCCGCCTGGGACTGGTCCCGCAGGGCGGAGGAATAGGTCTCCCGGCTGATGGTACCGGCGCCAACCAGATTCTGCAGGCAGCGGTCCATGAGGATATTTCCGATGGCCCCGGTGGTCTGGATGGCGTTGGCGATCTGGGGGGTTTTACCCTCCCGGATCAGGTTGCGGATGGCGCCGTCCACCTTCATTACCTCGCAGGCCAGCACCCGCCCGCCGCCCGCCTTGGGCAGCAGCTGCTGGCTGAGCACCGCCTTCAGGGACATGGACAGCTGCAGGCGAATCTGCTGCTGCCGGGCCGCCGGGAACACGTCCACAATGCGGTCGATGGAGTCGGCGGCGGAGTTGGTGTGGACAGTGCCGAACACCAGGTGGCCTGTCTCGGCGGCGGTGAGGGCCGTCTCGATGGTCTCCAGGTCCCGCATCTCGCCCACCAGGATAACGTCCGGGTCCTCCCGGAGGGCCGCCCGCAGCCCGGCGGCAAAGGACTGGGTGTCCTTGCCCACCTCCCGCTGGTTGATGACGCATTTGTCCGGGGTGTAGACGTACTCAATGGGGTCCTCCAGGGTGAGGATGTGCTTGCGCTCCCGGCGGTTGATCTGGTTGAGAATGGCGGCCAGGGTGGTGGACTTGCCGGAGCCGGTCTCGCCGGTGATGAGGACCAGCCCCTGGCTGTAGGCCGGGAATTCCGCCGCCGCCGCGGGCAGACCCAGCTCAGACAGCTCGGGAATGTGTTCGTTGAGCAGCCGGATGGCGGCAGACCAGGCCCCTTGCTGGCGGAACAGGTTCAGCCTGCACCGCACCCCGGCGATGGTAAGGGCCAGATCGGCCTCTCCCACCACCCGCAGGTTGCCAAACTCCCCGCCGGCCAGCTCCCGCACGATGTTCTCGCACTGCGGGGCGGTAAGCGGCTCGCTGTCCATCTCCCGGATGGCCCCGTCCACCCGGTACCGGGGCGTCAGCCCCCGGACCAGATGGATGTCCGACGCCCCGTCGGCCTGGGCCTGGGCGACATATTCTTCTATAAGTTTCACTCCATATTCCTCCTATCCGTCACCCAGCACCCGGTGAATCTCCTCCGGGGAGGTCACACCCTCCAAAACCAGCCGGCGGCAGTCCGCAATGATGGGCTGAAAATCCGAATTCTGTATGGCGGCCTCCAGTCCGCTGAGGGAATGGGCGTAGATGGCCCGCCGAATGGCCGGGGTCACCGGCAGGATTTCAAACACGCCGGTCCGGCCCCGGTAGCCGGTATTGAAGCACTCGCCGCAGCCTGTTCCCCGGTAGAACAGGTAGTCCCCCGGCTCCAGGCCCAGGGCGGACTGCTCCTCCGGCGGCGGGACATAGGGCCGGCGGCAGTGGGGGCACACCTTCCGCACCAGCCGCTGGGAGATGATCCCCTTCACAGCCCCGGCGATGAGGTAGGGCTCCACGCCGATGTCCATCAGCCGGTCCACCGAGGAGGCGGCGTTGTTGGTATGTACCGTGGACAGCACCAGGTGGCCCGTCATGGCCGCCCGCATGGCGATTTCAGCCGTCTCACCGTCTCGGATTTCGCCCACGGCGATGATATCCGGGTCCTGGCGCAGCACGGAGCGCAGAACATTGGCGAAGGTCAGCCCCGTCTTGTCGTTGATCTGCACCTGACATACGCCGTCGATGTGGTACTCCACCGGGTCCTCCAGGGAGACCAGGTTGACCTCCTCGCGTTTCAGCCGGTCGATTATGGCGTAGAGGGTGGAGGTCTTGCCCGAGCCGGTGGGACCCACCATCAGGATGACCCCCTCCCGGGCGCTGTCCACCAGGCTGAGGAACCGCTCCCGGTTTTCCCCCTCCAGGCCGATGCCCTCCAGGGTGGCCAGCTCCGGGGTCTTTCGCAGCAGGCGGACCACCACCTTCTCCCCGTGAATGGTAGGCAGGGTGGAGATACGCAGGTCCAGCGTCTCCTGCCGGACGGTGACCACCGCCTGCCCGTCCTGGGGTATGTTTTTCTGGGCGATGTCCATACGGGCCATAATTTTCAGGCGGGAGATCACCGAGTTCTGCAGCTCCCGGGGTACCGGGATGATGGGCCGCAGCGCGCCGTCGATGCGCATGCGGATGGTCATGCCGCCCTCTCCGGGCTCCAGGTGGATGTCGCTGGCCCCCTCGGTACAGGCCCGGTCGATGATGGAGTTTACCAGGCGGATGGCCGGAGCGGCGTCCGCCTCGTCCTCGTCCACAGACAGGCTCTGCGCCTGGGCGGCGGCGCCGTACTGGCTGCCCAGCAGGTCCCGGCGCATGTCCTCTATGGCCTGCATGGCCCCTTGGTTGCTGTACAGGTTCTGTACCGCCCGCTCCAGCGCGGCGGATGCGGCAATCACCGGGATGACCCGGCGGCGGGTCACCGCCTGGACCTCCTCCACCGCCACAAAGTTCAGCGGGTCGGCCATGGCCAGCTGCACATCGGTCCGGTTGGCTCGGATGGGGACCACCATATGCTTTTTCGCAATGCTCTTTGGCAGGATCTGTGCCATCTCCGGCGGGATGGAGCAGGTGTTCAGGTCCACAAACTCCACGCCAAGCTGATCCATCAGGGTGTCGATCAGCTGCTTTTCGGTAATAAACCCGTGCTTTTGAAGCACCTCGCCCAGCCGCTCGCCGGTGCTTTCCTGTAATTCCAGCGCCCGGTCAAGCTGCGCCTGGGTGACGGTCCCGCTCTTGACCAGCAGGTCACCCAGCTTGACGTATTTCATGGTTCACTCTCCTTCTTCTCCGGATTCAGGCAGCGGACGGCCAGCTCCGTCTCCGCGTGAATGTCGCCGTCCTTCTCCTTGACGGACAGCTTCAGCGTAAAGACCCGGTCCGCGTAGCCGATCTCCATTGCATCGACCTCATACCGGCCGTTGAGCCCGTACGCGCCGTCGGGCAGGACGCGCAGACCGCTGTTTCCGCCGCCGTCGGCGTACACTTTGCCGTTCTCCAGCCGCAATCTGGTCTCCTCCCCATAGGAGTCGCTGAAATAGGAGTCCAGCATTCCCTCTTTGGCAGCCACATCCTCCGCGTAGCGCAGGTCGTCGGCCAGGATGTCGGCCAGGGTGGACAGCAGCAGCTCCGTCTCCGACTGGGCGATCATGGCGCGGTAGCTGGTCATCGCCATCTGCAGCCCGGCGTTTAGAATCAGCCCCAGCAGGATCAGAATGACCACCGCCGCCAGCAGCTCCACCAGGGTCAGGCCCTCATGACCCGCCAGCTTGCGCCTCATGAGCCGCCCTCCTTGGCGTAGGAATAGGCTCCCTCGCCGCCGTAGCGCCTGACATCCAGCTCCTTTGACGCGCTTTCGCGGGATATGGTCACAGTCAGGTCCGTGCCGGCTCCCTTCTGACTCTCCGCGCCGGACAGGGCCTCGTAAAACAACTTGTCTGAGCTCCGGGCGCTGCGGCCGATGGTGGAGGAGGCCATGATCCCGCCGAACAGCAGGGCAATGGACAGCGCGGCGATCAACACCGCCGCCAGCACCTCCACCAGGGTCTCCCCACGGCTTTGACTCAGCTTTTCCCTCACGGCTCCTCCGCCTCCTTTTTCGCGATCCAGTTCAGCCGCCACTTGACCTGCTCTGTTTGATATGGCTCCGTGTTCCTCAGAAGGAACACCTCGTCCAGCGGCTTGACCGGAATCAGCTCCGCCTCCATCGCGCAGATATGCCCGGTCTCGTCCTCGGGAAGGGCGGCGGTCAGGGTGACGACTCCGTCCTTCCGCAGCTGAAAAGTGACGGTGACATCCTCAAAGCTGTCCGCTTTTATCGTTAAGGTGAACCTGATGGGGAAGTTGAAGCTGACGGGACGCTCTGTAAAGATGTGCCGGTCGTCTGGATTCCGGGCGACCCCCGCTCCTGCCGCCAGCTTTTCGCCGAACAGAAAATCCAGTCTGTCCAGCAGCGGCAGGATGACGGAGGACGCGCCGGGGGAATCGTTCAGTCCACATGTGTATATTCCGTCCGCCTGTGCATAGGTGTGGATATAATAGTCGTGGACCAATCCCGTGGTGATATTCCCCTCGCCATCCGTTGTTTCAACCGTCCTCTGGACGTCCTCCAAGTCATAGCTGTACCGTCCGACGTAACTGCTTGCCTCGATTTCGCCGCAGACCAAACGGAGGGCGGAGGAGAGGGTCAGGTATTTCTGGTGCTCCTCACGGTTGCTGCGCAGCTTGCCCGCGTTGGAGGCAGCCGCCATCAGTACCGATGCCGCCACCATCATGCACACCAGCAGCAATAGAAGCGCTGTCAGGATGGACGCCCCGCGTGCGCTGTTCCATTTTTCATGAATCCGTTTCACGCAGCGTCCCTCCTCTCATCAATTCATGCGGCCTGCGGTTTTTTCTTCCCCGTCAGCTGTTTCCTATCCGTCCGGCGCGGGAGGCGCCGTGACGGCTGCCTCAAACTCATGGGGCTGTCCGTCCAGCTTCAGAGTGATCTTCAGCCTGATGTCCCTTGCGGGCTCCGGCGGGCCGGCCAGCGTCAGCCGGAGGGAGTTCGCGCTCTCCGCCTCGCCAAGCTTCACTCCCGTCTGGTTCTGACCCTGAGCCAGAGCCGCCTTGAATTCCGTGACCTCCCTGCCGCCAACGGCTGCAAAGTCGAAGTACACGGTGTAGGTTCCGGCATCCGTGCCCTCGACAACCCGGGTCTCCACCGGAAGGACCTCCGCCAGAACAGCGCTCGCGGCGGCATAGGTCCGGCCGTTGTAGGTAAAGAGGCTGGTCACGCTGATGACCTCCGGCGCGACTGTGGGAGCTGTGCCGCCGGTCAGCTCAATGGCGGAGAAGGTGTTCACGCCGCCCTCGTCATAATTGGCGCCCTTTGCCTGAACAGTGTCGCCGCTCCGGACGTGCGTCAGCTTCAGCACGCCGTTCAGGTCCTCATCCAGCCTGTTGGTCACGGCGGGAGTCAGCACCACGGTGCCGTTGGTAAACAGAACCGCCTGCGCGGGCTTCAGCTTCAGCTCGGCGGTGACGCGGACCGTGAAGACGCGCTTGTAGGAGGTTCCGCCCGGCTCCGTGTAGGTGACGCTCAGCGTGGTCGTGCCGCCGACGGAGCTCAGGTCGATGACCTCTCCCTCGTTCGCCCTGGGCGAGGTCGCGGCGATCTTCACAGACAGCTGCCTGGTTCGGTTATCCGTGAATGTCAGCACGCCGTTTTGAATGGTCTGGCCGCCAAGGGCCTGCAGCTCCGCAATCGGGTTTTCACCCTCTATCCGGACGGTCCAGACACCTCCCGCCGCCACGTCGCCGGTCAGCTCCAGGGTTTCCTCCAGCGTTCCGCCGCCCACAAACAGGTCCAGCTCCATGGGCCTGCTGCCCTCGCTGCGGGTGATGCCCTTGAGCGGCCACCGGCCGTAGTGGACATTCCGCGGCTGCCCGCCGTCCGTCCGGCTCAGGATGGTGGGGAAGGGGTAGTCCATGCCCTGCAGCTCCCTCCGGCTGGACGGCGGATAGCTGTATTTGCCGGGCACGGAATACGATCCGCCGTCAGGAAGGGTTATTTCGGTGGTGACCTTTGAGAATCTGCGCTGAGTGCCCGTTGCGCCGCTGTTCAATCGGGCCACACCGCCTGTTTCCAGCTCCTCATAGCTCAGGGCGGTAACGCCGGGAGTGCCGTTCACGTCGGTTTTGATGCCGCTGGTATCTGGGGGTTTTACACTGTCCAGATAGTAGCTGTTGGTAATGGTACAAATACCATGGTTCGCGGCGTCATTGTAGGAGCCGGTACCCGCTGCTACAATTTCGCCGGTACCACCCAGGGCATACAGTGATTTGATATTGCCGCTTTTACTGGGCAGGGATACATAGCTGTAGCAGTTGTGTAATTCGTTGTTGGTGGTGTTTTGCTGCTGATTTAACGGCTTATTGGTGTCTGTACCAACAATGCCGATTCTGATTCCGCCTGCCGGGTCCAGCGGTTTGAAGTAACTGCCGCCTACGATACCGCCGACATAGATGCCGGCCACGTTTTTAATGGAATTGCCCACTTGAATGCTTCCGCCGGCATAGCAGCTTTCAATGCTTTTCTGACTGGCCCCAACCAAACCGCCAATGCGTACATTGTCGTTTCCGAATGCGGAGCTGACGTTGCCGGTGGAAACCTGAATGGACGTTACAGCGGCACACCCCTCCAGATTCATGTTGGAAATGCCGACCAAACCCCCAATCTCAGCGCCGCCCCAGGAGGAATTGCTGAGCTTCACATTCACCTCAATTGTATAACCGGCTACGGCGCAATTCTTCACTGCGCTGGCAGTATCCGAGGCCGCCAGCCCCGCCAAGGCTCCAATGGCATACCAACAGCTGTCCGTATCTTTGGTGCTGTTTCCGGCAATGCTGCTTACAGTACCCTGTCCGTTGGAGGAATAAAGAACAATGTTGCTCAGCTGTCCGTTATAGACAACACCGAACAGACCCGCGCAGGATGATTCCTGGCCTTGAATGCTGACATTTTCAATTACATAGCTGCCTCCGTCATACACGCCGCCAAACCAGCCGTTGAGACTGCCTTGATTGCCGACGGTGGCATCGTAATACTCCGCGATTGGCGTATATGTTTGATAGACGTCGTTTCCGTCCTTGTCCTTGCCGGACCCGCCCATAATATCATGGCTCTGGGTCCAATAATATGTTTCGGTCATTTCCTTGCCGGACAGATAGGGGAATTGGGAACAGTTGTCCCTTGTCAGCACCGTTTTGGTATTCATCGTTGTGCCGTTCCAATTAATAAACTGCAGCTGTTCAATGGCCCGTACGCCGTAAACGTTGTCCTTACCGCCCGGAGCGGCGGTGGGCGCGGTGCAGCTCCAATCCCTGGGCAGCTGTGTCACCGACATGGCGTCCGCGAAGAAGGGATTGAGGGTGAAGGTGACGGAGACGGTTGACAACGCTCCGGACTGCGTCAGCCTCAGCGTACCGTTGGGCCGGCCGGTGGTGGCCGAGGGGTACAGGCCGCCCACGGCTTTGTCCAGGTCCAAGCTGAGATAGGAGTGGAAGGTAAAGCCGGGCATCAGAGCTTGCAGCGCCTGATCCGCCGCCGCCTCGGCATCGGTCTGCGGCCGGTTCTGCGTGAAAGCGCCTCCCTGCCCGCCGGAGCAATAATTGATGTTACCCGCCGTTACGGTTACGGCACGTTCCACTCCGTCGGCGGCATAGCAGCCGTAGCCGTATTCGGTGACAATCCCGTCGTCGTTGCGGGCGGTGCTCAGCGTGTTATGCTTGACAATGGCCTTCTCAACCGGGTTCACAGTCAGCAGGCTGGTGCTGTAGTATGCCTCGCCGCCGATCTCCAGCTTCTCCCAGTAGTAAATTCCCATCTCGCCCAGATCGATCGGTTTGGGCCAGTCCACGCCGGGGTAGACAGGATTGCCGGCGGCGTCCGTGACGGCGGTGGGGTAGGGATATTCGCCTGTGCCGGACAGCTTTTTCATGCCGGATATGACGGGCGTCTCCGCCGACAGCTCCGCGTAGGTCTTTCCGGAAGCGGCAGTCCCGTCCTTATACGCGGCGGTATAGGAGTTTTCCCGGTAGGTAAAATTGCCCATGTTCAGGTAGCAGGCGCCGGACTGACTTCCGGAGGCCCCGGACTGGCCGCAGAAACCGCTGGCCTTGGCGTTCACACCGCTGGAGTTCATGTGCGCCGCGGCGTAGGAATTGGCAACTGTCCCGCCGTTGAGGCCCACAAACCCGCCGGTCCAGACGAAGGAGGTCCGGTCCGTCTCGCCGTTGATCCGGGCCACGGCGTAGGAGGTCCCGATCCAGCCGGTGTTCCAGCCCGCCAGCCCCCCCGCGTAGGAGGTGCCAAAGCCGATGCCGCTCACTGAAAGCAAGGGCGCTTCCACGCCGCAGTCCTGGATAATGCCGGTGTTTCGTCCCACCAGCCCGCCGATGTAGAAGGGGGCGTAGGTGCTCCTGGCGTCCAGCTTCAGGCCGGAGGCGGCGCAGTTTGTGACCGTTCCGCTGTCGTTCCAGCCCACCAGGCTGCCTAGATACAGCGTATCCCATCTCCGGGCAGCCGTAAGTCCAACCTCGGGCATATGGTAGACAATGCTGTTCAGCTTTCCCTTTGAGCAGCCGAACAGGCCCGCGCAGACCGCTGTTTCCGCTTGGAACGCCACATTGCGGATGGTATGGCAGCTTCCGTTGTAGGTTCCCAGAAAGGGCGCCGCCAACCTGCCGATGGGGTCCTGACGGAACGTTTCAGCCGCCAGACTTCCGCCGCCGTACTCTGTGTAGGTGCGGTAGTTCAGGTCCAGCCGCTGCTGGAAACGGTAGTCGTTGCCGCTGTGGTAATACTCCGGGTTCCGGCTCAGCTCGTACAGATGCCGGGGCGTGCGCAGGTCGGCCTGCCTGTAGTTCTTGGCGATCAGCTTCCCGGCGTAATCGGAGATCATCGTCTCATTCCAGCCCTGTACCGGTTTATCCTGCGCCGAGACCGGATTGACCGTCTCGGCAAAGTGGGGGTTGTAGAAGTAGTCGCCGGACGCTGAAATCGGCGGCGTACAATCAGCCGCAAGAGTAAAACCCAGATACTGGTAAAAATCGGCGCTTGCCTCAGCGGGAATGGCGGCGGGCAGCGGGATCAGGTAATACTCCTTGGATACCGTGTCCCCTTCCGTTTTGCCTTCCGCCCTGATCCAGTCTGCCCGCGGCACTGTCTGCGCTGGGGTTGTCCGGATCGCCTTCGCTGCTTTGTCAAGGTAGGAATAGGTAATTGTGACCGACCGCGCCGCGCCGGCGCTCAGAGAGCCGTCGTCATTCCTGACGCCGTCCAGATCCGTCCCTAAAAGAGCCACGGCATAGCCGTCCAGCCGGATGGTCTTGCCGTCCTCCAGGGACTTTACCAGCGTTCTGGCATTGCCGCCGGAAAAGCCATAGGCGCCGTCGCTGTATTTCTCGTAGTAAACCAGACTGGGCTCCTTGAACTGCGCGGTCCAGTCGCCGTAGTGGGGCAGACCCTTCAGGCCCGGGAAGTCGTAGTTGGTCAGCTGCAGGTCGTCCCGCAGATTATAGGGATGACTGTCCGTTGAGGATTTCTCAGCGAACGCGCCGCCCATTGCTGTGACAAAACTTTTGTCCTTCATCTCGTCATAGGGCCGGCCATATTGGGAAATTCCCTGGTCGGGGATGCTCAGGCTCAGGTAGTACGTATCGGTAAAGGCGTCGTTATTTGCCGTCGTCTGTGACTGGGTCAGATACCAGAACTCAGTCCGGTCCGTAAGGCCGACGGGGTGCATCACGGAATAAACATGGCTGGCTCGTGCCTTGAGCCCGCCGCCCATGCACAGTCCGGCGGCTTTCGCGGACCCGGACATATTGATAAATCCGGCGGCGTAGCAATTGGTCAGTGTGACGCTGCTGCTGTCACCCACCAGCCCGGCGGAGCTTTTCCCGGTGAGATAGCAGTCCGCGTAGGAATTAGAGACTGTCAGAGAAGCCGCGGCGCTTCCTGCCAGACCGCCTACGATATCACTTCCGGAGATCAGGGTAGCGGACAGGCAATTTGTAATCAAGCTGTTTTCTCCCAACGTTCCTGCCAGGCCGCCCGCCGCCGCGCCAATAATCTGGTACTGATACGCGCCGCCCTCCGCGTTGCTGCCCAGCAGGTCGGTATAGCTGCTTGTATCCGTGGGCTCCCAATAGACCCAGCAGTCGTCAAGAACCGTATTGCTCCCGGCGCCGCCCACAACGGCGCCGGCGGCCGACGTCCCCTTTACAGAGGCGTTGACCAGGCGGATGCCCGTAAGCCGCGTATCCTGAGAAGTTCTGGCAAACAGCCCGGCGCCGCCCTCGGCCTCCACGTACAAATCACGGATTTCCTTCTGCCCACCGTCGTAGACCTTCAAATGTGAGTTGTCAATCGGCTTGAACGCTTCAAAGTTCTTGTAGGTCTCATTGCTGTAGCATGAAATACCGGCCAGCTGTTCCGCTCTGGTAAAGCTGTCGGCCACCTTGGAAAAGCCGGAGTCCAGATTTTGGAGGTGGCGCAGGTACATGATTTTTGCGGCGCCCCCGCCGCTGCCCCCGGCAAAAAGGCTGTTGTCGGTATCGGAGGCCTCCGCCCTGGCGGGCCGCTTCCCATCTGCCGTGACTTCAAGGGAGGCTGTGACGGTAAAGTCTCCGCCCAGCCCGCCCGTAAGGCCGGTCAAATTGGAAAAGCTGAAAGGCTCGCCGTTTTTATCGCGCTTCAGGGAATCCAGGGTCCACGCGTATGTATTGCTGTTTTGATCCGCCGCCTCCCTGAGACGGCTGTTATACACAGTACTCATGAGGTCAATGGATTTCCCGTTATATTCCAGCGTTACCGCCTTTGCGGCGCTTCGCGCGCCGTCGGGGATTAGAAAGGTCACCTCAACCCACAGCTCCTCCTCGTTGTGGATGAGCACCGTAACCCCCGGGGTGTGAAGCCGGTCCGTGCTGCTTCCGTCCGCTTTGCCGCCGCCATAGTAGCCCAGCATGGGGCTGCGCCTCATGCGCGCGTCCATTGATTTACTTTTCCACTCGGTATAAAAAGCCTGAAAGCTGCCTTCCGTATAAGCGATGTCGCTTTCTGCGTAAAATACGTCGGTCACGCAGCCGCTGACCGGCTCGTAGACGATATAGAAGTCCCCGTTCAGTAGGGCGGGGTCGATGCTGCCGGCTGGGAGAAGCTCCCCGTCCCCGTTTTTGATGTCGGCACAAGAGATATACCGGCCTCCGGTCCCGGCGTCCACGCCGCTGACCGAATTGCCGCTTTTGCTGACCAGCTTGACCAGCCGCCGGCTGCCGTTCAGCAGCGCCGCGCGGTTTTCTGCGGCCAGATAAATTTCCCGGGCCGCGTTGTCCAGCTCGGTAATCTTCAGATAGTTCTTATAATGCGCCGCCGCCACGGCGGAAATGCCCAGCAGGATGACCAAAATGGCCACCGCGGCCAGCATCTCCACCAGACTGAACCCGCCGTTTCGATTGTTGGAAGGTATTCTTTTCATGGATCGGAACCTCATACCAAATATTGTGGACGCAAACTTGATTGCATATCCTATTCGGACACTTGAAACATTTTATCACATCCGAATAGGACATACAATACCATTATAAAACTTTTCGGAGGGGGAAGCTGCCATGCGGCTTGACTATCAGGGGATCGGAATTCGCATCCGGCGTCTGCGGAAGGACAAGAACCTGACCCAGCAGATGCTGGCAGAGCTGTCTGATCTGGAGCCCTCCAACATCTCTCACATTGAGCGCGGCGCCACAAAGCTGAGCCTTCCCACTCTTGTCAGCATCGCCAACGCACTGGACGCCACGGTGGATGAGCTGCTGTGCGACAGCCTCACCGCGTCCAAAAGCGTATACGAGCAGGAGGCCGCTCAGCTTTTGGCCGACTGTTCCCACCAGGAGCTGAAGATCATCACTGAGACCATGCGGGCGCTGAAGGAGAGCCTCCGCCAGAGCCGAGGCTAGGCGGGGGAATCAGGCGTTCCCGGATAGCAGCAGATCCCCACCTCCAGGGCCAGGGGCTGGGTCAGATGAAAATCGGCATGCCGGCAGAACCAGCACTCCGGCGTGGTTTTCAGCGTCTCGCTGCGCCGGGCCGCGAAGCCGGGGCAGCACTGGCCGGGCCACACGCTCCGTCCGCTGAGCGGCATCTCAAAAAGCCGCAGCTCCGGGACAGCCGGCGGCGAGGTCCATTTTTCGCACACCGCAGGAGAAACCGTCCTTTTTTTTGACCCCATGATCCTTACTCCTTCCGTTCAATCCGCTCCTCAGCGGTTTTTGTTGTAATTGTAGCAAAACGATTGGCTTTCAACAACCGCCTTTGCGCGAAACGTCGTTTTTCCTGCGTGAAACGACACTTGTCCCTTGGAAGAGTTATGTTATAATGAAAAAAATACGGTTTAAGGAGAATTTTCCATGGACAGCTTGGCCTTGTGCATTTATCTCGGCGCTGCGATTCCGCCGGTATCCTTTCTGCTGATCCTGTGGAGCCTGCTGGCCCCCAAGTACTCCCGCCGCGTGACCCTGTCCGCTGCGCTGGCTTTTTTCGCAGCGGAGGGGATCGCGTTGTCCGTCCTGTTTCTCCTGGGCTGCAGCCTGGAGTTTGTGATCGGGCTTCTGCCCGTGATTCTTTATCTCCCGGCCATCCTGTGCTTCCACCTGCTGTCGGAGAAGCACGTTTATTTTACCGCCCTGGCCTGGCTGCTGGCCCTGTTGTGCGACCAGTCCCTGGCCATCCTGCGCAAGCTGCTGATCTACCTTGTGAGCCTGCGCCTTCACGGCGCCGCCCTCCAGGTTGTCCCTGCCGTTTTGCTCTTGCTGGCGGCGGCCCTCCTCCTGCTGCTGGTGTTCCGATTCCTCCGCCGGCCCTTCCACGCCTATACCCAGGAACAGATCAGCGACCCGCCCGCCCTCCTCCTTCTTCTTCCGGCGGCGCTGCTCACCCTCTATTCCTATTTTTTGTCCAGCACTATTGATGTCACCGCAACCCTCCTGCTGTTTCTCACCACTCTGGCGGCTCTTCTGGTGCTGGCCCAGATCATCGTTTCCCTGAACTCGGAGCGTCAGGTGCGGGAGGCCAGGCGGCAGATGGAGGCCCTCAGCCTGGACTATGAGCTGCTGCAGAAGAAGCTGGAGCTGGGCCGGGGGTATCGCCACGATATGCGCCACCACATTGCCGCCCTCGCTGCCCTCCTGCAGCAGGAGGACAACGAGGGCGCCCGCGAATATTTGGCCGAGTGGCAGGGTCAGCTTACCGCCGTTGAGGCGGAGACCTGGTGCCGCAATTCCGCTGTCAACGGGGTGCTGTCCGCCTATCTGGCCCAGGCCCGGGACGTGGGGTGTGAGCTGGAGGTGGACGTTGCCTTGCCCGAGGCTCTCCCATTTGACAATATGGACCTGTGCGTGGTTCTGGCCAACGCTCTGGAAAACGCCCTCCACGCCTGTGAAAAGCTTCCGGAGGAAACCCGGCGTATCAGGCTCTCCGCCGCCCTCGCCGATCAGCGGCGGTTCACTGTCTGCGTAGAGAACCCCTGTCCCACCCCTCTGACCTTTGATGATAAGGGTTTCCCCATTGTTCCCCGCCGGGAGGGACATGGACAGGGCCTGAAGAGCATCGCGGCAGTGGCGGAAAAATACTGCGGCGTGTTTCAGTGCGGCTGCGGCGACGGTCTGTTTACCCTCCGGGTGGTCCTTTTAAGCAGCGTACCCCGCCCCCGTTCCTTCCGCCGCGCGGAGATGGTGTTCGCGGGGGCTCTCATGTGTGTTCTCCTCCTCAACAGCACCCCATCCCTGGCGCAGGCCCTGGAGGGTATCCCCGCCCTCGGCCCCGCCATCCGGGTGGTGGACCTGCGGAGCTATTCCTGGAGTTGGGGAGATACCGGCGTCTCCGTTCAGGAGCCGGCGCTGGAGGGCTCCGGCTCCGCCGTGGACCAGCTGGAAGCGCAGAAGGAGGACTTTATCAGCCAGATGGAGGAGAAGTTCTCCTGGCACGCCTCCCGGAAGTATCAGGGCTACGTGGCGGAGGATATCTCCTATGATCTGGTCCGGGACGACGGAGCGCTGCTTATCCTCCGCTTTTACGCCACCATCAATGTGGGAGGCTCGGTGGACTTCAACCGTTATTTCGTTCTGGACCAGGAAACCGGCCGGATTCTGGAGCTGTCCGATCTCTTTTTGCCGGACAGCAACTATATTTTCCCAATCAGCCGTGAAATCCAGGCGCAGATGGCCGAGCAGATAAATGCGGGCGAGGGCATGTACTATCTCTCCGGCGGCATGTGGGCCGAAGAGGACTGTTTCAAGTCCATCGAGCCTGACCAAAACTTCTATATCAATGACGACGGAAAACTGGTCATCGTCTTTGACGAATATTCTGTAGCCCCTGGCAGCATGGGAACACCGGAGTTTGTCATCCCCACGGGGCTTCTGGGCGGCCTGCTGGCACAGCCGTCCGTTCTGACGTAAGGAGGCTGATTTTTTGCTGACACTCTGTATTTGCGACGACAATCAACAGGACATTGCCCGAATTCTGGATATGACCAGGCGCTTCGCAAGGGAGCATCCGGAGTTTTCCTTACGCCCGCAAACCTTCTCCTCCCCCCTCGACCTGCTGGAGCACCTGGAGGGACGGGGCGGCTTTGATCTCTATCTGCTGGATATCCTCATGCCCCGCCTGAAAGGGCTGGAGCTGGCGGAGCGTATCCGGGACCTGGACAAAAAGGCGGAGTTGATCTTTCTGACCTCCTCCCGGGAGTATGCCCTGGACGCCTTTGAGGTGGAGGCCTGCGGCTATCTGCTCAAGCCCGTGGACTGGGAGAAGTTTCAGCATATCCTGCTTTCCGCCGTCCGGCGGCTGGAGGAGCCGGGCTCCCCCTTCATCCTGCTGAAGGTCAAGGAGGGACTGCGGAAGATATTTTTCCAGGAGCTGGTCATGGTGGAGAGCTTCAACCACAGCCGGGTCTGTACCCTGACAGACGGCTCAAAGGCGGTCACTGCGGACACTCTGGCCTCCTTACTGGGGCTGCTGTCCGCCGATTCCCGCTTTTTCTCCCCTCACCGGGCCTATATCATCAATCTGGAACACGTCACCGCCCTGAATGCCTCCCACGTGTTGATGACCACCGGCCAGCGTGTCCCTGTGTCCCGGAGCAGTCTGTCCTCCCTGAAAAAAGCCTATGTCGACTATATCTTTTAACGCGGCTTTTCCGGAGCTCTTCAGTTGGTCAATATGAATACCGTTCGAGAATGTGCCGTGGAAATTGTAAAGGCAGGAATGGTCAACCGCATAACAGTTTTGGAGGCGCAAGAAGCATTATCTTACCATTTACAGAATGTATCGATCATATTCTTATCAGTCCACTTATTAAACAGAGAAAATCTTCCGATATACTTTTACAGCTGTCAACAGCGGATAATGAAGGATAAGAGGAGATTGTAAAGATGATTCACTACATAAAAAATTTAAAAATCAGACTGAAGCTTTATATTCTCATAGGGGTTGCGCTGCTTGGAATGCTCATTATCAGCGGAATGTCATTTTTTCTCATGGGCCGGATGAACGACATGACAAGCGACATTGCAACAAGCTGGCTTCCCAGTGTTGATGTAGGCAGGGAGCTGAGCGCTACCATTTCCAATATCCGGTTGAATGAGCTGGAGTACCTTACCGCGGACTCTGATAGCAAAAAGGAGACCAGCCTTCAGTATCTCCAGGATGCAATCGAAACCATGGACGCCCTCTTAGCCGCATATGGGGATATGATTGATGAGGAAGAACGAGACTTCTATCACAACGCAAACAATCTCTGGACGCAGTATCAGGCGGCGGAAAAAGAAATGATGGCTTTTGCCAAACAGGGCCGCTATGAGAGTGCACGCGCGATTCTGGACGGAGAATGTGAGGCGCTTTTCAATTCTTTGAACAGCGATTTTGATGATATTATCGACTACAATACAAAGGGAAGCGATGATGCAGCGGCGGAAAGCACTTCCCTATACAGTACCGCTATCTTGACCATGGCGGCTGTTATCATTGCCATCATCCTTGTAGGCGTCTTCTTCTCATTTGTAATTATACGCTTGATCAAATTCCCTATTTCTGAAATTGAGAATGCCGCCATAAAAATGGCGGAAGGGGATTTGGATGTAAAGATTTCCTATACCTCTAGGGATGAACTGGGTGTTCTCGCCGCTCAGGTAGGCAAATTAATCCATAAGCTTCAGCTTATTATTGAGGATGAGAATCAATTCCTTGCTAAAATGGCCGAGGGAGATTTTACGGTTGATTCGACCTGCGAGGAAGCGTATACAGGCGGCTTTTATCCTCTGCTTGTCTCATTCCGGGGCATTGCAGACAAGCTCAATGACACAATGCTGCAAATCAGCCAAAGCTCCGTTCAGGTCGCGGGCGGAGCGGACCAAGTATCGAATGGCTCCCAGGCGCTTGCTCAGGGGGCGACTGAGCAGGCCAGTTCTGTGCAGGAACTCGCTGCCACTATTGATGAAATCTCCAACAAGGTAAATCAGAACGCGGACAGTGCGCGGCAGGCCAGCAAAGCGGCAGACGGCGTCAGTCTAGAGATGAATGTGAGCAAAGAAAAAATGCAGCAGATGACGCATGCAATGGAGGATATCAGCAGCTGCTCCAGTGAGATCCGCAAAATCATGAAGATCATTGAAGATATTGCGTTCCAAACCAATATTCTTGCCCTGAACGCCGCCGTAGAAGCCGCCCGCGCAGGCGCCGCCGGAAAAGGGTTTGCCGTAGTAGCCGATGAAGTCCGCAATCTGGCAAACAAGAGCAAAGAAGCCTCCGAAAATATTGCTGCTTTGATTGAAAATTCTTTGCAGGCAATCGAAAACGGAACGCAGATTGCGGACGATACAGCGCAGTCCTTGATTCAAGCGGTCAATGACGTGAACGAAATGGCCGGCATTATCGAACAGATTTCAGAAGCCAGCAGCGATCAGGCGGATTCCATC
>OFGH01000968.1_pt1 | contig 21593 bp, 21 predicted proteins | sample 1521721 | NCBI WGS metagenome assembly OFGH01 (sample SAMEA3504132, study PRJEB24116) | mouse gut metagenome | biome: mouse gut; feature: mouse-associated habitat; material: faeces | place: Denmark | collected 2011
CTCTCGGCATGAACGCCGCCGCCCTGGCCGCGGAGGCGGACGCCGGGACCTACGCCGATGTAGAAGGCTCCTGGTCCGAAGCGTACGTCGCCCGGGTAACGGGGCTGGGCCTGATGGACGGCAAAACCGCCGACGCCTTTGCCCCCAACGAGAACACGAGCCGCGCCGACCTGGTCCTGGCCCTGTACCGCCTGGCCGGCGAGCCCGCCGTCAGCGGGGAGAATCCCTTCGCCGACGTGGCGGACAACGCGGCCTGCAGGGACGCCGTGGTCTGGGCCAACGCCCAGGGCATCGTCACCGGCAAGAGCGCGGATACCTTTGATCCAGACGGAGATGTGAAGCGGCAGGAGATCGCAAAAATTCTCAACATCTTCGCCGCCAGACAGGCGAAAAAGGAAGCTTTGACCAACCGCAAGGACGTCCTTGCCAGCTATCCTGACGCTGAAAACGTGGCCTCCTGGGCCAAGGAGCCCATGAACTGGGCGGTGGCCAGCGAATTTATCACCGGCGCCGACGGCGGTAAGCTGGACCCTGCGGGCTCCGCTACCCGCGCCCAGACCGCCGCCATCCTCTGCCGCTATCTGGACGATAACGCCACTGGGGACGCATCCAAAGACAATCCCCGCAATCAAGACTGCACCAAAGACAGCGAGCTGCTTGTAGTCAGCTTTGGCACCAGTTTCAACGACAACCGGGCAGCCACCATCAAAACCATTGAGGATGACATGGAAAAGGCGTTTCCCGGTTACGATGTCCGCCGGGGCTTTACCGCCAACATCATCATTGAGCACATCTATCGCCGGGACGGCGAGCGAATCAACGATGTGAAGGAGGCTTTGGACCAGGCCGTGAAAAACGGCGTAAAGAACCTGCTGGTCCAGCCCACCCACCTGATGAACGGCTATGAGTACGGCGACCTCCGCAGCCTGCTGGAGAAAAAGTATGCGGATCAGTTCGAGTCCATCAAAATCGGCGCGCCCCTGCTGACCAGCGATGAGGATTTCACCAAGGTGGCTCTGGCTATGGTGAACGCAACCAAGGACGCCGTCAAGGATGATAAGACCGCCGTCTGCTTTATGGGTCATGGCACCTCTGCCGATTCCCATAACATCTATGCCAGGATGCAGGAAGAGCTCAGGGCTGCGGGGTATGACAACTACTTTATTGGCACCGTTGAGGCCGAGCCCATGGCCGAGGACGTGGTAAAAATGGTGAAAGAGGCCGGTTATGAGAAAGCGATCCTCCGTCCCATGATGATCGTCGCCGGCGACCACGCCAATAATGATATGGCCGACGTGAACGATCCAGAGTCCTGGTACTCTGTTTTCACCGCCGCCGGCTTGGAAGTGGAGTGCCAGATCAACGGCCTGGGTGAGATCAAGGCTGTCCGCGACCTGTTGGTGGACCATGCCAAGGCCGCTGTGAACCTGGCGGACACCGGCATCGTCAGCCAGCCCAACCCCGAGAACCCCGACAACGAGGAAAAAGAGCCCGCCGGACCGGAGGGCGGGGTCCTGGCCGACGGCGTATATGCCATCGAGGCGGAGTGCGAGCAGTCCATGTTCAAGATCGACAGCTGCCTGCTGACGGTGAAGGACGGAAAAATGACCGCCGCCTTGACCTTGGGCAGCGCCAGCTTCGACAAAATGTTCGCCGGAACCGCCGCCGCTGCGGGGCTTGCGTCTGACGGCATCGCGGACGGCGCGGAGGCCGATGGCAAGACTACCTTCACCCTGCCCGTGGAGGCCCTGGACAAGGCCCTGGATTTCGCTGCCCACAGCGTGAAGAAGGATACCTGGTATGACCGCACCCTGACCTTCCTTTCCGATACCGCCCAGGCGCAATAAATTTTCCGCGCATCGCCAATGCGCCGCAGGGGGAAATGCCCTGCGGCGCTCCTTTGGCGCATACGCCCTTTTGAGGAGGAACCATCTATGAAAAGAAATGGAACGAGTATCTCCGGTTTGCTGCTGGGATTGATCCTGCTCCTGACCCTCCTGGCCGGCTGCGGCAGGCAGGATGAGCCTGTTGCGGCCCCCGGCGCGGCCCAGCCCAGCCAGGAAGAAGCCCAGCCTACCCTGCCGGAGGACCCTGCAGAGAAGGAGCCGGAGGCAGCGGCCCCTGAGGCAACCCAGCCCGAGGACGGCGCGTCCGGGGAAGCCCAGCCTGGCGGAGCCTTCACCGACCCTGCCGGCGCAGACCCGGAGCCTGCGCCCGCGGAACCGGAGCCGGACCCCGTAACGGAACCTGACTCGGACCCCGAACCCGCACCGGAATCTGAACCGGCGGAGCCAGCTCCCGACCCAGAGCCCGAGCCGGATGTCTGGGAGGACGGAGCCTACACCGCCAACGTAACCCTGGAGGGCGGCACCGGACGGGCCTCGGTGACGTCTCCCGCCCAGCTGCGGTGCGAGGACGGACAGTTCTGGGCCATTATCGAATGGAGCAGCCCCAACTTTGACTACATGAAAGTGAACGGGGAGAAATATAAGCTGATCAGCGAGCCGGGCGGCAACTCCGTTTTCGAGATCCCTGTGGCCGCCTTCGACCAGGCGCTGGACGTCGCCGCCGACACCATCGCCATGAGCGAGCCCCACGAGGTGGAGTATACCCTGACCTTCGACTCCGCCTCCCTGACCAAGCAGTGAGGAAATCTCTATGAAACGTTGGAAAATTTTTGTTTTTCTGCTGGCGCTGGCCCTCTGCGCCTGCGGGCGGGAGGGCGCGGAGCCGGACTCCGCGCCGGAAGCCCCGCCGCCTCAGGCGGACGCCCAGCCCCTCTCCTGGGACCAGCTGGCCTGGGACCGCCGGCTGGAGCTCGACTACGCCCAGAGCTTTTCCGCAGAGTATGCGGAGAACGGCTTCGCCCGGATCGTGATTGGCCAGGAAACCTACCTGCTGGTTCCGGAGGGGATGGAGCCCCCTGCGGACATGCCGGCGGAGGTAACCGTCCTCCGCCGGCCTCTTCAAAACATCTACCTGCAGGCCACCGCCGCCATGGACTGCTTCCGCCAGCTGGACGCCATAGACGCCATTACCCTCTCCGGCACCCAGGCGGAGGGCTGGTACATCGAGGAAGCCCGACAGGCCATGGAGGACGGGAAAATAGCCTACGCCGGGAAATACAGCGCCCCGGACTATGAGCTCATCCTCTCCCAGGGCTGCGGCCTGGCCCTGACCTCCACCATGATCTACCACAACCCGGAGGTGAAGGAGCAGCTGGAGCGGTTCGGCGTGCCGGTGCTGGTGGAGCGGTCCAGCTATGAGAGCCACCCCCTGGGGCGGATGGAGTGGATTAAGCTCTACGGCGTCCTGCTGGGGAAGGAAGCGGAGGCGGAAGCCTACTTCGACCGCCAGCTGGAGAAGCTGGCCCCCGTCCTGGAGCAGGAGAACACCGGCAGGACCGTCGCCTTCTTCTACATCACCTCCAACGGCGCGGTCAGCGTCCGGAAGTCCGGGGACTACATCGCCAAGGCCATCGGCCTGGCCGGCGGCGTGTACGCCCTCCAGGATCTGACGGACGAGGAAAACGCCCTGTCCACCATGAACATCCAGATGGAAACCTTCTACCAGGAGGCCAGGGACGCGGACGTGCTCATCTACAACAGCGCCATCGACGCCGACCTGGAGACGATCAGCCAGCTGGTGGACAAGAGCGCCCCCCTGGCGGATTTCAAGGCCGTCCAGAACGGGAACGTATGGTGTACCGGGAAGAGCATGTTCCAGGAGTCCCAGGCGGTGGGGGACATCATCCTGGACATCCACGCCATTTTAGCGGAAGAGCCGCCGCCGGACGAGGCTTTGACCTACCTCCACCGGCTGGCGTAGCGGGAGGGCGTTATGAAAAACGTGAGCGTTCGATATGTCCTTTGCTTTGCTTTTCTGACCGCCCTGACGCTGGTCCTGCTGATCTGGAATATCAATGCCGGCAGCGTAGATTTCTCGCCGGGGGAGGTCCTCTCCGTTCTGCTGGCCGGGCCGAAGGAGGGTATCGTCTGGGGCATCCGCCTGCCCCGGGTGCTGGCCGCCGCCATCCTGGGCGGGGCCTTGAGCGTGTCCGGCTTTCTGCTCCAGACCTTTTTCGCCAACCCCATCGCGGGGCCCTTCGTGCTGGGCATCTCCTCGGGGGCCAAGCTGACGGTGTCCCTGGCTATGGTGTTCCTCCTCAGCCGGGGGGTGGTCATCGGGTCCATGGCCCTGATCCTGGGAGCCTTTATCGGGTCCATGGCCTCCATGGGGTTCATCCTCCTGCTCTCCCGACGGGTGAAGCAGATGAGCATGCTGGTGGTCAGCGGGGTGATGATCGGCTATATCTGCTCCGCCATCACCGATTTCGTCCTTACCTTCGCCGAGGACTCCAACATCGTCAACCTCCACAATTGGTCCATGGGCAGCTTTTCCGGCATTTACTGGGACAGCGTGGGGGTGATCGCCCTGGTGACCGGTGCGGCGCTGGTCCTGGCCTTCCTGCTGTCCAAGCCTATTGGGGCCTACCAGCTGGGAGAGGTCTACGCCCGGAGCATGGGAGTGGATATCCGGCTGTTCCGGGTGGAGCTAATCCTGCTGTCCAGCCTGCTGTCCGCCTGCGTCACCGCCTTTGCCGGGCCGGTATCCTTTGTGGGCATCGCGGTCCCCCACCTGATGAAGCGTCTGTTCGGAACGGCCAAGCCCCTTCTGATGATCCCCGCCTGTTTTCTGGGGGGCGGGGCCTTCTGCCTGTTCTGCGACCTCGTCGCCCGGGTAGTTTTTGCCCCAAGGGAGATGAGCATCAGCTCGGTGACCGCCCTGCTGGGCGCTCCGGTGGTCATCACCATGCTGGCCGGGAGGAGGCGGGAGCGTGATTAGGACAGAAAATCTGTCGGTGGGCTACGGGAAAACGCCTCTAATCGAGGATATCTGCCTCCGTCTCAGGCCGGGACAGGTCGTGACCCTTATCGGGCCTAACGGCTCGGGAAAATCCACCATCCTGAAAACCGTCATAGGGCAGCTCGCCCCCATCCGTGGGATGGTTTTCCTGGATGGGCGGGCTATGGGGGCGCTGTCCCCTCTGGAGATCGCTCAAAAGCTGGCAGTTCTGATGACCGGCCGGGTGCGCCCAGAGCTGATGACCTGCTGGGACGTGGCGGCCATGGGCCGCTGTCCCTACACCAGGCGGCTGGGCATTTTGTCCGCCGGGGACCGGGAGAAGGTCTGGGAGGCTCTGTCCCTGGTCCACGGCGAGGAGCTGGCCCCCCTGCCCTTTACGGAAATCAGCGACGGCCAGCGGCAGCGGGTGATGCTGGCCCGAGCCCTGTGTCAGGAGCCGGAGGTGATCGTGCTGGACGAGCCCACCACCTTTCTGGATATCCGATACAAGCTGGAGCTGCTGGCCGTTTTAAAAGAGATGGCCCAAGAGCGGAAGCTGGCGGTGCTGCTGTCCCTCCACGAACTGGAGCTGGCGGAGAAAATCTCCGACTGTGTGGTTTGTGTCCACAATGGAAAAATAGAGCGTATCGGCCCGCCGGAGGAGATTTTTACGGCGGACTACATCAAAAAGCTGTTTGATATCCAGACAGACGATTCAGAACTGTTTGTCTTCCGCGGCGGGAAACATTTGCGGTGCGGCCGCACCACCGGGACCTGCGCGGCTCTTGCCGCCCAGGGGGCGGCTCGCCTGCTGCTGACGGGACAGATTCCTGCCTCTGCCGCCCTCACAACACCAAAAGGGACGCGGATCGAAGCGCCTTTGGAGGGCTGCCGCCTGGAGGACGGCTCTGCCTTCTGCTCTGTCCGCAAGGACGGCGGGGACGACATAGACGCCACCCACGGCCTGCTCATCACGGCCCAGGTGGAGCGATGGGACGCCCCCGGCGTCTCCATCGAGGGCGGCGCGGGGGTGGGCCGGGTGACCAAGCCCGGCCTGGACCAGAGCGTGGGGGCGGCGGCCATCAACCGGGTCCCCCGGCGGATGATCGAACAGGAAGTGTTGTCTGTGGCTGACGAACTGGGCTACGAGGGGGGCTTTCAGGTGACTATCCATGTCCCCGGCGGGGAGGAGGCCGCGAAAAAAACCTTTAATCCCCAGATGGGGATTGAGGGCGGTATCTCGATTTTGGGCACCTCCGGCATCGTGGAGCCCATGAGCGCCCAGGCACTCATTGACACCATTGCCCTGGAGATCAGGCAGAGGGCCGCCCAGGGGCATAAAAAAATCATTTTAACGCCGGGGAACTACGGCCTGGATTTTCTCCGTGTCCAGGGGATGGACCGCTGGGGGGTCCCGGTGGTGAAGTGCTCCAACTTCATCGGGGACGCCCTGGATGCCTGCGCTGCCGAACAAATCCAGGGCGTCTTGCTGGTGGGACATATGGGCAAGCTGGTGAAGCTGGCCGGGGGCGTGATGAACACCCACAGCCGGTCCGCCGACTGCCGGACGGAGCTCTTCTGCGCCCACGCCGCTCTGCGGGGGGCGGGGCGGGAGGTGTGTCAGGCCCTGGCGGACTGTTCCACCTCCGACGCCTGTATCGCGGTCCTGGACAGGGCCGGCCTGCGGGAGACGGTGCTGGACAGTCTGCTGTCCGCTATCCAGGACCACCTGGACCGCCGGGTTTCCGGGACGATTCACGTGGGAGCGGTGGTGTTTTCCAACCAATACGGCCTGCTGGGGCGGACCCGGCGGGCAGGGGAGCTGATAGACAGATGGAAGTGAAGCGAGGCGTGTTTTATGGGGTGAGCGTTGGACCGGGGGACCCGGAGCTGCTGACCCTGAAAGCCCTTCGGGTACTGGAGGCCTGCTCCGTAATTGCCGCGCCCCAGACCGGAAGCGGAGATACACTGGCAATGGACATCGTCCGTCAGGCCGTCTCCTTGGAGGGGAAGCCCCTTTTGCCGCTGCCTTTTACCATGGCGCAGGACCCGGCCCTCCGGCAGGAGGCCCATCAGCGGGCCGCTTGGGAGATAGAGAATTTTCTGGCGGCGGGGCGGGATGTGGCCATGCTGAATTTGGGGGACGTGTCAATCTACGCTACATACGGCTATCTGCAAAAGCTGCTGAAGGCAAGGGGCTATCAGACAGAAATGATCCCCGGCGTGTCCAGCTTCTGTGCGGCGGCGGCCCGGCTGGGAGTGGACCTGGTCCAGGGAGACGAGCCCCTGCACCTCATTCCGGGGCACAGCGGTCCGGTGGAAGAAGCTCTGGCGCTGCCGGGAACAAAGGTGCTGATGAAATCCGGCCGTCAGTTCCCCAAAGCAGTCCGGGCGCTTGAAAGGGCGGGGCTGGCGGAGCGGGCTTCGCTGGTCCGGAACTGCGGACTGCCCGACGAGGCTGTCTTTCACGGCGCCAGCCAATTTCCGGAGGCCCCGGGCTACTTTGCCACTATCATTGTAAAGGGGTAAAAGGATGGTACATTTTGTGGGCGCGGGGCCGGGGGCCCCGGATCTCATCACCCTGCGGGGCGCGGAGCTGCTGAAAGAGGCGGACGTGGTGATCTACGCCGGCAGTCTGGTCAATCCCGCCCTGCTGGAGCTGTGCAAGGCGGACTGCGCCCTCTATAACAGCGCCGAGATGACCCTGGAACAGGTGCTGGACGTCATGAGACAGGGGGAGCTGAAAGGAAAGGCGACCGTCCGCCTCCACACCGGAGACCCCTGCCTGTACGGAGCGGTCCGGGAACAGATGGACGCTCTGGACCGGCTGGGTGTCCCCTACGACCTTACCCCCGGCGTCTCCTCCTTCTGCGGGGCGGCGGCGGCGCTGGAGACGGAGTATACCCTGCCCGGCGTCAGCCAGAGCGTAATCCTCACCCGTATGTCCGGACGGACCGCTGTGCCGGAGGGGGAGGCCATCGCTGCCCTGGCCGCCCACGGGGCCAGCATGGCAATCTTCCTGTCGGCGGGGATGCTGACGGAATTGCAGGCGGAGCTGCTCAAGGGGGCCTACACCCCGGACACCCCGGCGGCCCTGGTTTACAAGGCCACCTGGCCGGAGGAAAAGACGGTACGCTGTACCGTGGGGACCTTGGCCCGGGCGGGGCAGGAGCACCAGATCAGCAAAACTGCCCTGGTGCTGGTGGGGAATTTTTTGGGGAAGGACTACCAGCGCAGCAAGCTCTACGATCCGGCTTTTACTACCGGTTTTCGGGAGGGACAGCCGTGATTCACCTGATTTCCTTTACAGACCGGGGGCAGACCCTGGCGGAAGCGCTGGCCAGGGCGCTGGACGGCCAGGCCGTCCGATGCGGTCCGGGGAGCCTGAACGGCTGGACGCAGGAACGCTTTCAGCAAGGAAACGCCCTGATTTTTGTGGGGGCCGTGGGTATCGCCGTTCGGGCAATCGCTCCCTGTGTAAAAAGCAAGACCACGGACCCCGCCGTGGTGGCGGTGGACGAGACGGGGAAGTTCGCTATCCCCCTGCTTAGCGGACACCTGGGCGGGGCCAACGAGCTGGCGCAGAAAATCGCCGCGGTCTGCGGGGCCGTCCCAGTCATCACCACCGCCACCGACCTCCACGGGGTATTTGCCGTGGACCAGTGGGCGAAACAGCAGAACTGCGCCATTTTGAATCCAGAGGGCACTAAAAAGGTGTCCGGGGCCCTGCTGGCGGGGGAGAGGGTGGAACTCTGTTCCCCCTGGCCGGTGGCGGGAGAGCCGCCGGAGGGGGTGTCCTTGCGGCTGATGCCTAAAATCGCCGTGCTGGGGGTGGGCTGTAAAAGAGGTACACCGGTCCAGGCGCTGGAAGAGGCCTTTGCCGCCCTGCCGGTCCATTCGGCGTCCTTCCGCAAGGTGTGTACCATCGACCGGAAGGGGGATGAGCCGGGACTGCTGGCCTTCTGCCGCGCCCACGGCCTGGAGCTGGAGGTCTTCTCCGCCGCTCAGCTGGGGGCGGTGCCGGGAGATTTTTCCGCATCGGAGTTTGTGGAGCGGGTCACCGGCGTGGACAATGTCTGCGAGCGGGCGGCGGTGCTGGGCAGCGGCGGGACGCTGTGTCTGAAAAAGCAGTCGATGGACGGCGTGACCATGGCGGTGGCGGCGGCGCCCTTTGCCCCAAATTGGAGGTGGCAGGATGAGTAAAGTTTATGTGGTGGGCATCGGCCCCGGCGGTCCGGAGCAGATCACTCCCCAGGCTCGGGCGGCCATGGACCGGGCCGAGGTGCTGTGCGGCTACACCGTGTATCTTGAGCTGGTCAAGGGCCTGTACCCTGATAAGGAGATCTACACCACCCCCATGCGCCAGGAGCTGGAGCGGTGCCGCTGGGCGCTGGAGACCGCTCAGTCTGGCCGGACAGTGGCCCTGCTGTGCAGCGGCGACCCCGGGGTCTACGGGATGGCCGGCCCCCTGCTGGAGCTGGCCCAGTCATTTCCCGAGGTGGAGGTGGAGATCGTCCCCGGCGTGACAGCGGCGCTGTCGGGCGGGGCTCTGCTGGGCGCGCCTTTGGGCCACGACTTCTGCGTCGTCTCCCTGTCTGACCTGCTCACCTCCTGGGAGGTCATCGAACGGCGGCTGGAGTGCGCCGCTCAGGGGGATTTTGCCCTTTGCTTGTACAACCCCGCGTCCAAAAAACGGGCGGACTATTTGAAACGGGCCTGCGACATCCTTTTGCGATACAAAAATCCGGAGACAGTCTGCGGCTGGGTGCAGAACATCGGCCGGGCGGGGCAGGAGTACAAAATTCTTAACCTGGCCCAGCTTCAAGGAGAACAGCTGGACATGTTTACCACCGTTTTCATCGGCAGCAGCACCACGCAGAATATCGGCGGCCGGATGGTCACCCCCAGAGGATACCGGCTATGAGGCTTCTGATTTTCGGCGGCACCACTGAAGGACGCGTTCTGGCTCAACAGGCCGGGGAACTGGGGGCGGAGGTCACCGTCAGCGTGGCCACGGAGCTGGGGGCGGAGGAGTTGTACGGGCTGGAGGATGTTCGGATTTTGACGGGGCGGCTGGACCGGTCCGGGATGGAGGTGTTGCTCTCTGGCTTCGACCTGTGCGTGGACGCCACCCACCCCTATGCAAGGCTTGCCACCGCCGAAATCCGAGCGGCCTGTGAGCGGACAGGGGTATCTCTGCTCCGTCTCCTGCGGCCGGCCAGTCAAATCGAGGGTGCGGTCCGAGTTTCCAGCTGTCAGACAGCGGCGGAATTTCTGGCGGACGAGGGGGGAAATGTCCTGCTGGCCACCGGGGCCAAGGAGCTGTCCGCCTTCGGAGCTCTGGACAAAAACCGGCTGTATGTGCGGGTGCTGCCCACCCACGAGGGGCTGTCCGCCTGCGAGGCCCAGGGCATCCCCCACAACCATATTCTGGCCCTCCAGGGGCCCTTCTCCCAAAAGCTGAACGAGGCCATATTGGAGCAGTACCGAATCGCCTGGCTGGTTACCAAGGACGGCGGGCGGGCCGGGGGTTTGGGGGAAAAGCTGTCCGCCGCCCAGGCCGTCGGGGCCCGGGTCGTGCTGGTGGAGCGCCCCCCGGACGAGGGGGAGGGCCTGGAGGAGATTTTGGAGAAGATCAAGGAGCGGTTGGTATGAAGGTAACGCTGATAGGCGCCGGCTGCGGGCCTGTTCCGGAGATCCGGGCCGACTATGTGGTGGGGGCCGCCCGCCTGCTGGAAGGATACCCCGGGCGAAAGGATGCGGCCACCAAAGCGGAGGATATTTTGAAGTTGCTCCTCTCCTCCAGCTGTGAGAACTGCGCCGTTTTATACAGTGGCGACACCGGCTTTTACTCCGGGGCCAGGACTTTACTTCCTCTGTTAAAGGAGAGGGGAATTGAGGCGGAGGTGGTCCCTGGCCTGTCCAGCGCGCAGGTGCTGGCGGCCCGGCTGGGCCGGCCCTGGCAGGACTGGACCCTGTGCTCTGCCCACGGGACCGCCTGCGACCCGGTGGCGGCGGTGTGCCGAAGAAAGGCCGCCTTTTTCCTCACCGGGGGGCCGGGCGGTCCGGCGGCTCTGTGCCGGGAACTGGTACAGGCCGGCCTGGGCGGGCTGACGGTCACAGTGGGGGAAAATCTGGGCTTTGCGGGGGAAATGACCTCTCAAATGACCGCCGCCCAGTGTGCGGAACGGACCTTTGCCCCCCTCAACGTCCTGCTCTGTGAGCCCGCCCCTGTCCTCCCCCGGCGGACGCCGGGCATCCCGGACGGGGAGTTTGTGCGGGGCCAGGTCCCTATGACCAAGCAGGAGGTGCGGGCGGTCATCCTGTCCAAGCTGGCGGTGGGCCCTGAGGACCTGTGCTGGGACGTGGGCGCCGGGACAGGGAGCGTCAGTGTGGAGCTGGCCTTCCAGGCCGGAGCGGTGTGGGCGGTGGAACGGGACAGCGCCGCCTGCGCCCTGATCCGGGCCAACCGGGAAAAATTCGGGGCCTGGAAGCTCCGTCTTGTACAGGGGAGCGCCCCCGCAGCGTTGGATCGTCTTCCCGCTCCGGACGCGGCCTTTGTGGGTGGCAGCGGCGGGGAACTGCCCAAAATCCTGGATGCTGTCCGCTGGGCAAATCCCAAGGCCCGGGTCTGTGTGTCCGCCATCTCCCTGGAAACCCTCCATGCCGCAATGGCGGAGCTGAAGACCCCGGAGGTCACCCAGATTTCCGTCAGCCGCTCCAAACCGGCGGGAGAACTCCACCTGCTGCTGGCTCAGAACCCGGTGTTTCTTATTACGGGGGCGCTGTCATGAGGCGGCTGATGCTGGCCGCTATGGGCAGCGGCAGCGGCAAGACGGTGGTGACCTGTGCCCTGCTGGCGGCGCTGCGGGCCCGGGGGATGTCCGTTCAGTCCTTCAAGTGCGGCCCAGACTACATCGACCCCATGTTCCACCAACAGATGCTGGGGGTGCCCAGCCGCAATCTGGACCTGTTTTTGCAGGGGGAGGCCGGCGTCCGGCGGACACTGAGCCGTCAGACGGCGGAGCTTGCCCTGGTGGAAGGGGCTATGGGCTTTTACGACGGCGTGAAGGGAACAGACCGGGCCAGCGCCTGGGCGGTGGCGGACGCGGCGGATATTCCCGCTGTGCTGGTGCTGCATCCCAAGGGGGCCAGCCTGACCCTGGCGGCGCAAGTCCGGGGGCTGCAAACCTTCCGTACCCCCAACCACATCGCGGGCCTGCTGCTCAACAACTGCAAGCCCTCTCTCTATGCCCACCTAAAGCCCATCCTGGAGGAAGAGACCGGCCTGCCTGTGGCGGGATACCTGCCGCCCATGGAGGAGGCCGTCCTAGACAGCCGCCACCTGGGGCTGCTCACCGCCAGGGAGGTGGAAGACCTGGCGGCCCGCTTCGGGGCCATCGCCCGGCAGATGGAGCGGACGGTGGATGTGAACGTCCTGCTGACCCTGGCCGGGGAAACTGTTGAAAAACCGGCCCCGTCTATCCCTCCGCCGCCCCGGTGTAAAATCGCGGTGGCCCGGGATGAGGCATTCTGCTTCTGCTACGCGGACAATCTGGACCTTTTGCGGGAAAACGGGGCGGAGCTGACCTTTTTCAGCCCCCTCCGGGACCCCGTTCTGCCGCCGGAGACAGGGGGTCTCTACCTGCCGGGGGGCTACCCGGAGCTGTATGCCTGTCAGCTGAGCGAAAACCGCTCCATGCGGGAGACCATCCGCGGAGCGGTCAAGGCGGGCCTGCCCACCGTGGCGGAGTGCGGCGGGTTTTTGTACCTGCAAGAAACCCTGGAGGACGACCGGGGCGGAGTCTGGCCCATGGTGGGGGTTCTGCCCGGGGATGGGTACAAAACGGACCGTCTCCAGCGGTTCGGCTACAAAAGCCTGGCCGCGCAGGCGGACAGCCTGCTGTTCCGGGAGGGGGAGTCCATCCCTGTCCACGAGTTCCACTACTGGGACTGTACCCGGCCTGGCCCGGTTTTGGGAGAAACGATGTACGCCGGATTCCCTCATCTCCACTTCGGCGGAGAGCTGCCGCTGGCAGAGCGGTTTGTGGAGGGGTCCGTCCAATGGAGGAAGCAGCATGAATGAAGCACGAAAGCGCTGGGACAGTCTGGCAAAACCCCTGGGGAGCCTGGGCCTGCTGGAGGAGGCAGTGATAAAAATTGCCGCGCTGACGGGAAATGCAGAGGTGCATCTGAACAGCCGTGCCCTGCTGGTGCTGTGCGCCGACAACGGCGTGGTGGCCCAGGGGGTGACCCAGACGGACAGTTCCGTTACCGCCGCCGTGGCCCGGGCATTGGGAATGGGAACCAGCACCGTAAACTATATGGCCCGGGTGGCCAACTGCCAAGTCGTTCCGGTGGATATGGGCGTTCTGGATTTTCCCGGCGCGCCGGGGGTGCTGGACCGGCGGGTCCGCAGCGGAACCGCGGACATCACACAAGAATCCGCCATGAGCCGAGAGGAGTGCGTCCGGGCCATTGAGACGGGGATGGAGTTGGTCCGGGAGCAGAGGGAGGCGGGAGCTGACATTCTCGCCACCGGGGAGATGGGCATCGGCAACACCACCACCTCCAGCGCCGTGGCCAGCGTCCTGCTGGGCCTGCCGCCTGTTGAGGTGACCGGCCGGGGCGCGGGGCTGTCTGACGCTGGCCTTGCCCGGAAAATTGCCGCCATTGAGCGGGCAATCTCAGTCAACCGCCCCGACCCCGCCGATCCGGTGGACGTACTGTCCAAGGTGGGCGGGCTGGACCTGGCCGGGCTGTGTGGGGTGTTTCTGGGCGGGGCGAAGTACCGCCTTCCCATCCTGGTGGACGGCTTCATCAGCGCCGTGGCGGCGCTGTGTGCGGTGCGGCTGTGGCCGGAGGCAGGGCGGGCCATGCTGGCCAGCCATGTCTCCGCCGAGCCGGCGGGGCGGCTGGTGCTGGACGAGCTGGGATTAAAGCCCCTGATTACCGCAGAGCTGCGCCTGGGCGAGGGCAGCGGCGCGGTGGCGGCCCTTCCCCTGCTGGATATGGCCCTGGCGGTCTACCACAGCGGCCATACCTTTGACAAAATGGGGATGGAAGCCTACACCCCGCAAAGCTAGGAGGAATCTCATGTTTACCCTTGTCATCGGCGGCGCGGCCAGCGGGAAAAGCGAATACGCCGAGGCCCGCGCCCTGTCTCTCCCCGGCAAGCGGGTCTATCTGGCCACCATGCGTCCCTCCGACGGGGAGTGCCTGGCCCGGATTGAAAAGCACCGCCTCCGGCGGGCGGACAGGGACTTTGAGACGGTGGAACAGTATATAGACCTGGACAGCGCGCCCATCCCGGCGGGCGCCAATATCCTTCTGGAGTGCATGGGGAACCTGCTGGCCAATGAGTTGTATGAGCCGCATGGCGGCGGTTCGGACGCGGTGTTGCATGGGATCAATACCCTGCTGTCCCGGTGCCGGAACCTGACCGTGGTGACCAATGAGGTGTGCTCCGGCGGGGCGGATTACGATGAAAGCACCCTGTTCTACCTGCGGGAGCTGGCACGGGTCAACCGCGCCCTGGCCGCTCAGGCGGACAGCGTGGTTGAGGTGGTCTGCGGCCTGCCTCATTTCTGGAAGGGAGCGCCATGAGAACAGTTTTTGAGACAATCGCGGCGGCTTTCTCCATGTTCTCCGCCCTGCCAGTCCCCTGCGTGGAATGGAATGAAAGAAATACCCGCTGGCTGCTGGCGGTTTTTCCTCTGGTGGGAATAGTGACCGGCGGGCTTTGCCGGGGTTGGGTCGTCCTGTGCGGGTGGCTGTCCCTGCCTGATATGATGCGCGGAGCAGGGCTGACTCTGTTGCCGGTACTGATTACCGGGGGCATTCACCTGGACGGTTTCGCTGACACCTGGGACGCCCTGTCCAGCCATGCGCCCCCGGAGAAAAAACAGGCGATTTTACAGGACCCCCACCTGGGGGCCTTCGCCGCCATCCACCTGTGTTGCTATTTCTTGGCGGATTTTGCCTTCTGGACTGCCCTGCCCCGATATGACGGGCCGCTGTTCCTGCTGATGTTCTCTCTGTCCCGAACACTGTCCGCTCTGGCGGTTGTCTCTTTCCCCCTGGCGAAAGACACCGGCCTGGCCCACGCCTTCGCGGCGGCGGCGGACAAAAGGAAGCTGAGGATTTTTCTGTCGCTGCTGGCGGTTTTGCTGGCAGTGGGCATGTGTCTGCGGAGACCGGACGGCGCCGCGGCCGTTTTATCGGCGCTGTGGGTGTTCGTGTACTACAACGGAATGGCAAAAAAGCAGTTCGGCGGACTGTCCGGAGATCTGGCCGGGTGGTTTTTGCAGACCGCCGAGCTGTGGATGCTGGGGGCGGCCTGTATGGTTCAGTATATGGAGGCGCTGTTATGATTTTTGTCACCGGCCCGCTGTTCGCGGGAAAGCGGGAGTATATCCGCCGGACCCTGGGGCTGTCTCAGGAGGAATTTACCCGTAAGGCCGTCTGGGACGTACAGGAGCTGGCGGCAGAGGTCCCGGATTTGTCTATCCTGGCGGAGAAGCTGTCCCAAAAGGAGATCGTCGTCGCCACCGAGACCGGCGGGGGCGTGGTGCCCGTCGACCCGAGGGAGCGGGCGGCCCGGGAGGCGGCGGGACGGCTGGCCTGTCTGCTGGCCCGGCGGGCGGACGCGGTGGTCCGGGTGTACTGCGGCCTGCCCCAGGTGCTGAAGGGGGAACTGCCGTGCTGATCTATCTCATCCGCCATGGGGCGACCCGGTATAATGAGGAACACCGCTACCAGGGGATCACCGACGTTCCCCTCTCCCCTGCCGGACGGACTGCGTTGAAACGGGCGGACTTCTGTCCGGAGACGGTCTATGTGTCCCCGCTTTCCCGGGCCAGGGAGACCGCCGCCATTCTGTTCCCCGGGGCCAAACAGATCGTAATTCCGGACTTTAGGGAGATGGATTTCGGTACCTTCGAGGGCCGCACCGCCGCTGAGCTGGAACATGACCCGGCCTGCCGCGCCTGGGTGGAGGGCGGCTGTACCGGCCGCTGTCCCGGCGGGGAGAGCCTGGCGGAGTTTTCCGCCCGGGTGTGGTCCGCCTTTACGAAGCTGCTGGAATCGAAACCGGAGCGGCTGGTCATTGTGGCCCACGGCGGCGTCCAGATGGCAATTCTGGACCGTTATGCCCAGCCCCACCGGGACTATTTTGACTGGCACGCCCCCTGCGGCGGCGGGTTTGTGCTGGAGGGACAAAAAGTGATTGGCGAGGTACATGATTGAAATGGAAATCCTTTGGGCCGCGTTGGGTGGCTTCTGCCTGGATTTGCTGCTGGGCGACCCGGCCTGGATGCCCCACCCGGTGGTGCTTATGGGCCGGTGCATCGAAAAAATGGAGGGCTTTCTGCGAAAAACCTTCTCCAATGAGCTGCTGGCGGGGGCCCTCCTGGCCGCGGCCCTTCCCCTGGGGACGCTGTCCCTGTCTGCCCTGGCCCTATGGCTGTGCGGGCTGGTCCATCCGGTTTTGCGGCTCGGGCTGGAAGCGGTGTGGTGCTGGCAGTGCCTGGCCGTCAAGAGCCTGGGAGACGAGGCGGAAAGGGTCCGCCGGGCGCTGACTTCCGGGACGCTGGAAGAAAGCCGCCGGGCCGTGGGCCGCATCGTGGGCCGGGATACGGAAAACCTGTCCGTCCAAGGGGTGGCCCGGGCCGCTGTGGAGACGGTGGCGGAGAACTTTTCCGACGGTGCAGCTGCCCCTATGTGCTATATGTTCCTGGGGGGCGCGCCCCTGGCCTTGTGTTACAAAGTAATCAATACCATGGACAGCATGGTAGGCTACAAAAATGAGCGGTATCTCCATTTCGGCCGGGCGGCAGCTCGACTGGATGACGCGGCAAATTTTATTCCCGCCCGGCTGTCCGCCCTGCTGCTGATTCTGGCGGCGGGGCTGGCAGGGGAAAGCGCCGACCGGGCCTGGCGCATCTGGCGGCGGGACCGAAGAAACCATGCCAGCCCCAACTCCGCTCAGACGGAGTCCGCCATGGCAGGGGCGCTGGGAATACAGCTGGGCGGGCCGGCCTGCTACTTCGGAGAGTTGCACGATAAACCCACCATCGGCGACCCGGCGCGGGAGATCGAGCCGGGGGATATCCGCCGGGCGGTCCGGATGCTGTATACGGGGAGTTTTCTGTGTTTGACACTGCTGGTGCTGGCGAGGGGGATATTTGTATGGAGTTGAGCCACGGCGGAGACTGGGTGGGCTATGAGCGGGAGTATGGCCTTCCGCTCCTGGATTTCTCCGCCAACGTCAGCCCGTTTGGGATACCGGAGCGGGTAAAACAGGCCGCAGCCCAGGCACTGGACAGGGCGGAGCACTATCCAGACCCCCTGTGTCGGGAGCTGCGGGAGAAGCTGTCGGAGTATCATAACATCCCGGCGGAGTGGATCCTGTGCGGAAACGGAGCGTCCGACCTGATTTACCGGCTGGCGCTGGCAAAGCGGCCCCAAACCGCTTTGGTCACCGCCCCTGCTTTCTCCGAATATGAGAACGCCCTCTCCCTGTGCGGCTGTTCTGTAACACGATTCCCCCTGTACGCGGAGGACGGCTTCACCGTGACAGAGAAAATCCTGACGGAAATTACACCGGAGCTGGACATGCTGTTTCTCTGCGAACCCAACAACCCCACCGGGCGGACCACAGACCGGCGTCTGCTGGAAGCAATCCTGGAACGGTGCGCCGCCTGTGGTACGCTGCTGGTTGTGGACGAGTGCTTCAACGATCTGCTGGACGCGCCGGAAGAGCACACCCTGTTTGGATTCGTTTCAGGGGTTTCTGATTTGCTGATTCTGAGAGCCTTTACAAAAAGCTGCGGCATGGCCGGTCTGCGGCTGGGGTATGCCCTGTGCCGGGACGCGGAGCTGCTGGAGCGAATGCGGGAAAGCGGCCCGCCCTGGGCGGTGTCCGGACCGGCTCAGGCGGCGGGGGCGGCGGCGCTGGAGGAGGGCGGCTGTCTGTCCAGGTTGCGGCAGCTTATTCAACAGGAGCGTCCCCGGCTGGCGGCGGGCCTGACAGCACTGGGATGTCAGGTCTGTCCGGGAGAGGCCAACTTTCTGCTGTTTTTCTCCCCCGTGCCGGACTTGGGGGAAAGACTGCGGAAACGGGGCATCCTGCTCCGGGACTGCTCCAACTACCGCGGCCTGGGTCCCGGCTGGTACCGGGCGTCGGTACGGACGGGGGAGGAAAATCAGGCCCTTCTGCAAACTATAAGAGAGGTGCTGTAAATGGCGAAGTGCATTATGATCCAGGGCACCATGTCCAACGTGGGGAAAAGCCTGCTGGTCACCGCTCTGTGCCGGATTTTCCGGCAGGACGGATATCGAGTCGCCCCCTTCAAGGGGCAGAACATGGCATTGAACAGCTGCATCACTTCGAAGGGGCTGGAGATGAGCCGGGCCCAGGCGGTCCAGGCGGAGGCGGCGGGACTGGAACCAGACCCGCGGATGAATCCCGTCCTGCTCAAGCCCTCCAGCGACACGGGGAGCCAGCTTATCGTCAATGGCCGGCCCCGGGGACACTATCAGGCGGCGGACTACTTCAAGCTGAAGCCCGGCCTCATCCCGGAGGTGCTGGCCGCATACCACAGTCTGGCGGCGGAACAGGATATTATCGTCATCGAGGGGGCCGGGAGTCCGGCGGAGATCAATCTTGGGAAGGACTGCTTCGTCAACATGGGGCTGGCGGAGCTGGTGAACGCCCCGGTGCTGCTGGTAGGAGACATCGACCGGGGCGGGGTGTTCGCCCAGCTGTACGGCACCGTTGCCCTGCTGGAGGAGGAGGAGCGGGCCCGAATCGTGGGTACGATCATCAACAAATTCCGTGGGGACGTGTCCCTCCTGCGTCCCGGCCTGGGGCAGCTGGAGAAGCTCACCGGCGTGCCGGTGCTGGGGGTGGTGCCCTATCTCCGGGTGGATATCGACGACGAGGACAGCCTGTCCCCCCGCCTGGAGCGCAAGTCCCACAGCGCGCCCGTGGATATCGCGGTGATCCGCCTGCCCCACATCGCCAACTTTGCCGACCTCGCCCCCCTGGAGCGCCACCCGGCCCTGGGAGTGCGGTATGTGGAGCGGGTTACGGAGCTGGGCGGCCCCGATCTGGTGATTCTCCCTCAGACCGCCGATGGGGACGGGGACATGGCGTGGCTGAGGGAGAGCGGGCTGGAAGAGGCAATCCGGGAGCGGGTTCCGGTATTGGAAATTCGTGAGCCGGGGATGTTTGACAGTGGCGTGGAAACGAAAAAACTGGCTGACCGTCTGCTGGCGCGGAAGGGCCTGCCGCCTGTGGACTTTTGCCTCATGGCCCGTCGGGACTATCAGGAGGAGCAGTTTGACCTGCTGGCCCGGGCGGTGCGGGAGAACCTGAACCTGTCCACCGTCTACCGGGCAATGGAGGAATACGAGAGGGGGCTGTCCCAATGAAGGTCCAGCATATGCTCCCGGAGGATATTGAACGGACCAGCATGGATATGATTAGCAGAAAGCTGTATGAACGAGGAATCGTTCTGCCGGAGGAACACGCCGCCGTAGTCAAGCGGGTAATCCATACCACGGCGGATTTTGACTTCGCCCGGAACCTTCACTTTACTCCAAACGCTGTGGGTTTGGCAAAGGCGGCTCTTTTTAGGGGCGTGGCCATCGTGACCGACACCAACATGGCGAAGGCGGGGATTAGTAAATCTGCCCTGGCAAAGCTGGGTGGGCAGGTCTGCTGTTTTATGGCAGATGAGGACGTGGCGCAGACAGCAAAGGAAAAGGGCACCACCCGGGCCGTGGCGGCCATGGAGAAGGCGGTGAAGCAATTCCCCAATGCTGTTTTTACCATCGGAAACGCACCGACAGCCCTGCTGCGCATTGCGGAGTTGATTGAGGAGGGACTGCGGCCCGCCCTGGTGATTGGCGTGCCGGTGGGCTTTGTCAATGTGGTGGAGAGCAAAGAGGCAGCTTTGGCGGCCTGTCAGGCAAAGGGCATCCCCGCCATCCTGGCCATGGGGCAAAAAGGCGGCAGCAGTGTGGCGGCGGCGGTCTGTAATGCGCTGCTTTATCAGTCTATAGAAATACTTTAAGCCATATCAAAGTGCACCCCACGCAGCGGAAGCAAGGGGCGGCAATCAGGATATGTCCAGGACAAAGGAGGCCCAACACCAAAAATACATCTGGCCGTGGATGTGCATGGTATGCCAGTACGAATCCTTGTTACAGAAGGTACCCGAGCGGATTGTAAAGAATCTATCCGCCTGATAGAGGGTATTTCCGCACAAACTTTGCTGACAGACTGGGGTTATGACACAAATGATATCCTGGCCTATGCGGTTTCGGCAGGGATGGAACTCGTGATTCCATCGAAGAAAAACCGCAAAGGACAGCATGGCTATGCCGAAACCTCGGATGCTTTTATCGCTGCGGTACACATTCGTTGTATCGCTATTTGGGTTGCTATTCGCACATAACTCTAGTAGACACTATCTAAATGAATTAGATAGTAGCTTCATTTGTCGCTTTATTCACAGGAGGAACAGCAATTGTAAGCATATAGAGGTATACTTGCAATTGCTGTTTTTAAATTATTTTTGTCTTGGGCTTGACATGAGAGTGCCTGAGCATATGGAAATGAAAATCCTCCAGCCCCGGCACTTTCTTCTTCGCCTGACGGCACATGATACTCACCGTACTCGGCGTTTCAATGGCCCCGTCAGGCCGGAGGCAGACAAAGGACAGCTCCCGATACCCCTCCGGCACCTCCGCCGTCCTGGGCAGGGTATAAACCTCGTAATAGGCCCGGTCTTTCTCCCTGACCTCGGTACAGTAGTTCAGGCTGTAAAGCTCGCCATAGCGCAGGCGGTTCCCAATCTGCTCCTTTTTGGCCCTCCGCAGGATCGCCGCCAGCGTGTCGCAGAAGTCCACGGTTCGGACTTTCTTCCGCTTGGTGGCCCCGATCTCCGTCTTGTGCCTCGCCCCGTTGTAACGGATGCTCCGCCGCACCGTGAGGTACTGCTCGTCCAGGTTGACGTCCTGCCAGGTGAGGGCGCAAACCTCCCCGATACGAAGCCCGGTGTAGTAGGCAATCTGAATGGGCAGCAGGGCCGGGTTGTCTTTCCTTTTCAGAAAGTCCTCCAGCGCCCGGAACTGTTCATGGGTGAGGGTGGGCACCGCCGGGGCGTCCCCGTCCTCCTGGGAGAACAGCTCGTATTCCTCTTTCTTCCCCCGCCAGACCACATACTGCATGGGGTTGAAGCTGATGAGCCGCTTGGGGAACACCGCAAAGCGGAACGCCCCTTGCAGGACTGCTGAATACTGCCGTAAGTACCCTTTACTCAGCGCCTTTGCCGCTGTCCCGTCCGGGTTTGTCCCGCCGAAGCTGAGCAGGTCGATGTAGGCTTGCAGATGGTCGGGGGTGACGCTTTTCAGCTTGCGGTTTCCGATGGGGTGCTGCTTGATGCGGTTGACCGTCCCCTGGTAGGCCATCACGGTGCCGTTGCTGAGATTTCCGGGCTTCAGTTCTTCTTCCACCCACATATCCAATAGCTGTCCCACGGTGGCGTTCTCGGACTTCGCCACGAACTTTTTTGCCTCGTAGTCCTCCATCGCCTTGCGGAGCAGGGCCTCCGTCTCGGATTTACTCTCCGTCCCGGCGAACTCCCGCTGTACCTGCCGCCCGCTCTCGTCCTCCACATAGAAGCGGTAGTACCACTTTTTGCCCTTTTTGCGTACAGAACCTTTTGCCATAGATGAAA
>OFGH01000970.1_pt1 | contig 21563 bp, 19 predicted proteins | sample 1521721 | NCBI WGS metagenome assembly OFGH01 (sample SAMEA3504132, study PRJEB24116) | mouse gut metagenome | biome: mouse gut; feature: mouse-associated habitat; material: faeces | place: Denmark | collected 2011
TGGAAACCGTCACGGATGCGCTGGGGCAGGAGGAGCATTACAAGTACAGCCCGAAGGGGGAGCTAATTCAGAAGATAGACAGGGAAGGCTATGTGACGAAGTACGGCTATACGAAACAGGGAGACCTGTCGCGCATCCTGTACGGGGACGGCAGGGAGGCAAGGTTTAAGTACAACCCCTTGCGGCAGCTGGAGAGGGTGGAGGACTGGCTGGGGGCCACCCAGATCGTGAATGACGCCTTGGGAAGGGCGGAAAGGGTCACCTACCCGGACGGGAAGGAAGTGGGCTACACTTACGGGAAAGCAGGGGAAAGGAGGAGACTCACCTACCCGGACGGCAGGACGGTATCTTACGGCTATGATGAAGAGATAAGGCTGTCAGAGCTGAGGGATGGGGAAGACGCCATCCGGTATGGGTATGACCCAGCGGGGCGGCTTTTGGAGAAAGTGTTCCCAAACGGAACACGCACCGCATATACATACGACAGGAGGAGCCGCGTCACAGGGCTCACGCACATGGACGGCGAGGGGATTATAGACCGGTATGCGTACGAGTACGACCCGGCAGGGAACAAGACCGGGATCCGGAAGGAGAGGAGGGGCCTTGGGGAAGAGAGCGGGCAGTACGCCTACGTGTACGACGCGCTGGGAAGGCTCACGGAGGCGAGGAAGGACGGGAGGCTCCTGCGGCGCTACGGGTATGACGCATTCGGGAACCGGACGGAGCTGGCGGAAGGGGGCAAGAGGACAGAATACGCCTACAACGCGCTGAACCAGCTGGTGGCAAAAAGGGACAGCCAGGGGGAGACACTGTATGAGTATGACCGGAGGGGGAACCTGACGGAGCTTATGGAGAACGGGGCGCTGAAAAATCGCTATGCCTATGGGGCGCTGAACCGCCTGGAGAGGGCAGAGGGCGTCGGGGGCATTGCCGCCGAATACCAGTATAACGGGCTGGGGCACAGGACAGGGAAAAAGGTGAAGGACGGCTTAAACCCGGAGAGCAGGATCCGGTACGTCATCGACCTTACAAGGGAGTACCATAACCTCCTGCAGAAGGAAGAAGGAAAGAACTGCCAGACGTACCTGTGGGATGGGAACGTGGCAGGGATGTCGGAGCGCAGCCCTGGAACAGAAATGGCATCCAGCGGAAAGCTGTGCCGGAAGTATTACCTTCAGGACGAGTTGGGCAGCCCGCTGCGGCTTTCGGGGGCGGACGGGAGCCTTGGGGAGGCCTACGGGTATGACGAGTTCGGGAGGGACTTGTATGGGAACCAGGGGGAGACGCAGGCATTTGGATATACAGGATACCAGTATGATAATGTGTCGGGAACGTATTTTGCACAGGCGAGGGAGTATGAGCCGCAAATCGGAAGATTTCGGTCTGTTGATTTAATTGAAGGAATTCCAATGTATCCATTGAGCTTGAACAAATATATATATTGTTGGGATAATCCAGAGATATATGTCGATAACAATGGTGAACTTCCGGCAATAGTAATCGGTGCGGGAATAGGAGCCGTAGTTGGAGGAGTGGGCTCCATCATATCTGATGTATCGAAAGGGAAAGAAATTGACTGGAAAAAAGCAGGGAAGAATGCATTAAAGGTAGGAGCGACGGGAGCAATTGTCGGTTCTGGTATTGGAATTGCTGCCAGTATGACAGCAGTGGGCAATGCTGGAGCGGGTGCGGCCACGTTTGTAGGAGTGTCGGCATCTGCAGGAGCAATAACTGGAGGAGTGTCGGCAAAAATTACAGGAGGAAATGTTGTGAATAATATGTGCGGAGGTGCGGTTAATGGTACGGTAACGGCGGTAGGAACGGTTATGGGAGCACCAGGAAAAGGGAACGCTTTAGGCGGTGCTGTAGGTAGCCTGACAGTAGACATATTGGAAAGGGAGGGTAATATCCCAAGGATGTTAGGAAAAGCAGCAATTAGTGGAGGCGTTCAAAGTGGAATGAGTATGGGAGGAGCTGTAACAAAAGCAGGATATGATGTGGATTTGAAAAATCTTTCAGCAGCAGGGATATTTTTGAATTATGTAAACATGGTATACAGTGTAGGTGGCGGAGTAACTGCTTATGGATTCCAAAAGACATTGGAACCTTGCCCGGAATAATGCAAGAAAAAGTGTCGCTCTTTAGCGAATGCAAATAGAAAATGCTTGCTACACCCGCCTTTCAGGCGAGCAGTAACAAATCCGCTGGAGCATTTTTAACCCCCCACATCAAGTGGGCGATAGTAGCGATTAGTGTAGGAAGGGGGATGCACATTTTTGTGCGATGAATTATGAATCTATATAAAGTTGCTTTTTTTTATATATGCGAAATAATTGGATTAATAATATTTATTCATACCGTATATGAACTGGTTACCGGGAAATATGCGAAAAAAATAGGAAACCCTGTTACAGAGGAACAAAAAAGAAAATCAAAAAAATACCAATTTGGTTTTTATTTGTTTGCAGCTATTCTTTTAGGATTCGTAAATGGATTATATGGCATATTAGCTCTTCTGGATTTGCCGTATGTGCTAAGAAATGAATATCCTTACACGGTCGGAACAGTGACAGAAGTGGATGATGGGTCGCAAGGGGATGTCAGTATTATTATTGAAGATGATGTGTCAAAGGAGGAAATAGAAATCGTGCTGATATATAAAGAAATAAGAGAGGGAGAAAGAGTAAAGGCATATTACCTGCCCCATATGAAGATAGGAACCGTCTATCGAGTGTGGGATGAGGATTGAATTAACATATGTTTTTTGGAATAGGCGAATGCTGATGTATGTCGGGTATATAAAGGCTGATTGGAGATGGAAAAAATGAATGGAACTGCAAAACTATTTTTAATTGTGTTTATTGGCTTAATGTTGGTAGCTAATGTTCTTTTAGTTATTAGGAATAAGACTTCTGTTCAGGAAAAGCAGAAGAGGGAAGAACAGAAACAGAGCATTATAAAGGCGCATTATGTGGTTAGAAACGAGAGAATGCTATCAATAATTATCGCTATTGTAACCGTAGCTTTTACTTCTCTTACGATTTTCCTCGGGATGATACTCTTAGAAAAGGCGGAGGCGTGGTATATATGTGCTTTTGTGGTTCCGTGCCTGCTGGGCATGGGATGCACATTGAACATGCTAATATGGAAACTGGAAGTCAGCGGGGAGGAGATTGCATGGCGTTCTTCATTTGGGATTGTGAGGAGGTTCCGTTTCGATGACATAACCGGGTGTGAGAAAAAAGAAAACTTCGTTCGCATGTATGTGAATAATAAGAAACTGTTCCACATTAATGGAAATATTGACTGCAAAGAGTTTATGGAGGATGTGAAAAGGCATGGAATCCGTGAGACGGATGCGCCTGCAAAACGTCAGGAAAGAGGGAAGAGGGGTTTTCCATTAGAGTAAAAACAGACATATTGTTGGTGTTAGAAAATTAGAAAGGAAAGATATGAAACCGATAAATTTATTTGTAATAACAAGAAATAAGGCAATGGAAATATGCTCAGAGTATGAAAATGTAATTTCTGGAAGAGAATGCAAATTAAAAATTAAAGAACTGGAATATAAAAGTTTATGCGGTTTGGTTGATGCTTTGGGAAACAATCAATTGGAATTGTCAGATGTGGATGGATTTCATTTTTCGTTCAGAATAAATCAGATTTCAAAGGAATTTGACTTATTAAAAGTAAAAGGAGACGAGAGGGTACTTAATATCGAACTGAAGTCAGAAATGATAGAAGAAGATAGGATAAAGAAACAGTTAGAGCAAAATCAGTATTATTTGAAACACATTGCTAAGAAAATAGATTCTTTTACTTATGTGGATGGCATAAACCAGTTTTTTAAATTAGATGAGGGGGAACTGGTTAAATGCTGTGTTTCGGATTTAATTCAAGTTTTAAAAGATTTTAAAAATTATGATGATCAAATAGAACAATTATTTCAAGTGAAGAATTATCTAATATCTCCCTTAAATACGCCACAGAAATTTTTAAATGGCCAATATTTTCTTACGGGAGCTCAGAAAAAAATAAAAGAAAAAATCATATCGGATGCCAAAAAAGAGAATCATAAAAATTTTTGGGGAATCGCTGGTAAGGCGGGAACAGGGAAAACATTGTTACTTTATGATTTGGCAAAAGATTTGTGTAAGCAAGGGCGAGTTTGCGTTATCCATTGTGGAGTTTTGTGTGAAGGCCATATGCTGTTGCGTGAAAAAATTGATAATATAGATATCATAGATGCAAAATCGGTCAATACAACTGAATTTGATGAATATGATTACATTTTAGTTGATGAAACACAAAGGATTTATAAGTCTAACATGGAGGTAATTGGCGAGGCGGTAAGAAAAAACAATCAGATTGCTGTTTTTTCATATGATGGTTTTCAGACATTGTCCAGAAAAGAAGAAGATGCAAAAATAGTTGAAAAAATAGAAGAGTTAGCAGGAAAGAGCGAGGAATTAACAAATAAAATCCGCACTAATCAAGAGATGGCATCTTTTGTAACGAGCTTATTTAATTTGAATAACAGATCTGACAAATTATATAAATATGATAGAGAAGAGCAAAACGCATTGATTTTAAGATGAGATTTGGCTGTTAGACTTTTAATGTTGAGGGAAGACGCTTTTTAGGCATAACAAAGCTAACGTAAGTCCAAAACCTACGAAAATCAGAGAATATTCAGTTACAAAAGTCAGGCCGTCCGTTTTAAAGATTTTAGCTTGCGGTAGGATTGACCGGAATTGCCAGTAACTGCAGCAATGGCAACAGCCAAAAGACTGATATGGGCAAGTGTGTTTAGGTTTGCAACGGAGGATTTGTTTCTTACCCACATCCGTTCCTGCCCCGTGTTTTTAAAACGGGGCAAGAGAGTTCCCCTAAATTTGTTCGTGATTCTTATCATGCTTCACCTACAAAAATCAAAAATGTCCTGACAGAAATACAGGAAGGCGAACTTTATCTTTGCCTGGAGCACCGTATTGTAAGAGTCCGGGAGCGAGTTATCTCTCTGACAGGCAAAGAATTTGACATACCGGCATTACTGGCTGCCAACCCAAAGCGTGTTTTTACTTATGAATTGATTACCGATATAGTCTGGAAAGAGGATTATAATTTCTATTCAAGGAAGGCAATCCATAACCATGTGAGCAAACTTCGGAAGAAACTAAGGTTTGAACCCAATCTGCCAAATTATATTGAGAGTGTTGCCGGAATCGGGTATAAATTTGAATATCTGTCTGCTCCATAGAAAATCCGTCGCAGGAACAACTGCGGCGGATTTTTTTGACAAATTTTTATGCAGACGGCAACTTTCCTCTTAAAAATGTACGGATATATGAGGGGTTTATTTTATAACCGCTTACCCGAACACGGCAATTATGAATTTTTTGTGAAATTTGCAAAATACCCCCGTCATTTTGCCCCAAAAATGAACTGTATAGTAGAGGGATATTTTTTTACGGTAGGAAGGAGGCGTTTTTATCCACAATCAGATTCCAGTAATGAATTATCCGCAGTACCGCCGGATGCGTAAACTGGTACACGAGTGCTGCAACTACGATAACGGAAACTGTATTCTTCTGGACAACGGGGAGGAATGTGTCTGCGTCCAGAGTATTTCCTATTCGCTTCTCTGCAAATGGTTCCGCTGCGCTGTCCTGCCGCTGGACGGACCGCTGGAAACGGCGCTGCTGTTCCGGGAGGAATTAAAACGCTGCGTGGTCTGCGGCCAATCATTCCTTCCCGGTTCCAACCGGGCAAAATACTGTAAACTCTGTGCAAAGAAAGTCCACCGCAGACAGAAAACAGCCAGCGACAGGAAAAGGCGGCTCCAATGCGGACAATTAGAAGCAAAAAAGCCTTGAGATTATTGGCGTTTCAGGCTGCGGTCAACGGGTATGAGGGATAAATCCCCTGCTCCCCTCTAAAACCTGCTTTTAACTGTCCGCAGGACGATTTTAACCTAAACGGGATTTCCCCAGATAGGTGTTGGTTTCTACTTTGCCAATTTACCGCTTTTGCCATTTCCACCTATATGGGATTCTCCAATACTGGATTTTCAGAGACTGGAAAACCTGACGCTCCGGGCAGCCCTGTTCCTCTCTTTCCGGCGGCGGATTTCCAGACGGCCTTGACGGCCCATATTTAGACGGAAATTAAAGAGAAAAAGTTAATAACAAGAAAGTCAATATCAATCCAATCAATCAGGGAGGGATTGATGGAAAGGAGTACATAATGCAAAATGATTTTTTGATGCCTTACAAAGAGGACAGCGGCGTACCGCCCTATCTGCCGTTTCCTCGTTTTCTGGTGCCGATGGACTTATCCAACGATGCAAAGGTACTGTATGCCCTGCTCTTAGACCGGGCGGGTATTTCCAGAGAAAACGGATACATAGAACCGGACGGGCGGATTCGTCTCTACTTTACGCTGGAAGAAGCAAAAGGAAAACTACATAGGAGCAGGCAGGTGGCGACTAGGGCATTTCAGGAATTGGAACGCAACGGTCTAATCATCCGTAAAAAACAGGGGCTTGGCCGTCCGGCGGTCATTACGCTGAATATTTTGCCTGCAAGGAAGGAGCGTGATGGGATTGTGTAAGCCTGTGGATTTAAGCAAACTTCCAAAAAATCTGAAACCTGAAATTGCCGAGCGTGTGGCAGAGCATTTCAAAGACGGCGTTTTCGAGTTTGATTTCAGCACAGAAGAAATGATTGCCGTTGAAGGGAATACGGTCTATCATGTCATCCCCCATTATACGGAGGGAGAGGCGGAAAGCGTACTGGACAAGCTGCGCCGTATCATGGCAGGAAATTTGGAGGAAACCGAATGAAAGCTGCTGAAAAAAGAGGAACGGCACGTTATAATATAGGCAACCGTTTACCTGGCTGTTATCCCGATATACGGGAGGAAAGGAGCTACTATGAACCAGCAGCCAGATAAGATCACAGCGTTATATTGCCGTCTAAGTCAGGACGATGCTCTTGATGGGGAGAGCAATTCCATCACCAACCAAAAGGCGTTATTGTCCAAATATGCGGCGGAACACGGATTCCGCAATCCCATGTTTTTCGTGGACGACGGATTCTCAGGAACGAATTTTCAAAGGCCCGGATTTCAGGAAATGATGAAATATGTGGAAGATTATTCGGTTTCTACCCTGATTGTCAAAGACCTGTCCCGTCTGGGCCGGGAATATTCCTATATGGGGCGGCTACAGGATTTCATTTTCCCCGCCTACGATGTCCGGTTTATCGCCATCAACGATGATGTGGACAGCGCAAAGGGCGAAAACGACTTCGCCGTGTTCAAAAACGTATTTAACGATTATTACGCAAAGGACACAAGCAAAAAAATCCGGGCAGTCGTAAAAATGCGCGGAGAAGCCGGGGAACATATCGCCAGCAATCCGCCCTACGGATATATCAAAGACCCGGAGAATAAAAAGAAATGGATTGTAGACGAGGAAGCCGCAAAGGTGGTGCGGCGTATCTTTGACCTATGCATTGCGGGCAAAGGCCCCATGCAGATCGCAAAAATCCTGACTGCCGACAGGGTATTGACGGTTACTGCGTATAACGCCAGACAGAAAGGATGGTCCATGCCGGATAACCTGTACCAGTGGTGTGCGAAGTCTGTCGCTGGAATACTGGAGCGGCCGGAATATACTGGCTGTACCGTCAACTTCAAGACCTATACCAAATCCCTCAAATTCAAGAAGCGGATGGAAAACCCGAAAGAAAACCAGAGGGTATTTGAAGATACGCAGCCGGCGATTATTGAACGTGGACAGTGGGAACGGGTACAGGTGTTAAGAGCCAACAAGCGCAGGCCGACAAAGACAGGGAAAACCAGCATTTTCTCCGGACTTGTCTACTGTGCCGACTGCGATGCGAAGCTCTATTACTGTACCTGCAACACCTACAAGGATGATTCACAGGATCATTTTGTCTGCTCCAACTATAAGAGCAATACAGGTTCCTGTAAAATCCACTACATCCGGGAAGTCACGCTTTATAGGCGGGTTCTGGAATGTATTCAGGGGACGCTGACCTATGTGCGCTTGTTCCGGGATGATTTCACCCAGGAAATGCTGGCGCAGGACGAAGCCAGCCGGAAGGCGGAACTGGCACAGAAGCGGAAAGCCCTCTCCGGGGCGCAGAAGCGCATGGAGGATTTGGACAAGATCATCCAAAGGCTTTATGAAGATTCCGTTCTTGGCAAGCTGAGCGACCTCCGCTTTCAAAAACTTTCGGCACAGTATGAAGCGGAGCAGGCGGAAATTCAGCAGCTTGCAGCTTCGCTGGAGAGAGAAATTGAAAATGAAGCCAGACAGATTGCCGATGTGGGGCGTTTCCTCCAGCTTGCCGACAGGTATTCCGATTTGCAGGAGCTGGACGCCGCTACGGTAAATGAGCTGATTGAAAAGATTGTGATCCACAGCCCAGAGAAGATCGGCGGGAAGAAACATGTCACGATTGAAGTCTATTTTACCTATGTGGGGAAAATCCGGATTCCACTTGCCAAACCGGAACTACTGACAGAAAAACCGGCGTGACCTCTGCCATGCCGGTTTTTCCGGAAATTCTATTTACTTCCTTATGGGCATCCGCCCAATACGGCTGCCCTCTTTAAAGATATTTAGCTTAAGTCTTCCCCGTTTGTCTCAATTACTTTCCGGTACCAATCAAAGGATTTCTTCTTTTTCCTTGAAAGATCCCCGCTTCCATCATCATATTTTTCTACATAGATAAAGCCGTAACGCTTAGCCATCTCTCCTGTGGAAGCACTCACCAGGTCGATACATCCCCAGGGAGTATACCCCATCAAATCCACACCGTCCAAAACCGCTTCATGCATCTGTTCAATATGCTGACGCAGATATTCAATCCGGTAATCGTCTTGAATGCTTCCGTCCTCTTCAAGTTTATCATAGGCTCCAAGGCCATTTTCTACTACCATCAAAGGAATCTGATACCGGTCATAAATTTCATTTAATGTATATCGCAGCCCTTTTGGATCAATCTGCCATCCCCAATCGCTGGTCTTCAAATAAGGATTGGCAACACCTCCAAAAATATTGCCCTCAACCTTTCTCCGGGCTTCGTCCGATGTTGCACAGCTTGACATATAATAGGAAAAGGTATAGAAATCTACACAGCCTTCCTTTAAAACTTCTTCATCCTCTTCCTCCATCATAATCCGAATCCCCTGCTCTTCAAAATAACGCTTCATATAATTCGGGTATTTTCCCCGCACCTGAACATCCGAACAGAACCAGTTCTGCCTGTGGTTGAACTCCTGACAACGCAGTATATCGTCCGGATTGCAGGTCAAAGGATAAGTCGTGCCAAAAGCCTGCATACAGCCTACTTGATAGGACGGATCTATTTCATGAGCAAGTTTCACTGCTTTTGCGCTGGCTATAAACTGATGATGAAGCGCCTGAAAGCGCAGCTTGGGATCATCCTTTTGATTTGAAAAATCAGATGTCCCCTCATTCAGTATTCCAAGCGAAAAGAGGTTCCCCATAGGTGAGATGCCTACATTTATTTCATTAAAGGTCAGCCAATAGGTCACTTTTCCCTTATATCGCCGGAAAATGGTTTCACAATATCTGAGAAACAGTGCAATCACCCGTCTGTCTGACCAGCCATTATATTTCTGTGTCAGGGCAAATGGAGGCTCATAATGAGAAATTGTAATCAATGGTTCAATCCCATATTTTCTGCACTCATCAATAATCTTATCATAAAATTCCAAACCTGCCTCATTGGGACACGTTTCCTCACCGGTAGGAAAAATCCTCGTCCAGGCAATGGAAAATCGGAACACTTTGAAGCCCATCTGCGCAAACATGGCAATGTCCTCTTTATAATGATGATAAAAATCAATTGCCTCATGACTGGGATAAAAAGTTCCCTCCTCCAATACCGGCGTGATCCTCTTAGACACGCTGTAAGAACCTCCCGTGCAGATATCTGACACAGAAACTCCTTTCCCATCTACATTCCAAGCGCCTTCACATTGATTGGCTGCCACCGCACCGCCCCACAGAAAATTCTTCCGAAACGCCATATCTGTCACCTCCGTTAAAACAATATTGTCATTAATGTATCTGTATGTTCCACACTTTTCTTATCTGTTTTCAAAATATCCATCATGTCATCTGAGTTTGTGATAATGATGGGCGTTTGTGCGGAAAATCCTGCTTTTTCAATTTCTTTCAAGTCCACCTCCATAATCAGCTGACCCTTTTTCACATGATCGCCCTGCTGAATGTGTGCCTGAAAGCCTTTGCCGTTCATATTCACTGTATTAATTCCCAGATGAATCAGAACCTCAACTCCACTGTCCCCGGTAACTCCAATGGCATGCAGGGTTGGAAACAGCGTAGTAACCGTTCCGTCCAAGGGAGCATACACTCTGCCCTCTGTGGGCACAATCACCATTCCATCTCCAAGAGCGCCCAAAGCAAACGCTTCATCCTCCGGGAGACGCACCTTAAAGCGTTCCTCGATCATATCCAGCACCATCTTTCCAATCGCAAACTGCTCGGGATAAAATCTTCTTGTTTCCCACAGCAATGCATTCTTTACCGTGATTCCATCTAAAAAGCGCACAATGGATGTATAAATATGATCCACCAGACTGATATAAATCATATCATTCAGTTTTTTTCCTGTCTTTAGCTTTGCATAAGAGATAATTTCCTCTGCAAGCTCAATATGCTCTATCGGTATATCAACCACTAATTGCTGAAACTTATTGGCTGCTTTTTGATTGGTTAAAATGAAAGTTTTGTCAATCAAATCCTCATCAAATTCATCACCCGCTCGTTTCTGAAAAGCCAGCCCACGACCCATTACGATTTTTTCAACATCATTTTCCCGAACTACTACCACATTATTATTCAGTACTTTTTCAATTACCATCGCCGCTTCCCCATAAAAAAAAACCTACACACCACTGCAGAAGAAACACTTCTGTTCCTGGAATGTAGGTTTAGCTTGCTTTTGCAATCACTATCCCATTGACTATTTGACAATAGCATAGTTTACTGTAAAAGTCAATATTGTTCACTTATTTTGCAGCAAAAAATCTATTACATTTATCTGCCTGATGCCATCCTCGCCCATTGGCAGTTCATCCATTGTAATGATGTATTTGGGGTAATCATCATTTATCATTTTCAATGATGTAATTTCTCTCGTAAATATTAAAGGCTCCAGAACACTGACCAAAACCTGATAGTAAACCTAAACTCAAAGTTATATCTTTTCCACTCCAACCGCCTCAAATTCGGGACACTGAAAGCCAATATGAAGCATCCCAATCTTTTCATGGCAGCCATTCTCTCATCGAGATCTCTTTCTATCTCTATATAAGAAAAATACAGTCAACATAAGTGTCACAGCCTCCGTCACCGGGGCAGCCATCCACACCCCCGTCATCCCCAGCAAAGCCGGAAGAACGAAGATGCAGGCTAATAGAACCACCAGTCCTCTTGAAAGGGAGATAACCGCCGATTCCAAAGCTCTCCCTGTGGCCGTAAAATAAAAAGAGGTAATCCCGTTAATTCCTGCAAAGAAAAATGCACTTGTAAAAATCACCATTCCCGAACGTATCATTTCTGCGATGTTTTCATTTTGTACGAAAAGGCTGCCATACCACCCGGAGTTCACTGTCATTGCCAAAAATACCGCCGCTCCGGCAAAAAACACATAGCGGTTGGTCCTCTGACGAAGTTTTCCGGCCAATTCATATTCTTTTGCACCATAGGCAAAGCTGATAAGCGGACTGGCCCCTTGTCCAAAGCCTACCACAAGCATATTGAAGCCGTAGGCCGCATATCCGGCTATGGTAAAGGCTGTCACCCCATCCGCGCCTATTTTTCTCATAATTACAAAATTATAGGCAAACATAGCAATCCCTGTGGACATTTCTCCAATAAATTCCGAGCTTCCATTTAACATGCCTTTCACAAAAAGAGTCCCTGAAAAGCGGAAGGTTCCCAAACGGTAAATTCGGGCCTTTTTCTGAAAATATGAAAGAATACGGAGGAGAGAAACAAGGGCAGACAAAAGGGAAGCCGCTGCGATTCCGCCTGCTCCCCAGGTCAGGCAGCCGGCCAAGAGATAGTCAAGAGCCACATTCAGCACGGCATTTAAAATGGTCACCTTGAGAAAATACTCCGGATTCCCCTCACCCCGAATAAACATGCCGAAGGAGGAATTTACCACCATTACGGGAAGCTCCAACAGCATAATCCAATAATATTCCCTGAAATACCGGCTCACCTGTCCCTCCGCCCCTAAAACGGCAAGCATAGGCGTAAAGGCGGGGAGCATGATGCAGCTTAAAAGAACTGAGGCTGCTATGGTTGTGACAATTGTCTGACGGAATATGCGGTTACAATTCTCTCTTTCACCTGCTCCAAGAGCCATTCCCGCCATCGCCACACCGCCTATGGAAATCATCAGCCCTATGCCAAGATACAAGTAGACAATGGGAAGGCCCAGATTGACTGCCGCAATTCCCTCCTTTCCCACATAATTTCCCATAAAAAATCCGTCCGCTACGGTGATAAATGCTGTGAGCAGCATAGAAATAATAGCCGGGACGGAAAACCTCAAAATCATGCCGGCCTGGTTTTGTTTGATTTGTTGTAAGTCCATAATTATCTGTTCTCCTTTCCTTAATTTTGCCCATGTTTTTTGGGCATATAGGTATACCCGAAGGGTGTTTCCTTAATTCTGCCCATGTTTTTTGGGCATATAGGTATACCCGAAGGGTGTTTCCTTAATCTGCCCATGTTTTTGGGCATATAGGTATACCCGCAGGGTATTTCCTTGCTCTTCCCCATCAAGCAATAATACCGCCACTTGGCAGAAACAAATATGCTCCTGTCAAATGACGGTATTCATTATATAAAGAAATCAAATTATAAACTTCTGAATTGTTGCCCTCTTCTTCCCAACCGCACTTTGCCGGTCTAAAGCAGAGCTTTCACCTCTCATTTCACCGGAATACAGATATCCAGTTCCATATACATCGTATCACTGTCCACCATATGATAAATATCAAACATACTCCTCCCCGCATCCAGTTCATAAGATGTCCGGGGAAGCCACACCAAAAAAATCGTCTGATAGGCCGCATATATGTATTTTGCATGGCCTTTAAAATGGTAAACCACACAGGAGCCGCCTTTCAGCAATGCCGTATTTTCCAGAGGGCACTCTATCTCCGCACTCATGCAGATATCATAAAGGCAATTCCCAGGCGCCGTCACCGCCGGATCGTCATAGGTCCGCTCCAGCAGGCACGTCTCTTCCGTAATGTATGCTCCATATTTTTCCAAAAACTCTGTCCAGGACCTGCGAATCCCTTCATAACTTCCGAACCTTCTCTCATAAATCACATAATAATCCGGCAGCACTTCCCTTGTGATTTTAGCGTTACACTCCTCAAAGCTCTCCACCCTCCATTCCTCCCGGTGAAAAAAGGGATGTTTAAGAGAAACACCGGAAATGCTTCTGCGAAATGCAACAGGAGCAACCTGGTAATGCTGCCGGAAAGCCGTACTGTAATTGGAAGCGCTGTAGCCGTAATCTGCCCCAATCTCCGTAATGGAACGCTCCTGCTCCACCTTCAGACGAAAGGCGCTCTGCTCCAGTCTCACCCGTTTGATAAAGCTATGAACACTCTCCCCGGTCTGCGCTTTAAACAGCCTGCAGAAATAATATTTGGAAAAATGGCAGTAGGATGCCACTTCCTCCAGAGTCACATCCTCAATATGCAGCAAAATATAGTCTATGGCCCGATTGATACTTTCGTTGGTAATCATTTTGCCTCCCGGCAGCTCATCTCTTTCCTGCGGAAAAAACAGCGGCTTCCTCAATCCATCCCATCAGCTCATCATCTATCTCCTCCGTCCGGGAAATCAGCATATGGTGCGTCCAGCGGTTGGGATAGGGCTCTGTCGCCGCATCTATCCGCGGCGATTCCTTCCGATAACTCAATCCGAAGGTTACAACAATAAAAATATCCGGCCGCTCCCCGGCCTTTCGCACAGGCAGAAAAGAGACAAAGGCAAAATTACGCTTATTAGAAAATGTAATCTGTGTTTTCTGCACCTTGATTTTTACGTCCCGAAGCTCTGCGAGGATTCGCTCCTCCAGAGCTTCGTACAAAGGCAATGCCTCCGGGTGCTTATCAAAAAAGAGTAAAATATCCTGGTTCATAGAGCCACCTGTTCCTTTCATTTTTACCTGTGAAAATATTTTTCACAAAAATGTCCTAATTCTGGTGTCGGATCTGCTCTTCATAAAGCATCGGATACCGGATTAAGACAGAACCGTCCAAATTTTCCCGGTGCATGTGTACTGCCGTTATTTGATGGTTTTCATAAGTGGTGTAATAGTAAATCCCTTTTTCCGCATTGCAGCAGGAAGTGTAGATGGTCCTTTCATATGTTCCGTCATCTGCCAGGCTGCATCCCCGCTGCTGATCCACAGATCCCAATATATGAAAAAACTGGCTGACGCTCTCTGATTCGGAGTCCCCGGAGACAGCATTCATTTTTACAAAAGCCGCCCTTACAAACCTTGACTGGGAGGAGAGATCTCCCGGAAGTCCCAGAGCGCCCATGCCGCGGCAGTAAGTGGAAAGAGGCAAGTCTCCAGAAAAATGATTCTGCGGATCCTTGGGAGACAGATGCATGTAGTTGTTCAGTTGGAACATCTGCTGTTCAAAGGGCGGATTGTTGGTCAGTACGCCGGCCGGATTATCATAGATCCGAAGCCCTTCTTTTACCGATTCTACGGTTATAGCCTCCTCCCGATCCGCCAGTATCCAGTGAAGCTGCGCTGCGGGCAGGGCAGCCTGAAAGGGTGTACCCATAAGATTGAGATCTGAAAGCAGTTCTCTTGCCTCCTTAACATCAGCGCATCGGCCCAGAATCCAGGGAATCAATTCAAAGGTCTCCACATTTTTCCCGGATGTATCCTGATCCTGGTAGACTGCATTTCCTACAAAATTCAGACCGGCCATCCCCAGGCCCTTTTCGTTTATGCCGTCGTAATACAGCGGATAGTCCCCGGCCACATGCGCCGTGCCGATGACGGCGTAATGCTGCTTAAGAGCTTCCGTATGCCGAAGGGGGATGGGATAATTTCGGGGTGTAATTGTAATTTCCTCACCATAGGAAAAATTGTGATCCAGGGTGCGTCCGAAATAGAAATTCTTTGTTTTATAGGTAATCGCTGTGCACATATTGTTTCTCCTGTTAGAAGTTCCGTAAGATTCCTTCCGAAACACCTATAATAAATCAATTTTCATACCTCTGTTTCATTCCCTCTGAACAGTCCATGTACAAATTCAATGGAATGAACAAAAATCATTCTTTTATAGCTTATCCAAAAATCAAAACAATATCACCGCCGAAAAGCTTCTCCCCATACAGACGGTGCAGAGCTTTTTAATAGTATAACACAAAATGTTCCGAACTTATAAAAAATGTCAGTATTCAGAAGCAAAAAGTTATGTTACTATAAAATTTGTACACAGAAAAACAAAAGGATACGTTTCTATGAATATAAAGATTACGGACGATTTTGATTTGCAGAAAATTGCCGACAGCGGCCAGTGCTTTCGTGTGAAGGCTTTTCCGGACGGAATGTACCGCTTTATTACAGGCAGCAATATTTTATACATAAAGCAAGCGGAACCCGGTCTCTATCAGATTAGCTGCACAAAAGCTCAGTGGCGGGATTTCTGGCGCTCTTATTTTCATCTGGACCGCAGTTACCGTCAGATCCGCCGTCAGATTCCGGACACGGATTCCTATATGAAAAAAGCGGCCTCCTGCGGTTCCGGGCTTCGTATTCTGCGTCAGGAGCCCTGGGAAATGCTGATTACCTTTATTATCTCCCAGCAACGGACCATACCCTCTATCAAAGGAGCGGTGGAAGGGATTGCCGAAATCTACGGGGATGCCGTGGAAACGGATTACGAAACTGTCCATCTGTTCCCGACTCCGGCGCAGATGTGCCGTGTAACCCCGGAGGATTTGAAGCAGTTTCGCCTTGGATACCGCAATTCTTATATTCTGGACGCCATTGATAAGGTGTATGGGGGACAGCTTGATTTGCACGGGATTGCGGCTTATGACGATACGGAGCTGTTCCATGCTTTGAAATCTGTCCGGGGCGTGGGGGATAAGGTAGCCAATTGCATTGCGCTTTTCTCCTACGGACGGACAGCTTTGGCTCCTGTGGATACCTGGATTAAGAAGATTATTGACCGGGAATATCAGGGGCAGGCGCCGTTTTCCGCCTATGGGGATGCTGCCGGCATTATGCAGCAGTATATGTTTTATTATGCCCAGCAGCATAAGGGGGAGTATCAATAGCCTTATGTCTCCGGTTCCGGGTAGTCCCGGTCCTTCCAATACCACCACTTTAATTTCTCCGGTTCATGCTGCTCATGCTCTGCAAAATAGACGGCGCAGCGGAATACGTACAGGACGCACTTGTCATCCTGGTAACCTTTTTTCAGACAGTTCAGATGATACAGCTCTTCCGGATCTCTTCCCCTTAAATCTGCAATCTTCCGGATTCCGATGTTGTTCAGGTGCTGTTCCATATTTGCGCCTATGCCCGGGATCTTTTGGAGATCGTTGGATGTCTTCCTGTCAAACAGCCCCAGCTGGCCGACCTTCAGAGATTTCACTTTCCGCTCTGTCACAGTATCCTCCGGGCCGATTCTGCCGCACAGCAGGGGTGCATTTACATCATATAACGCCGTATTCCTGACTACCTCTTCATTGCTTCCGTTGGCGTAGCAGTAACGGCATCCGTTTTGACAGGTATTGTAGGTTCCCACCTCGATGCTCTCCAGGCACCCGCAGGCTTCTCTTTGATTCCTGTCCTTAGTTCCCGCTATTTTACAGCCGGTGATTTTTTCAATCAGCGCCTGGTCAATGCAGCTTCCGGGATTCACGCCTGCCTTTTTCAGATCCATCCGCTCCGCGCAGGCTTCTGCGGACATATTATTTTTCCCTGCAATTTCCGCCAATTTCCGGGCAAATGATATTGCTTCTTCTTCGGAGGGCGCACGAAGGGCCAGTTCCTTCATCCTTCCTTTTGCCTTTGCGTAGAAATCCACAAAGCTGATAACTGCCTTATGGGTATACCCGTTTAAGCTTCCTGCGATTTCCTCAAATGCTTTGAGATGATATTCCGGTGTATACAGGTGATTGAATAAAATGGGATCGTACCGCCATACCACTCTGTCCGCTCCGATTTGTTCCGAAAGCCTTTGAAATACACCGAGCATGTGCTCCCGTTTATGGGGTATTCCAGGCTCCATGTCTTTTCCATATCCTGTCAATGTGAATTGGAAATAGAAGGGGTAAGCCTTTAACTCCTCTAACCGGCCGAGCATGTTCTCCGGATTCTTTGTCCAGAACACGATACAGTCCACCACATCCGGCGACAGGGGGATTTTGCTGATTTGATGAGGGTTGAAGGGATTTCTTACATGCAGGAAACCCTCTTTGAGCCGGTTATAAAACCAGTCCGCATAATAGTTGGGAATGTCTGTCCTTCTGCTGACGCTTAGTATCATTTCAATCGCCCTTCTTTTTATTCTGGCATTGAATCTATCATACCACATCTTATTTTTATCTGGCAAACCATTCCTTCATAGTCCTCAACACTTTTACCAAATCTTCCTCGGAAATAACATAGGGAACCATTGCGTAAAGATATTTCAGGAAGGGTCTGCTGAATACGCCTCGCTCGTAAGCAAACTGCTGATACCCCGCAAGCACGCCGGCCTCCTTTACCTCCACACAGACACAGCCGCCCATGATTCGGACCTCCCTGATCCGCTCATCGGAAAATCCGGCCATTTCCCGACGGGTGATTTCCTCAATTCTGCGGATCTTTGCCATATAATCCCGGGTTTCAAAAAGCTCGATGGATTTGAGTGCCACACTGCAGGCCAGGGCATTTCCCATAAAGGTCGGTCCGTGCATCAGAGCATGCTCCGGATTATCATCATAGAAGCCCTGAAATACCTTTTCGCTGGCAACAGTAACCGCATGTCCGATATAGCCGCCTGTCAGCGCTTTGCCGAGAACCAGAATGTCCGGCTGTACCAGATCGGCCGCAAAACGGTTGCCAGTACGGCCAAAGCCGGTTGCCACCTCGTCAAAAATCAGCAGCACACCATACTTATCACAAAGCTCTCTTGCTCGTTTTAAAAAGGAAACATCGTACATCCGCATTCCGCCGGCCCCTTGAAGAAGAGGTTCCACGATAAAGCAGTTCAGACGTCTGTGGTGCTTTTCAAACGCCTGCTCCAGAGCACAAATTTCCGTGGGTATATGTACGACATATTTACTCGGGCCATAAGCATTGAGAACAAAATGATAGTCCTCATCATCACCGGCCTCCATCGTCTTGAAGGTGTCTCCGTGGTATGCATGATTCAAGGCTAAAATCATGGTACGCTGTTCGTCGCCCCGATTCATATAATATTGAAGGGCCATCTTCAGCGCCACCTCAACCGCCACACTGCCGGAGTCGGAAAAGAAGGAGTAATTCAAATCGCCCGGCAGGAACTCCTTTAGCTTTTCCGCCAGTCTTTGTACCGGCTCATGCGTCAGCCCTCCGAGCATAACATGGGAAAATTTTTCCGCCTGAGAGACAATCGCCTTATTCAGCTCCGGGTGCTTGTAGCCATGAATCACACTCCACCAGGAAGATACGGAATCTATCAGCTTTTGATCCTCCGTATGCAGGTAGACGCCTTCCGCATCTACGATTTTATAAGGGGCCTTCATGGTTTTCATCTGTTCGTATGGATACCAAATCATATTTTAACTCCTATTCCAGTTCTGTAATATGCCTCACAATGCACCTTATGAAATCGATTTCCAGTCACTAACACATGTGCCTGTAAATCGATTTATGCATTGTGAGGCATATTACTGTTTCCAGTTCCGTAATTTGTTTACTATGCGGGATATTACTGTTTTTATTCATATAGGCTTTTCAAATCCTCCGCGGAAATATCAAGCTCCGTATCGCCCTCCCGGACGCAGGCAATCACTCTGGCCCCGGTCAGATGCTCGCACATTTTCCGATTGTCCTCCTGCATCACATCTCCCGGCTTAAAATGATTAAATATAATCCCTTTCAGCGGAATGTCATGCTCTCTCATATAAAATGCGGTCAACCCCACGCTATTGATAGTCCCCAGTCCGGCATCTGCAATAAGCAGGCACCCCGCACCGCATGCCTTTATCACATCCGGAAGCCAAAGCTCCCCTTCGTCAAAGCAGAGCGGACACAGGATTCCCCCGGAGCCTTCCAATGTAACGTATTCATAACTGCCGCAGACTCTCCGGAAGCCCTCAAGCACCGCCTCCATTCGGACCGGATTACCCTCTATTTTGGATGCAAGGTGCGGAGAAACGGCTGTCTCGTAGATATAAGGGCACATTTCTTCCAAAGGCTGGCTGATTCCGGATACCTCCTTTACAAAGAGCGCATCTCCGGGAATCAGGCTGCCGTCCGCTCTGCGCTCATTTCCGCTCATGGCGGCCTTATAATAAGCGGCTCTGCTTCCGCTCTCCCGCAGTTTTTTTACAATCAGACCGGAAATGTAGGTTTTCCCTATGTCTGTCCCGGTTCCGATGACAAAGAGCGTCTTACTCATTTCCATACCTCACTTCATAGCCCAGCTCTTCTAAAAGCTTCAAATCTGTCTCTACCGTAATGCCGGCCGTAGTCAGCATATCACCCGAAATAGCCGCATTTGCTCCGGATTCAAAGCAGCTTCTGCCTTTGTCTGCAAGAAGTCCCCTGCCTCCGGCAAGTCGGATAGAGGCATCCGGAAGAATAAACCGGTAAACCGCCACAATCCTGCACATATCCCACGCGGTAAGCCTCTTGTTATGCTCAAAAGGCGTGCCCGGAATGGGATTCAGCATATTGACCGGTACGCTTTTGATGCCCAGCTCCCGCAAAGTCAATGCCATATCAATCCGATCCTCTACCGTTTCGCCAAGCCCCATAATGCCGCCGCTGCACACGGACAGTCCCGCTGACTGAGCAGCCCGAATGGCGCGGATTTTGTCGTCGAAGGTGTGGGTGGTACATATATTAGGGAAATTCCGGCGTGATGTTTCCAGATTGTTATGTACCCTTGCTGCACCGGCTTCCTTTAATTTTCTATATTGCTCTTCATTGAGAAGGCCGAAGGAAATGCATACGCTGATACCGGTTTCACTGCGAATCCGGCGCACCGCATCGCACATCTGATCCACCTCCCGGTCAGAGAGCCGTTTTCCGGAGGTAACTATGGAATAGCGGAGTACCCCTTGCTCGTCGTTCCTTTTGGCCTGCGCCAGTATTTCTTCCGCAGGAAGCAGGGGGTATTCATCAGTTCCCGTGTGGTTGTGGGCAGATTGGGCGCAGAAACGGCAGTTTTCCGAGCAGCGGCCGCTTTTTCCGTTGATAATCGTACAGATGTCAAATCCGTTGGAGCAAAAATGAGAACGGATTTCATCCGCCTTTTTGCACAGTTCTTTAATGGGCTGGGAGTAGAGCCAGAGGGCTTCTTCTCGGGTGATTTGTTTTCCTTTTATGATTTCATTTCCTAAAGTTTTGATATCCATTTGTTCCTCTCATTCCAATTGCACGGTATCTCTTTCATTTATATTTCAGAGAAGGATTATAACCTTCCTTCTTTTACCAGCGGAATCAGCCTCTTTCCAAGAACCGCCCCCACGATACATAATACGATATCTCCAGGAACCGCAAGAAGGAAGCAGTATAAAAATAAGGGCCAGATTCCAATAGGAGTGTTCAGATAGAAATTGCAGATCAGATAATAATACACCATTCCAAAAAGGTATATAATAGCAAGGCCGGCAAAATTAGCACTCAGCAGCCGCTTGTAGCCGGGCCTGTTTGAGCGGTTGGCTATAACACCTGTGACATAGGCCCCTACTGCAAATCCGATAATATAGCCAAAAGTCGGCTGAAAAATATAGCCGAGTCCTCCGCCCTGGGTAAAAACCGGCAGGCCGGCCAGACCGAGTGCGGTATAGACACATACGGCAAGTGCACCTCTTTTTCCGCCCAGCAGCAGACCGGCAAGCATGGTAAATAAGACTTGCAGGGTAAAGGGAACCACCGGAACGGGGATTTTGATAAATGCGCCTACGGAAATCAATGCTACGAACATAGCGCTTAGGATCATGTTTTTTGTCTTTTGGTTTCTCATATTCTGACTCCTCCGGTGAGAATGAAAAGCCGGCTCTTATCTGACGCCTCTTTTCCTTTATAATCAGTGTTTTCTGCTTTACGGAAACAACTATAACATGTCCAGATTCAATAGTCAACCTTTTATTAATATAGGTTGACTATTTGCGGAATAAATTTCTGACAGAAGTCACTTGCAAAACGGAAAGTTAAATGCTATAATTTTCAAAATTAATAAGCAGGGGAGCTTGTGTGACAGGCTGAGAGGAA
>OFGH01001007.1_pt1 | contig 20923 bp, 20 predicted proteins | sample 1521721 | NCBI WGS metagenome assembly OFGH01 (sample SAMEA3504132, study PRJEB24116) | mouse gut metagenome | biome: mouse gut; feature: mouse-associated habitat; material: faeces | place: Denmark | collected 2011
ATCAAATGACAACTATGAAGTTTATCTTAATGGAAAATATATTACAATAGAAGAGTCCTTGGATTATTATCCGAACGATATTCCTATTTACGACAGAGAGGAGGTGAAAGAATATGAAGAAGATTAGTCGTCTGGCTAAGTGTGCAACTTTAGCTCTGCTTTTGTTAATTACAACCGCCCCAATCAGTTATTTTAACAATGCTATGATTGTTTCTGCTTCCGATATCCAGCCACATGCAGATGATATTCGCTGGAGATTCAAAACAGAAAACGGAAAAACATACAAACGTTTATATAACTATACAAAAAAAGTATGGGTTGGCGATTGGATCTTAGTAGGTTAATCTCTTTTTGTTTTTACAAAAGATAATATATAGGTAAGCCCTGTGCTGATTTCTATTTTTAGCACAGGGCTTTTTATGTTGTCTTTTATCTTTTTATCTGACATTCCAACCCGGCATTGAGGAACCTGAATCAGAACGTATTCTTTGCAATAATCCCATATGAATATAGTGACAAATTGAAATATTCTGCTTCATTGACAAGGAACTGTTCTTAACATACCCTGTCAAACCGAAGCTCTGTTAACACCCCCTGATCGTAAATATAATCCCGCATATACGCATTTTCTTCGTTTACGCAAACTGCGTCTGCGATTCCGGAAGAATTACTTGGTATCCCTTCCAGACATAACGCAATTCCTTTTTGTTCAATTTTCTGCAGCTCGATCAATAGCCGCAGTTTTCCATAATTGCCCATATGCCATGTTCCCGCTTACCTTCGGAATGCACAACTGCGTTTTGTGAAAAACTATCGTATCCTTCCAGGTATCCGCGGCTTTTTTCTTGCTTCAGCGGCAAGTTGTCCCAGCATAAGATCCATATAGGGGAATAATTCTTCCGGAATCTTTCTCGGATCTGCAATGGTAGGAATTTCTGCAATTTCTATTCCAAATTCCTTTTCTATTTTTCTTTTCTTTGATTTCTGCATTGTTCTGGAACAATATACAGCCTCTATACTTCCCCAGCTCTCATGTGCTATCGTATGCAGCATCTTCTTTACTGCAAACTCCTGCCAGGGATTTATATTCAAAAGAAATATCTTTACATCGCATCGGAGCAATTCTTCCCGAAACTTCCAATATGCATCTCCAAAATCCATGATAACTTTTTGATAATTACGAGTCGTAAAGACCGGAATCTGCTCTTGTTTAAATTCCGGATAGTAGTGAACTCCGAAATCCGAAAAATAACCTTTACAATTACATTCTTTCCAATGAGACAGTTCCCCATGGCCATTTAGCTCCAGACAGGCGGTTTTTTCACCAAGCCCGCTTGCTGCATAATTTGCCAATGCTACAGATAAGTGAGTGACTCCGCTTCCACGGATACTTCCTGCAATTCCTATGCTTTTGATTTTGTACTCCTTTTTCTTTCAGCAGCCTTTGAAACAGACGTTCTTTTTCCCTTGTCATAAGAAAAGGATTTTTATCTAACGGAAAACAATATACACATTGCTGATACAGGGAAGCATACCGCTTTGCCTGTTTCATATCTCCGTAATTTGTGATGAGAGCAAGTCCTTTTGCATATTTTACTTGATGATAGACTTGTGAGGCATATTCTCTTTCCCATGCCCTGCTCCCTGTCAGAAATAAAAATATATCCGCTTCCTCTAAAAGTGCTCTCTTCCAATCGGTTCCGAAATCAAATACTTCTACAGCATTTTGCGGAACCTTTACTGCAACACCTTCGCCATACGCTGGCATTCCGAAAAAACTTCCTCTGCGGTAAAGTCCGCCTTCTTTCGTAAAGCCACCCTCTCGGATGATCTTTCGCAAATCATCACTGGAATTGGTTTCCCGGTATACCGCGCGTATATTCTGCTGATTTAAATATTGCGTAAAGGAAAGAGATAGATGCGTCGTTCCTATGTGCGGCTGGCTGCCGGCAGCAACTATTTTTTTTAAGAGATGCTTTTGATAATATGAATGGTTCTTTGACTGCATATGCTCTGCAAGTGTATCCTGAAATGCTTCCATGCTTTCATAACGTTGTTTCGGATCGAAATTGGAAGCTTTCTTTGCAATATGCAAAAGAGATCTGGATACGCCGCTTTCTTCGGCACAGATCAAATCCTCCAGCAATTTACCGATACTATAGATATCTGTCCGAATATCGATATTTGCTTTGTCTGATTTTTCCGGCGCACAATACTGCGGAGTTCCATAATTTTGAAATTTATTCCCCGGTTCTCCTAAAAACACTGAAATACCAAAATCAATCAATCGAACGCCCTTAAATCCTATGATAATATGCTCGGCTTTCAAATCCTGGTAAATCAGTGGATTCGGTTTTAAATGGTGCATATCATTAAGTATGGACGCAGTTTCTTTAATTGTCTGGTAAATAAAATCCGGGGTAATACATGATGATCGAAGCAGCAACGCTTCTAAAGATTCACCCTCAATATATTCCTCTATCATATAATAGGAATCTTCATCTTCTTCCATATCATATAGTTTTGGAACTTTGGGATGGTTCAGACGGTTCAGGATCCTTGCTTCCCGAACTTTCCAGGCAAAATCGGACTTTTTTGAGATTTGTTTGATTGCCCGATATTCACCTAGTGTTTGATGCCTGGCAAGATACACTTTACTGCCGCTTCCTCTTCCAAGTTCTGAAAGAATCAGGTATCTGCCAAACAATAGTATTTCTTGAATTTTTCTATCGCTCCTTCCTGTTTTATCGGAAAAAGCATCTCTTGATGTATTATATAGCATAATATACAAGTATAATCAATAGGTTTTCTTTTTATTTTAGTTAGTTTATAAATCTTTTATAACAAATTATACTTTACAGACTATAGGTATTTGATTATAATAAGATAGGTTTACCTAATTTTCCCGATAAGGAAGTGAAAGAATGAAAATTGAAAAAGTAAATGATAACCAAATCAGATGTACTTTAACACAACAGGATCTTGCGAACCGCCACCTGAAATTAAGTGAACTGGCATACGGCACGGAAAAGGCAAAGATGCTTTTTCATGATATGATGCAACAGGCAAGTTATGAATTCGGCTTTGAAACGGGTGATATTCCTCTTATGATAGAAGCCATTCCTATCTCAACAGAATCCGTGATTTTGATTATTACCAAAGTCGAATATCCGGAAGAATTAGATACTCGTTTTTCTAAGTTTTCAGATATGCCAGAAGGATACGATGACTATTCCGAATCGAATACCAAAGATATATTTTCCGAAAGCGCAGATGATATTTTGGGTCTTTTCCGCAAGATTTCCGAAGAGAAGACATCAAATTCCGACATAAGCAGCACGATCGACCATTCCGTCGGTACAAATTCTACAAAAGCTTCTGTAAAAGAAGATAATGTCAATGTTCCCATTGATTTAACGAAGCTGTTTATTTTCCATAACCTTGCAGAGATCCAGAGACTTGCACATATTTTAAAAGGGTTTTATGAAGGAGACAATACTCTATTTAAAGATGAAGGAAAAATGCTTTATTATCTGATTATGCACAAAAGCAATATGTCTCCGGAAGTATTTAATAAAGTCTGCAATATTCTGGCAGAATATGCAAATCAGGGAGTTGTTACTCCTTCTTCTGAGGCCTATTTTACAGAACATCACAAAATTATCTGCAGACACAATGCACTGCAGACTTTCTCTCTTTTATAAAAATTCTAAAAAAGCCGTGAAACAATCCATATTTGTTTCACGACTTTTTCTTATTCAGCAAGATCTTTTGCTAAAAATGTATTAATTTCTTCTACCAGAGCATCCGGCTCAATTCCATGAACCATAGCGGCTTCTTCGATCGTTTCCATCTGAGAAGACGGACATCCAAGACAATGCATCCCAATGTTTAAAAGAACGGGTGCAATGTTTGCATCGATCTGAAGTAATTCTCCGATCATAGTAGATTTTGTAACCTGTGCCATAGAAATTCCTCCTTTATCCGGATCAGTATCTGCCGTTTTCGGCGATCCATTCATAGTTTCTGACTTGGTTATTATAATACCAATTGACTGTTTTTGCAATTGTTTCTTCCAGGTTTCCATGTTCTTTGAAAAAAACCTGATTACTACTTGTATTCCCTATTCTTTTGTATTAAAATATCCGTAAGCTGATAACGGCTTAATAATTGCATTACATAAGGAGGATTTTACCAATGGCATACGTTATTACAGATTCTTGCGTTAACTGTGGAACCTGCGAAGGTGAATGTCCGGTAGGAGCTATTTCTTCTGGCGACGGAAAGTATGAAATCGATCCGGGCTCATGCGTAGACTGCGGTACTTGTGCAGGCGCTTGTCCTACAGGAGCAATCGAACAGGGCTAAGAAGAGTCAGAGAACTTAAAAAAACTGTGTACCGGTTATTTTGACCTGTGTACACAGTTTTTTCTTTTTCTTTATGTAGTCACTTCTTTTTTTGCAAATAAACGATGCGGTTCTTTTTTCTTTGCGCCGCTTTTCAGCTTTTTCACATTCAATTCCCGAATCGCCGCATCCAGTTTTCGAAAACGTTCTTCTTCCTGCTCATCCTGCTCACGCATCAAATAATTCATCTCTTTTAGTACACGGTCGCCTACATTTTCGCCGATTTCTTTGCTTAAATCCTGATTATTATCCGCTAAAGCTTCTTTTACGATTCCGCTCATTAAGATCCGAAACTGCGCCATCTTTTCTTCCGCAGAAGTATAACTTACAGTCTGCTTGACGGCTGTCGGCTGATTTGGCACGCTTCGTTCCGCTAATGCGGCGTTTGCGTTTGTCAAAGCCGCCGCTTCTTCCGGATTCTTCCCGTTGTGGATCACCATCTTGATTGCTTTTAACTGGTATCCCTGTTCTTTCAGTTCTTTTATCTTAAGGAATTGCTGTATGTTCTCTTTGGTATAATAGCGATGCCCCATTTCGTTGCGTGGAATATTAAGCTGCAGCTCTTCTTCCCAATAACGAAGTACATGTGCTTCCACATTCACCAGACCGGCGGCATCCGAAATCATATAACGTAGCTTGTCCAAATGAACTGCCTCCTTCCTCTGTATTCATTATAGAAGAGAATAGAACAATTCGCAACGAATTTTGGTCGTGAAGATTCGACGGCATTATTTTTCCATATTTGCAAACTTTGTATACTGCGGCAGCCATACCAGGTTTACCGTTCCGATCGGACCGTTTCTCTGTTTTGCAATAATAATTTCCGCAATATTTTTCATATCCGTATCTTTGTTATAGTAATCGTCCCGATAAATAAACATCACAACGTCTGCATCCTGCTCGATTGCACCGGATTCCCTCAAATCGGAAAGCATCGGTCTGTGATCCGGACGCTGCTCTACGGCACGGCTTAACTGAGAAAGGGCGATGACAGGAACATTTAATTCTCTTGCCAGTCCTTTTAACGATCTTGAAATATCCGAAATCTCCTGCTGCCTGGAATCAGTTCTCCCGCTGCCTGTCATAAGCTGCAGATAATCAATTATAATCAATTTCAGATCGTGTTCCAATTTATATTTCCTGCATTTACTTCTTAATTCGGATATTGAGATTCCTGGCGTATCGTCAATAATCAAATGGGATTTTCCGATTACATCTGCTCCTTCAATGAGTTTTTCCCAATCCGAATCATTTAGATTACCGGAACGCAGAATCTGGGCGTCTACTCTTGACTCTAAGGAAAACAGACGGTTGACCAGCTGTTCTTTTGACATTTCCAGACTGAAAATCGCCGTTGCTAAATTCTCATGAAATGCAACATATTGAGCAATATTCAATACTAACGCAGTTTTTCCCATAGAAGGCCTTGCCGCAACCAGAATAAAATCCGAATTCTGCAGGCCAGACATCTTATAGTCTAAATCCATAAATCCGGTAGGGATTCCCGTAACGTTTCCCTGAGTTTTTGACGCCTGCTCAATCTTTTCCAAAGCATTCAGCACAATTTCCTTGATAGGAACAAATTCTCTGACTCCCCGGTTCTGCAGAAGATGAAATATATTTTTTTCGGTATCTGCAAGAATATCCTCCAATTCTCCTTGACCGGAATAACATTTATTTTCGATGTCCTCCGTGACACGGATCAACGCACGTAATACGGACTTATCTTTTACAATCTGTGCATAAGATTTTACATTTGCAGAAGTAGGCACGGCAGTAATCAAGTCCCTGACAAACTCAAGACTGCTGATTTCTTCCGGCACATTCATAGCTTTTAACTTTGCCTGCAGCGTAACAAGATCTACCGGTTCTCCGGCATTGTAAAGTTCTACCATAGACTGAAACAAAAGCCCGTACTGCTGATAATAAAAATCTTCCTGCAAAAGCATTTCTATCGCGATGACAATGGCTTCTTTGTCCATGATCATAGAACCTATGACAGACTGCTCTGCCTCTAAGCTATTGGGCATGATCCGTTTAATCAGAACTTCTTCCATGAAGGTATTCTCCCTTATCTTTTATTCTGCACTAACATGTACCCTTAAAATTCCGGTTACCTTAGAATGAAGACGAAGAGATATTTCATGCATTCCAAGACTTTTGATCGGTTCCGACAACTGCATTTTTTTCTTGTCGATTTCCAGATCCAGCTGTGTTTTTACTGCCGCCGCAATTTCTTTTGTGGAAACGGAGCCGAAAGTTCTGCCCCCTTCTCCAGTCTTAATCTTGACTTCTACTTTTAAATCTTCCAGTTTCTTGGCAAGTTCCTTTGCTGCCTGCAGATTTTCTTCTTCTACTTTTTCTTTATGCTGGTTCTGCAGCTTTAAATCATTCAGATTTTTATTGTTGGCTTCTACCGCCAGTTTTTTGGCAAACAGAACATTCCTCGCATATGCATCGTTGGCATTTACGATTTCTCCCTTTTTTCCTACTGATTTTACATCCTGTAATAAGATTACTTTCATATATCTATTTCTCCTTCCTCAATCATTTCATCAATTGTATTCTGCAGAGAACGTTTCGCCTCGGAAAGCGTACAATTTACCAACTGTGCGCCCGCCACATTCAAATGTCCGCCTCCGCCTAACCTTTCCATAATCAACTGCACATTGATCTCGTCGATTGATCTGGAACTGATAAATATTTTACTTTGATATTCTGTCAGTACAAAAGAAGCTTTGATACCGATAATATTTAAAAGTTCATCCGCTGCCTGTGCACCTACGATCGTAGGACTTTCCATCTTGCCCGGACAGACGGAAATAGCAAACGCTCCTTTATAGACTTCCGCATGACGTACTACTTCGGCTCTTGCTTTATAAGAATTCATATCATTTCTCAAAAGCTTTCTTACCCTTGTCACTTCGGCTCCGCATCTCCTTAAATAAGCGGCTGCTTCAAAGGTACGTACGCCTGTTTTTGTCATAAAGTTATTTGTATCAATCAAAATACCCGCATAAATGCAATCTGCTTCACTCGGCTCCAGTTTAATATTTTCCGTAAAATACTGCAATACTTCTGCAATCATCTCACAGGTGGAAGAGGCGTATGGCTCTATATAAGATAAAATCGGATTTTGTATCACTTCATTTCCCTGTCTGTGATGATCAAATACGACGACTGCATTTCCCCTGTTTAACAATTGCGGACATTCCGTATAATTCGGACGATTGGTGTCTACAACCATAACAAGCGTATTCCGGGTGATCAGTTCCATTGCCCGCTCACTGTTGATAAATAAATCTTCCGGATATCCCTTTTCCGGACTGAAACATTCCTTCAGCGGACGAAGCGAAGACGTTACTTCATTTAAAACAATCTGCGCCTTTTTATTTAACACTTTTGCCGCGCAGTATACGCCGATTGCCGCGCCAAAGGAATCTACGTCGCTGATATTGTGCCCCATAATGATTACATTTTGACGGCTCTCCAATGTTTCACGCAGCGCATGCGCCTTAATTCTTGCTTTCACCCGGGTATTCTTTTCTACTGTTTTAGATTTTCCTCCGTAATAGTAGACTTCTTCTCCCTTTCTTACGACGACCTGATCGCCGCCGCGTCCCAATGCCAAATCGATTGCCATGCGGGAATACTCATAGTTAGTATTGTAACTGTCTCCATGAATGCCGATACCGATACTGAGAGTAACCGCCATCTCATTTCCCACTTTTACGCTTTTTACTTCTTCCATCAGCTTAAATTTATCTTCTTCCAGTACGTTTAAATACTTGTATTTAAACACGACGAAATATTTATCTTTTTCCGTTTTTCTTACCAGAGCGTCTACTTTGGAAAAATATGCGTTTACTTTTCGATCGATCAATGCCGCCAGAAGAGAACGTTTTACATCTTCGATACTCTCCAGCGCTTCGTCATAATTATCAATATATACGAGCGCCGCCACCAGCTTCTGTTCCTGATTCGCCTTCATATATTCATTCAGCTTCGTTTCATCATAAAGGTACAACGCAATCAAACGGTCATTTTCCTTAACTTCTACGATACTTCCGTCATCCATTTCATGTTCAAATGATATACGAGTCAGTTCCGCTCTGAAAATCTTATCTTCCCAGCCTATGCTGATGTCTGCTTTTTCTCCTTTTTGAAGTTCTTCTTTGGAAATCATCGGAAAAATACTGAAAATGGATTTATGATATCCCTTGTCTTTTCCGGTCAGAGCTACAAATTTCTTATTGACCCATAGAATCCTTCCATCCAGATCCAGCAGTGCATAAGGCACGTCAAAGTCGTCTAAAAGCTTCTTTTGTATGGTTGCATACTGTGTGGCAAAATGAATCATCTCTTTTGTCAATGCGGGTTTGTTTCGGATATAAAATACAAATACGCAGACAGAATACAAAAAGATAAACCCTGTCAGAATCATTCCTGCTCTTTTATCTTCAAAATAAATCAATATGTTTAAAAGAATTAAGAAAATATTGATATACATCGGCAGATAAAGATAGTTCTTCAATCTGCCTTTTAATTTCAAATTCTGTTTCATAATTCCTCCCTTATGGAATTCATTCAAAAATGCTATCGTTATTTCATAAAAGCATTCTTATTATAGCATTTCACGCCACAGAGATAAAGATTTTTATAAATGAAGCACACGTTCCTTTATTTCCTGGGTTCTGCCCTGATTCCAATACTGCGTTCCGATATAACCGCAGGTCCTGCGCGCAACGAACATCTTATCCTGATCCTTATTCTGGCAATTCGGGCATTCCCAGATTAGCTTCCCTGCCCCGTCTTCCTTGATGGTAATCTCACCGTCATATCCACAGCATTCACAATAATCGCTTTTCGTATTCAATTCCGCATACATAATATTCTCATAGATGTGCTTCATCACAGCCAAAACAGCCGGCAGGTTGTCTTTCATATCCGGAACTTCCACATAACTGATCGCTCCGCCGGGAGAGAGCTTTTGAAATCCTGCCTCAAACTTTAATTTTTCAAATGCGTCGATCTCTTCGGTTACATGAACGTGATAGGAATTTGTAATATAATTTTTATCCGTAACCCCTTTTATGATACCGAATCTTTTCTGCAGTTGTTTTGCAAATTTATATGTTGTTGATTCCAATGGCGTACCGTACACGGAGAAGTCAATCTGTTCTTTTTCTTTCCACTTTGCACAGGCATCGTTGAGATGCTGCATCACTTCTAAGGCAAACGGAGTTGCAGAGGGATCTGTATGGTTCTTTCCCGTCATATAATGGACGCATTCGCAAAGACCGGCATATCCCAACGAAATAGTTGAATAACCGTTTTTCAAAAGCGGATCGATCGTTTTGCCTTTTTCCAGACGGGCAAGCGCCCCGTTCTGCCATAAAATCGGCGCAATATCGGATTTCGTTCCCAACAGACGATTATGCCTTGCCATCAAAGCCAAATAACATAACTCCAGCCTTTCGTCAAAAATTTTCCAAAAACTGTCAAAATCTCCCTGTGACGAACATGCAATATCAACTAAATTGATCGTACAGACTCCCTGATTAAACCTCCCGTAAAATTGAAACTGATCGCTTTCGTCTTTATATACCGTTAAAAACGAGCGACAGCCCATACAGGTATATACATTTCCCTGTTTTAGTTCTTTCATCACTTTTGCGGAAATATAATCCGGAACCATTCGTTTTGCCGTACATTCTGCCGCCAAAACCGTTAAATCCCAAAACGGGCTGTCCTCTGTGATATTATCTTCGTCCAGAACATAAATCAGTTTCGGGAACGCCGGCGTGACATAAATACCTTTTTCGTTTTTTACGCCGAGTATTCTCTGCTTTAAAATAGAACGAATCACCATGGCAAGATCTGATCGATCCTGTCCTTCCGGCGCTTCGTCTAAATACATAAACACCGTAATAAAAGGCGCCTGTCCGTTTGTCGTCATTAACGTAACCACCTGATACTGGATCGTCTGCACGCCTTTATCAATATCCTTCTGCACGCGTTCTTCTGCTACGCGATTGATCTGATCATCATCCGCTTTTATATTCGCAGCCAAAAATTCTTCCAATACCTCTTTCCGAAATTTTTTTCTGGATGCTGAGACAAATTTGGATAAATGATATGCGCTGATCGACTGACCGCCGTATTGGCTGGATGCAACCTGCGCGATAATCTGTGAAGCTACGGTACAGGCAACCGAAAATGAATTCGGACGATCAATCTTTGTTTCGCTGATCACGGTTCCGTTTTGCAGCATATCATCCAGATTGACCAGACAGCAGTTATGAATATGCTGTGCAAAATAATCTGCATCATGAAAATGAATCAACCCGTTTTCATGTGCTTCCCATACCTTCGGAGGAAGAAGAAAACGTTTTGTAATGTCTTTGCTGACCTCTCCTGCCATATAATCTCTCTGCGTAGATGCCAAAAGAGGATTCTTGTTGGAATTTTCCTGTTTTGCTTCCTCATTCTGGCTTTCAATGATTGTCATAATCTGCGCATCCGTCGTATTGGACTGACGTACAAGCTGACGTTTATATCGATATGTAATATAAGCTTTTGCGACATGATAGGCTCCCTGCCGCATAATCTGATACTCTACCGCATCCTGAATTTCTTCTACATTCATGGCACGAATTGATTTCTTGCAGATTTCTTCTACCTTGCGAGAAATTTCCTGTATCTGTTCCGTCGTCAGTCGGTCAGACGGTTCCACTTCTTTATTTGCCTTATGTACGGCAGCTATAATTTTTGTAATATCAAAACCTACTTCTTCTCCGGACCGTTTTATAATCTTCACTGAAATTCCTCCTATATCAAATCGCATGATTCTTTATATTGTAACATGTTTTCTTCTATCTTAAAAGGAACAAAACTTTAATTTTCTTTCACCTGTTCATAAAGATTATTTCCGTTCCTGTCAATAACTACAACTGCGGGAAAATCTTTGACTTCTATTTTTAAAATTGCTTCCGCTCCTAAATCTCCGTAACAGACGGTTTCCGATTTTACAATACATTTTGATAAAAGAGCTCCGGCGCCGCCGACCGCCGCAAAATATACCGCACCGTTTCTGACCATGGCATCTACGACCTGCCTGTTTCTTTTTCCTTTTCCGATCATGGCCTTACAGCCCATATCTAATAGAACAGGCGCATATGCATCCATCCGGCTTGCAGTTGTAGGACCTGCGGAACCGATCGGTCTTCCTTCTCTGGCAGGAGAAGGCCCCATATAGTAAATTGTTGCATCTTTGATCTCAATCGGAAGTTCTTCCCCCCGTTCTAAAGCTTCCATCATACGCTTATGCGCCGCATCCCTTGCCACATAAACACTTCCTGACAGATATACATAATCCCCGCAGCTTAAATCTGCCGTAATTTCATTTGTAATCGGTGTTTTTATATATTTATCCATAAGATTCTCCGTTTCCGCTGCTGTTATCCACAATGTTACTGTTCTTTGATTATATCGTTCTTACAACATGGCGGTTTGCATGACAGCAGATATTGACCGCCACAGGAAGTCCGGCAATATGCGTCGGATACGTAAGGATGCCGACAGAAAGAGCCGTTACATTTCCTCCGAGCCCTCCGGGACCTATGCCAAGCCGGTTGATTTTTTCCAATAACTCCAGTTCCAGCCGGCATATATGAGGAATCGGGGAATGTTCCCCTGCATCTCTTGTCAATGCACGTTTTGCCAGAATAGCCGCCTTCTCAAAATCTCCGCCGATTCCCACGCCGACTGCCATGGGAGGACAGGCATTCGGACCCGCGTCGGAAACTGCACTTAAAACCGCCTGTTTGATACCTTCGATCCCGTCAGAGGGTTTTAACATAAAAATACGGCTCATATTTTCACTTCCGAATCCCTTTGGAGCGAAGGTAATCTTCACCTGATCTCCCGGTATGATCGAATAATGGATGATTGCCGGCGTATTATCTTTTGTATTTTCCCTCAGAATGGGATCGGACACAACGGATTTGCGCAGATAACCTTCAGTATATCCCCTCCGTACTCCTTCATTGACCGCGTCTTCTATAGGACTTCCTTCAAAGTGTACATCCTGGCCGATTTCCATAAATACAATTGCCATACCGGTATCCTGACAGATTGGAATCATCTCTGCTTCTGCAATCTCAAGATTATCTGCTAACTGGTCTAAGATCTTTGTTCCAAGTTCCGATTGTTCCGATTGCCGTGCTTCCTTAAGACACTGCTTCATATCTTCAGAAAGGCTGTAATTAGCCTCTATACACATTTCTTTTATTGTCCGGATCACAAGATCCGTATCGATCGTACGTATCATACCTTAAATTCCTCCTGTTCCTGTGAAAGCTGCCTGTTGCATAACAGAAAGGGAGCTTTTCCATTACAAGCCCCCTTCCTCACTCCGTCGGTCTGTTTATTCTGTTATCTCTTCTTTCGCTTTATCTATTTCTTCCATTAAATTTTTATCTTCTCTGACCTTTGCAATGCTGGCAATCGTCACATCTTCATCCATATTGATCAGCTTCACGCCGGACGTCACGCGTCCTAAAATAGAAATGTCTTCCACTTTCATACGGATGATAATACCTTCCGTCGTAATAATCATGATTTCATTTTCATCATTCACCGCTTTGATACCGATTAAATAACCTGTTTTATCGGTGATTTTATAACATTTTACGCCCTTTCCTCCCCGGTTCTGAGAAGAAAATTCTTCCATTCTCGTCCGTTTTCCAAGACCTTTCTCCGAAGCAATCAAGAGATACTCTCCCTGAGTATCCATCTGCATTCCAATCACTTCATCCCCGTCTGTCAGGTTCATACCGATCACGCCCATAGAATTGCGTCCGGTGCTTCTGACATCTGTTTCATGGAAACGGATACATTGACCATATTTTGTCACCAAAATAATGTCTTTTGTATTATCCGTTTTCTTTACTTCAATCAGCTCGTCATCTTCTCTTAAATGGATCGCAGAGAGACCGGTCTTACGTATATTTGCATATTCCCGAATATGCGTTTTTTTGACAATTCCTTTTTTTGTCGCCATAAACAGGTAATTTCCGTCCTGATACTCGCTGATCGGAATGACTGCCGTAATCTTTTCCCCTGGCTGCAGCTGCATCAGGTTAATAATTGCCGTTCCTCTGGCAGTCCGCGAAGTCTCCGGAATTTCATAAGCTTTCATTCGATACACTTTCCCGTCATTGGTAAAGAACATCAGATAATGATGCGTTGTCGTCATCAAAAGCTCTTCGATATAGTCGTCCTCGATCGTTTCCATTCCTTTGATGCCTCTTCCTCCCCTGTGCTGGCTTCTGAAGTTATCCACACTCATACGCTTGATATAACCGAGTTTTGTCATACAGATGACTGTATTCGTCTTTGGAATCATATCTTCCATCGAAATATCATACTCGTCAAAACCGATCGAAGTCCTCCGCTCATCTCCGTATTTTTCTGAGATCAGCATGATTTCTTCCCTGATCACGCCCAAAAGCTTCTTCTCGTCTGCTAAAATTGCTTTTAATTCTGCAATTTTTTCCATCAGTTCTGCATATTCGTTTTCAAGCTTTTCTCTCTCTAAGCCGGTAAGCGCACGCAGACGCATATCTACAATTGCCTGCGCCTGTACGTCCGTCAGATGAAAACGCTCCATCAGCCTTTGCTTTGCTTCATTTGTCGTACGACTGCTCCGTATAATGGAAATCACTTCATCGATATGATCAAGAGCGATCAGAAGGCCTTCCAAAATGTGTGCCCGCTCCTGCGCTTTATTCAGATCATACCGTGTCCTTCTAGTTACCACCTCTTTTTGATGCGCAAGATAATAATCCAGCATTTGGTGCAGATTCAAAACTTTCGGTTCGTTATTGACTAGCGCGATCATAATCACACCGAACGTATCCTGAAGCTGTGTATGTTTAAATAATTGATTGAGCACCACTTTTGCGCTGACATCACGTCTTAATTCGATACAGATTCTCATTCCCTGACGATTTGACTCGTCTCTTAAATCTGTGATCCCGTCTATTTTTTTATCTCGGACAAGATCCGCCATTTTCTCAATCAGACGCGCTTTATTTACCATAAACGGAAGTTCGGTTACCACAATACGGCTTTTTCCGTTTGGCATCGGTTCGATATCGGTTACTGCACGCACACGAATCTTTCCTCTTCCGGTCCGATATGCCTGTTCGATCCCGGATGTTCCGAGTATTGTACCTCCTGTGGGAAAATCAGGTCCCTTGACGATTTTTAAAATTTCTTCTAACTCGGTTTCCCTGTCCTCTGACACCTGATTGTCTATGATTTTTACAACTGCGGCAATGACTTCTTTCAAATTATGAGGCGGAATATTCGTCGCCATGCCGACGGCGATTCCGGATGTTCCGTTCACCAAAAGATTGGGATATCTGGAGGGGAGCACTACGGGCTCTTTTTCTGTCTCGTCAAAGTTCGGCATAAAATCTACGGTATTTTTGCCGATATCGGCAAGCATTTCCATGGAAATCTTACTCAGCCTTGCTTCCGTATAACGCATGGCTGCAGCGCCGTCGCCGTCTACGGAACCAAAATTTCCATGACCGTCTACCAGCGGATAACGGGTAGACCATTCCTGTGCCATGTTGACAAGAGCCCCGTAAATAGAACTGTCTCCATGCGGATGATATTTACCCATGGTATCGCCGACAATACGGGCACATTTTCTGTGCGGCTTATCCGGTCCGTTGTTCAATTCTATCATGGAATATAAAACCCTTCTCTGTACAGGTTTTAATCCGTCTCTGACATCCGGAAGCGCCCGGGAAGCAATAACGCTCATCGCATAGTCGATATAGGACGTCTCCATCGTCTTCTTTAAGTCTACATCGTGAACCTGATCAAAAATCTTATCATCCATTTATTTTTTATTCCTCCTATACGTCCAGATTTTGAACGTATTTTGCATTTGTTTCAATAAATTCTCGTCTCGGCTCTACCTTATCACCCATCAGCGTCGTAAACGTCACATCAATTTCAGAAGCCGCCTCTTCGTCTAATGTCACCCTCCGCAAGATCCTTTTTTCCGGATCCATCGTCGTATCCCAAAGCTGCTCGGCATCCATTTCCCCTAGCCCTTTATAGCGCTGAATTTTATTATTATTGTCTCTGCCGATTTCAACTAAAATACGATTCAGCTCTTCGTCGCTGTAAGCATACCATATCTTTTTATTTTTTTCGATTTTGTAGAGCGGCGGCTGCGCCAGATACACGTATCCCTGTTTGATCAGCTCCGGCATAAACCGATAAATAAACGTTAATAAAAGCGTACTGATATGCGCGCCGTCTACATCGGCATCGGTCATAATAATTATCTTGTGATATCTTAACTTTGAAATATCAAAATCTTCATGAATGCCTGTACCGAATGCGGTAATCATGGCTTTGATTTCGGCATTTCCATAAATTTTATCCAATCGTGCTTTTTCTACATTTAAAATTTTACCGCGAAGCGGAAGAATTGCCTGTGTGGAGCGGCTTCTTGCCGTTTTGGCAGAACCTCCCGCAGAATCTCCCTCCACGATATAAATTTCACAGTTTTTCGGATCCTTATCGGAACAATCCGCCAGCTTTCCGGGAAGAGACATTCCCTCCAGAGCCGTTTTCCTTCTAGTCAGATCCCTTGCTTTTCTTGCTGCTTCTCTTGCACGCTGTGCCAGCAGGGATTTTTCGCAGATTGCCTTTGCAATGGCAGGATTCTGCTCCAAAAAATACGTCAGCTGTTCACTTACAATAGAATCCACGGCGCCTCTCGCTTCGCTGTTTCCCAGCTTCTGCTTCGTCTGTCCTTCAAACTGCGGTTCGGATACTTTGATACTGATAATTGCAGTCAATCCTTCCCGGATATCTTCCCCTGAAAGCCCCGAATCGCTTTCTTTTACAATTTTGTTTGCTTTTGCGTACTGGTTAAACGTCTTCGTCAGAGCATTACGAAAACCGGCAAGATGCGTGCCGCCTTCCGGCGTAATGATATTATTGACAAAACTATAGGTGGCATCATTAAACGAGTCATTATGCTGCATGGCAACTTCCACGTATACGCCGTCTTTCTGTCCTTCACAATAAACAATATCCTGATAAAGAGGTTCTTTGCTTTTATTTAAGTAAGTGACGAACTCTTTGATCCCTCCAGCATAATGAAATTCTTTTTCTACTGCAGGTTCCACTCTCTCATCTTTTAATATAATCCTTAAATTTTTTGTCAGAAAAGCAGTCTCCCGAAGCCTTTGCTTTAATATTTCATAATCAAAAATCGTCTCTTCAAAAATCGTATCATCCGGAAGAAATACAACTTTTGTACCGTTTTGTTCCAAAGGGCATTCTCCCACAACTTTTAACGGATATATGGTCTTTCCGCGTTCAAAACGCTGTTTATATATTTTCCCTTCACTGCAGATTTCCACTTCCAGCCAGTTCGAAAGAGCGTTTACAACAGATGCTCCGACGCCGTGCAGACCGCCGGATACCTTATAGCCTCCTCCTCCGAATTTACCCCCGGCATGAAGTATCGTAAAAACGACTTCCACTCCGGTAAGTCCTGATTTTTGATTGATTCCTACCGGAATCCCTCTTCCGTCATCCGTTACGGTTACTGATTCATCTTTATTTATGGTTACTTCAATATTTTTGCAAAATCCAGCCAACGCTTCATCTACAGAATTATCCACAATCTCATATACCAGATGATGAAGTCCCCTGGATGAAGTGCTCCCGATATACATACCGGGACGTTTTCTGACTGCTTCCAGTCCTTCTAAAATCTGTAATTGATCTGCTCCATATTCAGTACTCATATTTCCTCCTATCTTGCCGAATGGCATAAAGGTATGCTCGGAAGCATTTCCTCCTATCTTGCCGAATGGCATGGAGGTATACCAAATGGTAATTCCTCCTACCTCATGTGAACGGTTCCATCCTTCACTTCAAACACCCGATTGATATGAAATCGGTTGCGTATAAATTCATCTAATCCTGTACATGTGATAATGGTCTGTGTATCACATAAATTGTTCAGCAGAAAATTCTGCCTTTTGCTGTCCAATTCCGACAACACGTCATCCAAAAGCAAAATCGGCGTTTCTTTTGTAATCTGTTTTACCAGTTCAATCTCAGAAAGTTTGAGAGAAAGCGCTAATGTTCTCTGCTGTCCCTGAGAACCAAATTTACGGATGTCTATATCGTTTGATAAAAAAGAGATATCGTCTCTGTGCGGACCTGTCATGGTCTGCCCCAATTTTAATTCTTTTTCTCTGACACGTTCCAGTTCGCGTTCAAAATCTTCCTCTTTCACATTTGGTTCGTAAGTTAGCGTCACAGTTTCTGTTCCGCCGGAAATTTTTGCATGAATATCGGCCACGATTTCATCTAATCGACTTACAAATTCCCTGCGTCTTTGAATAATTTTTTTTCCATACTCTGCAAGCTGAATATTCCAGGCAAAGAGAGTCTCTTTTAACTCTGGTTTTGTATAGATATCTTTCAGCAGTTTATTTCTCTGCATCAGAATTTTATTATACTTTGTCAGGTTGTCAAAATAAATTCTGTCCAACTGGCAAAGTTCCATATCCATAAAACGCCTGCGTTCCGAAGGTCCGTTTTTTATGATATTTAAATCTTCCGGCGAAAAGAATACAAGTGTTAAGATACCGAATAATTCGCCTGCTTTCTTGATTGGAATGCGGTTAACAGCAATTCCCTTACTTTTATGTTTCTTCAGATGCATATCAATTTGAAACTGTTTTTCTTGTTTTTCCACAAAAAGACGAATATGCGATTCTTCGTTTCCGAATTGAACCATTTCACGATCTTTGCTTCCCTTATGGGATTTCGTTGTACCGCTTAAATAAATGGCTTCCAAAATATTTGTCTTTCCCTGTGCATTATTGCCATAGAGAATATTTGTTCCTTGATCAAATGCAATATTTAACGATTCGTAATTTCGAAAATGATTTAATTCCAGAGATTTTACAATCATTTGATTATCTGATATGTCTCCCCCTGAAAAGATATTGTATCTTTGGGATAGAGTTTTCTGCCTCTTCGTTCTTCTGTTTCACCGTTAACTTTCACTTCTTTGTTTAAAATTACCATTTTGGCGTCGGAGCCGGAACCTACCGCTCCCGCTTTTTTTAACGCCTGTCCAAGACGAATGAATTCTTCTCCGTCACGTATTGTAATATTCATGTTTATACCTCGCTTGCCGCATTAAAATTAACAGGAAGGAGAAGATAGATATAGGATTCATCTTCGTCTTTGATAAAACACGGCGCTTTTGGATTGACCATATATAACATAATCTCTTCATCGTCAATAACGCGAAGCGCGTCAATAAAGAACTTCGGATTAAATCCGATTAGAATATCTTTTCCTTCTTTTTCAATGTCAATTTCTTCATTCATGGATCCGATGAACGAATTAATTTTTAATTTCATGGATGTATCTGTAATGTTCATAATAATCGGCTTTTTGTCGCCTTCTTTGATCAGCAGTGTTGCACGGTCGATGCAGTCTAAGAGATCTTTTTTATTGATGTGTATCTTGGTTTCGTAATCAGAAGAGAGCATTTGTTCGATTTTAAAATATTCTCCTTCGATTAACCGGGAAACGACTGTTGTTCTGCCGAATTCAAAGACGATATGGTTGTCTGTAATAAAAATTGCAACTTCTTCTTCTGCAGATCCCGGAAGTATTTTGCTGATTTCATTTAATGCCTTTCCGGGAACGATAACTTTTTTGTAAGTATAATTATTTTTTAGAACAACATTGCGGATTGAGATGCGGTGTCCGTCAAGGGAAGCTATTTTAAATTGATTTTCATTAATCTCAAACAATTCTCCCGACATGATTTTGTTGCTGTCATTATCTGCTATTGAAAAAATTGTCTGTCGAATCACTTCTTTCAGAGTAAATTGAGACATCAGTATGGATTCGTTTCGTTCCACATCCGGAAGATAGGAAAAATCTTCACCTGATTTTCCGGCAATGTGAAATTTTGCTTTTTCACAGGTAATTTGGGTTTGGAAAGAGTCGTCGGTTTCAATTCTGACTTCACTGTCCGGAAGTTTTCGTATAATTTCAGAAAATACTTTTGCATCCAGAGCAAGGATTCCGGGTTCCAGAATGTCTCCTTCAATTACGGTTTCAATTCCAAGTTCCATGTCGTTTGCCGTTAATTTGATTTCGTCTAAAGATGCATCGATTAAAATACATTCCAGAATGGTCATAGTCGTTCGAACCGGAACTGCTTTTGAAACAATATTTACACCCTTTAAAAGGGCCGACTTTGAGCAGATTAATTTCATGTCGTGTATAACTCCTTTCGAGAAAAAGCATATGACTTAAATATAAAAATATTTCATAGTAATAATATTAAGGCATGTGGATAAGTTTAAAACCCTTGAAACCCTAGAAAATATACAGGTTTAAGCAATTAAAAATATGTATATAAGTGAAAATCGGGTAAGGATTGCCTATGGAATTTCTGTGGACAACTAGTTTGGGTTAATCTTCTTTCGAATTGTTTCGATTAAGATTCGTGTATTTTCATTCGTGTTGTATTCTTCGGTTATTTTTTTAATGCCGTGATCGATTGTGGAATGGTCGCGTCCTCCGAGTAAAGAACCGATGTAATCTAACGAAGAATCTGTCATTCCTTTACAGAGGTACATGGCGATTTGTCTGGGATGTGAAATATTGTTGCTTCGTCTTTTTGATATCATCTGATCCATAGAAATCTGACAGTGTTCGGATACAACTTCAATAATCAGCTGCGGTGTAATTTCTTTTGGCTTGTCCGGCGTAATGATATTTTGAAGTTCTTTTACTGCAATATCCAGTGTAATCTCAGTTTTTACCAGGTTGCCGTAAGCTAACAGTTTGTTTAAAGCGCCTTCCAGTTCACGGATATTTGATTTGATATTGGTGGCAATGTATTTGATGACTTCATTATCAATATTATAACCTTCCAGTTCTTCCTTTTTTCTGAGAATGGCCATGCGGGTTTCATAGTCCGGAGATTGCATCGGACTCTACTTTTTTGCGGAGGATTGCCATACGCGTTTCATAGTCGGGCAGACCGATATCTGCCATAAGTCCCCATTCAAAACGTGATTGAATACGTTCTTCCAGCGTTTCCATTTCTTTTGGAGGTTTGTCTGAGGTTAGAATGATTTGTTTATCTGCGGAATGGAGCACGTTAAAAGTGTGGAAAAATTCTTCCTGCGTGCTTTCCTTTCCTATTATAAATTGTACGTCGTCAAGTAAAAGCACGTCCACGGTTCTGTATTTTTCTCTTAGTTTGTTCATTTTGGCGGCATTACCGCTTCTGATGGATTCGATTACTTCATTGGTGAACTGCTCGGATGTAACGTAAAGGACCTTCATATCCTGGTTATTATCCAGTATAAAGTGGCCGATGGAATGCATAAGGTGGGTTTTGCCAAGTCCGGCTCCTCCATAT